>Ga0326727_10021505_pt1 | contig 12627 bp, 10 predicted proteins | sample MB2enrmetagenome_FD_207643 | JGI IMG/M metagenome (GOLD analysis project Ga0326727, IMG submission 207643) | Lab enriched peat soil microbial communities from McLean, Ithaca, NY, United States - MB29MY | ecosystem: Environmental > Terrestrial > Soil > Wetlands > Peat | place: USA: New York...
CCGTCCGCTATCTCGCCTGGAGCCTTGGCTCCAAGAACATCCGCGTCAACGCCATCTCCGCCGGCCCCATCAAGACGCTCGCCGCCCGCGGCGTCGGCGACCTCAGCGAGATGCTCAAGTCCCACGCCGACCGCGCCCCCCTGCACCGCAACGTAGACCAGCTCGAAGTCGGCGGCGCGGCGTTATTCCTGGCCAGCGACCTCTCCAGCGCAATCACCGGCGAAACCCTCTACGTCGACTGCGGCTACAACATCATGGGCTTCTAGTTCCGCGACCGCGTGATTGTGTAAGTACCGGAATGTAGCGCCGGTCTCCAGACCGGAATGTAGCGCCGGTCTCCAGACCGGAATGTAGCGCCGGTCTCCAGGCCGGCTGTCGTGCGGGCGTCCTCGCCCGCATTCGTTCGGGAATGATGATCAAATCACACAGTCTGAGTACTAGGTTCGCGTCTCACTGACAACGAACAAAAATGATCTGTCATCCTGAGCGACCGGAGCGCAACGAACGAAGCCGAAAAGCCTGCCCTGAGCGAAATCGAATGGGGATCTGCGGTTGCTTTTCCGCTCAGCAACAGGGCATGACTTCGCACCCTCGCGAAAAAATCACGCGAACCAGGGTTTTTAGAGTGCTCTGTAACAGGGCATGACTTCAGTCGTGCCGAAAGCGCCGCAAAAATCAACGTGGGCTTCCCATGCCGCGGAGTAACCCGCCCGTGCGGTAGGCCGGGGATTCATCCCCGGCAAAAGGTGAATAGAAAAACGTGGGCTTCAGCCCCTGCGGTACGCTTTCCGCGCATTCGAACCCGTTCACGCCCTTTTTCCGCAAACTGTTCCGCCGCGCCGAAAACACCGCAAAAAATCAAGGCGGGCTTTAGCCCCTGCCAGACTCAATGAGCCACACCATCTCCCAAACCCGCCGTCAACCCCACCGCGCTCCAATGCGAACCCCGCACGAGCAGCCCCTTCCGGGAAGCCGACCTCACGGCACTCATCCAAAGATCCGGCCGCACGCATGATTGCGAGGTGATCTCCGCTGCGTCGTCCGCTTCATGGGCGTCCAGGAAGGGCTTTGGCGAGCCGAAAACTCGTACTCATAGTCACACCGTCCTTTAATATCGTTACGAAATTGTCCGACCTGTCGGTAATGACCACGTCGCCGCCCTTTGCGTAAAACCAAACGGGCCCTCTTAGATGTCCTAATGACGTTGATGCACCTTGGCCGGAAAATGTGCCATCTCGGAATTCTGCCGCATTGGTGTAGATGTCAAGGATATGGTCCATCAGCCATTTGCGATCGGCAGCGCTGGCAGGATTGCGGCCGAAATCCAGCATGTGACGTCCAACTTTTGCACCGAATTGAACCTGATCAATCTTCAGAGATCTGATCACGCATTTCTCTCCGACGTTGATGCCACAGTTTAGCACCCTCTGCGCCCCCCTATGCGAACTCCGTAAGAGTAGCTCCTTCCCGGGAAGCCGACTTACCATTCCTAACCTGCGGCAAGACACTTCTGGCCAGAACGAATTTCGGGTCAAATGGATCGCATGGCAAAATTCGTCCGGCGCCAGAGTCATCCGAGTGGGATGATACAATCGCCCCGATGCCGATTGGACACATCGACGAGCGACACTTGACCAAGCAGGCGGTCATCATACATTTGTCGGACTTGCATTTCGGTAAGCATCATCGCTTCAATCCTCCACCGACGACGGCGGGAGACATTCCGGTACGTGTGGGTTATCCGACTCTCCTGGAAAAACTCGCACAAGACCTTGACCAGGCCGACCCCAAGTGTCCAACCCTTCTCTGCATCACGGGTGACCTTGCGGAGACGGGCGACCCAAAGGAATTCGGGGACGCGGAACTTTTTTTGCGGGGCCTAGCGAACGCGAAAGTGTTTGGCCATGTGCATCCACTCAAGGACATTTTCATTGTGCCCGGCAACCACGATGTGGTCTACGCCGGCGCTACGGCGCGCGAACGCTTCACTGGTTACGCACAACTTCTTGGTAGCCTGAGCAACACGTTTATGTCTGCCGATTCCCCGTTGAGCTGGCCCATCCTTCACGACCGGACGAAGGAATGTGGCGTCATCGTTGTAACTCTGAACTCCAGCATTTACGTCCAGAAGGACAAACCTGACGAGGAGCGCGGGCATCTGGATGTCGAACAGCTCAAGAAACTCGAAGACGCTCTGAAAAATTTGCCGGGGGACCGGCTCAATCAAGCGATCAAGATTGCACTTATTCATCACCACCCTGTCCTGATCCCCGCGCTCGCAGAGCCGGGTCGCGGGTATGATGCCGTACACAACTCCGGGAAACTGCTCACTATCCTGCGTCGCTACGGATTCCACGTCGTTCTTCACGGACATAAGCATGATCCGTATGTCTTCACGGAGGATTCTCGGTCCGCTCTGAACAGGACGATCCAAAACCCAATCTTGGTTGCCGCCGGCGGCTCGCTCGGGAGCAACGAACTACCCCTCAACCGAAGGAACTGCTACAACCGGATTTCGATCAAATGGCACCCAGCGGCCGGGCAGGCGCGAATCCTTATCGAAACGGTAGGTCTGGACGTCTTCGATGAGGATGGGAACGAGGCACTGCCGGGTAACTGGACATGGAGGGTCTTGCGTCGGGAGGATATCCACTTTCTTAAAGGACAATGCGTTCCGAACTTGAGTGAATGTGTGACCGCGACTGTGCGCGATGAGAAGATCCTAGATGCGAACGACCATCGGCACACTGAATATAAGCGCTTGCGTGGCAACATGCTCTGCGTGGACGTCCGGCCGTCCCTGAGTCCTGATCAGGGGTACGAGGCCATCGTTTGGATTACGCCGCACCCGAATCGCACCAAGGCAGAGTCCCCAACTCAGGTCGAATGGTCCGCGGGTGAAAAGTTTCGCGCAGTTTACAACATCGCTCGCGAGAATGACGGCCGGTTTTGTGGACGCTTTGATTACTGGGGTCCCATGCTCATTCAGGCCACTATGCTCTTCGCTGATGGAAAAAAGGAATGCGCATTTATTTACGCACGCATTCCAGAAGACTGTACAGAAGGAGTAGATGCGTAATGCCAATCTACGTCGCTGGTCCGGTCGTCCGGCCCGCCGCCCAACAACCGGGCTGGGTTGCAGCGTGTTATGAGCTCATAGAGGATTTCGTTCGCTTCAAACCTCAGTACAAGACGCGATTTCCTATCGCCGAGCAGGTGCTGGAAAGCATGGATGCAGGCGACTTTACCAAAGAGCTCACTCGCCGCATACAAAGTGCAGACAACGTGATTGCCGTCTTTCTTCCCGACGATCAATCGGTTCCAGTCGAATGCGCATTGGCTGTCGCCGCGGGAAAACGCGTCCTCCTTCTTCACGAGTCCAGCACCAGAATTCCCAGGATTCTCGCTGGCCTACCCCGTGTTACGACCGCAGTATTCGGACCTAGCACGCCTCGGAGGATTGAGCTTTTCCTCTTGAGCTAGCCTCAAATTCCCAAAGCCCACTTAGCGGAGGACGCCCAAGCCGTGTGTCCGAGGTCTCGACTTTGAGACCTGGGATCTCCGAACCCCTTCCCGCCCAGGATTTCTCCCCAAAGGAGCCGTAGCATCCTGAGAATCGATCCCTCATTCCAGCCAATAGCCAATCATCCACTACCTTGGGAAATGTTCTCTCCCTGGCGCAGGCGGAGGACTTTGCCGGCCAGAGACACCGTCCGCCGCGAAAAAGAATACAACCAGCGAACAACAAGACTGATACCATCGCCCGTGGAGGATTGCCATGCACGTCTACGTATGGAGTGACAGTGTGGATCGGTGGCACATGCTGTTTACCACAGGGGACAGGCTGCCCAAAAAGGCGGTCTCCTTGGCCAAAGGGGAATGGGTGTTGGAGCGGGAGATTCCCGACTTCAATCCTGCCGGCAAGCCCCTGGGGATCGACGGCGAGAAGGCAGGCCGCGATCTGGAACACCATGAGTATCACGAGTGTTCGGTCAAGATGGCCGTCGGCTAACGCACATTTCTGGCGCCTAGAGCGATTTGCAGAAAATTTGATTATTCGGGCGCACAATGATTTCATAAGTGCGGCTTTCGGAAGAGGCCGGATGAATCGGGGCCTGGTACCCCACCCCTCCCCCCTTTTCGTCCTACCCTCATGAAAATAAGAAGGATAGGCCCATTTCGAGCCATTCGACCCCTCGAAACAAAGGGCTTACGTTGCGGCTCCTGGGCAGGGCCGATGAATTGTAAAGGGGTTACGCCTGATCCTTCAGCGTAACAGTTATTTTCCGCGCATCGCCGCCGGCCGAAGTAATGGCAATTTCCCCGGTCGACTTCTTCTTGATGCTCTTGAATTTCTCGCCCCACTCCACCAGCACCAGCGCATCCGGGGTCAGCAGCTCGTCCAGACCGAGCGTCTCCAACTGCCGCTCGCCTTCCAGGCGATACACGTCCAGATGAAAAAGCTTCACCGGCTTTCCGTTCTGGGTGCCGTCGTACTCGTGGATGAGCGTGAAGGTGGGACTGGTGACCTCGTCCGCCTCGGCAGCGTCCAGGGCCTGGGCGATGCCTTTGACGAGCGTGGTTTTGCCGGTGCCCAGTTCGCCGCGCAGGATGAGAAGCTGCGGCGGCTTCAGCAGCCTGGCCAGCTTGCGGCCCACATCAATGGTATCCGCGCCGCTCTGCGTGGTGAACTCGTGCGTCCGTACAGCCTCAGGAGGAACTTTGGGGGCGGGAGGAGCAGCGTTCGTCAATTGAGTCACCTCGCGGGGCCAGCCTGGCTGGAGCACACGTCCGGTATTGAGTTCACCGGGAGCCCCTGCAACCAAACATACCCGTTCTCCCCACACGAATCCAAGCGAAAAGCCCGAGAAAATTGTTGAAGACTGTCGGTAGCCAGCAAAGTGTGCTCGTCCCCATCCCTCACCGCCAGGTCGGCAGCCAGGCCGTGCAGGTAGACGGCCGCCTCCACCGCCAGCGCTGCGTTGCCCGGATACTGCGCCAGCAAACCCGCCACCACGCCGGTGAGCAGGTCGCCGCTGCCGCCCTTGGCCATGCCCGGATTCCCGGTGGTATTTACCGCGACACGCCCGTCAGGGTGGGCGATCAGCGTGCGTGCGCCCTTCAATACCAAAGTTACGCCAAAGCGCTCTGCAAACCCGCGCGCCACCTCAAGCCGGTTGGCCTGCACCTCGGCGATGGTGATTCCGGCTAGCCGCGCCATTTCGCCGGGATGCGGGGTTAGAACCACCGTGCGGCCCCTGGCCAGCTTGCCCAGCAGCACCGGCTTGGCGGCGAGAATATTCAAGGCATCCGCATCGATCACCGCGGGAATTTTGGTGGCGGCCAAAAGGCCGGTGACGAACTTGACGGTTTCCGCCGCCTGGCCCAGCCCTGGACCTATGGCCAGCACCGTCTTGCGCTCCATCAGTTCCGCCAGCGCATTCGGGGTAAGGCTCTTGTCGGAGATGCCGCCGGAAGCGCTCTCCGGCAGCGGATGGGTCATGAGCTCCGGCGCGACCGCGGAGACCTGGGCCAGCACCGCGGCCGGAACCGCAGCCGTGACCAGCCCGGCTCCGCTGCGCAACGCCGCGAGAGACGTCATGCAAGGCGCGCCCGATCGGCCGATGGACCCGCCCACCACCAGCACATGGCCGAAGTTGCCCTTGTTGGCTGCTGCGGCGCGCGGCGTTCTGGCAAGCTGCATCGCCGAGCCGGCCCAGTGCAGCTTCTGCGTGGAAAGGATGGCCTCCGGTGGCGAACCAATTTGCGCAACCACTACCGGCTGGTCCCATGTCCGCGTTAACTGCGCGAAGACGTGCGCCGGCTTGGGCGCGGTAAATGTGATCACGGCATCGGCGGGAAACACCGGGGCTGTGCAGGCAGCAGCCGTTGAATCGGCGGCCCACCCGGAGGGCAGATCGATGGCGAGAATTGGCGCGCGGCTAGCCTTGACCCATTCCAGCGCCGACTTGGCGAGACCCTTCAGCGGAGGCTTGAAACCCGTGCCTACAATGGCATCCACCAGCAAGTCGGCGTTCAATGCATCGCCGTGGCCAGCCAGTTCCGCAGCCGATTCGACCACATGCACAGTTCCCGGCGCGGCGCTGGCCAGTAGTTCGCCCCAGGCGGTGATCGCGTCCGCGCCAAAGCCCTCCGGCGCACCAAGCAGCAGCGTGGTCACGTCCAGGCCGGCCGCGGCAAGCAGCCGCGCGGTCATCATGCCGTCGCCGCCGTTGTTGCCGCGGCCGCACAGTACGGTCACTCGCCGCGCCCTCGGGAATTGTTGCTGCGCGAAGGCCGCCACAGCCGCAGCCGCGGCCCGCATCAGGTCAATGGATGCGACACCGAAGCGGTCCGTCGTTGCCCGGTCGCAAGCCTGCATCTCTGCCGCGGAAAGAACGTGCATGGCAACCATGTTAGCCGATAGGAGAGAACCGTGAGTTGCCGGCCCGCGGTGTATCCTGCGCGAAGAAGGAAGCTTTGTGGAGGTGGTAGATGGGGCTTTCGGACTTCCCGGAGCGCGCGCCGGAAAAGAACGACCAGCGCATTGAATTGCGCGTGGAGAGAGGGGCCGCATTTCGCGCTCTTCACCATCGCGAAGGCGCGTTCATCCTGCCCAACCCGTGGGACATTGGCACAGCGCGGCTGCTCGCGCATCTCGGCTTTGAGGCGCTGGCTACCACCAGCGCGGGGTTTGCCGCCTCGGTGGGACGGCGCGACTATGCAGTTACACGCGACGAAATGATCGCTCACGTTGCGGTGATTGCTGCCGCCACATCGCTGCCGGTAAGCGCCGATCTCCAGAATGGATTTGGCGATGCGCCGGAAGACGTGGCGGAAACCATCAGGCTGGCGGCGGCAGCGGGCGTGGTGGGCGGATCCATTGAAGACTCCACGGGCAACGCGGAGCATCCGATCTATGAATTCCGATTGGCGATCGAGCGGGTTCGAGCAGCAGCCGAGGCATCACGCGCGCTTTCGTTCCCCTTCACACTGACGGCGCGTTGCGAGAATTACTTGCATGGCAAGCCGGATCTCGGAGATACGATTGCGCGACTACAGGCCTACCAGGAAGCAGGTGCGGACGTGTTGTATGCGCCCGGGCTTGCGCGCAAGCAGGACATTGCGGAGGTTGTTCGCTCGGTCGATCGCCCCGTCAATGTGCTCGCCGGCATGACTGGCCTTGCAATGGACCGGGCCGAGCTTGCGTCGCTGGGCGTAAAGCGCATCAGCACCGGCAGCGGACTGTCGCGCGTCGCTCTGAGCGCATTTCTCCGCGCAGCCTCTGAGATGCGGGAGAGCGGCACATTCACGTTCGCCGAAAACACATTATCGCTCCGTGAGATTGGCACGATGTTCGAAGAATGAAAGAGCGTTCGATGCGCAAGACGCAGTCGCATCAGTCGCGAATTACTAGCTACCGGGTTCAATGGCACGATGTCAAAACTCCACTCGCGCCTGAAATGCAATCATGCGCGGCGAACTATCTCCGCCAAGGCCGACACCCAGCAGCCCGGTTGGCGGTGAAGCTGTGCCCTGCAGCGTTCCGAATCGCGCCGGAACCGAGCCCGGCACGCCCGCCTGCACCGTGCTGGGAAGCGCAAAATTGGGATGATTGAACGCATTGAACATCTGCCCATCGATGCGCAGCCTGACTCCTTCCCGCATGGGAAACGATTTGCCGAAGTACATGTCCGAATATGTAAAGTGTGGCCCTCGCACCGAGTTGCGTCCCGTGTTGCCAAACTGGCAGATCGATGGACTGTCGTTTTGCTCTCCGAGTGTGCCCGTGTAGCATGCTCCGGTCGTCGGGTCCACAACCGAGACGAACGCATCCGGGTTCAGCCATTGCCGGGTGCCCGCCACGGTAACGCCGGTATAGGGAGTCTGGCGATAAAGCGGCGCGCCGGGAACCCTGTTGGCATATTCCGGCGCGTTGAACTGGATGGTCTGGGCGCTGTTTGAAGCCTGAAGCACGCCATTGCCGCCGGCGCTGTACTGCTGGCTCAGTACGCTGAAGGGCAGTCCGGAGTGAAGGAACCCGGTTTCTGAAAGGGACCAGCCTGCGAAGACCTGGCGCAGCATTGCGTTGCCGGAGTGAAACGGAACCTGGTACATCCCGTAGGCGGAGATGTTATGCCGCACGTCGTAGTCGCAACCGGCGCGCTGGCGGCCTAATTCTCCCGGCAATGGAGACTCGAGTCCCTGCGTGGAAAACGCCAACAGGCCTCCATTCGAAACTTCGTCCAGGCAGTGGCTGAAGGTGTAGTTGGCGCGCAGGGTCAAGCCGCCCCATTGCTGCGCATAGGAGGTCTGCAATCCGTTGTAGATGCTGTCGGCACCGGTGCGGAACTCAGTGACCGTTGCGAAGCGTTGATCGACCGGCTGCTGGTAGGGAAATGGGGCAAAGCATCCGCTGCAAACAGTCTGATAGCCGTTGAGCTGCTCCTGATAAGGCTCGTGCAAGCCGCGTGTGCCCACATAGTCTGCGCGCAGGATGCCGTGCGAGCCGGTCTGCTGCTCGATGCCGAGATTGTACTGGTAGTAGTAAGGGGTCTTGAGCGTTCCGCTGGGAAAGGTGTTCAGGCTCACCGCCAGAGGACAGGTAGCCTCGCCCGACTGGATCCCTGTGCAAGGCGCGCCACCGGAGCGAAACGCGGTTTGAAACGACTGGTTGGCGCTTGCCGCCGCGTCGATGGCGCTTCCGGGAACGCCAGGCGCAATAGCCAGCCCGCCCACCTGCCCGCCGATGCCTCCCGTAAAAGCGGGAGTGTTGGGCGCGTTCATCAGGCCGTTATCGGCAATCTGCTGCGGGATGATGTCGTTGAAAACGCCAAATCCCGCATGGACGGCGGCGTGGGGAAGAAGCTGGTATGCGATGGAGACGCGCGGCTGGTAAATGAACAAGGGCGTCGCCGCGAAGAGACTGTGAACACTGCCCAGCACCACTTGATTCAGCGGCTGATTGGTTTCGTGCCCAGCGTCCAGGAAGGAGCCGGCCATGCGGGAAAAAAGTCCCTGCTTACTCGCGACGTTGCTATTCCAGGTCACGCGCATGCCGTAGGTAACGGTTGTTTTCGGAGCAGGCTTATACGTATCCATGGCGTAGTATTCCAGGTTTCCCGACGCGACTCTCTCCTTCTGGGACACTGGAAAACTCTGGCTTGCAGTGAATGCGGCGCCGTAAGTGAATTCCGCCAGATCGTTCACCGTAACTGTCGGTACAACGCCTTCTCCCAGGTCGTAGTCGCTGGTATCGATGCGGCGCGTATTGATGCCGAAGTGCAGCGTGTGCAGTCCGCGCGTCCAGGTCAGGTTGTCGTTGATCTGCCACTGCGTGACCTTGCGCCCCTGCGGAAAGGTATTATCCAGGCCGCCCATTTGCGTGAAGGGCACGCTGTCGCTGCCGGAGGCAAGTACGATGGGGAACGTTGCCAGGGCCTGAGCATAATTGTTGGGCTCAAAGATGCTGGAGTACCAGTCAGCCCCGGGGTTGAACTGGTTCACCAGCCTGGGGCTGAACACGTGCGTGTAACCCGCGACCATGGTGCGCTGCGGCTGCGGCGAAAAGGCGTTGAAGATGGGGTTGATCGGATCTGTCCATTCCGCCTGCAACCCGGTGTCTTGCTGAAATCGGTACCAGACGCTGTCTTTGGCGTTGATGGTGTGGTCGATCTTTACAACGATCAGGTTCTCGCTGTCGCTGTTGTTCAACGACTCCTGCCGCTGCGCTGCGCAACCGCTGCCGTCGAGCAGAGTTTCATTCGCCGGCGCTGGCAATAGATTCCCGGATGCGTCCAGAGGACAGGAAGCGACCGCCACCGGCGAGCCGCCCGGCGCCGGCAGCAGCGAGAACATGTTGCGATAGAACGGAATCTCAGCGGGCTGAGCGGGAAGATGGGTCCCTGTCACCGCGTCGAATCCGCCCGTGGCAAGCTGCCCCAGCACATACTGCTGATAGGCCGGCGTCGGCAGTGTGGTGGGCGTAACGATCGGGAGCGCGATGCGAATGCCTTCGTAGTGCGCAAAGAAAAACAGCTTGTCCCTGCGTATCGGTCCGCCCACGCTGACACCGAATTCGTTGACCACCGAGCGCGGCTTCCGCGCCACGTTGCCCGGCGTGTCGTTGGCGTGGAGAAAGTAGTCTTCCGCATTGAGCAGAGAGCCGTTCCATAGCTCATATGCGTCGCCGTGAAACGTGTTTGTCCCCGGCTTGGTGAAGTAATTCACCTGCGCGACGGCATAGCGGCCCTGATCGACAGAAAACGAGTTGGTGTTGACCGTCGCTTCCTCGACGGCGTCAAGCCCGATCACGAGATTGGTGGAGAGGCCGATGTTCAATCCAAGCCAGGGGTCGTTCGAGTCGTAGCCGTCGAGGATGTAGCCATTGGAAGTTGCGGGCAGCCCGTTGAATTCGACGTTGCCGTAGCCGCCGGCGGCCTTTGCATCGCTCGAAGAGCCGGCTGTGTTCATCAACGCGCCCTGCGCAAACTGGGTGAGATACGTAAGGTCCTGACCGGGATTGGGCAGTTCCTTGATCGCCTGCGCATCGATGGTGGTGGTGGTGTTCGGATTGTCCAGACTGAGCAGGCCCTGCTGCGCGGTTACCATCACGGTCTGCGCTACGGAACTCACCCGCAGCGTGAAATTCAGCGCCACATTGCGGCCCACATCGACCGCAGTCGGCTGCGACGCTGCATCGGCAAAACCCGTGCGCCGCACAATCACCTGATAGGCTCCCGGATTCACCTGGGAGAAAAGATAATGCCCGCCGGCGTCGGTAAGGCCGGTCCGCTCTGCTTTGGTATTGACCTCGCGCGCCGTCACGGCCGCGCCGGAGACAGCGGCTCCGCTGGCGTCGCGCACCGTTCCGGAGATGGCGCTCGACGTTCCGCTCTGCGCCAATGATACCTGCATGCTATTAACCAGGGTTAATAACAAGATACAGAGAACGGTATATCCGATCCTTCTCTTAGCTATCATGCGAGACCCCTTGGGGAAGTTCGATGATTAACTCGGCTCAGCTTCGTTCAGGAGTTATAGATGCAAGCCGATCAAGGCGAAGCGAGTTATATCCTGCCTCATCCTTTACCCTGAAACATCAGCACAAGGAACCACGCGTTCAGCCCGGCGATAAGCGCCGCCACAAACCAGGCAAGGCCTTGCAGCGCGGGGCCGTTGACAAACTCGCCCATCTTCTTGCGGCTGCCGGTAAAGATGACCAACGGCACAACGGCAAAGCTCAATTGCAGCGACAGAATGACCTGGCTTAGCAGCAGCAGTTTTTCCGTTCCGCGCTCTCCGGTAAACCACACCACGATGATGGTGGGAATGATGGCGATGGAGCGGGTGATCATGCGGCGCAGCCAGGGCTGAAGCCGGATGTGAATGAAACCTTCCATCACCACCTGGCCGGCGAGGGTTCCGGTGATCGAGGAGTTCTGGCCGCTGGCCAAGAGCGCAATGGCAAAAATTGTGCTTGCCCCGGCCGCGCCAACCAGTGGGCTGAGCAGCTTGTATGCATCCTCAATGGCCGCCACTTCGAAGTGTCCGCTGCGATAGAACACCGCCGCGGCGACAACCACGATGGCCGCGTTCACAAACAAAGCCACCGTCAGCGCCAGAGCGGAATCCACATTGGCCATGAAGATGGCTTCGCGCTTGCCCTCGAGCGTGCGCTTGTACTTGCGGCTTTGCACAATGGAAGAATGCAGATAAAGGTTGTGCGGCATAACCGTCGCGCCCAGCATGCCGATGGCGATGTAGAGCATGGTGGGATTGGTGACGATCTGCATGGAGGGGAGGAAGAGGTTGCGCAGCGCCGGCCCGTATTCCGGCCGGGACAGAAACAGTTGCACGCCGAACATCACGATAATGGTGCCGATGAGGGTGATGACAAGCGCCTCAACCACGCGGAAGCCCCAGCGTTGCAGCAGCAGGATCAGCAGCACGTCAAGGCCAGTAATCAGCACGCCATAAAAAAGCGGAATGTGAAACAGCAGGTTGAGTGCAATGGCCGAGCCGATCACTTCCGCCAGGTCGCAGGCGGCAATGGCGATCTCCGCGCCCACCCACAGGCCGAAGCTTACCCAGCGGCCATAGCTCTCGCGGCAAAGCTGAGCAGCAGAATCGCCATCAGGTTGGAGATCATGATGACCGAGAGCAGCGTGTAGCCGAACTGCGAGCCGCCGGCGATGTCGGTGGCCCAGTTGCCGGGGTCCATGTAGCCCACGGAGATGAGGAAGCCGGGGCCCAGAAATCCCAGCAGGCGCCGCCACGCGATGGGCGAACGCGAGATACGAACGCTCGAGTGCACTTCGGGTAGCGAAGGCTCGGTGGCCTGAACAAGTTGGGTAAGTTCTGTAGACATAGAACGGGATAGAGAGCTCCGGCGGGAGGCTCCCAACTCAAGTATGCCACAGATAGTTAATCGAGGTTAATTTATTTCATTACGTCAAATTATCGTGAAGTATCTGGCCGCAGCCAGACCGCCTCCGCAGCCGGCCGCCCCAGAATAGAATTTCCAGTATTCAGCTCAATCGAAACGGTTTGGTCGTAGTTTTGGCTGGTCACACGCAAGCTTTTGCCGGGGCCAACTCCAGTCTTGTGAAGGAATAGCAGCAGCTT
>Ga0326727_10021506_pt1 | contig 12627 bp, 11 predicted proteins | sample MB2enrmetagenome_FD_207643 | JGI IMG/M metagenome (GOLD analysis project Ga0326727, IMG submission 207643) | Lab enriched peat soil microbial communities from McLean, Ithaca, NY, United States - MB29MY | ecosystem: Environmental > Terrestrial > Soil > Wetlands > Peat | place: USA: New York...
GCGGCGACCGAGACACTGTTCAACGGCGGCAAGACCCAGGCCAACATCAAAGCCGCCAAGGAGGCGCGGCAGCAGGCCTACATCGCCTATCAGAAGACCGTGCTGCAGGCCCTGCGGGAGGTGGAGGACGCGCTCGCCCGCTACGGGGCCGAGCAGCGCCGCAACGCCGAACTGCGCGCCGAGGCGACGGCCGCCGATCAGGCCTTTGCGGCGGCACATTCGCGCTACCGCTCGGGCCTCGGCGATCGCATCGGCTCACTTGATGCGGAAGGCGCGCTGCTGAGCGCCCGCAGCCAGCTCGCGCAGAGCGACGGGCAGCTCGATCAGGACCTCGTCGCCCTCTACAAGGCGCTCGGCGGCGGCTGGAGCGACGGCTCCTGAGACTTTCTGTCCGTCGGACGGACGCCGGAACGGGTTGCCATCGCCGCCCAACCTCGGCAAATCAGATTCATACTGCCGTTTAACGGCCGTTCACGGCCGACCCTGCAATTGGAAGCCCAACCCCTTTGACCGTTCAGCTCTCATCGACCCCAGTCGCGGAATCGCCGCTCGCCACGGTGGACTCGATCATCGCGGGCCTGGCCGGCGTCGGCTACATCGCCTCGCGGCGGATCGCCACGGCGCTGTTCATGGCCCAGCATCTCTCCAAGCCCGTCCTGGTGGAAGGCGTGGCCGGCGTCGGCAAGACCGAGCTGGCGATCTCCACGGCCACCCTGCTCGACCTGCCGCTGATCCGCATGCAGTGCTACGAGGGCCTCGACGAGTCCAAGGCCCTCTACGAGTGGAAGTACGGCAAGCAGCTGCTCTACACCCAGATCCTGAAGGATCGGATGGGAGAGACGCTCGAGGGCGCGCACACGATGGAAGCGGCGATGGACCGCCTCCACGGCATGGGGGACATGTTCTTCTCCGAGCCGTTCCTGGAGCCACGGCCGATCCTGAAGGCCCTGCGCAGCGAGAACGGCTGCGTGCTGCTGATCGACGAGATCGACAAGAGCGACGAGGCTTTCGAGGCCTTCCTGCTGGAAGTGCTGTCGGCGTTCCAGGCCTCGATCCCCGAGATCGGCACCATCAAGGCCAAGATCCCGCCGCTGGTGTTCCTCACCTCCAACAATGTGCGCGACCTGGGCGACGCCCTGAAGCGTCGCTGCCTGCACCTGCACATCCCGCTGCCGGACGCCCATCTGGAGGAGAAGATCGTCGCCACCCGCGTGCCGGGCGTCGAGGCCCAGCTGACGCGCGAGCTGGTCGCCTTCGTGCAGAGCCTGCGACTGATCGAGCTGCGCAAGGTGCCGTCGATCTCCGAGACGGTGGACTGGGCGCGGGCGCTGATCCTGCTGAACGCGAAGGCGCTGGAGCCGGATCTGGTGCGCGAGACCCTCAACGTGCTGCTCAAGTTCGAGCAGGACATCGTCGCCGTCGAACCCAAGCTCAACGACCTGCTTGGCCGCGCGGCCGAGGTGAGCGGGGGCGAGTAGCGTGGCCTCGCCCGTCCAGGCGACCATCGAGGAGTTCATCAAGGCGCTGCGCGCCTCGGAGGTGCGCGTCTCGCCGGCCGAAGCCATCGACGCCCACAGGGCGCTGATCGAGGTTGGCTTCGCCGACCGCGGCCTGATGCGGGACGCGTTGTGCATCACGCTCGCCAAGACCGAGGACGAGGTCTACCGGTTCGACGAGTGCTTCGACGCCTTCTTCACCCGTGACGCGTTCCAGGCCCCGCCGCCGGCCGGCCAGGCTAGCGGCCAGAGCCAGGGCGAGACGGGCGACGCGAGCGAGCTGCCGCTGGCCCAGATGCTGCTGGAAGGCGACAACATCGGCCTTGCGCAGATGATGGAGGCGGCCGCGAACCGCGCCCGCTCCACCGATGTGCGGCTCAACACCCAGCGCAACCTGGTGTCCCGCCGCATCCTCGACGAGATGGGCCTGCGGGAGCTGGAGGAGCTGATCCAGCGTCTGCGCGAGCTTGGGCTGCCGCGCGACCAGGCGCTGGCCGACCGCCTGACCGAGCGCCGCGAGGCGCTGTTCGAGGAGGCCAACCGCTTCGTCGACCGGCAAATGCAGCTCTACGCCAGCGAGACCGGCCGGCGCATGCGCGAAAGCCTGCTGGGCCAGCAGAAGCTGACCTCCGTCGAGCCCGAGGACATGCGCCAGATGGAGGCGCTGGTGAAGCGCATGGCCAAGCGCCTCGCCACCCGCTACGCCCGCAAGCGCCACCGCGCCGACAAGGGCCATCTGGACGTACGCAAGACGATCCGCCGCAGCATGGGCTACGGCGGCGTGCCGTTCGACATCGTCTGGAAGACCGAGACCATCGAGAAGCCGAAGATCGTCGCCATCTGCGACGTCTCCCGCTCGGTGGCCGCCGCCGCGCAGTTCATGCTGCTGTTCCTCTACAGCCTGAACGAAGTGATCGATAAGCTGGAGGCGTTCGCCTTCTCCGACCGGCTGATCAGGGTGGGCCAGATCCTTGAAGAGGAGGAGCTGGACGCGGCGATCGCCAACATCATCAAGAAGATCGGCTTCCGGCCCACCGACTACGGCCGCGCGCTGGCCGACTTCAGCGAGCTGCATCGCGACAGCCTGGACCGCCACACCACGATCATCGTGCTGGGCGACGGCCGTTCCAACTACGCCAACCCCCGGCTCGACATCATGCGCGAGATCGCCCACCGCTCGCGCGCCGTGATCTGGCTGAACCCCGAGCCCGAGACCTACTGGGGCCAGGGCGACTCGCGGATGGACCAGTACAAGCGCTTCTGCAACGTGGCCAAGGTCTGCAACACGCTGAACCAGCTGGAGCGGATCATCGAGGACGTGCTGCGCACCTACATGCCGCGCTGAGGCGGAGCGAGGCGCCGGGGGCGGCGATGAAAGGGCTGGCTCGGCGCGGCAGGACTGCTATTGCCTGGGGCGAGAGCGGGCTCGCCGAGGGGTGGGCCGTTTGGAGATTGCGATGTCGGCGCGCGACGAGGAACTCATCGACATCATCGCAGAGGAATCGCTGATCGACCGCGCCAAGCTGGATCCGGCCGCCAAGCTGGAGGACATCGGCATCGACTCCGTCGACATGGTCTCGGTGATCTTCGCCATCGAGGAGAAGTACGGCATCGAGATCGCCGAAGACGCCTTCGAGCGATCCGACACCCTGGCGACGGTGCTGGGCAAGATCGGCGCCCTGATCGACGCCAAGGGCGCGTGAGGCGCAGCTGAAATGGCCGAGCGGCTTGTCGTCACCGGCCTCGGCGCCGTCTGCGCCCTCGGCCTTACGGCGGATGAGACCTGGGCCGCGACCCGCGACGGGCGGGGCGGCATCGAAGTCACCCTGTTCGACCCTGGTCCCTATGGGCCCTCGCCGCACAGCAACCCGGCCGCCCTGGTCAAGGGCGACGCCGTCGCCGCGCTGGAGACGGCGCTCGGACGACGCGTCGCCGGCTCCCTCGACCCGCTGGCGCTCTATGCTCTGAAGGCGGCGCACGAGGCGCTCGGCCAAGCGGGACTCGCCGGGGCGCCGCTGGGCGACCGCGTCGCCTGCGTGATGGGCAGCGGCATCGGCGGGCTGCACACGCTGGAGAAGGGCTACGAACGCTTCTACGGCATGAAGGCGGCCAAGCTGCACCCGCTTACCGTGCCGCGGGTGATGGTGAGCGCGCCGGTGAGCGCCATCGCCATGGAATTCGGCATCACCGGACCGGTCTTCGCCACGTCCAGCGCCTGCGCCTCCTCCGGGCACGCCGTCGCCCAGGGCGCGGCCCTGATCACCGCCGGTCTCGTCGACGTCGCCGTCGTGGGCGGATCGGAGGCGATGGCCACACCTGGCGACATGCGCGCCTGGGAAGGCCTGCAGGCGATGACCGATACGACGTGCCGGCCGTTCTCGACCGGGCGTGACGGCATGGCGATCGGCGAAGGCGGAGCCGCGCTGGTGCTCGAGCGGGAGAGCCACGCCGCCGCCCGCGGCGCGCGGCCGCTGGCCGTGTTCGCCGGAGCCGGGCTTTCGTCCGACGCCTTCCATTGGACGCAGCCCAGCCTGGAAGGCGCCATGGCCGCCATGCGCCGGGCCTGCGAGGCCGGGCGGATCACGGCCGAGGATCAGATGCTGATCTCGGCCCACGGCACCGGCACCCCGCTGAACGACAAGAACGAGGCGGCCGCGCTGCGCGAGCTGCTCGGCGACGCGGTCGCCCGTCACCCGGTAATCGCCACCAAGAGCGCCCACGGCCACGTCATCGGCGCCTCGGCGGCGCTGCAGGCGGTGATCGGGCTGAAGGCGCTGGCGGAGGGCGTCGCGCCGCCGATCCTCGGCTACCTCGGTCCCGACGAGGACTGCGCGGGACTCGACCTGGTGCTGGGCGCGGCTCGCCCGATCACGGCCAAGGCGCTGCTGGTCAATGCCTTCGCCTTCGGCGGCCTCAACTGCACGCTGGCGTTCCGGACCTAGAGGACCGGGCGAAACGCCTGCGGGTTCGATGGCGGGTCGGGGGCGCAGGGCGGTCAACGCCGGCAAACTGCTTCAACCTGAGCGCAAGGCTAAAGATCAGCGTTAGCGCCTCTTCACCAGGAAACTTCACGAGACTGAAGGGCTGGACAGGCGACTATCGTCGAAACTGAACTTTCGGCGACCGATCCGATGCGATTCACCGGCGTCAGCGGCTTCCTCCTCGGGGTCCCGCGTCTCTCCTTCAGAGCCAAGGTCTTCGCCTTGGCCTGGCTGGCCGCGGCCATTCCGTTCTTCTCGCTGGTGGCGGCAAACCTGCTGCCGCCGTTCTTCGCCGGCGACGGCTTCCAGGACCTGGTGGTGGGCCTGACTGGCGTGGCCAGCCTGGCGACGCTGCTGCTGTTGCGCTCGCTGCTGGCGGCGCTGGGACCGGCGGCCGAATGCGCCCGCGCCAACGCCACCCTGGCGGCGGTGGAGCCCTCCCAGCGCGCGGACGAGGTGCTGCGCATGGTCGACGACCTCACCGCGGTGGCGGCGCGGCTGGAGACGGTGCGACACCGCCTGGCCAACCGGCACCCGGTGACCGGCGTATCGACGCGCGAACCGCTGATGGCCGCGGTGACCAAGGACCTGACCTCCGAGGGCCGCGGCGCGGGCCTGCTGGGCGTGATCCGGTTCGCCCAGCTGGAGCGGCTCACCGCCGTCGACCGGCCGGGCGCCGACAAGGCGCTCGCCGCCTTCGCCCAACGGCTGACCGAGGCGCTGGGCGGCGCGCGGCCGATCGCCCAGGTCGAGCGCGACACCTTCGCGGTCTGGTTCTGCGACGGCGGCGGTCCCCTGGCGGCCACCGAGGCGCTGAAGGCGCTGGCCGACCATCTCGCCGGTCCGCTCGGTGAGGGCCAGGGCAAGCTGACCCCCGACGTGCGGGTCGGGGCGGCGATCTATCCCGACGACGGCGCCGACGCGCGCACCCTGCTCGCCCGCGCCATGGACGCGGCCGGCAAGGCGGACCGCATGTCGGCCGGCCGCCTCGCCTTCTACTCCGAGACCAGTTCGGCGGAGGCGCAATCGCGCCACGTGATGGAGCAGGCGCTGAGGCAGGCGATCCTGCGGCGCGAACTGGCGCTGTTCTACCAGCCCGTGATCGATCTCACCGACGGCCGGGTCGTCGGCGCCGAGGCGCTGCTGCGCTGGCGCCACCCCGACGTCGGCGCGATCCCCCCGGCCCAGTTCCTGCCGGTGCTGGAGCAGACGGGCCTGATCGACGAGGTCGGCCGCTGGGTGCTGGACGCCGCCTGCCGCGACGCTCGCGAGTTCGAGGCGCTGAACATCCCCGGGTTCCGGGTCGGCGTGAACCTCTCGCCGCGCCAGTTCCGCGATCCCACCCTGGCGGCGACGGTCGCCGACACCCTGCGCCGCCACGACATCAAGTCCCACCGGCTGGAGCTGGAGCTGACCGAGAGCGCGTTGATGGAGGACCTCCCCCATACCCGCGAGACGCTCGAGGCGCTGGGCAAGATCGGCGTCGGCGTGGCCATCGACGACTTCGGCGCCGGCGCCTCCAGCCTCGGCGACCTCAAGAACCTTCCCTTCACCAAGCTGAAGATCGACCGCGCCTTCGTCACCCAGGTGCCGTCGCGCCACGACAGCCAGGCCATCTGCGCGGCCCTCATCGAGCTCGGCCGCCGGCTGGACGTCGCGGTGCTCGCCGAGGGGGTGGAGACACGCGAGGAGGTCGAGGCGTTGCGCGTGCTCGGCTGCCAGCTGTTCCAGGGTTTCTTCTTCGCCCGCCCGCTGCCGGTCGACAAGTTCGTCCGCAAGCTGGCGGACCCCGATTGGCTCGCCCTGATCGCCGCCCCCGCGCGCCGCGAGCTGCCCGAGCTGGAGCAGCGGCTGGCGAGCTGAGCGCCCGCCCGCGTTCGGCAAGTCTTCGAGAGGCCACGATCTGCCGGCTAGGGCGCGACGGGTTCAGGTTGGACCAATCTGAACCCTGAATCGCGATCTACACTCTTGAATCTAGAGCATGATTCAACGGTCAGACGATTCCGTCTGACCGCATCATGCTCTAGGCATGGCTCGATCAAGCGGCCAGGCTACGCCGTTGCGCCTCGTCGCGAGCAACCATGGGGGTTTCCTTGAAGGGCAGCTTGGACGCGCCGCCGATCGTGCTGCGGGCGGGACCCATCAGAGGCGCCGCGCTCGCCGTCATCGGCATTGGCTTAGGGTTGTTGTTGCTGTCCTTAGCCGTCGGCTTCCACATCGACGACCCCTCGATCGCGGTGGGCGTGCTGATCCTCTCCCTGATCGGCGCCTTGGGTGTGGTGATGCTCGTCCGGCCCACCACCCTGACCATCGACCGCGATGGCCTGACGCTGCGGGTGCTGGGCCGGACGCGCCGATACGCCTGGGTCGACGTGCACGACTTCCGCGCCATGCGCATCGGCCTCGTCAGCAAGCTGGTGGGCTTCAGCTTCGTGAACCAGGCGGCGCGCGGCGCCACCACCCGACAGTTCAACGCGGCGATGACCGGTGTCGAAGCGACGCTGTCGCCGGGTCTTGAGATGAAATGCGAGGCGCTCGCCGACCTGCTCAACGAGGCGCGCGAGAGATGGCTCTACGGCGCGGCGCCGGGAACAGCGGGCGCGGCCGGCATGGTCGCCGCGGCGCCGCCCGCGCCGTCCGCTGGCCAGCGCCCGCGCTCGGTCATCGCCGCCGGGCGGATGAACCGCAAGGTCTATTGGATCGTCGTCGGCGCGCTGTTCGGGGCCTCGTTCCTGATCGGGCTGATTCCCGGCGTGAACGGCCTCGGCATATTCGGACTGGTGCTGCTGATCCGCGTCTATGCGGTGCGGCTGCACGACATCGGTCGTTCGGGCTGGTGGCAGCTCGTGATGTTCGCCGTGATGATCGCGGCAGGCGTCGCCGGCGGCGTGCTGACGGGCGGCGGCTCGGAGGTCGCGATCGAGGGCGGCGCTTCGCTCGTGCAGCTGGCGCTGACCGTCGCGCTGGGCGCGATCCCGGGCCAGCCGGCCGCCAACCGCTTCGGCCCGCCGCCCGGCCAGATGACCCCCGCGCGTGCGTCGGAGACGTTCAGATAGCCGGGACGAGCCCTGTCAGGCCCAGGCGTTCGAACTGGGACCGCGGCGCCTCCATCTCCGTCAACGCGGCGTGGAGCCGGGCGGCCAGCTCGGCTTCCAGCGGGCCGCCGGCGAGGTTGTTCAGCTCGCCAGGATCGGCCTCGAGATCGAACAGATAGTTGCCGGTGGGCCGGAAACGCGCCCAGTACGGCACGGCGTCGCCCGCCGCCCACGGCTGGTGGATCACCGGCACGTCGGACCCCGGCATGCGGTCGAGGAAGGCGCGGCCGTCCGGCAGCGGCAGGGCCTGATAGCGGGCCAGCGCGCCGTGCGTCGGCATGGTCGACCAGCGGTTGGACAGCATGGAGAGCGGTGCGTTCTCGCCGGCGGGTCCGCGCACGTACTTCCATCGCTCGGTCACCAGCACCACCTCGCGGCCCCAGACGCCGGTGAGCAGCCAGTCGCGCACGCGATCGGCCTCGCCGCGCAGCACCGGCAGCAGCGAGCGGCCGTGCGTGCGCTGGCGCGGGGCGACGCCGAAGACGTCGGCGAGGGTGGCGAAGATGTCCACCGCCGTGGTGAGCGTGTCGCGGACGCCAGGCTCGATCCCAGGCCCGCGGATCATCAGCGGGATGTGGCCGAGCGGGTTGTAGATGGGGCAGCCCGGCTTGCCCCAGATGTCCTTCTCGCCGAGGTAGTGGCCGTGATCGGTGCAGACGATAACCATGGTGTCGCGCCCGAGATCGTGGCGGTCGATGGCGCTCAGCAGGCGGCCGAACCAGGCGTCGATCATGGAAAGCTTGGCGCCGTACTGCGCGCGCACCTGGCGGCCCTGACGCTCGGTGAGCACGCCGCGGCCCACGGCGCCCACCAGATACGGCGGCCAGATCAGGTGCGGCCCTTCCCAGTCCGGATCGTACTTCGAGGCCCAGGGCTCGGGCGTGTCGAACGGCTCGTGCGGGTCGAACTCGTCGACGAACAGCAGGAAGCGGTCGTGCGCGCCGGCGTTTTCCTCCACCCACCGCGCCGCGGCCGCCATGGTCTTGGGGCCCGGGAAGTCGTCCTCGCCGCGGAACCAGCCGCGGCTGTCGTCATACGCCATGTGGCCGCGGCCGAACCCCGGCGCGCCGGCCCAGCTCGGATCGGGCCGGGTTTTCCAGGCGTCGCCTTCGTGGCCGCGCTGATAGTCCCAGGCGGTGAAGTCGCAGTGGTAGTTCTCGCCGCCGGTCTCGAACAGGTGCGGGTGGTCGCTGATCAGCTGAGTGACCACGCCGGCGTCCCGCAGCGCATAGGTGATCGCATCCTCCCAGATCTCCACCGAGCCCCAGGCCTTCCACAGGAAGTCGAGCGCGCCGCAGAGGATGTCGTGCCGGGCCGGCATGCACGGGAGCGAGCCGGTGTAGTGCCGGGCGAAGCGCACCGCGCCGGCGGCGAAGCGATCGAGGTTGGGCGTCTCGAACTCGGTCCCGCCATAGGCGCCCAGCATGTGCCGGTTGAGGCTGTCGAGCAGCACCACGACGACGTTGCGCGGGTGGACGGACGGGGTCATGCCTGACGTTGCTCCTGGGCCGCGGGCGGACGATTGCGACTCCAGAGCCCAGTTAACCCGACGCGCGGCAAGCGCCTATGCTTAGGTCGGCGCGCCGCCGCCGCGACGCGTTGACGCCGCGCCCGCCTGGCGCCTCAATGGCCAAATGACAGAACTGCTCATCGGCACACGCAAGGGGGCGTGGGTGATGCGCGGCGACGAGCGCCGGGCGGACTGGCGGCTCGAGGGTCCGTTGCTGCTCGGCCAGATCGTCAACCACTTCGTCGCCGATCCGCGCGACGCGAAGGTGCGGCTGATCGCGGCCAAGACCGGGCACCTCGGCCCCACCATCTTCCGCTCGCTCGACGCCGGCGCGACCTGGACCGAGGCGCGGCGGCCGCCGGCGTTCCCCAGGTCGGACGATCCGAACGCGCGGGCCGTGAGCCACACCTTCTGGCTCGAGCCGGGACACGCGAGCGAGCCCGGCGTCTGGTGGGCGGGCGCCTCGCCGCCGGGCCTGTTCGTCAGCGAGGACAACGGCGCGACCTGGGAGAGCGTCGCCGGGTTCAACGAGAACCCGATGTACGACGAGTGGGTCCCGGCGGACGCCGGCACGCCGGACGGACCGCTGCTCAACCAGATCGTCATCGATCCACGCGACCCGGCCCACATGTACATCGCCACCTCGACCGCCGGGGTGTTCGAGAGCCTCGACCGCGCAGCCAGCTGGGCGCCGCTGAACCAGGGCGTCGAAGTCACCTTCCTCCCTGACCCCTATCCCGAGTTCGGCCAGGACGCCCACTTCATCGCGCTCGCGCCGACCATGCCGGACCGGATCTGGCAGCAGAACCATTGCGGCGTCTACCGCCTCGACCGGCCCCAGCGCCGTTGGGAACGCATCGGCAAGGCCATGCCGGCCGAGGTCGGGGACATCGGCTTCACGATCGTGCCCCATCCGCGCGACGCCGACACCGCCTGGGTGTTCCCCATGGACGGGACCGACGTCTGGCCGCGCGTGAGCCCCGGCGGGCGGCCGGCCGTCTACCGCACCCGCGACGCCGGCGCCTCATGGTCGCGCCAGGACCGCGGCTTTCCCACCGACCAGGGCTGGTTCACGGTGAAGCGGCAGGCGTTCTGCGCCGACCTGGGCGAACCGCTCGGCCTCTATCTCGGCGCCACCAACGGCGAGGTGTGGGCGAGCGCCGACGAAGGGGAAAGCTGGCGCGGCGTGGCGCGCCACCTGCCGGAGATCTATTCGCTCGCCGTCGCGCCGGGCGCATGATCGAGGTGCTGATACCCTCGCAGCTGCAGAGCTACTGCGGCGGCGTCTCGCGAGTGCGGGCCGAAGGGCGCGCCATCGGCGAAGTGCTGGACGACCTCGACCGTCGCTATCCCGGCATCCGCTTTCGCATCGTCGACGAGCAGGACCGCATCCGCCCGCACATGCGCCTGTTCGTCGGCCGCGCCGCCGCCCGCGATATCCGCGCGTCGCTGAGCGACGGCGACGAGCTCTTGATCTTCGGCGCGCTCAGCGGCGGCTGAGGCGTCAGTCGTTGGCGCCGATGTCGGTGAGCTTCCAGCCTCCCGCCGTGCGCGTGAAGCCGTAGATCACCTCGCCGCAGAACACTTCGTAGGTGACGACCCCGCCGCCGACGTCGCGCACCGGCTTGCCCTTGGCCAGGCATCGCCGCGCCGCCGCCTTCAGGTAGGTGGCGTGGAACCTGGCGAAGGTCAGTGGCGTGATGTTGGGATCAAGGCCGGGGCCGAGCGCCGTCATCGACGCCAGCGCGGCCTGATCGTCCTTGGCCGCAGCGGCGGCGAACCGTCCCCAGAAGCCGGCGAAGTCGTCCCCGCCGGCGGCCAGCGCCGGTCCGGCCGCCAGGGCCAGCAGCGCCACGGCGAATCGCATCATGGCCGGTCTCCTCGTTCTCGACCGCCACAGCTAAGCCTGGATTTGACCGCCCGTTAAGCCGCGCGGGCCTAAGCACGCTGGCGATATGAGCAAACAGACGGCCGGACCCGGCATTCCCCACGAGCACCTCGCGGCGCTCAGCCACGAATTCCGCACCCCGCTGAACGGGGTCATCGGCATGGCGCGGCTGCTGGAAAGCACTCGCCTGACCGCCGAGCAGCGCGCCTATGTCACGGCGTTGACCGAGAGCGGCGAACACCTGCTGGGCCTCGTCAACGACGTGCTCGACTACGCGCGCCTCGGCGCCGGCAAGGTGGAGCTGTCGCCGGCGACCGTCTCGCCGGAAGACCTGCTGCGCCAGGTCTGCGAGCTGATGAGCCCCAGGGCGCACGAGAAGGGCGTCGAGATCGGCTGGGCCGCGGAGGCGGGGCTGACGCCCATACGCGCCGACGAGGGCCGCCTGCGCCAGATCCTGCTCAATCTTGCCGGCAACGCGGTGAAGTTCGTCGAGGCCGGCGGCGTGCTCGTCACCGCCGAACGCGCCGGCGATCACGGCCTGCGCTTCACCGTGTCGGACACCGGCCCCGGCGTGCCGGAGTCGGAACGGGCGCGCATCTTCGAGGCGTTCGCCCAGGGCGGATCGGGTCGCGACGCGCGCCAGGCCGGCGCAGGCCTCGGACTCGCCATCGCCGCGCGGCTGGCCGAGGCGATGGGCGGGCGTCTCGGCGTGGGCGGCGTCGCCGGCCACGGCGCCGACTTCTGGTTCGAGGCGGTGTTCGAGCAGGCGGGCCCGCCCGAGGCCTGCGCCTCGCTCGCGGGCCGCCGGGTGGCCATCGTCTCGCCGTGCGCGATCGTGCGGGAGGCCGCCGCGCGGCAGATCGAATGCAGCGGCGGGCGGGCGTTCCGGGTCGACACCGTGGCGGCGGCCCTCGCCCTGACCGACGTTGGCGACGTGGTGCTGATCGACCACCTGCTGGCGGGCGTGGCCGCGGCGCCGGAAGGCCGCGCGGCGGTCGTGCTGCTGCGCCCCGAGGAACGCGACCGGATCGGCCCCTATCGTTCGGCCGGTTTCGGCGGGTACCTGATCAAGCCGCTGCGCCGCGCCTCGCTGGTCGAGCGGGTGCTGGCCGCCGGCGCCACGCATGCCGCCGACGACGACCGCATCGCGCCAAAGGCGACCGCCGCCGCGCCGGTGGCGGACGGGGCGCGGGTGCTGCTCGCCGAAGACAATCCGGTCAACGCCATGCTGGCCGGCGCCCTGTTGCGCCGCGAAGGCGCGGTGGTGGAGCACGTGGAGAGCGGCGAGGCGGCGCTGGGCGCGCTGCAAAACGGCGCCTACGACCTGGTGCTGATGGACGTGCGCATGCCGGGCCTCGGCGGCCTCGAGGCGACCCGGGCGCTGCGAGCGCGCGGCGTCGAGACGCCGGTGGTGGCCCTGACGGCCAACGCCTTCGAGGACGACCGCCGCGCCTGCCTCGCGGCCGGCATGGACGACTTCCTGGTCAAGCCGCTCAGCCTGGACGCGCTGAAGAAGGCGCTGGCCAAGTGGACCGGCCCCGGCTGGACGCGGCCGCGCCGCCGCGCCAAGCTCGCCGGCTAGGGGAGTCGGCGCGCCCCGGCGCCAACCCGCCGGAAGCCCGCCCATGCCCGTTGACGCCGCCGCCGCGCCGACCAA
>Ga0326727_10021507_pt1 | contig 12626 bp, 13 predicted proteins | sample MB2enrmetagenome_FD_207643 | JGI IMG/M metagenome (GOLD analysis project Ga0326727, IMG submission 207643) | Lab enriched peat soil microbial communities from McLean, Ithaca, NY, United States - MB29MY | ecosystem: Environmental > Terrestrial > Soil > Wetlands > Peat | place: USA: New York...
CTCTGCTGTGGCCGCCACCGCCAGCCGCGTTGAAGGGCGCGGCGCCGGCCACAGCAAAACCAGACCAGCCACCATGCAATTAACTACATTCCGACTGGACTACTCTTCGGGGGCTTGCCAGGCGAGGACCCGCTCAGCATCGTCAGGTATTTCGGCACGCTCGGCATCGCCGTGCGCGAACCGGCCGATCTGTTCCGCCTGAATGACGATCCCAACGAGGAGGAGGTGAACGCCTTCTGGATTCCGCAGGGCGTGGCTGTATCGATCGAGAGCGACGATTTGTGGCTGATCTTCGAAATCGATCCGCAAGATGCCCAGACTGCTCTGGAATCCACCGAGGTGACTTCCAGCGTCGAAGGAGGTGCCCGCCCATGATCGACTTCGACGAGAAGGACATCGTCTCCGTCCGCCGCACTGGAGATGGTGAGCGCTTTGTCTTCTTCCTCGGCACCGACGTGCTGCCGTACTGGGAGCAGCGTTTCTGGACCGTGGTGCTGGACACGGGCGCGGACGGCGTCGGCGTTCCGGTCAAATACGGCACGGTCAGCTCCGCCCCGGTAGGCTGGAGCTTGCGCCAGCTCGTCCTCGTGGCGCAGGCGCGCGCGGCGCTGGAATACGCGCGGGTGCCGGAGGGCGGGGCTCATGCCGTGCTGGAGCAGCTTGGCCGCGCGGCCAAGCTGCTGCCGCCGGGCAATGCACAGGGCGAGATGCCGGGCAACGGCATCATCTTCGCGCCTGGCGCCGTGGCCTCGCCGTATCGCTGGACGGTGGCGCGCTGCGGCGATCTGGCGATCGAGCTCTGCCCCGACCCGGAAAGCCGCCAGGAGGGCGTCACGCTGGAGCAGCTCATCATCGTGGCAGACGAGGTGCTGCGGGAATGGGCGGAGCGGGCGCCGTACCTCTCCCGGCTCTGGACCTGCCGCAACGCCGTCCGCGATGCCCTCGCCGCCGAGATCAGGCGCGTGCGGGTCGCCCGGGGCGTAGCCCTGGCCCCGCCGCCGCAGGCATAGGCGCGCCCTCCGCCCGGCTCGCCCGAAGGATCGCCAACGCGCCGGCCGGGCTTTGGCCCGTCTGGCCGCCTCTGGCGCTCCCGCGCGGCGGCGAGGCGCGGTTTTTGGCGGTTAATGGTGGCCAGCGAACATCTTCATGGGCGAAGCCGGGGCAAGACCGACACCGGCGCCCGCACACGGAGAACGCAGCATGACCGACCAGACCGATACCGCCAGCCCAGCCGAGGCGCTGGCGCTCCGCCCCCTGCTGACCGCAAACCAGGCGGCCGAGCGCCTGGGCGTCACCGCCCAAGCGCTGGAGCGCTGGCGCGGCAACGGCAGCGGCCCTGCCTACATCAAGCTCTCTGGCAAGTACGTCCGCTACCGGCACGAGGACCTCGACGCATTCGTCGCGGCCAGCCGCCGGCACAGCACCGCCCAGGGCGCCTGAGCCCGCGCCTCCGACACATCCACCACCGGAGGCGCTCCGGGGCTGCAAGCCCCGGGCTCGCCCGGCGCGCGTGCCGCCATCCCCCAATCCGCCCCAACCACAACCAGCAACCAGAAAGGAGCCCCATGGCCACCGCGACCATCACCCGCACGCTGTTGCAAAAGCTGCAGCCCCTGCCAAAGGGCGTTGCCAAGCACAGAATCTTCGACGACCGGCTGAACGGCTTCTTCGCCGAGCAGCGCGCCACCTGCGTGACGTTCTACCTCCGTTACGTCGACGCCCGCCGCCGCCGGCACGAGTACCGCATCGGCAAGCTGGGCGACATCACCCTCGACCAGGCCCGCAAACGCGCCGAGCAGATCAGGGCCGAAGTCAGCCTCGGCCGCGACCCCGCATCGGACCTCGCCAAGCTGCGCGCCGTGCCGACCGTCGAAGAATTCGTGCACGATCGATACATTCCGTATGTGCAAGAGCGCCTGCGCAGCGCGGCGGCGGTCGAGGTTTACTTCCGCATGCGCATCCTGCCCGCCATCGGCCGCAAGCCCATGGACGAGGTGAACCCGCAGGACGTGGCCGAGCTGCGCCGCAAGCTGATCGCCGAAGGCCTGGCCAACGGCACCGTGAACCGGCACTTGGCCTACGTCCGGGCTCTGTTCAACCAAGCACTGAAATGGCAGATCATCGAGGGCCGCAACCCGGCCGCCTCGCCCGGAATGCTGCGCGAAGTCCACCGGGACAAATACCTCACCCCGACGGAGACGCAGGCCCTGGTGAGGGCGCTCGATGCCGACAAGGATCAGACCGCGGCGTCGGCGCTGGCCCTGCTCATCGTCACCGGAGCCAGGCGCAGCGAGGCCATGCTGGCGAGGTGGGAGAACGTCGACTTCGACCGGGGCATGCTCACCGTGCCGCACGCGAAGAACGGAAGGACGCGCCATGTGCCGCTCTCCGCCTTCGCGGTGGCCATCCTGCAGCGCCAGCTCGCCCGGCGGCAGGCCGATAACCCGCACGTCTTCGCCAGCCATGTCCGGCCGGGCAAGCCGCTGGAGGGACTGCGCGGCGCCTGGGCGCGGGCGAAGAAGGCGGCCGGGCTGGCGCCGGACCTGCGCGTCCATGACCTGCGCCACAGCTTCGCGTCCGCGCTGGCCAATGCCGGCACGCCGCTGAACGAGATCGGCACCGTGCTCGGCCACGCGCAGTTGTCCACGACGACGCGCTATGCCCATCACTCTCCGCAGAGGCTCATCGACACGGCCACGGCCGCGTCCAGGGCCTGGAACCTGCTGCCCGAGCCCGAGGGGCAGAGCGCGGCATAGTCCCAGGCAGACAAGGCAAACCCCACCAATATAAGGAGACCACCATGACCACCAACACGGACAAGCAACACCCCGGTGCCCGGCTCTGGGCGCGTCTGCCGCGCCTAGCCAAATGCGCCGTGGCAGCGCCGCTCATCATGGCGATGCTCGGCGCGGAAATCTCGCTCAGCCTCAGCCCCAGCCTCGACGTGATCCTCACCGCCGGCGGCGCCTGGGCACTCTGGGGCTGGATCGGGGGCTGACGGCAAGAGGCGGCAGTCAAAACCGGCATCAGAACGACCACAAACACGGGGAAGGCGCAGCGCGCCTTCCCCGCTTCTTTCATTTTTCCAGACAGCCACACAAACCCAAGGAGACATGCCCATGGCCACCAAGGCCGAGAAGATTCACGCCCTCATTCACACCGCCGCCGCTGCGGCCGCCGCGGTCGGCGGCGGGCTCGCCCAGGCCCCGGGTTCCGACGCGGCCATCATCACGCCCATCCAGGTGGCGATGATCGTCGCCCTCGGCGCTGAACACAGCATGCCAGTGAGCAAAGCCGCCGCCGCCGAACTCCTCCTGCCCTTCGCCGCCGCCGCCCTGGGGCGGGGCACCAGCCAACTTATGCTTGGCTGGTTGCCAGGGCTGGGTAACGCGCTCAATGCTGCCACCGCTGCGGCGCTGACCGAGGTCATAGGCTGGGCGGCAGACACATACTTCAGGGAAGGGTCGTCTGTTCAACTACCACGCACCTAGTGGGCGACCACTGCAGGCCGCTTCCGGCCCGGTGCGGGCCACAACTGGCACGGCTGCTTTCGAAGCAGAATCGTGGTAAGCGAAAATCAAACGGTCGACACGGCAGGACAACGACATTTCGGAAGTCCACCGAACTTTGAAGGCCGAGCAGGAGTATTCAGCCGTTGTCCGACCAACCGCCAGCAAAACGTCCGACCCGAGCTACCGCTTACGTGCCCCTTCGCTTCGGCCAAACGTACGGCAAGCCGTACAGCGAGATGGCCTATTTAACGCCCCGGTTTCCCAGTGGCATAAAGGGCAGCGATCTCGCTCAGGCCGGCGAAACTATCCAGCGTGAGACGATGGCATTTTGGTATCTCGCCAACCTCGTCCCTGCCACTGGCACCTATTTCGGGTTTGCCGAAGCTCAGCCGGCGGCGGCCGGCGCTCTGAACACCAGTCCTCTCAACACTTTCGCGCTCGATTCCGCTCCTAGGATCGGCGGGTTCGGCCAGGGGCGCTGGTTCAATGGTGGCCGAGCCCCAGAGCTTCTCCGGAACGAGTTCGGAGGCAATGTCTCCGGTGAAGCGATTGCGGCGGTGGCTGCAGTGTTCGACGGCCTATGGGAGTGGAAGCCCGAACAACCTGCCGTCACCCACACAACGCCAGAGGACGTTCAGGTGGCCATTGCTGCTGCGCTGGATGCCTTCGAGAATCGGTTTCGAGCAATGACACCCGATCATGGCGGAATCGGTCACAATGGTCCGCCAGAGAACGAATCAGTCACCCCCAGAGAGAAAGTCTTTGTTCTAAAGGCGGTCTCTGACATGCGACTGGCAGTGGCTTCAGGAAGCGCTCCCTCTACTCTGGACACCCTTTGGTCTGGCGTGCGCGGCATCATTACCAAACTAGGTGCATGGGCGTTGAACCAAATTGATACGTTTTTTGAAAATTTCACGCCTGCGGCAGGAAAGTCTCTCGGCGAGAAATACCCGTACATCCTGCTCGCGGCGGTGGATGTTTACTATGAGGGAGCGCACATCACGGACTTGATCTCAATGTTGCTCAAACTCAAGTGACCGAAGATACCCGTCACGCCGCCATTGGCGTTCGCAAGACTTGGAGAATGGCGAAGTCGTGGCATCGCCTGCTTCGTCGCAAAGCCAGAATCGCTTGTAAGAGGACCGTTCTCCATGTGCTTCTAACGATTCTCAAACTCAGTTACCAAGCGCAACTGACGGGGCGCGCCCTCCTAGCTTTCGCCAATAAATGGATCGCGTCTGCCGCTGCGCTACTGCTTGCGGTACTCTTTGCGCTCACGTTGGCGCAAGGCATGGTAAAGAGCGTCATGATTAACGAGAGCGCCGTGCATCTGGCGAGCGCCGGTATCATAGGCACCGTACTTGCGCTGGTGCTATCTCTTTCCATCATCCCGGCGCAGAAGGCTGCAGACGTTTTTTCTTCGGCCATTCTGCAACTGTACGCACGCGACAGGACGACCTATGGGGTATTCCTGCTATTGTCTTGCACCGCCTTGACGTCATTGCTTCTCGGCACGGGATGGACGTTTTCTCTCACTCCACGATACGCGATAGCCGGGCAGTTCATACTGCTGGGGACGTCGCTGGATGCGCTGCGAGCTTTTTACAGCCGTGCTCTTGCCCTCCTCGACCCGACGACTGCCCTCAGCCTTGTCGGAGATGAATGCCGCCGTTACGTCCGTCAAACTAGGGACAGAACCGAACGACTTGTTCGTATACACGGGCTGGAATCGTCACCTGATGGCAGCGCCCCAGCTTTCCGATACCACTGCTATTCCAGATCGCAACTTTCAAACGCACTCAACGGGTGGACGAATCAGCTTGACGAGTTTGCCCGCAAGGCCATCGTCCGGCGCGATACCCAGGCGGTTAACGCCATTGTCCGTACCATGGCAGGAATCGGTAAAGCGTACGCCGAGGCACGGCGGGATAGCTTGCTTCTGCTTCCCGACTTTAGCGGAGGAATTCCTCTCGGGGTAAGCGACATCGGTCAAGTGTTAGACCCTATCTACAGCAGCATAATGGGCATTTGCGAGGATAGCGCAAAACAGGGCAACGAAGCCGTAGTTAAGGGTTGCTTTGCCACGCTGGGAGAAATGGCGGCCCATGCTATGACGATGGTGCATACTGCAGAACGACACAGGACAGTGCCACTGGCATTTAGCCCGGTATTCTACATCCATCTCTGCTTGAAGTCAGCGCTCGCCGCCGAAATGGAGGACGCATTACTGGCCGCCATCACCGCTACCGGGAAGGTCTTCGCCACCATGTCCGATGCCACGGACAGCGACAGCGCGGAAGAAAAAGCTCTCGAAATTCTGTATTCCATCGCTTTAACCTCGTACGCCAGGAACACGGCGGTATCGTGCTTCAAATCCGTCGAGATGATGTTGCTGGCGGCACAGCATGACATTCGCCTGCGCGGTTGCGGCGATCCGGGCTCGCTGTTACGCTCCGTCTTGTCCAACGTTGCGAGCTTGATGCCTTTTGAAGCCAAAATGGATAAGGCTGGGCACCGCAGGATGCAGACCTTCCCACCCTACTCGATGGGCTTTGAGGCCAACATTCCGACACTTCTCACCGAGGTGGGCAAGCAGGTGGAGCCTGTCGACCCTGAGCGATCATGGGTAAATCCGTTCCACGATTTTAACCAGGCATCCGAGACCATTATCCAACACTACCGGAAGGTGGCGGAGAAAGTCACCTTTGACGGTGTCCTCTTGGAAAAATGGGTGGTTGATTCCCTACTCAATACTGCAGAGGTGCACATCAACTTGCTCAACGATCCGCCAGCCGGTGCAGAGCGCTTCACGAACACGGTGGATGAACGGCTGCGGTGGTGCCTTTACGCACCAGCTTTTTTCTTCCGTGAGCAAGCTCAATTTCCTTTTTTTCACGCGCACGAGGCATGTGAAGGCCTTGCCGTACTCGGGATGGCGCTGCTTCGGAACGGGTGGGTGGAGTCAGCTGAGGCATGCGGAGATGCGATTCGCTCGATTGCCCTCAAGAGCGCCAAGGCGGAAAGTACACAGACCTATACTAAGGCATATGGGTTCGCCGATTGTATCGTGAAGCTTGAACTTCTAGCTCGCGCTGCCGCCGCCTTCGGCTGGCCCGGCATAGCAGATACGTTCCGCGCGCGCTCCGCGCGCCCTGAGGATATCCCTGACGATAAGTGGCCTGAATATGCCGATGCTGTTGCAACGCGCGTTCGCCAAATGGAAGAAGAACTACAGCAGCACGACAGGGGCTACCGAATAAGGCGCGAACCCGTGGCCGAGTTACGAGATATTCTCCGACAGGGCCAACGTGTCTGAACTGACCAGGCCTCTTTGGGCAGCACAACAGAAGGACGCCAGCCCCGGATGGCAACTTCTGCCGGCTGGTTCAGCTGGTCCTGTCGAGCAGATTGTGAGGCTGCGGGATGCGGGCGGAAGCGCTTGTCCGCGGCGTCCCCCCCAACCAACCACCCAAAAGGAAACATGTGCCTTGGCCACCGAGGCCGAGAGGATTCACGCCCTTAACGCCTCCCAAGCAGGAGGGCGCATCGGGCTAGGTGTGTGGGTTCGGTCCAGGTGCCATGTTACTTCTTTTATATTCAGTATCGTGAGAGCGCGGCGGCAACCCGATTGGAACTCAGGTCATGGTCTCGTCCGCGCAGAGGGGCAAGCAACCCCATCGACGCCACCGCTGCCGCCGCCGTGGGCAGCAGGCTCGCCCAAAAGATTCAGCTTTTGGCTGATGGAGAGTAAAGCGGCCGACCATGGCATGGCGGAAGCGTTTTAAGAAAGTCACCGAAGAGTCCGAGGGCACTTTGCCAAGCTGCACCTGCAGCTTGATGGGATTCGACGTAGCCAGTGTTGACCGTCACCGTCGCAGTAAACCCACTGGCGCCGGCTTCAAGAAAGGTTGCACCCATGAGCTCCCAATGAAAGTGGATGTCATGTGGATTGGCCTCGTTCAACCAACGATCAAAGTGAAAGAACACCTGAAAGTAGTTGGTTGCATCGGCAATCAGTTCAGCCTCATTGAAGGCAAACTCGACGTACCCACTCATGCGATGGCCCTGCGTGTCCTCGACAGGACCGCTGACACATCCTACGCTGAGAAGACCAGTTTCTGGCGCATTGATAGTGCGCACAAGCTCGCGAAGCGCCGGGTCACGCTGTAACTCAGGCACGTCGGCAATCTGCTCCGGACAGGTCTTGAGGTTCTTGAAGCCATAGTTGGCGTCGCCGTCGGGCCGAAGCTTGCCGACCCCACCATAAGGAATACCCTTCCCGGAATGATTGATTTGCAATCCGTTCGTATATTTCATCGACACCCAGTGAGAACCTTTCAGAGGAAACAAGTGCGGACAGCCCTGCAGCAGAAGTCGTTACCTACCTAGCTCAACGTACCGGAGTCGCCAAACTCAGCCTGCCATTCTCCCGCGCAACTCCTGCTTGGCCAGCTGCCAAGGTAATTACTGTCGGCCGTTGCCCTGGGACGGGGTGTCAGCCAGCCCCTGCTGGGCTAGCTGCCGGTGCTCGGTAATGTCCTCAACGCCGTCACCGCCACGGCGTTGACCGAGGCCGTAGGCTGGAGCCTACAAACCATAGGCCATCTGACACGAACCTGAAATAAGCCACACACGACCGAAGCCATGTGGATTCAGCTGTTGCACACGTTGCCTAACAAGTGCCAATCTACAGGTTCAACCCGCCTCGCGGCTGGAGCTCGACCAAACAATGATATTCTTCCCCGACACGAATTTTTTTCTACACTTTAAAGATCCTCAGGAAATTCCTTGGTCAGCGGTAACAGCGGATGACCACGTGCGCCTTATCATCTGTGCGAACACGCAAAGGGAACTAGACAAGAAAAAGTTCGAACTCAAAGGTCGAGCGCTGCGCCATGCACGGAAGTGGGCCAGCATAATCGGGGAGATTCTCGACACAGAAACCCCCAAGGAACTGCGCCCGAACCGTCCACGTGTGACATTAGAGTTGCATTTGGAACGCCAGAAAGGATGGTCAGCGCCTCCAGAACTTGATGCCGCGGTACCAGACGACGCTTACGTTGCAGATGTCCTCGCGTATATTGATGCAACGGGCAACACTGAGTGCGCGCTGTTGACCGCTGACACCGGACCGAGAGGCAAGGCAAAGCGGCATGGTCTGCGCGCCCTCTCTGCCTGGCAGCCGGACTGGGAACTGCCTGAGGAGACTGACGAACGAGACAAGAAAATCAACCACCTTGAGCAACAGCTCACGGCGGCCCAAAAAGTCGGCCCGGCCATCTCAGCTACGACCAAGATTGGTGAGTTGGCAGTTCGAGAAATCACAGTGGAAGTGACACGCTACCCGGCGCTCACTGAGCCGGAGATTGCTGCTCTGCTTGCGGAGTTGGAAATGTCCCACCCTCGGGCGACAGATTTTTCCTGTCCAGATCAGGGTAAGACAGGCTCTACTACCAGCGGGAGGCCCACAGGGATTGACGTTGCTGGCCCCCAGGGGGCATTCGAGTGGGTGGGGCCCACCGACGACCAAATTGCAGCGTATAGCGCCGACTACGACAAATGGCTCCAAGAGGCTCGGCAACTTGCTAGGACGCTACCAGGCGCACTGCAAGAAGACGAGTTTGAAACAAGTTTTATGCTTGAATTGTCTAATTCTGGCGCATCTGCTGCGGAGGATGTTTGGTTTTCTCTTACCGCTACAGCAGGGCTTCTTCTGCGGAGTCCAAAAGAAGATGACGAGGACATCGAAGATGACCAGCCCTGCAACAGCGAAGGAAAGACTAAACCATCCCGGCTCAGACTTCCGCCGACCGCTCCTCGGTGGAAGCGGCTGTACAGCGACCCCATGTTAGCCATTCGGCCCGAACTTCTAACACCAACCAACTCAACGGCATTATCGAATGCCATGAGGGCGATGGGGGTAGTTAACCCCGCGGGCCTGGACCACTTCAACACGATGCAAGATCGCCTCACACAGGCGATGAACATTCCCGGCCTCAATGCTCTTCGTGGCATGGATCACCTGGACATTTTTAGCGGGCGTGATGCTGCATGGGCGGTACCATCAATGGGACCCGGGTTTCTAAAAAATATAGAACTCGGGTTGCCGAGACCACGCGATCAAGAAAAATTTTACTGGAAGAACCGTCCAACCACCCCTCTCTCAGGGCGATGGGAGTTTAAGTGCAGCCTGCTAAGGCACCACATTCAACCTGCCTCTTGGATGGTGCCTGTGGTTGTGGAATTGGGTGCGTTGCCTAAGAACGGGGGCTCCGTTGACGTTGAAGTGCACGCACGGAACCTGAGGCAGCCGTTTTCCGCGTCTATTCCGGTCAGGGTATCGGTACGCGACGAGGATACGCAGGCCCGTATCCGAGCGTTGTTTCCCCGGGGGCGCTGAGAAAGTGGTTTGTGTGACGGCTCGGCCCGCGGCAGGCGTCCACCAGCGCCTCGGGCGGCCATTTTGGGGGAACTGCGGGGGACGAGGAAACCACCCCGCGCGGCGGCCTCGCCCCCCCACCAAAAACCACTTACCTTTCAACAAGGAACTGGCGCGCCCTGGTGGAGTCGAACCACCGGCCTCAAGATTAGAAGTCTCGTGCTCTATCCAACTGAGCTAAGGGCGCGTGGCCAAGCCAGCCCGTGGTACCCTGGCCGCCTTAATGCGTCCAGTTTTCCTTGCGGTCGACGCGGAAATTATCAGCATAGGCCTTGGGCCTGAGCGTCCGCGCCGGGGGAATTTCCAGGTCGAACGGTATACCCTGCCCCTCGGCATAGGCGATGGCGGCTTCCTGCGTCTCGAAGCTGAGGCGGATCTGCTGGCGCATGTCGTCCGAGCCGGTCCAGCCCATCAGCGGATCACGAATCTTCTTGTGCTCAGGCTCATACTCCAGAGTCCAGCGCTGGGTCCGCGCCAGGCCGGACTGCATGGCGGATTTCGGCGGCAGATAAATACGAGCCCGCATAACCTCTTCCTTCCATCTGGTCGGGGCGCCCGGATTCGAACCGGGGGCCTCTTGTACCCAAAACAAGCGCGCTACCAGGCTGCGCCACGCCCCGACATTGTGCAGCCGGGATTAGCCCCCGCCAAACTGCTTGGCAATCACCTTGTCGCCAACGCTGATATTATCAGCCGCGGTGGCACCGCCCGCCAGTTCCAGCACGGCAGCCACCGGCACGTTGCTGGAGATGTTGCGCAGGCTGTAGGGCACCGTGTTCTCGGCGATGGTCTTGACCGTGCCATCGGCGCCGATGAACACCATGTCCAGCGGCACAATGGTGTTCTTCATCCAGAACAGCTGGACCGAGGGCGGATCGACCGGGAACAGCATGCCCGTGCCCGCGGGCACCGAGGGGCGGAACATCAGCCCATAGGCCTGTTGCTGCTCCGTCGCCGCCACTTCCACGGTAAAATTATACGTCTTGCCGTCATCTGCCTTGATGCTGAGCTGCTCGGTCGGCAGCTGCGGCTGCGGGCCGGTCGGGTCGTCATTCACCTGGGCAAAAGCCACGCCGCCCAGCACCAGGCTGGCCGCTAAAACCGGAGCAAAAATCCTCATGCACCCCTCCACGCTGGCGCTTCTCTTGCCCGGGCCGCCGCGCTCTGGCAAGCATCGGCAGTGTGAACCGCGCTCTGCCCGCCCTCATCTTCCTCGCCATCTCGGTGCTCACGCGGCTGCCGGTGCTGCACCGCTCGGTGCTGGACTGGGATGAGAGCCTGTATTTCCTGATGGCGCAGCAATGGCGCCTCGGCCACCTGCCCTACACCACCATCTGGGACAACAAGCCCCTCGGCATCTACGCGATCTTCGCCGCGTTTCAGATGCTGGTCCCCGGCGTGGCGGCAATGCGGGTGGCGACCATGCTGTTCGTGGCACTGCTCGCCTTCACGGTCTTCCGCATTACCGAGATCCTGACCCAGAACCGGCAGGCCGCCTGGCTCGCCGGGGCGGCACTGCTGCTCGCCTCGCTCTCCAATGACGGGCTTTCCGCCAATGCCGAGCTTTTCATGGCCAGCTTCACCGCCCTGGCGGTACTGGCCGTGCTGGCGGACGCCCCGGCCTGGGCGGTGGGGCTAGGGCTCGGCTGCGCCGTCATGGTCAAGGAGGTCGCCATTACCGAGGCGCCCTGCGTCTTCCTCCTCCTGCTCTACCGGCGGCGGGACTGGCGGGCCGGACTCGCCTGTTTGTTCGGGGCGGCGGCCCCGCTCTCGGCAGCGCTTACCCTCTACGCCGCCAAGGGGCAGCTGCCCCTGTGGTGGGAGTGCAATGTACTGGCAAATCTGCGCCGGGCCGGGGTGCCGCTCTCCAGCGGCACGGTACTCTGGGCCGTGCAGACCCAGGCCATGCGCTGGGGCGGCCTGTACGCCGCGGGCGCGCTCCTCGCGCTGCTGGGGCGCCGCATGGCCACGATCTTCCCGCCGCTCTGGCTGTTCTGCGCCCTGGTCGGCGCCGCCTCGGCCAAGAGCTTCTACGACCATTATTTCCTGCAGGCGCTGCCGCCGCTCTGCGTCAGTCTCGGCGTGCTCTATACCCGGCTGCCGCCCCGCCCGGCGCTGCGCGCCCTGTTTGTGGCGGCGAGCCTGGCCCTGCCGCTCCGCGCGGGGCAACAGGCAATGAAATACGCCACAGTCCCGGATGTGGTGGCCAGTGCGGGGGCGGATCTTGCCGCGCAGCACCCGGCCAGCCTGTATGTGTTCGATTCCCAGGCGATCCTCTACGCGTATGCCGACACGCCGTTGCCCACGCGCTATGTCCTCGCCTCGGTCCTTACCCGCGTGCTGCTGCCCCGGGTGGCGGGGGTTGATGCCCCAGCCGAAGTGGCACGCATCCTCGCCGGCAAGCCGCAATTCATCGTCCGCCGCGCGCCCGCGCCAAACGATGCTCTCGTGAACCCGGTTGTCTATGCCGAATTGGACACCGCCCTGGCACGCGATTACGCGCTCTGGCGCAGCTATCCTGGCATGTCGGTCTACAAGCTCCGGTAGAAGCTAGAGCATGATTTCTTGAGGTAGAGTCATTTTTGGATTCCGGCTCGGGCTGAAATTTGATTCAAGATGCAGGCTGGGAGCGGAGGCCAGCATGCATGGGAGTTCCCTATTCTTTGGATTTGCGT
>Ga0326727_10021508_pt1 | contig 12625 bp, 11 predicted proteins | sample MB2enrmetagenome_FD_207643 | JGI IMG/M metagenome (GOLD analysis project Ga0326727, IMG submission 207643) | Lab enriched peat soil microbial communities from McLean, Ithaca, NY, United States - MB29MY | ecosystem: Environmental > Terrestrial > Soil > Wetlands > Peat | place: USA: New York...
CTTCGCGCCATCGTCCGGTGCGAAGCGCCCAAAGAATGGGGTGCAGGGGCCTCTCGGCCCCTGCTGGGTCCCGGGCGAAGCCCGGGCGGAGCGCGAGGCAGCGCCTCGCGAGGGCGATGGCGCCGCCGGTATGATTCAACCGTAACGCCTGCATTGTGCCGCCCCGAGTCGGCGCTCTAGAAGCGGCATGATGTTGCAGCCTTACACGCCACGGACGCCATGGGGAGCGCAGCAATGAACGGCTGGACGCGCAGCTTCCGCCGGCGCCTCGCGCGGCTGCCTGTTCTGCGCATGACGCGCGTGCCGGACGCGCCGGCGCTGCCGGTGCGCGACCCCTGGCCGGGCGATCCGGTGCGCGGCGCGGAACTCCTGAAGGGCACGCTCACGCTGGGCGGCGCCGCCTTGCCGTTCAAGGTGGGCGGCTTTGCCGACGTGACCGCGACCCCGATGCTGCGCGCCGCGGCGCACGGCTTCGGCTGGCTGCGCGACCTGCGCGCGCTGGGCACCGATGCCGCCCGCATGCGCGCCCGCGCGCTGGTGGCCGACTGGATCACCGCCGCCGACCTCGATGCGATCGCCGACCGGCCCGATGTCACCGGCGCGCGGCTGACCGCCTGGCTCGGCCATTACGATTTCTTTGCCGCCTCGGCCGACGACGCCTTCCGCCAGCGGCTCATGGCCCGCCTGGTCGCCGACGCGCGCAGCCTGGCCGCCGCGCTCCCCACCGAGGAACTCGACGGCCGCGCTCTCACCGCTCTCAAGGGACTGATCGCCGCGGCAGTGGCGCTGCCCGACCATGCCGCCTTCCTCAGCCGGGCGCTGCGCGTGCTGCCGCAGGAACTGGCGCGCCAGGTGCTGCCGGACGGCTGCCATTCCGAGCGCAGCCCGGCCGCCCTGCTGACGGCGCTGCAGGACCTCACCGAGATCCGCGCCCTGCTGCAGGCCGCGCAGGCCTCGCCGCCCCCGGCGCTGGGCAGCGCCATCGAGCGCATGGGCCCGGCGCTGCGCACGCTCCGCCACGGCGACGGCGCACTCGCGCTGTTCAACGGCAGCAAGGAGGAGAACCCCTCCCTGGTCGAGCTGGTGCTGGCGCAGGCCGGCCGCAGCGGCCGGGCGGCGTCGGTGCTGGCGGATGGCGGCTTCCAGCGGCTGCAGGCCGGCCGCTCCGTGCTGATCGTCGATTGCGGCGCCCCGCCGGCGGCGAAGATCGACCGCTTCGCGCATGCCGGTACGCTGAGCTTCGAGCTGTCGGTCGGCCGCGACCGGCTGATCGTCAACTGCGGCGCGGCGCCGGCGGCCGGCGGCGAGTGGCCGGCCGCCAGCCGGGCCACCGCCGCCCATTCCACGCTGGTGATCGCCGACACCAATTCATCGGAGCTGAAGCCGGACGGGCTGGGCCGGCGACCGGAGCATGTCGAGGCGCAGCGCCAGGAAGCGGCCGGCGCGCACTGGCTGGAGGCGAGCCACGACGGCTATCGCAAGCCGTTCGGCGCCATTCACCGCCGCCGCCTCTACATGGCCGAGAGCGGCGAGGACATTCGCGGCGAGGACATGGTCGAGGCGCCGACGCCGCAGCCCTACGTGGTGCGCTTCCACCTGCATCCGAGCGTGAACGCCTCGGTCCAGCACGACGGCGAGGCGGTATTGTTGCGCCAGCCATCGGGCAGCGGGTGGCGGCTGCGCGCGGAGGGCGCGCGGCTCGGCCTGGAGGAGAGCATCTATCTCGGCGGCGTCGAGCCGCGGCGTGGCGAGCAGGTGGTGCTCACCGGCTACCAGGACGGCCCGCAGACCGTGAAGTGGGCGATCACCAAGGTGGGGTGACGGCCGGCCGCACGGTGGGCTGTTCTTTCGGCCCACCATCCCGCCCCAACGCCCCCCGGACTTATGCTCACTTCTTTCGAGACGTATTATTCCGCGGGATGCAGCGCTGGCTGCTGCCTCAGGCCCGGCATCCACAGCCAGCAGCCAAGAGAAACCAACGCTGATACGAGGGCAGCCGCGGCAAGCACGTACATCCCCGCCTCGAAGTTGCCGGTGGCGTCTCTGGCATAGCCCACCACGACCGGGCCGGCCCAGCTCCCGATATTGCCTATCGAGTTGATCGCCGGCACGGTGATCACCAGCACTGGCCCGGTGAGGAAAGCCGAAGGCAGCGGCCAGAACGGTGGTCGCATGGCGTATATGCCGGCTGCGGCCATGGAGGCCGCCACCACCAACAGCCATACGCTGTTGTGCACTATCGCCCCCAGTCCCAGGCCGATGGCGCCCAAAGCGATGGTGGTGAACAAGACCCCGACGCGATAGTTGCCGTGATCCGCGATATGGCCGGATACGATCATGGCGAGAGTGCCGACAATGAAGGGAATCGAGGTAAGCAAGCCGGCCTGGGTGATCGACGCTCCGGCAGCTTTCAGAATCTGCGGTATGAACATTTCCAGCCCGCTGCCGGCCATGCATATGAAGGTGAACAGGGCCGTCAGTGCCCATACGCGCGGATCCGCCATCGCCGTGAGGAAGGTATGGGCGTGCGCGCGTTCGATCTCATGCGCCTCCTTCGCCAGCTCCGCCTCCAGCCACGCGCGCTCTTCCGGCGTCAGCCAGCCCGCCTCCCGTGGCCGCTCGGTCAGGCAGAACACGACCCAGACCCCGATAATGACGGTAGGGAATCCCTCGCCGACGAATATCCATTGCCAACCGCGCAGCCCGGCGAGGCCGTCCAACTGGAGGAGCGCGGTGGACAAAGGTGAACCGATCACCGTGGCCATCGTCATGGCGAGCATGAACCAGCCGACAACCCTGCTGCGGTGCCTCTGTGGGAAGAAGCGATAGATGTACACCAACAGGCCGGGGTACAATCCGGATTCGGCCGCGCCGAGCAGCAGGCGAAGGGCGTAAAAGCTGATCGGGCCCTGAATCAGGGCGCACGCCGTGGCCACCAGTCCCCAGGTGATCATGATGCGCCCGAGCCACAGCCGCGCGCCGAACTTCTGCAGCAAGTAGTTGGAAGGGACCTCGAGCAGGCAGTAGCTCCACCACATCAGGCCGGCGCCCATGCCGTAGACATGGGCGCTCAGCCCAATGTCCTGATTCATCGTCAGCGCGGCAAAGCTGATGTTGATGCGGTCGATGTAGCAAAGGATGTAGAGCAGGAAGCAGATTGGAACCACGCGGAGATAAACCTTCCGCAGGGCGCTTTGCTCCACTCTTGCGGCGGCCGAAAGTCCGTCCATCGGCGTTCTCCCTGGTGCGGCTGATCTGGTTGGTTCAGACCACCATTGCTGTTAAGTACTGCCGGAGTTCCGATCCAAAATAAACCGCGGCAACACGAAGCCATCGGGCATGGTGCTGTAGACCATCCGCACCGGCTCGCCGATCCAGTTCTTGTCGGGGGCGGGTCCCTCAAGGTTGGAAGCGATGATGGGCCCCTCGGCCAGTTTGACCGCAATGACGTTGTAGGGTTCCGGATACGCATCAAGATATGTACGGTGGTAGACCACCCACGAAATGATCTTGCCGCGCCCGGAAACCGCCCGCCACTCCAGGTTGGAGGACAGGCAGTGCGGGCAGACCGGGCCTGGCGGGTACTGCGTCTGCCCGCAATCCAGGCAGTACTGCAGGCGCATGGACCTTTCGCGTATGCTCGCCCACATCGGACCGTCATAGAAACCCATCACCGGTGGGGGCGTCTGTGCCACATCGACCTGGCTTGTCATGAAAAGGTTTCCTACCGACTGTAGATAATGGATACGGCGTTGCCGACGACATCCTCGGTGTAGTGCACGTGCCGGCAGTTCGGTACCTGTCGCTCGCCGCATTCCCCGCGCAGTTGCCGGACGCACTCGATCTGGTGCGCCCAGCCCTGCATGTAGGTCTCCGACAAATGCCCGCCGCTCGTGTTGGTCGGCAGCTTGCCGCCCGGCCCGATGCCCTGCTCACGGAACAGCCGCCCGACTTCGCCAAGTTTGCAGTAGCCGTAGCCTTCGAGCGCCAGCGGCACGTGCACCGAGAAGCTGTCGTAGACCCCGAACGCGTCCATGTCGGCAGGCCCGAGGCCTGCCATCTCGTATGACTGGCGCGCCGCGTCCTGCTGTGCCGGCAAGTAGTAATCGATCAGCCGCGGCACCATGCAGGTCGCTTCCCTGTTCAGGTCACGCCGCCCGAACCCCTGGACGTAAACCGCGGGCTTGGCCAACCTGGCCGCACGCTCGGCGGTGGTGACGATCAGCGCCACGCCGCCGTCATTGATCTGGCAGTAGTCGTACAACCGCAGCGGTTCGCATATATACTGGGCGTTGCGATAGTCCTCCAATGTAATGCGCTTCCTTTGGATGGCGTTCGGGTTCATGGCTGCCCATCCCCGCTGCGCCACGGCAACGTAGCCGAGATCGTCCGGCTCGAACCCACGCGCATTCGCCCATGCCCGGAACGTCAAGGCATACAGCGCCCCTTGCGACGTCAGGCCCCATGGCGAGTGATAGACGTAGTTGAGAAAGGCACCACCGCCCATCGCCTGCGGGCCGCCGTACTGGATCTTCGCGGAACGCTGGTCGTTGCCATAAACCAGCGCGACCGTCTCCGCCACTCCCGCCTCGATCGCCATGACCGCCTGCACGACCGACAAGCGGGCGTCCGACTGGTCGCCCCAGCGCGGGTCGATGCCGATCACTTCCGCCATCCGTTCGTAGGCGGTCGTCGGTCCGACGATCACCCCGTCGATGTCCGTGCGCGTCAGCCCGCAATCCGCCAGGGCGGCACGAAAGGCGATCGCGCCATAGCCGTAGCTGTCGGTTGGCTTTTCGCCGCTTCGCACGCGTTTCCAGTCGCCGACCCAGTCGGTATGACCAACCCCTACGATCGCCGCCGCACGGCTCAGCCGTGACGATGGCGGGCGTCCGAAATTCACGAAGTTTCCCGTGCCCCTGCTCATGACAATGCTTCCTTGGCTTGGAGATCCGCCACCTGTTCCGCCGACAACCCAAGCAGGTCGTGCAGCACCTGGGTTGTGTGCTCGCCGAACAACGGCGGCCGGACAAGATCAACCCTTTCGCCGTCGATGGTGAACGGCAGCGAGCTCAACAGGATCGGCCCGACCTCCGGATGAACCGGGTGCTGCCAATAATTGCGCGCGGCAAGCTGCGTGTCGCGCTCCACGAGGTAGCGCGAGCTGGCGACAACCGCCACCGGAATGCCGAGCGGCCGGAGTTGCGCCACGATAGCCTCGGCATCTCGGCTGGCCGTCCACGCCGTCACCGCCGCCTCGACGCGCTCCAGCGCTGCCATCCGGCCGGCAGCCGTCGCCAAGCCAGCGTCATCGAGCAGGTCCTGGCGGTCCATGGCGCGTGCGAGCGTACGCCACTGGCCGTCGTTGAGGACGGCAATGGCGACCCAGCTGTCATCGCCGCGCGCGCGGAAGATGTTGTGCGGCGCATCGTTGCGGCTGCGGTTGCCGATTTGCGGTGCTTCCTTTTGCGTCGCGCTTGCCTCCAGGATCCCGGGGCCGACGAAATTGACGGTCGACTCCACCTGCGACAGATCGATCTTCATGCCGCGACCACTCTCACGCCGGTGCACCAGGGCGGCCAGGACGGCAAACGCGGCGTGGTAGGGATTCGCCGCGTGATCGGGATAATGCGTCCCCGGGCCGACCGGATCGTCAGGGCCGTACGCCGTGTGCCACATGATGCCGGTCACCGCGCTGATCGTCATGCCGACACCGAGCAGTTTCGCGCGCGGACCGTCATGCCCGTAGACCGGCATCGAAAGGTAGATCAGGTCCGGCTTGATTTTGCGCAGCGTCTCGTAACCGAGGTCGAGCCGTTCCATAACGCCGGGACCGAAGTTGTTGCTTACCACGTCCGATTTTGCAATCAGGGCCAGGGCGATTTCGTGCGCTTCCGCCGTTTTGAGATTCAGTGCCACGCTTTTCTTGCCGGTATTGCGGGAAGCAAAATAGCCGCTCCGGTTGACCCCGACGATGCCGTCCTTGAACGGAACGCCCATGCGCACGTTATCCGGACGGGTCATACTCTCGATCTTCAGCACCTCGGCGCCGAAATCGGAAAACACCTTGGTGCCGAAGGTTCCCGCCCCTGCCCAGGTAAAGTCCGTGAAGCGCACGCCTTTAAGAAAGTTTGCTCGCATGAGAACTCTCCTAACGGGAAGAACGTGCCTGGCCGAGCAACGGCGCAGGCGCAACCGACCAGACCGGCTCGGAAAATCCGTACGGCGCACCGGGAAACGCCACCTGCTGCGCATAGCCGGCAAGCATCATGGATTGGAAGTAGCCGCGATGCCTGAGCTGAGGATCGACGAGCACGTCAAGCATGGTGCTCACCGGGCCGAGGGCGATCTTTCGCCTCTGGCCTTCCTGCGTCAGCTCTTCCTTCGTGTAAGCGGCTGTAAAGGATTCGATGGTTTCCCTGAAAATGCGTTTTGCTTCCGCCGTCAGACGCCATCGGCGGTCCTTCCAGCGCTGCTTCGACAACTCCTCATAAGCGGGATGTCCGGCCTCGTTGGTCCATTCGACCAGGGATTTCCACGAAACGCCGAGCGTGATGCCGGCGGCCAGGAAGATCTTGCCATCCTTGCACGCGAACATGTCCTCGCTGGCATCGCGTGTGCCTTCGCCACCGCGCATCGACACCCGGCCCTCGTAATCCCACACTTGTATCGAATTCTGCAGCGAGTGCGCGATGCATTCCTGGGTGGAGACGTCGACCACGTGGCCGCGCCCGGTCGCCTTCGCGTCGTAGAACGCCATGGCGGTCGCCACCGCTGCATAGATGCCGGTGATCATCGTGGCCTGCGAGCCCGGGAGCCGCAGCGGCGGCCCATCCAGCCGGCCAGACAACCAGGCAATCCCGCCGGCGGCCTGCAGAACGAGATCGCAGGCAGGGGCCGCCGCCAACGGGCCGCTGCGCCCAAATGGCGAGATCGACGTGACCACCAGCGCGGGAGCAAGCGATCGCACCCACTCCAACTCGTCGTACAGCGGCCCGCCGCGTTCCAGCAAAATAATCTGGGACGCCGCCGCCAGGGCGGCAAACTCACTCCGACCGCTTTCCGAGCCGAGATCAAGCACGCGGCTCTGTTTGCTGGCATTTAAAAATTCGAACTCGTAGATCGCCGGCGCCCGAGCATCCTTCCGATCGGGCAAGCCGCCTGGCGGCTCGATCCGGAGCACCTCTGCGCCCAGGTCGGCAAAAAGGCGTCCGGTGTATCGACCGAGATCGTAGGTAAGATCAAGTATTCTGGCTTTGGCATACGGTCTTTCCATAGCGTCTTCACCCTTTCAGCGCTCAAGAATACTTAATTGCTTGAACGATCATTCCTATTCTTTTACAGACAAGCATTGGCGGCAACCCTCCGCTCAGGCTGCCTCAATTTGGGAAGCCACGACAATCTATTGTCCTTTGACATCGAGTCTGGTTACCATTCTGATACGTAACCCGGTTTGGCGAAATCTGTCCAATTGATTTGTTGGAAGAGTTTTGATAGTCAAAAATTATGAAACGCCTGACCCTGGGACAGCTCGAAGCCTTCGTGTGGACCGCCAGGCTCGGCGGCGTCGAGCAGGCGGCGCGGCATTTGCACCTCTCGCAGCCCAGCGTGTCGATGCGCCTGCGCGGCCTGCAGGCAGCGCTCGGCGCGCGGCTGCTGCAGCGCGCCGGACGGGGCGTCCGGCTCACCCCGGAGGGATGCACGGTGCTCGATCGCGCGCAAAGCGTCCTGAACGAGCTCGAGACCCTTCAGTCCACCGAGAAGCAGGAAATCAGCGGATTGATAAGGTTCGGGCTGGCAGAGGGCTTCGCCACCGTGTGCGTGCCCCCGTTGATGGCCGCTCTGCAACGCGAGCTTCCCAAGCTGCAGGTGGACCTGACGATCGGGTCCAGCGGTCGACTTGAGCAGGACCTCAGTGAGGATCTGCTCGACCTGGCGGTTTTGGTCAACCCGCTCGGACGATCGGATCTGCAGTTGGTATCCCTGGGACTCCAGGAAACGACATGGGCGGCCGCGCCTTCCTGGAAGCTGCCGGCGGGCGCACGTCCGCGGGACCTATGGCAAGTGCCGGTTCTGACCAACCCGCCGCCTTCGCCGACGTTCCGTCAGGTCGTGGCCTGGTTTGCGACGGCGCGATTGAGCGCCGCGAAACTGATCATATGCTCAAGCGGGACACTGATCGGGCAGCTTGTCGCTGCCGGCGTCGGGATCAGCATCATGCCAACGAAGATGATTGCACCCTATATAGATGCCGGAACGATCGCCACCGTAGCGACGACCCCACCCCTCGAGCCGGGGCGAGTGTTCGTCAGCTATCGCGCCGGCGTGCCGAGGCACGCCACCGAGGCGGTGATCCAGGTCCTGGACCAGGTATTGGAGGCGATCGGCTATTTCTCGACATGGGCTGAATAATCGGCAGGCGAGGCGCTGCCTCGCGCTCCGCCAGGTCCGGCGCGCGCCTTCGCGCGACGGTCAGCGCCCCTGGCCTGCTACCCCGTCGGCTTCGCGAGCAACTGCACGACATCCTGCCCCTTGCGTGCCTTGTCTCGGCCCTCCTCCGGCGTCTCCTTGCCGACCGGCGTTGCCGCAACAAATCGATATACCTCGGCCGCGCCCTGGAACATCACCGGCGTCATGCCCACCGAGGCGAGCGTCTTCGCCTCCTCCAGCATCTCCGGCACCCACCGGTACGCCTTGGGCGGCAGCGTCGGGAACTGGCCGAGCACCCAGCGGTAACGATCCGCCTGCGAGGCGAGCAACTGGGTCTCCAGCAGCCTGGCCACGCCGAGCCGCTCGGCCGCGACCAGCACCTCCAGCCACAGCGCCTGCGTGCCCTTGTTGAGCGCCCCGTAGCACATCTTGAGCGCGCAGGCGTCGGTGATGCCGTCGCCCGCCACCTGCACCAGCAACTGCGGGCCGGCCAGTTGCTCGAGATCGGCCGCGCCGGGCCCGGACACGAACAGCTTGGTCTTCGCCCCGCCGCGCGGCGGCGGGCCGATGATGCCGCCATCGAGGAAACGCCCGCCGGCCGCCTCCACGACCCGCGCGATCTCGCGCGCGGTCTCGGGCGCGATCGCGTTGCAATCGACGATCAGCACCTGCCGGCCGCTGGCTCGCATGGCCTCCGCCACCTCGCGCGCGAAGCTCAGGGCGGCGCCGGGATCCATGATCGACAGCACCGCGTCGCACACGCCGACGAGCCGCGCCAGGCTGGAGACATCGGTCAGCCCCGCCTCGCGCGCCAGGCCCCGGGTGCGCTCGCTGCGGTGCTCGAGCGCGGTATAGACATCGAACCCCTCGGCCTTGAGCTGGATCGCCACCGCCTGCCCCATGTCACCGGGACTCATCACCCCGACCTTGCCGATCTTCACCACCGCGCGCCCCTCCTCGGCGCCTGCCGCGGACGGGCGGCCGAGCGAAAGGGCGGTCGCGGCCAGTCCGGCCGCCTGCAGAAAGCCGCGGCGATCCGGCGCGGGAGCATCATTCGCTTGCATGGCAAATCCTTTGGAAGGAACGAGGTGACCGCGGTACTTCTACCGGCCAGCCGCCGGCCGAGGCAACGCAACTCGTGCGGCGAACGCCGCGGCTTTCCGGCACCCCCGCCACGTGCTAGTCCCGCCGGGCCTTATCATTGGCATTGAGCGCGAAGGGACGGCACATGAAACGGCGAGTGCTCGCGGCGGGCGTCGGAGCAGCGGCAGCAATGGTGCTGCACGGTGCCGCGACCGCCCAGCCACGGGCGGCGGCTGCGAAAAGCTACGTGCTCCTGCACGGCTCGTTTCAGGGCGGCTGGTGCTGGAATCAGGTCGCGGCGAACCTCCGCCAGCGCGGGCACCTGGTCTACAGGCCCACCCTCACCGGCGTCGGCGAACGGTCACACCTGTTGAATAAAACCGTCACCCTGGAGGTCTGGCGCACGGATATCCTGAACCTCCTGCGCTACGAGGAACTCACCGACGTCATCCTGGTCGGCCACAGCTTCGGCGGGCTGATCATTTCGGCGGTTGCCGACCGCGCGAAGGACAGGATCCGCCACCTGGTCTACCTCGATGCCCTGATGGTCGGGCGCGGCCATTCCGCGTTCGACGAGCGTCCGGCCGCGGACGTCGCCGGGGCGATCGCGCTCGCCAACGAGACGAGCGGCGGGCTGAGCCTGCCGCCGCCGCCGCCGGCGGTGTACGGGGTCACCGACCCCGCCGCCGCCGAACGGATGAGCCGCCTGCTGACCCCGCAACCGCTCGCCGTCTATCTGAACAAGCTTGAGCTTGACAATGAGGTCGGCAACGGCCTGCCGGCGACCTACATCGCCTGCACCAGCCCACCGCTCGCCGCCGTGGCACCCTCTCACAACGCGGCCAGGGCCCTGGGCTGGCCGTTCAAAACCATCAGCACCAGCCACGAGGCCATGATCACCGCGCCGGACGAACTCGCCGCCATGCTGGCGGAGATCGGCTGAGAAGGGGACAGCAATGGCGGAAACGACAGCCAAGGTGGCCATCATCATCGCCGGGGGCAGCGGCATGGGGGCCGAGGCGGCGCGCCGCCTCGCGCGCGATGGCTTCGGCATCGCCATCCTCTCCTCCTCCGGCAAAGGCGAGGCACTGGCCACCCAACTCGGCGGCGTCGGCGTTACCGGCTCGAACCAGTCGCTCGCCGACCTCGGGCGCGTGTTCGATGCCGTGCTGGCGCGCTGGGGCCGCGTCGACGTGCTGGTCAACAGCGCCGGCCACGGTCCGCGCGCACCGCTGCTCGAACTCGCCGACGAAGACTGGGAGCGCGGCATGCAGACCTACCTGCTCAACGTCATCCGCGCGGTGCGGCTGGCCACCCCCATCATGCAGCGGCAGCTCGGGGGCTCGATCATCAACATCTCCACCTTCGCCGCCTTCGAACCGGACCCGGCCTATCCCACCTCCGTCGTGTTCCGCGCCGGGCTCGCCGCCTTCACCAAGCTGTTCGCCGACCGCTACGCCGCCGACAACATCCGGATGAACAACGTGCTGCCCGGCTTCATCGATACCTTCCCGCCCACCGACGAGATCCGCGCCCGCATCCCGATGCGCCGCTACGGCCGCGCAGCCGAGGTCGCCGAGACGATTGCCTTCCTGGCCTCCGAGGGCGCCGGCTACATCACCGGCCAGAACATCCGGGTCGACGGCGGCCTCACCCGCTCGGTCTGAAGGGTGGAAGCACGCCTCAAGGCCGGGATCTGGGTCGGCATGGCGCTGCGCATGGGCAACGCGACAGGGCGCTACGGCGTCGTGCTGCGCAAGGGCGATGCCGATGCCGGCGGCGTGCTGGTGGTGCTGCGCGGCCGCGAGGGGCTCTCGGTGCTGACCCAGATCCGCACCGCCGCCGGCGCGCCGGCCTGGCTGCGCGGCACCGGCGCGGCTGCCGTCGACCAGGAAGCGGCCGACGCCTACGTGGCGCGGCAGGTCAGGTTCGATGCCGACCTGTGGGTGCTGGAATTCGAAAGCCCCGACCTGCTGCCGCCGTTCGAGGCCACCCTCGTCTGACCGCCGGCTGTTGCCGACTGTTGCCATTTGGTCACAGCCGCGTTACCCCCTGCCGGCTCGCGCAAGCGTAAGCCGGTGCGGCGGCGTGCCGTTCCCGGAGTGTGGCGTTATATGTCCCCGAGCCAACCGGAGCAGGTCGATTCTCCATGAAGCGTGCTCTCCTCGCCGCCACCCTCCTCGCGCTGCCGATGGCGGCCACGGCGCAGCCAATCGAGGGCCTCTATGTCGGGGGCGGCGTCGGGGCGAACTGGCTGCAGAACAACCGGGTTCGGGTCGAGGTCGTGCCGTCGCCGGGTCCCACCTTCGAGGGCGGATTCTCGGCCGGCATCGTTGGCCTCGGTAGTATCGGCTGGGGCTTCGGCAACGGCGTGCGCGTCGAGGTGGAAGGCAGCTACCGGCGCAACGGCACCTCGAATTCGGTGATCGGCGGCTCCGAGAAGAAATACGGCGCCATGGCCAACGTGCTGTTCGACATGGACATCGGCTCGCCCTACGTCTGGCCCTACCTCGGCGCCGGCGCCGGCGCGCAGTGGGTGCAACTGGGGCCGCTGCATCTGTTCCCGGGCGGCAGCGCTTCGGGGGTGACGCAGTCGGCGTTCGCCTATCAGGCAATGGCCGGCGTGATGTTCCCGATCCCCTGGGTGGTCGGGCTGTCCGCAAGCCTCGAGTACCGCTACCTGGGGGTGAACGGCAAACGCAAATATCCCGCCCTGGACGGCGTCCAGCCCGAGGTCAGCGACGACAACAACCACGCGCTGATGCTCGGAATGCGCTACGCCTTCCACGTGAACCCGCCGCCGCCCGCACCCGCGCCGCCGCCGGCGGCCGCCCCGGCGCCGGCGCCCGCCCGCAGCTACCTGGTGTTCTTCGACTGGAACAGCGCCGATCTGAACGACCGCGCGCGGCAGGTGGTTGACGAGGCAGCCGCGAACGCGACCCGGGTGCAGGTGACGCGCATCGACGTCTCCGGCAATGCCGACCGCTCCGGCACGCCGGCCTACAACATGGCGCTGTCGCGCCGCCGCGCCGAGGCGGTGGCCGGCGAACTGGTGAGCCACGGCGTGCCCCGCCAGGAGATCACCATCCAGGCGCTCGGCGACACCCGCCCG
>Ga0326727_10021509_pt1 | contig 12625 bp, 12 predicted proteins | sample MB2enrmetagenome_FD_207643 | JGI IMG/M metagenome (GOLD analysis project Ga0326727, IMG submission 207643) | Lab enriched peat soil microbial communities from McLean, Ithaca, NY, United States - MB29MY | ecosystem: Environmental > Terrestrial > Soil > Wetlands > Peat | place: USA: New York...
CTGTAAACTTCATTAGCTTGGCGCCTTCCAGCGCAAACTTACCGTAGTCTTCAGCGCTCCGGTGACCCATCTGCCACGGGCCATCCATTTCATTGCCGAGTCCCCAGTAAGTCACGTTCCAGGGTTTCTCGCGCCCATTCTGCGCTCGCAGCTTGGTAATCGCCGTGGTTGCGGACGAATTACAGTACTCCACCCACTGTTGTGCTTCCAGCCATGAGCCCGTGCCGAAATTCGCGCACAAGTAGGGCTCGATTCCCAGCATGTCGCAGTAAGTCAGAAATTCGTGAGTACCGAACCGATTGTCCTCCACCGTGCCCCAGGCCATTTCAAGCCGTGCGGGTCGCTGATCGCGCGGTCCGATGCCGTCCATCCAGTGATAGTTCGACGAAAAGTTGCCGCCCGGCCAGCGGAGCAGGGAGACGTTTAGTCCCTTCACGGCTTCCATTACGTCCTTGCGGTAACCGCTGGCGTCCGAAAGCCTGGAGCCTTCTTCGAACAGGCCGCCTTCGATGCAGCGCCCCAGGTGTTCGGCGAAGTTGCCGTAGAGCTTTCGGTCGATCGTTCCGATCTTGCGGTCGGGATCGATCTTGATGTGCGCCGCGGAGCTCTTTCCGAACGAGCGCATTGCAAACGGTGCTGCGGCGAGTGTTGAAGTGAAGGCGCGGCGTGTGAACATGGCAGGAAAATCAATCATACACGCAGCCATGTTGGGAGGGCCCTACACTGGAATCATGCCTGTCACCATCGCTGGCCGGACGTTCAGCTCTCGACTCTTCGTCGGCACCGGGAAGTACCGCACTTTTCAGGAAATGAAGCGCTGCCACGAGGCGTCCGGATCGGACGTGGTCACTGTTGCGGTTCGCCGCGTAAACCTCACCGACCGTTCGAAAGAGTCCCTGCTCGATTACATCGATCGCCAGAAAATGTTCATTCTGCCAAACACCGCCGCCTGCTACACGGCAGACGATGCCATCCGCACTGCCAGGCTGGCGCGGGAAGTGGGCTTGTCGAATTGGGTCAAGCTGGAAGTGATCGGCGATGAGCGTACGCTTTTTCCCGACAACGAAGGTCTTCTGGAAGCCACCCGTGTGCTGGTCAAGGAGGGCTTTGTCGTATTGCCGTATACCAACGATGATGTCGTGAACGCGCGCAAGCTGATGGACGCGGGCGCGGCTGCGGTCATGCCGCTGGCGGCGCCGATCGGTTCCGGGCTCGGCATTCAGAACATGACCAATCTCCGCATTATGCGCGAACTCATCACGGATGTGCCACTCATTGTGGACGCAGGCGTGGGCACGGCCTCGGACGCGGCAATTGCCATGGAACTGGGCGCGGACGCCATCTTGATGAATACGGCGATCGCCGCTGCGGACGATGCGGTCAAAATGGCGCAAGCGATGAAGCTGGCCGTGGAAGCCGGCCGCCTGGCATTTGAAGCTGGGCGCATGGAGAAGAAGCTCTACGCGTCGGCGAGCAGCCCGCTAGCGGGCGTGGTGGGCCGATCCTGAAATCACTCGCGCGTATACTGAAACTCTGGCCCGCGGTATGCGATCCCCTATCGTTCTGACCATTGCAGGCATCCTTGTTCTCGCTTGCCTTGCCATGGACGGCGCACCGGCAAAAAAAAGGAAAGAAGAAGCCACCCAAACCCTGGAAGCGCCGCCGGATCCGCCTCCTGCCGTCGTGGCCGAAACCCGACGGCTCCTGTTTCAGACATCCGCTCTGAGCCCGAAAGGTCTGCTCTCTCAGCAGATACGCGACGCCCTGCGAGACCTTATGAGGCAGAGCGGCGGTAACCAGGTTGCCCAGATCAGGGTATTTGTATCCGGCACAGGTGATCTTCGCCGCGTCCCGCAACTGGTGGGGGAAACATTCGCCGAGAAAAAACATCTCCAGCTCCCTGCTGTCACCGTGATTCAGGCCGGAGGACTCCCGGTCGAGAATGCGCAGGTGGTCCTGGAAATTACATCTGTCGCGAAGCGCGATGTGAATCCATTGGGGCTACTCTTCGTTTCGGCTCGCGAACATTCCTCTGAAAAACCCCTTCAGCCACTCGGCCCGCTCGCCGACCAATCGTTAGACGACATCGCTTCCGTCTTGTCGGGCCGTGGTGAAGCGGTTCGAGTTACCTGTTTCACGACTGCACTCGATTCCGCTCCCGCCATCACTGCCGCCATGTCCGCAAAGTTCCCGGGCGCCGCGCTCGATCTGGTGCAGACCCAGCGAGCTTCCTCTCACAGCAGCGTTGCTTGTGAGGCTGTTGCTCGCGCGACCGTTCTGAATCCTCCCGCGTCGACGGGAGTGACTTACGCGAATTCAGACCGTGTTGTTCTCACCGGCACACAGACAGCCTTCGGATACACGGTCGACGACGCCCGCCTCGCTTATCGGCGTTTCGAGAAGCTGTTGGGTGGGTATGGCGCGTCGCTCCAGTCGGCAGTTGCCTTGCACATCTATCCGCTATCTGCTTCTATTGCCGCCCAGGCGGCGCGTGTTCGAAAAGAGTTTGTGAAAGGTCCCACGTCCGCGGTTAGCGAAATCCAATTCGAGAGTCTGCCCGGAATGGATTCGGCTTTCGCCCTAGAAGCCGTCGCGCCGGCTTCAACGCAGCCATGAACCTATGCAATCAAGACTAGTCACCTTCGGCGAGATCATGCTCCGGTTGTCCCCACCAGGGTACGAGCGTTTCCTGCAGTCTCCGCAATTCGTCGCGACATTCGGTGGCGGAGAAGCGAATGTCGCTGTAACCGTCGCTGGCTTCGGCTGGCCTGCTTCTTACGTCACCGTGCTGCCGCCGGCCAATCCCATCGCCGACGCCGCCATCCATCAACTGCGCGGATTCGGCGTCGATACCGGACACATCGTCCGCGCCAAAGGTCGCATGGGCGTCTACTTCGTGGAAGCGGGAGCTAATCAGCGCCCTTCAAAAGTAGTCTACGACCGCGACCAATCGGCCATCGCGCTCGCAAGCCCAGGCTCCATTGATTGGTCTGGCGCTTTTGAAGGGGCGCGGTGGTTTCACATCACAGGCATCACTCCTGCGCTGAGCGCCTCGGCGGCGGAACTCGCCCTCGAATCCGTTCAAGCAGCCAAGGCAAACGGACTCACGGTTTCCTGCGATTTGAACTATCGCAAGAACTTATGGAAGTATGGAAAGACCGCGTCGGAAGTGATGCGCCGGCTTGTTCCTCACACCGACTATCTCATTGCCAACGAGGAAGACGTGCAGATGGCGCTCGGGATCGCGGCCGAAGCGGACGTTCGCTCCGGCCACCTTGACGCCTCCGTCTACGAAGCCTTAGCGGAAAAGGTATTGAGCGCCTTCCCGAACCTCTCGGGAATTGCCATCACGCTCCGTGAATCCAAAAGCGCCTCCCACAACGGCTGGTCGGCGTGCTTCCACGATGGAACAGAATTCCTCCAGAGCCGAAAGTACGACATCACGCACATTGTGGATCGTGTCGGCGGCGGCGATTCCTTCGCGGGAGGCCTCATCTATGGCCTGCTCGCGCTGGGTTCCAAACGAGACGCGCTGGAGTTCGCCGTCGCCGCCTCCTGCCTCAAGCATTCAATTCCGGGCGACTTCAATCGGTTTACCCTGGATGAAGTTAATAATTTATTGAAAGGTGACGCGTCCGGCCGCGTGCAACGCTAAGGTGCCTATGCCTAAAACGACGACAACCACATTACGCCAACTGCGTGGGATAGGTCCGGCCATGGTGAAGGATTTTGAAATATTGGGAATCCGTACCGTAGCTGAACTCGCCAAGCAGAATGGGACAACCCTCTACGAACGGCTCAACGAGATAACCGGAACGCGTCAGGACCCTTGCGTACTTGACACCTTCCGCTGCGCAGTGGCCCAGGCGCGCAACCCGCGACTGCCTGAGGAGCAGCGCGATTGGTGGTACTGGTCCCGGCTCCGCAAGAGCGCGAAAAAAGCCGTGCTTTAACTAATCTCGCCGGATAGGTATCGAAACCGATCCAACCGCCCCCGTAGCAGTATCCCTTACCACCACGTGGACGCGCGACGCATCCCGCTCCACCCAAAGCTTCTCCGGTAACGCGAGCCCATTCCTCACCCCCTCTTGATATTTTTCGGGAGTCAAATCATAGCTAATCGATTTCTGCTCGCCTTTCACAATGTGCCCATCCGGTGCTTGCTGCGCGAAAACTACGTCGACGCCCGATTCCATCCGCCCGTCCCTCGATCCGAAGTAGAGGTCCCGCGGGTCGATTAAAACCGCAACCTCTTGAGCGGCCCAGCCAAGCGGATTCGACGGGACTTTGACCTTGACACCAATGGCCTCGCCTTCCAGCGGGCTCGCTACCGCCAGGTGCAGCGCTTGTTCACGCTCGCGCGGCAACTCCGCGATCGATTTCGCGAAATAGCCAGACCGCGTCCGAACTTCGACGCCGGGCCGGTTCACGCTCACTTTCAGCGAATGAAACTTCCCGTCCCACTCCTCCTGCGATGGGTAGAACCCAATCGTGTAGGTAACGCGCCCATCCTCCACGGCTTCGCGGATGTTTCTAGCGATTGCATTGTTCACATAGGCGATACCCCCGGTCTGCTTGGCGATCGCTCTGATGGTCGCTAGCTGGGGTGCTGCCTTCTCCCCGGCGGTGATGAAGCGGCCGGATGACGGTCGCCCGTTATTGCTGGCGCGGTAACCGTGGTCTGTTCGCACGCCCCCCGGGTCCACCGGGTAAACCACCACTTCCGCCTCGGCGAGCAACCGGGCGATCCGGTCGGTCCGGTCGGAGTAACTGAACAATTCCTGATTCACCCCCGCCTGCGCCGCGGCGGCGAACGCCTCCGGATTCAGCCCGATATTCATCGGATAGCCGCTTGAAATCCAAATCATATTCTTTCGCCCGGGAATTCCCGTGAGGTGGCGGGCGATGGCCTCAAGTGCCGTAAATGTCCATTCGGTTTTGATGCGCGCTTGTGACGCGGCGTCCGCCTGGCTGGCCCTCATCAGCATACTTGCGACTTGGGCGAAGTGCGGATCGCTTCCAATGCCTACCGAACTGGGATCGCCGGCGAACGCCGTTGGGGAGGCGCCGGCTTCTCCTTCGGTTTTGGGGGAGGATAAAGTACGCGCCACCTCGATCAACGAGGCTGTATCGTCAGTGAAGTCGTGAATCAAAAGAACCTGAGGGCCGTTGATCGAGTAGAGGGCCACCGGATCGCCCACCTGCAGCGTTTTCAAAAACTCCAGCAGCTGCTTCCTGCCGTACACGAAATCGTCGGTGGAACCGAGGTTCAAAGCATCCAGAACTATCACCGTCACCCCCATCCGCTTTTGCTCTGGTTGCAAGGTGCGGTTGGAAACCACCAAGGGTGCGTCATTCGGAGCGGACGTAGTAAGACTCTGTGCGGGCGCCGTCGTCGGTTCCGCGATATCGAGCGAGAAAACCGAGATCTTCTGAGGGTGGTTGTTATCGATGACAGTGAAATCGTCGCGGGTCAGGTCTCTAACCGGATTCCCGTGTTTATCCTGCGCGACCACGCTGATCTGGACAAGCCGGCTGGTCACACGCAGAACCGGGTCTGTCCCTTGCTGGGCGATACAAACCAGTACGGATAAGCTGCCGGTTAAGGCGACGGCGAAAAACGATCGGAGCAACGAAGTCGAAGACATAAACCCCGCTGATAGAGCACGTGAGGTTCCAGAGCTACGGTCAACCTGACTTCAACTCGCAGGCAGATACTCAATCCGATAATCCTCGATAACCGGATTCGCGAGGACATCTCGGGCGATAGCCTCCAGATCAGCTTCCCGGTCGTACTCCACCTCGAACACCTTGCCTTGACGGACGTCGTGAATGGTGGAATGGCCGAGGCCGTTCAATGCCGTTCTCACCGCCTGCCCCTGCGGGTCAAGAACGGTCGACTTCAGCGAAACGAAAACACGGGCTTTCATCAAGCTCGCATTATACCGGCACTGGTTGTGCCGGTAACGACGTGGACGTATTGGTTTCCACTCGAAACCCCAACGGAAGCAGTCGATGGGCGCGTGAGGAACCCGTAAGCCAAAAGAACAACGATTGCACCCACCAGCGCCATCAGGAAACCAGCCGGGTGCCCCTCTGGATACATGCCCAACATCCGGCCCAGCAATCCACCTAGCCACGCGCCAACAATTCCAATGAGCATCGTGGCAATGATTCCACCCGGATGCTGACCCGGTATCAAAAACTTAGCCACGATCCCTATCACCAGGCCGAACAACATATGTCCGATCATGTGTATCAAGCTGATTTCCTCCTCAGCAAGGCGATTTCTTAGCGGCTATCTTCCGCTCCACGGCGGCAATCAGTCGGCTTTGGACGTCGGCTGGGATGCAGCATTGCTTCTCATGGCCCTTATAGACGGCGACGGTCTTCCTGGTGGTGTCGCAGATCACCCAGCAATCCGGGCACTCCGCCATGTGCTTCTCCAGGTTGGCGCGAAGCGTGGCATCGACCTTTTCATCCAGATAGTCCGTCAGTTCGGCCAGAAAGTGTTTACATGTAAGCAAATGCGTCGTCCCCTTTGCGCTTGAAGAAGCGGGTCAATTTCTCCCGGAGCTGCAGGCGCGCACGTAACAAGCGGCTTTTGACGGCTGGAATCGATAAGTCGAGAGCCTCCGCAGTTTCCTCAGTAGACAATTCTTCGATGTCGCGAAGTATGAAAACGGTTCGGTACGGTGCGGCTAAACTTTGCACCGCCTCATCGAGGATCTTGCCGAGCTCTTCGCGGGAGTACTGCTGCTCCGGATCCTCGTCCCACGCCGCGATCTCGCGCACCACAATGTCCTCGCCGGTATCAATGCCTTCGTCGAGTGAAACGGATCGGTCGGTCTTGCGTTTCCGCAGTTTCATCAACGCTTGATTGACCGCGATCCGGACAATCCATGTATAGAACTTGGAGTTCCCCTGGAATTGGTCCAGGTGCTCGTAGGCCTTCAAAAAGGTCTCCTGGAGCACATCCTCGGCATCTTCCCGATTCTGCGTAATGTGCTGCGCCAGGCGAAAAATCTTACCCTCATAACGCCGGATCAAGTCGGAAAACGCCTTAACGTCACCCCCGCGGGCAAGCGCCAGGTCTGCTGATTCGTCTTCCGTACCGGGCCGGCTGGTCTCGACTGCCATAGGACTACTTATGATGCCATAGAAGCACAAAGGGCGCAGGGCCATCTTGAGGAACTGCGCGTGTCTCGTGATTCTTCTATTGGGTGCGCTTACCTTTCCATTCCAGGGTCATTCCCGTGTCGCCGACAACTTCAGACAGAGTAATCTCGTCACCGGCCGTTTTGCCCTTGAAGCTCGTCTTCATCTGGTTCCCCTGGAGTTCGAACGTGATATTGAACGTAATGTTGTCTCCGTCCACCTTCCCGTCTTCCAGGGTTGACTTACCTACCAGATCGCTGTTGGTCTCGCCCGTGAGTTTAGTGCCATCCACTTTGAAGGTGAAGGTGCGGTCCATCGAACCGTTCGGGCCGTCCGCGGTGACTTTCCAGGTCCCCGTTGGGTCCGCCGCGAACGCGGCTAGCGCGAAGAAGATCAAACTAAGAAGTAATCGTTTCATGTTTTAGCTCCGGTATTGGGATGCCGTCACTATACTAAATCCGGCTTTTGATCGCGAGCCAGGACACCGCGGAGCAAACGGGCCATCTGCGGCACGTGCTGCTCCGAGAACATGGTGTCGTGGCCGCCTGGGACTACATGCGATTCAAATCCGCGAATCGCAAAATCACGCCAGCCCAGCCTGGCATCCTCCAACACCCTTGAACTGACGGGGCGTTCCCCGGCCACAAAGCTGACGACGCGGCCTCCAAAAGGGCGCGGCACGTAGCTGCGCATTTGTGCCGCCGCGGCTTCCGTGAAGGTAGCAACCCCCGCGTACAACCCTTGGCGCCCGTTCAGCCTGGCGCGGGACTCCCGGTATTGGACCAGCCGGGGCACCCATTTGAGGTATCGTCCCCACCACCGCAATGGCTTCGGCTCTCCCGGCGCCGCTGTGTCGAACAGCACCACGCAGGGTACATGGAATCCCAGTGCTTCAAGACGGCGGGCGCATTCGAATGCCAGTATTCCGCCAAAGCAGTGTCCCCCGATGGCGCCAAGCGGCAGCCTCTGTTCGGTCCGGAGGTAGTCCACCAGCCGGTTCACCAATTCTTCGAACTCACGGGGGTGGCCGTTCGCATACCATGCCGTATCGCGCAGCACGATGAACGGCTCCCCTGTGAGCCGAGCCAGCGGCCGAAGATAAGATGCGTCCAGAGCTGCCCCGGGAAGGCAAACGAACGAAGGACGGCCTGCCGCGCCACCCTCCAATACCGTGGCGTCGATCATATGAGAGTTCCCACTGGAGCTTTCCAGGAGCGCTTCCCTCAGGCCCGCGATAGTCGGATTGGCCAGGAACCGCAGCGGGTTAGGCGGATGAACGGCAACGCGAGTCTCCGACTCCAGCATCGCCAGCATACGCGTCATTGCCAACGAGTCTCCGCCCAGCGCAAAGAAGTTCTCCTCCGGATCGGGCAGCCTGGCAAGTCCGAGGACCCGCAGCCAAATGCGAGCAATGCTATGGGCCATCGGATCGGCAGCCGCATCTGGTCCGGTTACCTTCCCCGGCAAGGCGATTTTCGATGCCTGGTCAAAATCCCTCGTTAACTGCTGGCGGCGCGGCTTCCCGGTATCGCTGACCGGAATCTTCTCCACGAACAAAATACGGCTCGGCACCTTCGATCGAGCGATTCGAGCCCCGACGTATTGCAGTAGTTCAGATTCGTCGACCGTCCCTTCGCGCCGCGGTACCACCGCAGCAGCGATATCCTCCCCGAGTGTCGGGTGCCCTATGGCGAAAGCCGCCGCGTGCTCCACCAAAGGGTGCTCGCTTAAGACTGCGTCGATTTCGTGGGGCAGCACCTTTTCGCCACCGCGATTGATCATTTCCCGGCGCCTTCCCGTCACGAACAGCTCCCCGAAAGTATCGAGCCGCCCGACATCGCCGGTTCGAAACCATCCGTTTTGAAAAGCACCCCGGTCCGCGTCCGGATTATCCAGATAGCCGGTGATCACCGCGTCCCCGCGCAAGGCAATCTCTCCCTCCCCATCTGCCTCCAGAATCTCGCCGTGGGCGCTCATAATTGCGATCTCGACGCCAATGCTCCTTCCCACGGAGCCGTTGAACCGAACGTCCTCATTACCGCGCAAAGGGGTGCTGGTGACGACGCCGGCTTCGGTAAGGCCATACCCGTGAATCACCGGCGCACCGAGCGACTTCTCCAGCCCCCGGATCAAATCCGGTGATATCGGGGCGCTCCCGGAACGGATGAATCGCAACGAATTCTGCTGAATTCCGTGGGGGCGCTCCTGAACCACTCGAAGAATCGATCGATGCATCGCGGGTCCCGCAAGATACCACGTGGGACGGTAACTCTCCAGCAGGTCCACGAAATTGCCGGGTGAGAAATCACTGCCGCAAATCACCGTGCCACCGCGATAAAGCTGCGCCAGCGCCGATAATAATCCGCCCAGATGATAGAGGGGCATCAGGCAAAGGCAGCGATCCGTCGCTCGCAGGTCGAATGCCCGCTGCACGTTCCTGATCATCGCTGCCAGATTACGGTGCGTCAAAGGCGCGAGTTTGGGAGCCCCTGTCGTGGCCGATGTCTGAAGCACGGCTGCCACGTCGTCCGGAACGCTTCTGCCGCTCCCTTCGACGCATGGCGCCGGACCTTCCATTGCGGCGTCTGGATTTTCATGAGAGACGGTTGCGAAGCGCAACCTGAGAACCGGAACGTCAAGACGGGTGGCCGCCGCTACAAGTTTTGGATCGGGATGTGATTCCGTAGCGAGCGCCCGCGGCCGCAACAAAAGCAAGCGGGCTTCGAGTTCTGTCTCACTGAGCCGGCTATCGAGTGGTGCCGCGGCAGCCACGCCCCAGACTCCTAGAAGCCCAAGCAGAAGATGCGCCGCATCTGGAATCGCCAGAGCGACGACATCACCGGACTCGATGCCTGCTTCTTGAAGTTCCCGCGCAATCTCCGCAGCGATCGCCATGCACTGTTGGAACGAGAATGACTGCTGGCCAGGCCCGCACAGGGCGATCGAGTCCGAAGCCGCCACCGTGCGGAAGTCAAATTCTCCAAGATCCCCGATGGGCCGGTTCGGATTCCCTTTAGCAGGTGGCAGGCCGCCAGTATAACATCGGGCGTCAAAACAGCGTGATACCCTAAATACTTCCTTATGAGTGAGATTCGCGTCACCCTGCCGGACGGAAGTGTCCATGCCGTTGCCGAAGGAACCCGGCCCATTGACGTCGCCCAATCCATTAGTCCGCGCCTGGCTGACGCGGCCCTGGTGGCGCGCGTCAATGGCCAGCTTTTTGACCTCACCCGGCCCTTCGAAAAAGACGCGACCCTTGAAATCCTGACGGCCAAGAACCCCGAAGCACTCGAGGTCACCCGGCATTCCACTGCCCACTTGCTCGCCGCCGCCGTCCTCGAATTATTTCCCGGAACGCGGCTCGGAATCGGTCCGCCCACCGAAACCGGGTTTTTCTATGACTTCGAGCGCTCCCAGCCATTCTCCTCTGAGGAACTGGACGCGCTCGAGCGAAAGATGTGGGAACTCCAGGCGCAGGATCTCAAGTTCGAGCGCGTCCTGACCAACAAAGAAGAAGGACTCGCCAGATACCGGGCCGCAGGCGAGCCAATGAAGGTGGAGTTGATCGAAGAGAAAGCCGATCCCATCTTTACTGAATACACACTCGGGCCGAATTTTATAGACTTCTGCCGCGGCCCGCACGTGCCATCCACGTCCAAGCTGAAGGCGTTCAAGCTGCTCAGCGTGGCCGGAGCTTACTGGAAAGGCGATGAGCACAACCAGCAGCTCCAACGCATTTATGGCACCGCCTTCTTCAATAAGAAGGAGCTCGAAGACTATCTAAAGCAGGTCGAAGAAGCCAAGAAACGCGACCATCGCAAGCTTGGCAAAGAACTCGACCTCTTCAGCATCCAGGAACTCGCCGGGCCAGGACTCATCTTTTTTCACCCAAAAGGCGGAATCATTCGCAAACAGCTTGAAGATTGGATGCGCGATCAGTATCTCAAGCGTGGTTATGCGCTCGTCTACACCCCTCACGTGGCGCGCTATGACCTTTGGAAAACTTCCGGCCACGCCAACTACTATTCAAAGGACATGTTCAGCCGCATGGAACTGGATGACGCGGAATACCAGCTCAAGCCCATGAACTGCCCGTTTCATATCCTCATCTTTGCCGACCGCATGCACTCCTACCGCGAGTTGCCCGTGCGCCTCGGCGAGCTCGGAACCGTTTACCGCTATGAGCGCTCCGGCGTGCTGCATGGACTTCTACGCGTCCGGGGGTTCACCCAGGACGACGCGCATATCTTCTGCACTCCCGAACAAGCCGAGGATGAAGTTGTGAATTGTCTGCAATTCGCCATCGATGTCCTGAAAACGTTCGGGTTTGAGAAATATGAGGCTGAGCTTTCTACCTGGGACAAGGGCGCGAGCGGAAACTATGACGGCTCTCCCGAGGAATGGGAGCTCGCCGAGAACGCTCTGCACAAAGCTACCGAACGGCTAAACCTCGACGTGAAAGTGATGCCGAATGAGGCTGCTTTCTACGGCCCCAAGATCGACATGAAACTGTTCGATGCTATAGGCCGTAAATGGCAGCTTTCCACCGTTCAGTTCGATTTCACTTTGCCGCGCCGCTTCAATCTGGAATACATCGCCGAAGACGGCAAGAAGCATCGCCCCATCATGGTGCATAGAGCACTTTTCGGATCGGTGGAGCGTTTCTTCGGAATCCTGCTTGAGCACTATGCCGGCGCCTATCCGCTGTGGCTCGCGCCCGTGCAGGCTGTGGTCATGGCCATTACGGACCGGCAGGCGGAATATGCTCAACAGGTGGCGGCCAAGCTTACTGATGCCGGCCTGCGCGTAAACCTGGACGACCGCTCCGAAAAAATCAATCTCAAAATTCGCGAAGCTCAACTCCAACAGATCCCGTATATGCTTGTTGTAGGAGAGCGCGAGGCCCAAAATGGACAGGTATCCGTCCGTCATCGACGAAACGGCGATTTGGGCGCCCTCCCGCTTGACGAGTTTCTCTCGAATGCCCTCAGTGAAGTGCAGATGAGAATAATCTGACCCTCAGCCTACCCTAGTACGGAAGAACTAGGAGAATTCCCTAAGTACTTAGTGGCGCAAATAGGGTTTTTCCTTTATTCTGTATAAATAACGTTACCGAGCGCACTTTCGTCTGTTATACGTCCGTATCGCGAAAGCGATTACCAAGGCAACAAGATAGTGGCGCACCCGCGCCGGGGGGAGTAGGCACATGAAACTTCGACAGTATTCAAGTCGGCTGTTGCAGACGGCTTTGTTGATTTCCGTCATTTCCATCTCGGTTGGATCGGCGTTTGGCGCGGAACATGTCAAGCCTGGTTCCAATTGCGAGCCACCAAACCCGAATGCTGATTTTCTGACCAACTTCAATAAGCCTTGCTACGCGCTCTCTCTCATCAGCGGAAGCGGTCTGAACTACTCGGGTGACTCGAACGCCACCTACGATTCCATCTATTATGTTGTAAAGCCCGGC
>Ga0326727_10021510_pt1 | contig 12624 bp, 10 predicted proteins | sample MB2enrmetagenome_FD_207643 | JGI IMG/M metagenome (GOLD analysis project Ga0326727, IMG submission 207643) | Lab enriched peat soil microbial communities from McLean, Ithaca, NY, United States - MB29MY | ecosystem: Environmental > Terrestrial > Soil > Wetlands > Peat | place: USA: New York...
TCAATCACTTCAAGATCGCCGTAATACTTCGTCAAGTGCTTGAACTCAAGAACGTGCTTGCCGCTGGGCCGCGTCTGGTCGAAACGGATGTACGGCCGCTGGATGTTGGATCGCGCCAAATCGTTGGTTTGCAGCCGCTCCACTTCCTTGCGCCGGCTTGTGACCTGGCTGGAACGCGTGCCCGCCGCAAACCGGGCTATGAATTCATTGAGCTGCGCAATTTTCTTCTCGCGTTGCGCGATCTGCGCCTCCAGCGTGGAGCGAATTTGCGTCTTCGCCATCACCATCTCGTCGTAACCGCCGGTGTAGGTGATGATGGTTTCGTAATCGATGTCGGCGGTATGCGTGGTCACCGAGTTCAAAAAGTGCCGGTCGTGCGAAATCGCGATCAGGGTGCCGTCGTAGTTGGTCAAAGTGTCCTGCAGCCAGTGGATCGAGTCGAGATCGAGGTAATTGGTCGGCTCGTCGAGCAGCAGCGCCTCCGGTTTGCCGAAGAGCGCCTGGGCCAGCAGCACGCGCACCTTTTGCCCGCCCTGCAACTCGCCCATCTTGCGCTCGTGCAGGGCTTCAGGAATGTCGAGGCCGTCGAGCAGGACGGCGGCGTCGCTTTCGGCGGTGTAGCCGTCCTCGTCGCCGATGGTGCCTTCCAGCTCACCTAGCCGCATGCCGTCTTCGTCGGTCATCTCGGGCTTGGCATAGATGCGGTCGCGTTCTTCCAGCGCGGCCCACAGCGGTTTGTTGCCCATGATCACGGTGTCGATGACGCGATAGGCGTCGAATGCGAATTGATCCTGTCGCAGCACGCCGAGTTTACGCGGGCGCACCACCGTGCCCTTCTGCGGCTCAAGTTCGCCGGTCAAAATTTTCATAAAGGTCGATTTGCCGGACCCGTTCGGCCCAGTCAATCCGTAGCGCCGTCCCGGCGTGAAGGTCGTGCTCACGTCCTCGAAGAGAATCTTCGAGCCGTAGCGCATGGAAACATTGCTGACGCTGATCATGGTTCCTTGTTCCCTGAATCGTTTGCGGGTTGCCGCGCGAGCCACTATGGCGTATCAGCCGCAATAGCCCGTCCCAATTGAGTTGACTCGTGGTTTTAGAGCAGATACAGCCGCCCTGAAGAAAAACTCACTGCCGCACTTCTAGTTTCTCACAAAAGCGCAGATCGTCTGGCCGGGACGGGCGGTTCTCCGCGGCGTGTCCAGGCTCTCAAAAAATCTCGCACAGCTTGGCAAATGCATCGAGTTCGATCAGGTGCTGGCCCTCCGGCGCGGCATCGACTGTGGCGTGCTCCAGCACCCACGTGTCCGGGTGAAACAGAAAGACCGCGTGCAGTCCTGCGGCCAGTGCGGGGTTGATGTCGCTCTTGGGGCTGTTGCCGATCATCCAGCTGGTGTGCGGCTTCAGCTCGTGCCGCGCAATTACCTCGCGATAAGTCGGCGGATCCTTTTCCGCTACAATCTCCACCGCGGCGAAATGTGCGGCGAGCCCCGATCGCGCCAGTTTGTCGGCCTGCTCCGCATGATTGCCCTTGGTCATCAGGATGAGATGATGCCGGCTGGCCAGCTCTTCAAGCGTTTCCGCCACCCCGGGCAGGAGTTCGATCTCCTGCTCGGCAATGGAACGCGCCAATCCGCGGATGCGCTCGCGCTTTTCCTCCGTCACCGGCGCGGGGCTAAGACGCTCGAAGCAATCGACCAGGGAGCGCGTGAAGCTCGACAGCCCGTAGCCATGCGAAAGGATGGTTTCGCGCTCCACGGCGTTCAGCGCCTGCCGCACCTCGGCAGGCGAGTACTCATGATGGTCCAGAAAGCTGATGAACGCGGCGATGGCGCGCTCGAAGTAGATATTGTTTTCCCACAGCGTGTCGTCTGCGTCGATCAGCAGAGTTTGTCCGGCAGGGAAGCGGGGCATAGACTGATGATAAAGGTTGCCCGCGCGCGAGTTTTCAACCGTTCGCTGCGGGCGGTTCGTCCTCAGGCGCCCAGCTCCGCGCGGATCGCGGCTGCAATCGCTTCCGCATGCCTGCGCATCGCCTCTTCGCTTTCGGCTTCGATCATCACGCGCGCCAGCGCCTCGGTTCCGCTGTAGCGGATGACCACGCGGCCCGTGTCCTTCAGTTCTTCTTCCGCGGCGCGGATCGCCGTGACCACTGCGGGAATCGCATCCAGCGGCTTCTTCTCGCGCACCTTCACGTTCACAATCACCTGCGGAAAGACTTTGAGATCGGCGGTCAGTTCGTCGAGGGATTTGCCGGTGCGCGCCACGAGATCGAGCACCACCAGCGCCGTCAACAGGCCATCCCCGGTGGTCGCAAGGTGAGGGAAGAGAATGTGGCCGGACTGTTCGCCGCCCAGGGCCGCATGCAGCTTTTGCATCTCTTCGAGCACATAGCGGTCGCCCACCGCTGCGCGCACCATGCGGATGCCGCTGCGCATTAATGCCGCTTCCAGTCCCATGTTCGACATGGTCGTTGCCACCACAAGGTCTCCGCTCAGCATGCCGCGCGCTTTCAGGTCGCGGGCCGCCATCAGCAGAATGGCGTCGCCGTTGATCACGTTGCCGTGCGGGCCGGCCAACATGCAGCGGTCGGCGTCGCCGTCGAACGTCACGCCCAGATCTGCGCCGCGCGCCTTCACCTCGTCGGCGACGTGCTCCGGATGCAGCGCTCCGCAGTTGGCGTTGATGTTCCGGCCGTCGGGCGCAATGTGGAGCAGCGCGATGTTGCCGCGGCCCTCGCGATCGAGGCGGCGGAAGAGCTCGGGGGCAATGGCCGCGGCCGCGCCGTTGGCGCAATCGGCCACAATCTTCAAGTGAGAGAGCGAGAGGCGCGGTACGCAATCGATCAGAAACTGGATGTAGTCGGCCTGGAACGCGCGATTGTCCTCGACAGCCGGAAAGCGCTGCGCATCGGAGATCTCCACCTGTGCGGCGTGGTGAAAAATCTCGTCTTCCATGGCCAGCTCGACGGCGTCGGGCAGTTTGAATCCGTCCGCGCCAAAAAGCTTGATGCCGTTGTCAGCCCAAGGATTGTGCGATGCGGAGATGACGATGCCCGCGTGGAAGCCATGGGTACGGGCGAGGAACGCGACTGCGGGCGTAGTCACAATGCCCGCGCTTTCGACCTGTGCGCCTGCTTCGCGCAGACCTGCCGCCAGTGTGGCCGCAATCCACGGCCCGGACTCGCGGGTGTCGCGGCCGAAAAGCACCCTGGGTTGGGTCACAGTCTTGCGTAGCGAGTGCGCCAGCGCCAATCCCACGCTGTAAATCGTCGTGGGATCGAGCGGGGCCTGGCCAGCGATGGCGCGAATGCCGTCGGTTCCGAAAAGTTTACGCGTAGAAGATGCAGTCATGATGTCGATTTTCTGCCTCGTTTTCCGGGGGTGGGCGCAGGAGTCGCGCTGTCCGGGGCCGTCTCTCGCGCGGCGACTGCCGTTGATTCAACGCGGCTCGCAAATGCGCCGTCGGCCAGGCGCGTGGTCACACGGTCGCCTGCGGCAATCTGCGCCGTCGAGCGGACGAGGGCACCCTCGGCCGAAAGCACCAGAGCGTAACCGCGATCCAGCACCGCCAACGGTGATAGGGAATGCAGGCGCGCGTCGAGAGCGTTTAAAGAGGCTCCGGAAGACTGCAACAGGCGCTCCAGGCAGCGATCAAGGCGGGCGCGCATGTCGGCAAGGTGCGCGCACGCATGAGCCAGGTTCTGCCGTGGATCGTGCCGCAGCACCGCCGCGGCCAGTTCTGCAATGCGATTCTGCCGCAAGCGCAGTTGCGCGGTGAGCGCATCATCGAGGCGCTGGGTCGCGTCATCCAGCCGTTGTCCCAAACGGTGCAAAAGCGTCGTCACGCGCGCCTCGGCGCGGCTCACCGGCAATCGCGTGAGCCGCTGCTGCGCCTGCAACAGTTGAAAGCGCGCTGCCCGCTCCAGACGATGCGACTGCGTGGCCAGGTGCTCGGCAATCTTGTGCTGCGCCTCGGTAATCAGCTCGGCCGCGGCGGAGGGCGTGGGCGCGCGCAGATCGGCGACAAAGTCCGCGATCGTGAAGTCGGTCTCGTGTCCTACCGCAGACACTACCGGAAGGCTGCTCGATGCAATGGCCCGAGCTACGCGCTCGCTGTTGAAGGCGGCCAAGTCTTCGAGCGAACCGCCGCCGCGGGCCAGCACGATCAGGTCGACGAGATGCGAAGCATTGAGCTCGGCCAGCGCGGCTTCGATCTCCGCAGGCGCCGATTCGCCCTGCACGGAAACCGGGCAAAGCAGAACGTTCAATCCGGAGTGACGCCGGCTGACGATGTTCAGAAAATCCCGGATCACGGCGCCCGTGGGCGAAGTCACGATACCCACTGTGTGCGGAAATAGGGGTAGGGGCTTCTTGCGTTCGCCGTCGAAGAGCCCTTCGGCCTTGAGGCGTTGCTTCAGTTGCTCAAAGGCAAGCTGCAGCGACCCTGCGCCGACCGGCTCCATGGTTTCCGCAACCAGTTGCAACTGGCCGCGTTGTTCGTAGACGCTTACCCGCCCGCGCACCAGCACATGCAGTCCGTCCTCGGGGCGAAAGCGGAGCAGCATGGCCTGCCGCCGGAAAAGCACGATGGGCAGTTGGGCGTCGACGTCTTTGAGCGTGAAATAGACGTGTCCCGAGGGCGCGGGGCGTAAGTTCGAAATCTCACCCTCCACCCAGATGTCGCCGTACTCCTGCTCCACCAGCTCCCGCACCTGCGCCACCAGTTCGCGGACGGGCCAGATGCGGCGCGTGGCGCGCGGCTCTTCGAAGCGCAGGCCGAGCTGGTCCGCGAGGTCGGCGTGGGACGCAAATGGATCGCGTGCGGTCACTTGAGATGAGTTTAATTGCTGGGGCGTCAGGCCGAGGACTTGCGGCTCTCCACGATGCTGCGTAATTCCCTGGCAGCCTCGGCGAGTTTCGCGCCCGCATCGCGCTGTGGCGAGGATTCGCGAGCGAACGTCAGCTCCAGTTCGCGCGCCAGGACCGTGCCCCGCGTAAGGCCGAAGGTGCCCAGCACGCCGGCCAGCTTGTGCGCAGCGGCCTGCGCAGCTTCGCGTTGCTTTGCAGCGAGTTTCCCTTCGCCCACCGCCTGGACGGCCGCCTCAAGAACTGCCACCCGCGCTTTGATCTCCGGCAAAAACCGCACCCACAAGCGGTCCATCGCCTGCGAGAGAGCCGCATCCGTGCGGGGTCCGGGTTGGCCGGTAGTTTTCATGGCATCGAGCGGTCAGTTCCAGCCCAGCACAGTGGCAATCTGCGCGGAGAGCGTCATCGGATCGAAGGGCTTGAAGAGCACTGCCTCCACGCCGAGGTCCGCGAACCGCCGCTGGTCGGTGCCTTGCACCTTGGCCGTCAAAAGCAGCACCGGAATGCGCGCCGTGACCGGGTTCCTGCGCAGTTCGCAGAAGGTCGAGGGCCCGTCCATGCCGGGCATCATTACGTCCAGCAGGATGGCGTCAGGCTGATATTCCGCCGCACGTGCCAGCCCCTGCGCTCCGGAACTGGCCTTGACCACCTCCCAGCCCGCCACGCTTTCCAGGCTCAGTGCGGCTACTTCGCGGATATCGTCTTCATCGTCGATGATCAGGATTTTGCGGGCCACTCTAGAAAGGCTCCTTCGGAACCATTGTCCGATGCCCGAGCGGCGTTGTCGATGGAGCGCGGCGGAAAACGGGTTATGAATTCGGTACGGGCAAGGGCGCCGCCGGCGTTTCCTGCGACTGGCGCAGGGAGCGCAGCATGGTCAGCACCAACGCCTCAAGCTGTTGCGGCTGCACGCGCGTCTTGGCCAGAAAATACGTCGGGCCCAGCGTGAGATGCCGCCGTTCCGCCGGTGACAGATCGCGGCCCGAGTACACCACCAGCGGCAGGTGCGTGAGGTTTTCGTGCTGGCGCAGCCAATCCACCACGTTGAAGCCGTCACCGTCGGGCAACCCGATATCGAGCAACAGCAAGTGCGGGGCGAAGGTCGAGCAGGCCTCGATCGTCTCTCGCAGCGAGTGCGCTGTCTGCACAGTAATGCCCTCGCGGGCAAACACCCCGCCGATCACCTGCGCCAGGTCGCGATCATCCTCCACAATCAGAATGCGCGCCGTGTCGCCCGACCCGCACAAAACGCGCGCCAGCTCGGCCAGCAGCGTATCTTCCTCAAGCGGCTTCTGCACCCGCCCTTCCGCGCCCTCCGGCAGCGTCTCCACGCCCTTAGGATCTTCCACGCTTAACAACACCACCGGCGTACGCGCGGCCGATTCCAGGCGCCGCAGCAGGGGAAGAATCGCCCATCCGTTCATACCATCCAGCGCCGTATCCACAAGGATGGCGTGCGCGCCCTGCCGTGCCGCCGCGAGGGTCTGCTCCACGGTGGAGGTTTGCACTACGGAGTAGCCATGACGAGCCAGTTGCGCCGCAATCCTCGGCCGCGACTCCGGGTTGGCGTCGGCCAGGATCACCGTGCCATGTCCGGTTTCTGCCTCCGGCATGCCGCCCTGCGCGGGCACGGGCACCGGCTGATACGGCAGGAAGATGCGAAAGGTCGAGCCGCGCACTGGATTCCGCTCCGCCCAAACCCGTCCCGAGTGCTGCAGAACAATAGTGCGGCAGATGGCCAGCCCCAATCCTGTGCCGCCCTTTTGCCGTGAATCCGAAGCGTCCACCTGCTGGAACCGCCCGAAGATCGCCTCCAGCTTGTCTGCGGGAATGCCGCGCCCGTGATCGATCACGGAGAGAATCACGCCCGTCACGCCCGGCCGCAGCATCACGCTCACCGGCGAATTCGGCGGCGAAAACTTCACCGCGTTCGACAGCAGATTCGTGATCACCTGCAGCAGACGATCGGGATCGCCCGTAAGCTCCACCCTGGTTGCGTCGTGCAGCAGCTTGACGCCGGCGGCATCGGCCATCGGCTGCATATCTTCAATGGCCTGCTTCACGATATCCGCCAACTGCACCGTGCGGAAGGCCAGCGGTTCGCGGCCGCTCTGAATGCGTTCCAAATCGAGAATGTCGTTGATCAATCGCACCAGGCGGTCGGAGTTGGTGAGTGCAATGCGCAACAGGTTCGACGCTTTCTCATTCACCTCGCCGAGCATTCCCGATGTGAGTAGCCCCAGCGCCCCGCGAATCGAAGTCAACGGCGTGCGCAGCTCGTGGCTTACCGTGGAGATGAACTCGTCCTTCATCCGGTCCAGCGCGTAGCGCTGGCTGATGTCGCGAAAACTCAGTACCCAGCCGGAAAAACTGCCGTGCCCATGGATGGGCGTCAGTACATACTCGGCTGGGAACGAACTGCCATCGGCGCGGAAGAAGTTCTCCTCGCCAGCCGCGGAGGTGAATCTTGCCGCGGCCTTGCGCAGTGGGCAATCCTGGCCGCAGGCGCGGTCGGGCGGCGCGGCCGCGTGCAACAACTCGTGCAATGGCTTCCCCGTGAGCGTCTCAGGCGGCGCGCCCAGCAGCCGCCCCGCCGCAGGGTTAGCAAGACGCACATGGCCCTCGCGGTCCAGCCCGCAGATCCCGTCGGTTACGGCATCCAGCAGGATCTCCTGCTGCCGTCTCAGGTCGTCGGCGCGGCCGTGATCCTGGGTTCGCGCCAGCATTTGTCCCAGCGATGCGGCCGCAATTTCCACTGCGGCAATGGCCTCGCGGTCCTCGCGCAAACGGAAACGGGAATAAAACTCCAGCACCGCGAGCACCTTGTTGGCCGCGCGCACCGGCACCGCCCACCCAGAAACCATCTCGTGTTGCAGCGCCTCGACCACGCGCGGGCCGGGTGGCGCTGCGGCAAGGTCAGCGAGCCACACCGGGCGCCCGTCCTCCCACGCGCGCCCAGGAAGTTCGGAACCCTTCGCCAGCGTCAGACCCATGCTCCCCTGAATGAGATCTTCAGCTCGTTGCCCGGGAACTCCCCACGCCGTCCCGAACTCCAGTTGCATCTGCTCGGTGTCCACCAGCCACTCGATACCCAGCTCCCATCCCTGGGAGATGCAAAGGGCCTCGAGAATGCGCATGCCCGCGGACTCGCCCGGCGCATTCTCGCCCACAATCTGGCTCACGGCCAGTTGCAGCGCCAGCCGGTTCTCGCGCTGCTTCTGCTGCGTCACGTCGCGGAGCAGGCAGCGAACCGCCAGCGCATTGCCCGCCTTCTGGCGCCGGCTCAGGCTCAACTCCAGCTCCAGTACGCGTCCATCCGGCGTACGGTGGCGCAACGGTTCGCGCTCCACCAGTTCACCGTCCAGCGCACGGCGAAAGAGCGCGGACACCTCAGCGCGCGTGCTGCCTGAAAAAAGCTCCTCGAAAGAGTGCAAAGCCAGAATCGCTGTGCGTTCCAGCCCAAAGCCCTCTTGCCATGCGGGATTCGCATAAAGAAACTGCCCGGCCGGGCTGAGCGTGGCAATCATCTCACTGGAGTGCTCGAAAAGATCGCGGTATCTCTCCTGCGACTCGCGCTGCGGAATCGAGCTCTGTTCCACGGCTACGGCCGCCACGCCTGTCAGCTCGGCCGTGGCGCTGCGTAGTGCGGAGATGTGCAGCGTAACCGGGATCATCGTGCCGTCTTTGTGGCGCACCTGTGCTGCGAAGCTGGGCACCGTGCTGGGCGGCAGCATGCGTACGCACGCCATGTACGCGGCCATGCGCCCGGCGGGCGTCGGCTCCGGCGGCCGGGTCACTTGACAGAGCTTCTGGATTTCGGCTACCAACCGATCACACTCTCCCGGCGCCAGGATATCGGCCTTGCCCCACAATTGCGCCAGCTCCATGGCGCGGTAGCCGACCAATCGTTCCGCTGTGGGATTGCAGTAGAACAGCTCACCGGCGAGATTCATGGCCACAACCGCAGGCCCCGCCGAGTCGAGTAGTTCGCGCAATCCCTTGCCGATGGCCTCTTGCGCCGGCGCCTCATGCGTGGCGCGCACGATCAGCCGGTTCACGACGTAGGCGAAAACCACCGTGCCCACCGCGGCTGCAAGGATAAGAAAGGATTGCCATCGGAAAGCGGGAATCACGCGGGCCAGTCCGGCGCCCGCTGCGAGCGCCAGAATGAGAAGAGGCAGAATCAGCCAGAGCTGCGAAACGCCGGCCCGGCCCCCGTCAGCCGGCCCGTGGCCGCTAACATCTCTGCGCTTCTCCTGGTTCTCCGGCAGTTCGCTCATCGGCTCTTCCTATTCCCCTTTTCGCCGGCTCCGGCGCTCAACCGCCCTACGGTCGACTGCGCGTGTATTCCTGCCCGGGTTTTTACTTCCCCGTGTACGGCAATGTCACAATGCGCCCTGCCTAACCCATTTCGCCTTATGCTTCACTCCAAGGACCGCCCATGGATGTGCGATTTTGCGAATTGCACGTAGTATAAGCGTTTGATTTCGAGCGCTCTATCGAAAACAACAACCCAACCGCACCGGGGACGCAATCCAGTTACCGGTCCGCGAACTGTGTTCTCCTATTCGCAGTGTGGATGGGGCCGTTTTCCCTCCGCCAACTCCCGAAACTGGGTTTACCCCGTTCCCTTACTCCCCGCCTTCCTGGTCCCTGGCCCCCCTACGTCCCTGCTTTTCCGCCGTATACTGGCTGCATGTTTGGTCCCGTGGTAAAAGCCATCTTTCTTCGCGTTGTCCTGCCCGCCGCCGGGCTCCTGTGCCTGTTTATACCTTCGCAGTCTGCCCACGCATGGGAGCAGGACGGCCATCGCATGATCAACAAGCTGGCTGCGAGCAATCTGCCTGCCGACATGCCTGCCTTCCTGCGCACGCAGGCTGCCGTCGACGAGATCGAATACCTTGGCCCGGAACCCGACCGCTGGCGCTCCAGGGCCGAACCGGAGCTGAGCGCAGCCCAGGCTCCGGAGCATTTCATCGATTTTGAGGCGGCCGATGCGCTTGGGGCCCTGCCGCACAAGCGCCTCGACTTCGAGGCCAAGGTCTTCGCCGCTGGCCAACGGCCCGAAGTGATCGGCCTGCAGCCGTGGGAGGCCGATGAGGTCTGGGAGCGCCTGAAAGCCGCCATGCGCCAGTACCGCGCCCTTCTTGCGGCCGGCCCGGGCGCGAATGTCGACACCAAGCCAGTCGAAGCGGCCATTCTTTTCTACGCCGGCTGGCTGGGTCATTACGTGGGCGACGGTTCGCAGCCGCTCCACGTCACTGTCAAGTACAACGGCTGGGTCGGGCCCAATCCCAACGGCTACACCACCGGCCATCAGATTCACCACCTGTTCGAAGGACCGTTCGTTGCCGCCAATGTGCACGCGCCCGAGGTGCAGGCCAAAATGACCCCGGTCAAGCTGATCGAAGGCGACATGTTCGACGCCTATGTTGCCTATCTGCGCCGCACGGCAACGTATGTCGAAAAGGTCTACCAGTTCGAAAAGGCCGGAGCCTTCATCGGTGCAGGCACGCCCGAATCGCGCGACTTTACTGCGGCGCGTCTGGCCGACGGCGCTAGTATGTTGCGCGACATGATTTACACAGCCTGGATCGACAGCGCCCAGCCGGTGCCTGATGCGAACGCAGGGAAGTGAGGCATTTCAGCCGACGCCACGTCAAGAATGCGCCCTTATCGAGCCCTCGGAACGATGAATTCGGTTTTTGGTTGGTTAGTCTCTGGCGGGATTCAGCGCGGGAATGCGGCGCAGCATCCGTGTGAGCGCAAGGGTCATCAGCGTCACGGCGGGGACGGCGACCAGCAGCCACGCCAGCAAAGCCTGACCGGCTATGCCTCCCATCCACGTGGCAAGGTGGAGGACGGGCAGATGCAGCAGGGCACGCGGGTCGAAAGCAGGACCGTTGTGCATGGGAACAAGCCATCTGCCCAGGCGCACAAACGGAACAATCAGAGCCAGTTGCAGCGGCATGGCGACATAATTTGCCATCTGGATCGCAGGCAGGTTAAGGCGCAGCGCCAGGGCCAGGGCGGCGCACAGAACCGTGGGAATGCCGACCACCGGAATGCAGCCGACAGCGAATCCCAGCGCCAAAGTCAGCGCCAGGCGGCGCGGCGAAATCCCCTGGCTCAGCCAAAGGATCGCGTTGCGTTTCGCAGCTCCCGGAACCTTTCTCATCGTTCTCCCAAGTCCCATTCGCAGTATTCCCTTCCAAAATATCGACACTTGGAATCGCGCTTTGTTTTCCTCAGATGAAAATTCTTATCGGCGAACCAGACTCGGCACTGGTTGGATGCGCCGTGCGGCCCTTCAGGTTCAGGCTGCCTCGCTTCACCCTTTCACTTCTTCACCCTTTCGCTCGCCTTCTTGCACTCTTGCTTCTTGTGCGCCCCGCACTCCGTACATCCATCTTATCTGCGGTAAACTTGGACCCGATGAGGGTATTTGGCGTCGATTGCGGTACCGAGGTAACGGGATTCGGAGTCGTGGAGTCGGACAACGGAGAACGGCAGCCGCGGCTCATGTGTCAGGCAATGGGGGCTATCCGTTTGGACAAGTCCCGTCCTTTGCCCGAGCGCCTGAACCAGGTGTTTCGCGAACTGTCTGCCGAACTCGAGCGCTGGCAGCCTGATACGGTCGCGGTCGAAGAGGTTTTCTACTCGGTGAATGCCAAATCGGCTCTCAAGCTGGGGCAGGTCCGCGGCGTGGCCTTGCTGGCGGCGGCGCGACTGGAAATTCCCGTGGCGGAATATGCGCCCCTCAAGATCAAATCAAGTGTGGTGGGCTACGGAATGGCCAAAAAGGAGCAGGTACAGTTCATGGTGGCGCGGCTGCTGGGCCTGGCCGAACTGCCCCAGCCAGCCGACGCCGCTGACGCGCTCGCCATCGCCATCTGCCACATTCATACGGCGCAGACGCTGGCTATCCAGGGGGTTGTGCGATGAGGGCGTCGATGAGGGAATTGGGGAGGGAATTGGGGCTGGCAATTGCGCTGCTGACCGTCGCCGGGCACGGACAGGCTCCTCCCGCGGCGGACCCCACGTTCCAGTTGGACTTCTCCAACCCCGGCCTCTCGCCTTCGCAATGGACGCTTACTCTACGGCCTGACGGAACCGGCCATTTTCGTTCCCAGGCGGGCAGACCCCCTGATGACGCCAGGCAGGAGATCGAGCCCCCCCCGGTGGACCGCGACATTCAGGTGAGCGCGGCCTATGCCGGACGCGTCTTTGCTGCAGCTGAGCGCCACAGGTGGTTCAACGAGCCCTGCGAAAGCCATCTAAAGGTGGCCTTTCAGGGCTGGAAGACGCTCACCTATACCGGGGCTCACGGACAGGGCTCCTGCACGTTCAACTATTCGAAGGACAAGGAGATTCAGGAACTGGGAGACTCGCTGGAGGCCGTCGCGGAGACAGTTCTGGAGGGGGCGCGTCTGGAGATGCTGCTGCAGCATGACCGGTTGGGCCTGGATGCGGAGACGGAGTTCCTCGTTGGAGCTGTGGGCGACGGCCGGGCGCAGCAGATTTGCGTGATCCGGGATACTCTGGAGCGGCTGGCTCAGGATGACGCCGTATTGGAAAGGGTGAGAAAGCGGGTCCGGATGCTGCTGGTGCAGGGTTCGAGATAAATCTTTCGAAGCAGGCGACATTTTCCCGGTAAAGTGTGTCATACCTATCGTGGGTTGCCGATGAGCGGAGATGGGGGTCGCCGCAGGGCACGGGAAGGCGGGGCACCGTGAATCTCATGGGGAATCGCAAAGCA
>Ga0326727_10021512_pt1 | contig 12623 bp, 14 predicted proteins | sample MB2enrmetagenome_FD_207643 | JGI IMG/M metagenome (GOLD analysis project Ga0326727, IMG submission 207643) | Lab enriched peat soil microbial communities from McLean, Ithaca, NY, United States - MB29MY | ecosystem: Environmental > Terrestrial > Soil > Wetlands > Peat | place: USA: New York...
ATATGGAAAAGAACTCCTTGTGATGCGTGTCGATGACTTCGTTATGCACGCTGTATTTTGGATCCCATATTATGTATTCAAATTTTCTCATATGAAATATCTGCAATATTTACTTCAAGGTTTTATATATTTTCTTTGAGGATTATCGTTTGAAATGCAGTATAAATCTTAAATCTGCTGACTCAAGAAATCAAAACTTCGGGAAGTAACGTTTGGGGGCTTTCTTAATATATATTGTTCATTTTGCTTCTCAGCTTCTCAGAACCCCTAAAGGTAATCACCTTACGAGCACCAATCGTCATTGCTCCACCAATTTGAGGGTTTCTTCCATTCCTTGCTCTTTTCTTTTTCACAGACCACTTTCCAAATCCGGAAATCATGACATCGTACCCCTGGATCAGTTCATCATTGATAATGTCAAAGAAGCTTTCAACAATGTTATAGCTCTCGTTCTTGGAGGTCCCCATTTTGTCGTAAATCAGATCCGTAAGTTCTTTTCTCGTCATGGTCATGATGTGGTCCTTTCTCAATGCAGCCTTGTATCAAGATTCATCATTTCATTGATGATCCTTTGTATCCGAGCAATTTGTTTCTGAGTTTCGGCATCTTTCTTCTTAGCTCTTATTAATTCATCATTTGTTTCAGCTAGTAGTTTCTCGACTTTGTTTAATTCAGCTTTCCATTTACTCGTCAGTTCCTTGAATTGTTTGTCCATCACATCCGCATAATTTTTTGCGGAGTTTTTCGATTGTTTACCCAATTCCACTCTCTTTTTTTCTTTTTCTCCGATTAAAACGCTCAGCCTCTCCACTTCATTGATGAGCCATTGAATATCTTCATTGTTACAGTGTCCAGTAACCGCTCGTTTTTTTATGCCGGTGAGATCTGTCATATAATTTCTCCAGGTTCATCAAATTCAGAACAATATGTAACATCCTTATATCATAAAATAATTTTCATGCGATGAAATTTTTGTCCAAAGGGTAGCACATCGCTCACTGAAAGGGTAAAATCCTAAGGGGCACCACTCCACATTTCATTTAACACGCTTTAATGTTTCATTCCAAAAACCGCTCTTTCAAGGGGGGTATCCGGTTTGTTTCAGATGAGGCAATTTTTAATAAATAAATATATTCAATATGTTATAAAAAATAAGTGCATTTATTGCATGTGTGGCACGGTTATTTCAGTATAGTAATTCAAACAGAACAAAAAGGAGGACACAGATCATGAAAAAGACATTATCCACCATCGTCGTAGCGGCCATGGTTGTACTTCTAACAGCCACTTTCAGCTTCGCTGAATTAACCGCCTCGGGAGTTGGAAACTTCCCTTACTTCCAACTGGGCTGTTTGATCGTTGGCGGATTGATCATCGTATCCCTGAAACAGAAGTATTCACAACTCTATGCAAATGAGGCCGTCGGTGCCTTCGCCCTTTATGCCGCCCTGGTCGCCCTGTTCACAGCGCCAGTCATTGAAATGGTAAAGAACCTGGTGAGCTAATTGGGAAGGCAAATACCGAGGAAGGAGGAAATGGTCATGATACTCACACCGAACATGAAACGATACGACCTGACGACTTATTCAGGTATCCTGATGATCAGCGCCTGGAGTTTCGCCATCGTGATCGCTTCCTTCGCCTTCCTCTATATCGGTCACTTGTTGGATAATCTGTTGGGAACCTCTCCCAACTTCATGTTCGGCCTGTTCTTCCTGGCCCTTTTCACTAGCATTGGCAGGCTGTACCAGGAAGCGTGGCATAGAAAAGAAGAAGTGTAATTTAAGGTATTCCAGATAACCGTATATGATCTGTAGTCCTCTGTAAGCCCCCTGATCCTGTGGTGGAAGTCAGGGGGCTTCCTTTTATAGAGAAACTTGACTAGAGGATCCAACAGATTTCCCCCTGGATCCCGAACGGTTACTCCATTCAATTGATTCATGAAGTAGGAAAAACTGAAGATTACCACTGTAATCTTCACCGAATGATCCATAGTTTGGGTTGATTGACTCCTTCCTTGTTTTTCTAGATTGCCCCATTCATACAACATTTCGAACAGTAATGATCAAAACATGACAGGACTCTGCAATCCCTTGGTGATGAGCTTGAAGAACTCTTCGGAGATATGCTCGATATTCTGCTTTTTACTTTTTCTTTTCTTCACAACAAAGTAATAGTAAGCGATTCGTAAATGTGCGCCTACTAAAATATTAGCCATCACTTCAATGTCCAGATGTTTCCGGAAAAAGCCAGCTTGAACCCCTTTTTGAAGCTCATCAGTGACATATTTCAGCATCTTTTGCTCGAATCTCTCAATATACAGCTCAAAAATATCACTAATGCCGGGTCCAATACGAAGATAAATATTACACAGCTCTTTGTTCCGTTCGAAAAAAGAAAGGCTGCGGGCGATCAGTGTCTGAAAGTAGCGCTGCAGATCCTTCTGGACTGGATCAGTTGTAGCTCTTAGCACAGATTCCTCCCAATCATCGAGAAATCTTTCAAGAATCGAGATGAACAGGTCTTCCTTGCTCTTGAAGTACAAGTAGAAGGTACCTTTTCCGATTTTTACCTCGCGGAGGATATCTTCCACATGGGTCTGGTAATAGCCGTTCCTAGCAATAAGCTTCTTAGCGGCATCAAGAATCTGGGTCTTTCTTAACTTGCCCCTCATTCAGCATTTCCAATCCATCAAATACTTTTCGCACTGTATGATATATTTCTCTTGACCTCAAGTTACTTTGTTTCATATAGTTATAACATAATTTGACCTGACCTGTCATGTTTTATACTTTAAGTGATCGCAACGCTACAGATTCCCGAAATGTGACCCATAGGAGGGAGTCAACATGAACGGATTACTGGTTGGAGGTACGATACTTCTTGCCATTGCCATTGTCTGGCTTTGGGTGGAACGATGGCACCTTATCCTTCCCGGAACCTGGCCGGCGCTGAAATGGCTTGGCTTCCGGCGCACTCTCACTGGTGGATTGCATGGAATATGGTACGGACGGCACATCACCTCTTATTTGCGATTTCTAAGGAGAATGGCCAATACGTTTGGTCCCCATGGGCGATACGCCCGCTGGCTCCAGAACACCTATCATGGCAAGGTCCTAACCACTGAATCAGCGAAAGCTATTGTTTCGATCAATGAAGATATTCCACGTCAGGATCTCGGTACTAAAGTAATCCCCTATTCTCGAGCCCGGGACATCGTGCTTAATGCGTCACCTGATGTAGTGATTTCACAATGTGGCTGCAAGCAACTGAACCATAAGAAGGGTGTATCCTGCAAAGCTAGTGAACCGCCTTATATGACTTGCATGCTGATTGGGAAGCCTCTGACTGATTTTCATCTGGATCATAATCCAGGTACTACGAAGCGGGTTTCAACGGAGGAGGCCTTGAAACTCCTCGAGAGCTATCATGAAGCCGGGCTGGTGCACAATGCCTGGTTCAAAGATTGTATTCGTGATCAATTCTATGTCATCTGTAATTGCTGTCCATGCTGCTGCCTTGGGTTCGATATGCAAAAGATAGGTATACGGCAACTCACCTCATCAGGATATGTGGCTGATGTGAACTCTGACATCTGCCAGGGGTGTGGGACAGCCATCAACTGCTGTCCTTTTGATGCAATACGGATCGTGAATGGCAAGTCTTCTGTTATCTGGGAGAACTGCATGGGTTGCGGAATATGTGTCTCCAAGTGTCCGAACCATGCAAGGTCACTGGTCCCGGATGAACGAAAAGGCCTGCCGATGGATATCCAAAAGCTCAAGCGATCATCAAGAGTGGAGCATATGACTTGATATATGAGCTGTGTAAAATAGTGACCAGTGAGAAATAAAGCTGTTTTATCTGGTATTTGTCCCATCGTTGGCTGAATAATGATAAAGGATGGTAAGAACATATGAGGGCATCAACAAAAGCTCTGATGGCAAAACATGGCTGGAGAGTGGATCGCGCAGTACATAATTATCTCTATTTTGCTTTTTATTATCCTTATGTCTGGTTTGTGTATCAATTGTTTGCCTTCCTGGCAAAGTATCTAGCTTGGTTTAAACCCATCAACTTAATTCTCAGTATGTCTTTTGCCCGTTACCATGCAAAGGTCATATCTGGTGGAGATGCCGTAAAAATTCTTGAACTCAATGAAGATGTGGTGGCGGTTTCCGATAAAAACAAGCAAATAATTCCCTTCGATTATGCATACAAAATACTGCTTCAGGAGCCGGATTTCATCGCAGTCATGGACTGTCCCTGCAAGAAAAGTTTGAAGGCACCGGACTGGACCATCAACTCATGCATCAGTGTGGGTAAGAAAACGTCCCAGTTCTTACTGGATCGATGCGGGAAAAAATATCATGCGAAGAAGATTTCTCAAAAGGAAGCTATAGACCTTATTAAGAATTTCAGGGAGAAAGGGTATCTTACCCAAGCTTTTTTCAAGGTAGCCACTGGGGGATCAACAGGAATCATCTGCAACTGCCATAGAGATAGTTGTGTTTCCCTGAAAGCAACGGAGTTTGCAAAAAAATTCAGAAAAGATTTTTCCATGGCCGCGGATTCCGGTTATTCCTGCCTGTATGATTCTGACAAATGCAAAAAGTGTGGGACATGCGCCAGGATCTGCCAGTTTGATGCTATTGTCCTCAATAAAGATGGACGCTCATACAACAGGGAGCTCTGCATGGGATGCGGCCTTTGCATGGAGCACTGCCCAGAGCAGGCGATTCGCATTTATCAGGATCCGCAAAAGACCGTCCCACTGGATATAGACATTGTTAAAAAAGAATATGCCTCGATCCAATAGAATCGTTCGTCCATCAACAAGGAGGGTTTCATGAAGAAGGAATATGATGTCATCATAGCAGGAACAGGAATAGGTGGGGCCACTGTTGCCCGGGAGATGGCGAGGAAAGGCAAAAGCGTCCTCATGCTGGAAAGGGGCGGCCGGATCAACATGATGGGCAATACCATCACCATGGCGATGATCCTCCAGAATTTCGGCCTCATCAGAAGCAAAGAGAAATATACTGTGACATTTGCCAACAATTATGGCGGTCTATCCGTACTCGCTGCCGGATGCGCCGTACCACCCCCAAAGTCAATTTTTGCACCTCTCGGAATTGACCTCTCCGTGGAGGCCGAGGAAGCAGGTAGGGATATGAAGGTGCAGACCTTGCCTGACAATCTTGTCGGTAAGGCAAATTTACGGCTGATGGAAGCAGCAAACACTGCCGGCTACAACTGGGGCAAGGTGGAAAATTTTATCGATCCCCAAAAATGTGTCGAGGGATGTGCGGATTGCATGCTGGGGTGCCCGAAAGACGCCAAGTTTTCGGCCCGGAACTATGGAGATGAGGCTGTAAAGAACGGCGCCGACCTGGAGCTTCATACGAAGGTTACGGACGTGATCGTGGAGAATGGCCAGGCTGTCGGAGTCGAGACAAGCAAATGGGGCAGCAAGGCACGGTATTTTGGAAAGGCCGTTGTTCTTTCTACTGGCGTTTCTAATGTCCATATTCTCCGGCGGCTGGGTGTTGATGAGGCAGGCAAAGGCTTCGCATGCGACTGGCTTCAGTTTGTAGGAGGAATTGTTCCGGGAATCAACACGGCAAAAGCCAATCCCATGACTGTGGGTACGCTCGAGCACTATGAGTCGGATGGAATAGCCATATTGCCTGTATTCCCGAACTGGTCACAGTTTATGGTCATGCTTTATTTCCTGGGAATCGCCAACCTCCCGAAGTTTGCAAATTTCTGGCAATATTCCGGCATCATGGTGAAGATTCGTGACGAGATTTCGGGAGAGATTTTCCAGGGGACATCCTTTTCCAAGCCGGTAACAGAAACTGACCGGAAAAAGTTAAACAAGGGCGTCTGGATCATTACGAAGGTGCTGAAACAGGCCGGTGCGAAAGACGAAAATATCATTGCGCTGCGTCCGTCTGGTGCACATCCTTCGGCAAGCTGCCGGATAGGTGAGGTCGTGGATACAAACCTCGAAACAAAATTCCGGAATCTTTATTGCTGCGACGCGAGCGTCATGCCGGCTGCACTGGGGCTGCCGGTGGTCTGGACTGTCGCATCGCTTGGCAAGAGGCTTGCCAATCATCTGAATGAACGGGTCGGCTGATTAGCACTCTGTATACTGTCCATCGGTTCAGTTGAAGAAGTATTGCAGAAAGGGGATTAAGGCAGTCTGAACTTGAGCAAAAGATAAAAGCGTCTTTGACGGATCGGGGCTGTCGTATATCCTCAAATTCGTCCACAGCCCTATCCGTTGCGATCTGGGTTTCAATTAGTAATCCTTGATTACTATTACGAGAAAGGTCAGTATGACCTGGAAGTTTCAAATTATTTGAAGGCTGTAGAATTAGACCCCCAGAACTATGGATATCTTTACTATCTTGGAACTGTCTATGAAGATCTTGGTGATTATGTCAAAGCAGCAGAAGCATACATAAGAGTACTATCTATCAAACCAGATGATAAAGACACCCTTCATGATCTTGCCGAACTGTTGATTGTTTCTGGTTTACGCAGTCAAGCAGAAAAGCCTATAACTCAATTAAATCAATTAGATAATGGCCAGGTAAGAAAACTAGAGATGCTAATGAGAAAAACTGCTTGTCACTAATGTAGTTGTTAAACGGTTTTTTAAGACTATGCATATTCTCTTAAAAAGTGCGGAATCAGCATAAATGAAGAAGGAATATAATAGAATAATGTGAAACCAGCAAAAGAGCCCCTGGACCTCGGTGTGATTGTTAGTGATATCAAAGCCAGCCTTAATTTCTATCAAGATATCTTAGGACTGGAGTTTGTTGGAATCACTCCTTGAACGGAGTTAAAAGACTGAGTCCGCAAAAATAGAAGACCGGATGTAAATTTAAAGGGGACTCCTGGATGAAAGACGCTCGCAAATATCAACGTTACGCGGTAAATAATGACGGACGGAGAGAGGTCGATGAATTTCACAACAGAGCCGGACATGGTACAGAAAAAAATTAAAAGGGGATTGATCATTATTTTTATTGTCCTTGCCCTGATCTTCTTCTTTTCCTGGTGGATTGTCGGGCTTATCACGGACTGGTTATGGTTTCAGGAAGTAAGTTATGAAACTGTATTTACAGTCACGCTCTGGGCTCAACTTAAAATGACTTTGCTGTTCGGGGTTGCCTTTTTCATAATTTTCTATGGGAACCTCTATGCGGCTGCTCGCCTGTCGTCAAGATATCGCATGGTTGAAAGGGCAGGTTCAATCCACATCCCGTCCTTTGAAATAGCCGATCATCCGCTTCAGCTCTTTATCCTCATTGGTTCTATTGTCTTCAGCATCTTTTCGGCCCTGAGCGGGTCGGATCAATGGGACAATTTTCTCAAGTACTTTAATGCCTCACCCTTTGGTTTCAAAGATCCTCTCTTCCAGCGTGACATCGGTTTCTATGTTTTTCAACTACCTCTTTTACAGTACCTTTATAGCTGGCTCATGGCGGTGCTACTAATAACATGTATCTCCACGGGGTTTCTTTATTTCATTCGCCGGGCCTTTCTCATCGTACCACCCCGCACTTGGCAGGTGTCACCCACGGCGAGAACACATCTGACGATTCTCGTTGCGTTACTCTTTTTTGTAGGGACTTTTGGGGCATGGCTTTCACTGAATGAAATCCTTTATGTAAAGCGAGGAGTCGTTTTCGGTCCCGGTTATACTGACGTAACCACCCAGTTATGGGTAATCGAAGGATTGATGGGACTTTCTTTTCTTTGCGGTCTCACTATCCTGGGATTCGCATTCGGGTTGAACTGGCGTTTTCCTGCCATCGCCGTACTTATTTTCGTGGTCTTTCTTTTCATCGGTCGCGGGATTTATCCTTCAATAGTTCAGAAATTCAAGGTGATCCCCAACGAAATTGTCTTGGAGAAACCCTATATCGAGAAAAATATAAAATTCACGCGCCTGGCATACCGACTGCAGGACATTGAGGACAGGAAGTTTCCGGTTGAGGACAGCCTGACCCTGGAAGACCTAAGGCGCAATGATCTTACTACAAAGAATATTCGCCTCTGGAACCATGCCCCGCTTCTTCAGACTTACAGTCAGTTGCAGGAGATCCGCACCTATTATAAATTTGTTGCCGTGGACAATGACCGTTACCGGGTAAACGGAGAGTTCCGTCAGGTCATGCTGTCACCCCGTGAATTATCCTATGCTGCATTGCCGTCTCGTTCTTGGGTCAACGAGCATATTATATACACCCATGGCTATGGGGTTGTCGTAGGGCCGGTAAATCGCATCTCGAAGGAAGGTCTTCCGGAATTCTTTATTAAGGACATCCCCCCGGTCTCCACAACAGATATTAAGATCACGCGCCCCGAGATTTATTATGGCGAGACATCCAATGAATACGTCTTTGCCCGGACAAAACGGCTGGAGTTCGACTATCCCGTGGGAGAAAAGAATGTTTACTCCCATTATAACGGGAAAGGCGGCGTTCCCCTCTCATTTCTGAAAAAACTGCTTTTCGCCGTTCGCTTTGGATCTTTAACGATACTTCTTTCCGACGATATTACATCCGGTAGTCGGGTTATGTACTACCGGATGGTCGAAGACCGTGTCTCGCGCATTATCCCCTTTGCGAAATTTGATGAGAACCCCTATCTTGTAATCTCTCCGGAGGGGCGCCTGCTTTGGTTTTTGGACGGTTATACTGTGACAGACCAGATCCCTTATTCGGAGCCAACACCTGGACTGGGTAATTACATCCGCAACTCCATTAAAGCCATAGTGGATGCTTATGATGGATCGGTGCAGCTCTATGTGAGTGACGAAAAGGACCCCATCATTCAAACATACGCCAAAATCTTTCCTGGGGTTTTCAAGAAGATGGGAGAAATGCCGGTAGAACTCCAAAGGCATGTCCGATATCCGCCGGAGATGCTTTCCATCCAGGCCAGAATGTATCGAGCTTATCACATGCAGGATCCACAGGTCTTTTACAACAAGGAAGATCTTTGGGCGGTTCCTTCAAGACACGATCAGGGGCAGGGTGGTGAGCAGGAGATGGAGCCCTATTATACGATCATGAAGCTGCCCGAGGAAAAAAGGGAAGAATTCATCCTTCTGCTTCCTTTTACGCCAAGCAAGAGGGACAACATGTCCGCCTGGATGGCCGCCCGCTGCGACGCGCCCAACTATGGGAAGGTCATTGTATATACTTTCCCCAAAGACAAGCTCGTATATGGGCCGAGTCAAATTGAGGCTCGGATAGACCAGGATACTGGGATTTCTAAGGAGCTTTCTCTCTGGAGCCAGAGAGGCTCCCAGGTTATCAGGGGGAGTCTCCTAGCGATCCCTATTGAGAAGTCTATCCTCTATGTTGAATCACTTTATCTTGCTGCTGAGAAGGGACAGTTGCCAGAGTTGAAGAGAGTTATTGTAGCTTATGGGAGCTCCATTGCCATGGAAGAAAACCTCGATCTTGCCCTGCAGCGTATTTTTGGTGGGGAATTGGTGCAGGAAAAGGAAATCCAGAAAACCAGCGTGAAAACACCTGAACGTGAAAGCACGGATAAGCAGCTTGCCATTGATGCGCTCTCACATTACCGGAAGGCACAAGAATATCTGCGGGGAGGGAACTGGGCAGCATATGGTGAAGAACTTCATAAAATGGATGATATATTGCGAACGATTGAGAGTAGAAGATAAGAAGATATAATGTTATTTAGGGTCAACTTTTTCTATTTCGTTGATTTATGCGGAACAGCCGGTTAGAAAAACAAAGAGCCAGCTGCTCAAGGAAATTCATGGTAAAGCGGAAAAACAGACCCAACCTAATACGTACGAAAAAAATGTATAAGTTGGAATAGGTACTTTGGTTAATTACTTCACCGAAAACCGATTATTTTTAATATCGTCAATTATCTTAAAGATTTCAGCAACTGCTGAGATAAAATGAAAAGAACATTCATTATAATACTTCTGACCGCTTTTATATGCTGTTTAACAGTAGTGATATCACTGGGTCTGGCATCAGAGAAACTGATTACATCAATTAATGCTAATTTCTGGGCCAAAGATAGTTTTAAGGTCAGTCCAGACAATAGGCATGTAGCTTATGGGATTATAGAGGGCAACAAACAGTACGTGGTTGTAGATGGCAAAGAAGGGGAGAAATATGATGGCATTGGCAATGAGTCAATCATATTCAGCCCAAATAGCAAACGCGTGGCCTATATAGCTCGTAAAGGTAGTAAAAGGTTAATGGTTGTGGACGGGAAAGAAGGGAAACAATACGATAGTATGAGTGCTCCCATTTTTAGCCCGGACAGCAGACGTGTGGCCTATATGGCTCGTGTGGCTGATAAGAAATTTGTGGTTTTGGATGGGAAAGATGGAAAGCAATATGATGACATAGGGTCTTTACTTTTCAGCCCGGACAGTAGGCGTATGATTTATGGTGCTCAGATCGGCAATAAATATCTTGTGGTTGTGGATGGGATAGAGGGAAAATTATACGATGGCATAGGCACTCCCATTTTCAGCCCAGACAGCAAGTGTGTCGTTTATGACGCTCAAGTTGGTCATAAATACCTTGTTGTTGTAAATGGAAAAGATGGTGAGCAATATGATGGGATCGTCACAATTGGCGGTGGAAAGATTGTTTTTGATTCAGATAAATTTTTTCACTATCTTGTCAGGAAGGACGGTGACATATATTTAGTGGAAAAAGAACTCCACTAAGAATATCAGAACATAATATAACTAAGGGATTTATAGGCTTGGCTGGATCAGTGCAATGGCGGCTATGCTTGCTTGTGGACTTGCCTGTATGTTGTGGCGGGAATCGTTTTTAAATGAATAAGTAAATTACACCAACCAAGGAACATCAATGAGAATCGAAGAATACAGAGGATTTCAAATCCAGATCTATAATAAAGGGAACCGAGTTATCGCTGAGGTGTACCGGAAGGATAAACTCATTCATACAATTCAGGATTCAGAGGAACCAGGGGTACATTTCAAAAGCAATTTTATGGCAGTTGAAGCTGTAAAAGATTGGATTGACAGTACATACCCCAAAGATAGAACCAGGTATTTTGGGGAGATGTGAAACGTATTGAGGATAAACTGGAAAAGTTCAAAACTAAAAAATTTGTAAAAGCATTGGGGAAGTAACACTTGGATTGTTATCTTTACAAATAATATATGTAGGACCTACATGGACAGTCACAAATTGAAAAAAAAGTATCTAATGGGATTGAAAACTGGTCTTTATCTGGTGAGTAATATCCATTCAAATCCAATGCAATCAATTTTTGAGGAAGTCGTGAGTCCTATAAATGATCGTAATGATCAATGGGATAGAATATTGCAAGCAGGTGCCTTCCAGAGGCTATGCCGTTCATTTAAGAATAAGTCAGAGTATGAAAAACTGTTAGCTGAAGTTAACTATAATTTAAGTAAAAACAAGAAAAGAATTATTCATTAAGGAGCGCAGAAGATGGCGCTACCCGAATTTACAAAGAAAATGGTTGAAGTTAAACTTGCAAGATATTGTGCTGAAAAGATTCCTGATCATGCGCGTCACCAGATAAGAATCGCATTTAAAATAAGGGGGAATAGTGTCACCCTTTTTGAGGAAAGACCTTATTATCAGGACAATTCCATCTGGACTAGCATGCCTATTGCTAATTTTAGATTTGATCCTAATACAACGAAGTGGACCCTTTACTGTGCCGACCGGAATTCAAAGTGGTTTTTGTATATGGATATTGATTCAAAAGAGAATTTTGATGATCTATTGAGTGAGGTGGATAGGGACCCAACCGGGATATTTTGGGGATAAAGATATTCTGACACTAATAGAAAAGGACCACACATCATGACTATGACTAAAAGAGAAATCACTGATCTGATCTACGACAAAATGGGAATCCCAGAATGAGAGCTATAAGCTCGTTAAAAACTTCTTTGATATTATCGAGGATGAACTGATCCGGGGGAACGATGTCATGATATCCCGTTTTGGAAAGTGGTCTGTTAATAAGAAAAGAGTACGAACTGGAAGGAACCCTCAAATTGGTGAAGCAATGACGATTGGTGCTCGGAAGGTAATTACCTTTAAGGGTTCTAAGAAGTTGAGATAGAGGGTGAATGGTAAGGAGTAACTATTGAGTCGATTTTTCTTTCTTCAAGTAATTAGGGTTCCTTAAAAAAGGAGGTGTCCAATGAAAAAAGCGATACCTGTTGGTCTTCTTGTCGTTATCCTGCTGTTTTTTGGTGCTTATTACATGTTCCCTGAAGCGATGTTTAAGCTGGCAATAAACGCTGAAAGAGGCTCTGCCGGTTTAATTAAGAAGGAGATCCAGGTTGACGACCACAAGATTGTCTATCTGGAAGGAGGAAAAGGGGAAACCATATTACTCCTCCATGGTTTTGGTGGTGATAAGGATAACTGGACGCGTTTCGCGAAATATCTCACAAAGGATTATCACGTAGTGATCCCTGATCTTCCGGGTTTTGGCGAGAGTTCTGAGATACCGCAGGATGTTTATGATGCGGATCATCAGCTCAAGCGCATTGACCGTTTCACGGAAGAGTTAAAGCT
>Ga0326727_10021513_pt1 | contig 12623 bp, 8 predicted proteins | sample MB2enrmetagenome_FD_207643 | JGI IMG/M metagenome (GOLD analysis project Ga0326727, IMG submission 207643) | Lab enriched peat soil microbial communities from McLean, Ithaca, NY, United States - MB29MY | ecosystem: Environmental > Terrestrial > Soil > Wetlands > Peat | place: USA: New York...
TGATAGAGTTCTTTATCCTGCATACCTCAGGATTTTGACAGAATCCCTGCTTTTTTTCAGCCTACCCACACAGAAGTCCGAAGCCCCAGATACAATTGCTAGCATAATCCACGAGATAGAGATTGGCGCCATCAGTAGCAAGGCCGCGAGGATCGGACATATCGCCCCCACTCACCAACGTGGTTGCGCTAGCGGTAGAGATCAGAATCTTGTAGACTGCCTTGACATTATAACCAGAGGCATATAAATATGTGCCATCTGTCAAAAGGCCCCAGGTTGGTAGACCGGTTATCCATGGCGTGAACGTGCTCCCTCCAAGGTGGCCTTTATATATTTCTCCAGTTGAAGGAAAGCTAATAAAAAGATTGGTACCGTCTGTCGCCATTCCCCAAGGTCCACCGGTGATGGAAAAGCTCGCAAGTGTCGTGATTGCACCCGTGGCAATATCTACTTTGCGAATAGCGTTTCCAGAACCATCAGCTACATAGAGACTCGAGCCATCAGTGACCATATTGCCTATTGCTGCGAGGTTGGCGGAATCATTCGCAATAGTATTCACCACTCTTGTCGCGATCACGATCTTTCTGATCGCATGGTTGCCGGTGTCAGAAACATAGAGATTAGTGCCATCGGTCGTAATGCCGTTGCTCGATCCTGTGGAGCCAGAACCGGCGAACACCGTTGGAGTGCCCGTAGAGATTGAAACTTGACTTATCACATAGCCTTTATTTTCCGCGACATAAAGGTAGCCATTAGCCGCCGTCACCGCTACTGGCCCGTAAAAACCAGTAGCAAGTGTCGAAATGGAGCCGCTCGGGTTCAGGGCAAGCTGGTTGACCGTCAGGGCCAGTCTGCCCGAATAGGTAACACCGTCCGAGCCTTTCACGCTACCCGCGAGATTATACGTACCGAGCATCGAATCCGTCGTCGATGGCGAGAAGACGAAGCGCTGCGTAGTCTGGGTAGTATCCTGCGCGTCACCGAGGTACCATTTCCAGCCGCTCGAGATCGCGTCCAGCGTGCTGTTGCTCGTCTCGAGGGCGAAGACCTGACCCTGCACGATTGTGGCCGATGAGGGAAAACCGAGCCCTGCGTAGCTCGGGGTCGGCGTGGTGATCGTGACCCCCGCGGCACCGCAGATCACGCTCACCGTGTAGGCCTGCGTCGTCTGCTTGTCCGGCGCGGTGACGGTGATGGTGAGTGTGTTGGTGCCGGAGATGCAGGCCAGGTTCGAGGCGGAGAACACATCACCGATGACGCTGGCCCAGCTCTGGGCAGCTCCGTTCCATATATAGGTGGCGTTCTGGGTCCCGGAAACCGTCGTTGCGGTGAAGGAGAAGGATGCCCCTGTAAAACTCGAGCTCAAGCTGTAGCTCGTCGTGCCCGCGGCGAACGCGGGCGACAGGGTCGCCCCGCTTATGCTCAGGCCCAATAGATCGGCGTTCGAGCTCGCGAAGTCGCTTGCCGCAAAGCTGCGCTGGCTTAGGCAGTTCCCGCTTCCGTCGAGCCAGGAGGTGCTGGTGACACTGTCCCAGACGTTCACGGTCTCGATGTAGGGACCGAGGTAGGTCGTCGCTGAGCTCGAGGCCGCGAAGTAGATGTAAAGAAGGTGCGAGCCGCTGGAGAGGCCCGATTTCGCTATCGTCGCGGTGTAGTTCGAACTCGAGACCGTGCCGGTCGCGTTGAAAAAATTGGAGGCAGTAGCGCTATCGAGCTTGGCGTACACGTACGGCAGAGTCGTCGAGGTTGGCCAGGCGATATTCAGGGAGAAGCCGCCTGAGGTCACGGTGGAGGTCTGGCTAAACGTAAGGTTTACCGTGACCAATGCGTTGCCCGCCATGGCCACTGTTTGCGAGCCCGTTGCTATCAGATTGCTTGAGGCGTCGTAGGCATTCACTTTCACCGTATACGTTGCCGCCGCGAGGGAGTCGAAGGTCTTAGTCGTGCCCGAGCTGGAGCTATAGGTGACAGACCCTGTGGCGACGGTAGTGCCGGAGCTATTGACCACGGCTATTGCGAGGGACTTGACGGCACTTAAAAGATCGCTCGAAGATGCGGTGACCGTCTTGGCCGAGGGAGCGGAGAAAGACACGGTGAGGGACGCCGGAGCGCCGCTCGAGGACTGCTTGCCGAAGAAATTCGTGCATCCGGGGCAAAGAAGGGCCGCGGCCATGACTAAAAGCAGCCCGAGCGATCCTGTTTTTCTCCATTCCGCTTTCATCGCGATCTTTCTCCCATTCATCTGGTCACGGCGATGGTGAGGCTGCCCGAATAGGCGACCCCGCCGGAGCTCGCGCTCGCCGCGATGAGGTAATTGCCGAGCATCGTGGACGTGTCCAGGGTAAGGCTCGACGAGCTTTGACCGCTCTGCGCCACGCCATCGATGTACCAGGTCCAGCCGCTCGTGACCGATGCAAGTGTCGCGCTAAAGGTGACGGCGGTACCCTGAGTGACTGTAGATGACGGGCTTGCCGATAAAGTCAGGCCCTGATAGTTCGTCGTCGTGCCGATGCCGACTGTCGCGCTCCCGACCCACTGTGCATACAGCGTCGTCTCGCCCGCGGGAATAGTCAGCGTAGCGCCCGGCGCGTAGCTGGTGCCCGTGCCGTCGGCCGCGGTGTTCCACTTCGAGAAGGCGTAGTTGGTTCTTGCCAAGGTCCCTGCCGAGGCCACCGTTGCCGTGGCGCCGTAGCGATAACCTACGGAAGCAGGCGCCGTTCCGCTCGTGTTCCCGTTGCCGTTGTAGTTGAGGTAGAACTGGTTGGCCGTGCTCGAGGCAGTCGCTGCGCTCGACTTTATCCCCTCGGCGTTGATGAGCGCTACCGAATACGTATACCCGTAGCCCGCCACGACGTCCGAGCTCTGGAAGTAGCAGTTGTATGTCGACGAAAAGGGATTCGGAGAGGGCGCGGTTTCTAATGAAGAAATGCTGTACGTCCCGCTATTGCTCGACGCCCCGTCGTCCCTCGTCCACGTGATCTGGAGCTTGGAAAGGTCCCCGTCGGCCGTGCCTGAGGGCAACATGATCGCGAGGATGGATTTCTGGTTCTTGTCTATGACCGTCGCCACCCGCGCCGGAGGGTCTGGCGGGCTTTCACAGACTACAGAGAAAGTATCTTTGTCGTACGTTTTGTTGATCGAGGCCACATATTTACCAAGGGTGAATGCGATCGTCTTGCGCTCGGCTTTTGTCGGGTCCAGGGTGAAGCTGAACGACAGGTGGGTCGCGTCGCTCGCGGTCGGCGCGGCCGACGGCAAGGTCGTAAACAGGCCGTTGTCGACATTCCATCCGAGGGTATAGGCCACGTCGAAAGATTTCGGATTGATGATCGCCAGAGTGCAGGTCACAGGCGTACCCGAAGGCACGCTGCCGATGCTTGTGGTCGAGCTGAACGCGGAAGAGCGCATTGCGACCATCGTCAGCCCCGTCGATACGAAGGATTCCAGATCCGTCTGCTTGAAGGTGGAGTCGCAGGAGGAAAGGCAGAGGACAATGACCATCGGGAGGAATGCCCAACGGGGAAAAGGCAAGGGACGCTGGTGGACTTGTTTGTTTAACTGTACGCCCATATTTTCCTATTATATCCACTCAATAGTGTTGCATTATTTTACAAGTATTAAAAAAACTGTCAACGGGTATTCTGTGTTACAACGATATATTTATATGGCGATAGCTATCACGATGATTTCAGCCTACGCCCGCGTAGGCTTCTGCCGGCCTCTCTCTCCCTTGACAGTTTTGCCCTCGTACCGCAGCATTGCTGGAGATTCGGCATCAGTCGTAAGGAAGGTTGCGTGCTATCTGAACGGTCTATCTCCCCTGAAAATGCCTCCTCCCGCAAGGCCGTGGACTGGGGAGCGATAGTAGTCAACATAGCGCTTCCCTTCGCCGGAGTCATCGTCGCTCTGATCGTGGGCGCGGTCATGCTTCTCCTGCTCAAGGCCGATCCCATCGCAGCCTATACGGCTCTGGTTCAGGGCGCGGTGGGTTCGACCTTCGGACTCACTCAGTCCCTGGTCAAGGCCACTCCTTTACTTCTCGTGGGATCGGGCATCTGTATCGCCTTTCGCGCCAATGTCATCAACATTGGCGGCGAGGGACAGATCATCATGGGCGCGCTCGCGGGCGCGGTCCTCCCGCTGACCTTCCCGACTGTCCCCGGCTATATCCTCATCCCAGGGGCGTGCCTGGCGGGCTTCATGGCCGGAGCCTTCTGGGGCTTCATCCCCGGTATTCTCAAGGCACGCCTCAAGGTCAACGAGATTCTCTCCACGATCATGTTGAACGCGATCGCACTGCAGATCATGAATCTCCTCTTGCAAGGCCCCCTCATGGACCCCGAGGGCATAGCGCACGGCACCTTCCTCAACGAGTCGGCGCAGCTGCCCCATCAGGCTTATCTTGCGCGCCTCGTCCCGCAGACGCTCCTGCATTCGGGCGCGATCATCGCGCTCGTCGTGGCTATCGCCTGTTATTTCTTTCTTTGGCGTACGGGCCTCGGCTTCAATATCCGCGCGGTAGGCCTCAATCCGGCAGCTTCGCGCTACTCGGGCATCGATGTGCCGTTCTACGAGGCCCTGTCCATGACCCTGGCAGGCGGGCTCTCGGGGCTTGCGGGCGTCATCGAGGTGATCGGCGTACAGCATAGGCTCATGTCGGGCATCACGGGGGGCTACGGCTTCACAGGCATCGTGGCCGCCCTCCTGGGCGCTCTGCACCCGCTCGGGCTCATCCCGGCCTCCGTGTTCTTCGGCGGCCTACTCGTCGGGGCGGACAAGATGCAGCGGGCCGTGCAGGTGCCCAGCTCGCTCATAACCGCGATGCTCGGGCTCATCGTGCTCTTCGTATCGGGAAGTTCCCTCTGGGCAAGGCGTTGGATGGCACATCGCGACGCTTCCGCGGCCTTGAGCGCTTCCATGCGCGGGGAGGAAGTGTGAGCGGTATATCGCCCGATGTGTTGATCGGCATCTTCTCGACCATGATGGCCCTCGCGACGCCCTTCCTCTACGCGGCTTTAGGCGAGACTTTCGCGCAACGCTCCGGTGTCGTCAATCTCGGCGTCGACGGGATCATGCTCATTTCCGCCTTCGCGGCCTTCTATATAGTACTCCTCACGAACAGCCTCTGGCTTGGGCTTCTCGCCGCCGCCCTCGTGGGGCTCGCCATGGGGCTTCTCATGTCTGTGGTGAGCGTAAGCCTCAAGGCCGAGCAGGGGGTTAGCGGGATAGGCCTATACATGCTGGGCATGGGACTCTCGAGCCTCCTTTTCAAGGTGCTCGTCGGCACGGTTAAGACAGTCCAGGGCTTCAAGGGCGTCGCGATCCCTTTGCTCTCCGGCATTCCCTTCATTGGGCCCGTGCTCTTCCGCAACAGCGTCCTCGTGTATGGGGCCTTCCTCCTCGTGCCGGTCTCTTGGTTCGTCCTCGAGAAGACGACGCTCGGGCTCAAGATCAAGGCGGTGGGGCAGAATCCCGCGGCCGCCGACTCGGTCGGCATCAGCGTGAACGGGATTCGCTATTTCTCGGTCTGCCTGGGCGCCGCCCTCGCGGGCGTCGCGGGCGCTTCCCTGTCGATCTCGCTCCTCAACCTTTTCCAGGACAACCTCACGGCGGGGCAGGGCTTCATCGCCGTCGCCCTCGTCTACTTCGGCGGCTGGAACCCCTGGGGCGTCCTCGCGGGGGCTCTGCTCTTCAGCGTCGTCAACTCGATCCAACTGTGGATGCAGGTCTTGGGCGTGAAGATCCCCTCGGCGGTCGCGGTCATGCTGCCCTACCTGCTCACGATCGTGGCGCTCACCGTGACCGTGGGCCGCGGCCGGCAGCCGGCCGCGCTCAACAAGCCTTTCGAGCGGGGCGAAAGTTAGGGAATAGGTCCGGGGTTCCCGGGCATTGCAGTTTGTTCGATGTCCTTAAGGAGGAAAGAGAATGAAGTCAGGGAAAGTCCTCGCGGCCCTCGCCCTTGCGTCGGTCCTTGCGGCGGGCGCCTACGCCGCCCCCGTCAAGATCGCGGTCATCATGCCCAGCGCCACCACCGACATGTCCTTCAGCCAGTCCATGTGGAAGGCCCTGCTCGCGGTCCAGAAGGATGCGGGCGGAGAGTCGGCCATCGTTATCAAGTACACCGACAACATGTGGAACGTCCCCGACGCGGCCGCGGCCATCCGCGACTATGCGAGCCAGGGCTTCGACATCGTCATCGCCCACGGTTCCCAGTACGGCTCCTCCGTCCAGGAGATCGCCAAGGACTTCCCCAAGGTAACCTTCGCCTGGGGAACCGACGTTAACACCTACGGCCTTCCCAACGTCTACGCCTATACCGCTGCCGCCGAGGAAGGCGGATACGTCAACGGAGTCCTCGCCGCCAAGCTCACGAAGTCCAAGAAGGTCGGCGTGACCGGCCCGATCGAGGTGGGCGACGCCAAGACCTACATCGATGGATTCGCACAGGGCCTCGCCGCGGTCGATAAATCCATCGTCGTATCGAAGACCTGGACCGGTTCCTTCTCCGACGTGGCACTCATGACCGCCGCGGCCCAGACACATATCGCGAACGGCGCCGACATTCTCACCGGATCCTCGCAGTCCGTGGTCGGCTCCATCGGTGCTGCCAAGGACAAGGGCGGCGTGCTCTGGTTCGGTACCCAGGACGACCAGGCCTCCCTCGCTCCTGCGCTCGTCGTCGCGAGCCAGGTCTACGACTGGACCGGCATGCTCAAGGACATCCTGGCCAAGCGCAAGGCGGGCACCTTGGGTGGTATTGCCTATACGCTCACCCTGAAGAACGGCGGGCTCAAGATCGCCTACAATCCAGCCTACAAGCTTCCCGCCGCGGCCAAGAAGGCCGCCGATGATGCCGCGGCCAAGATCGCCAAGGGTACGCTGAAGGTAGAACCCTGATAGGTTTTTGAAATACTCGAAGCATTTCAAAAACCTATCATGCAATTGCTCGGGAAGCGCATTGAGTATGTGAAGGCGCTTCCCTGTGCAATTGCCCATGTTAAAGTAGAATCGAGAAAGGCCCTGTGGCCTTTCTCGATTCTTAGGGGCAGTGCATGAGTGATCTGAAAACACCCCTCCGCGCGGGAACGCGCGTGGAGATGTGCGATATCGTAAAGAGCTTTCCCGGAGTGGTCGCCAACTCGCGCGTCCGGTTCGACATCGGGCCCGGCGAGGTCCACGCCCTCCTGGGCGAGAACGGCGCCGGGAAAAGTACGCTCATGCGGCAGCTGTATGGCATGTACCAGCCCGATTCGGGCGATATTGTCGTCGACGGGAAGAAGCGGATCTTCCGCTCCCCAGCCGACGCGATCAAAGCGGGCATCGGCATGATCCATCAGCACTTCATGCTGGTGCCCACCCTCACCGTCGCGGAGAACGTCGCGCTCGGGCAGAAGTCCTCGCGCGGCCCTTTATTGGATCAAAAGCGCGTAATCGCACGCGTCAACGAACTCTCCGCGGCCTATGGCATCAAGGTCGATCCCACCGCGCGCGTGTGGCAGCTCTCGGTCGGCGAGCAGCAGCGCGTCGAGATACTCAAGGCGCTCTACCGAGGCGCCGGCCTCATCATCCTCGACGAGCCGACCGCCGTCCTCACGCCTCAGGAAGTGAGAGACCTCTTCGACACGCTCAGGCGCATGGTCGCCGAGGGCCACTCCCTCATATTCATCTCGCACAAGCTCGCCGAGGTCCTCGCGATCTCGGACCGAGTTACCGTGCTGCGGGACGGAGAAGTCATCGGCACCGTGCCGATCTCGGAGGCCACGCGCGACGGCCTTGTGAAGATGATGGTCGGGCGCGAAGTCGCGGAGGTCGAGCCCCGGCCTCTCAACGCGGGCGAGGAGCTGCTCAGTATCCATGGACTTCACGCCTTAGGCGATAGGGGCGACGAGGCCCTGCGCGGCATCGACCTCTCTGTGCGTTCGGGCGAGATAGTGGGCCTTGCAGGCGTCTCGGGCAACGGCCAGCGGGAGCTCTCCGAGGTACTGGCGGGCATGCGCGTCCCGAGCGCGGGCACCGTCTCGATAAGCGGAACGGACATAACGGGAGCTGACCTCAATGCGCGCCTCGCGGCTGGACTCGCCTTCATCCCCGAGGAGCGCATGCGCGATGGAGCCATACGCGAGTTCTCCGTCGAAGAGAACGTATTCCTCCACGACCACAAGCTGCCGCGCTTCAGGCACGGCGCCTTCCTCAACTTCGGCGCGATGCGCGATTACGCCCGGGTACTTGTCGACGATTTCGCGGTCAAGACGCCGGGCCTCGACACGCCGATCAAGAACCTCTCGGGCGGCAACATACAGAAGCTCATCATGGCCCGTGAGCTTTCGCGCAAGCCCCGGCTCCTCGTCGCGGCCCAGCCGACGCGCGGCGTCGACATAGGCGCGACGAACTACATCCACGAGCGCCTCCTCGAGCAGCGCGACTCAGGGATAGGCATCCTCCTCGTATCCGAGGACCTCGACGAGCTGACTTCCCTCTCCGACCGCATCGCGGTGATGTACGAGGGAAAGATTGTCGGCATCGTGAACCGCGGAGAGGCAAGCGTCGAGGAGATAGGCCTTATGATGGCCGGTATACGCGCTCTACCCTCTCGTTCGATGGAGGAACTATGAACCCCAAGAGCCTGTTGCTTTTTAACTTCATGGCCTTGTTGTCCATCAGTATCGCCGCAGCGCAGGAACCGTATTGGTGGGAGAATCCCCATCAGGATGACGATAAAGACATGTATGAACGGGGCTCCTCGGTCAACGCACAGACTGAACAGGCTGCTCTCTTTGAAGCAGTGGGTGCGGCCAAGAATATGCTTGTCCAGCGGATCGGCATCGTGCCGGCCCTCACCGAAGCTGGTATAGATTCGTCGGCGGAATACGCCATCGTGGACTTCGATGTCTTCGCGAGCGGCACGGAAAAGACCTCCAAGGGCTGGAGCGCATGGGTACTCATTAAATATCCACAGGAACAAAAGAAGGAACTCTTAGACCGCTGGAAGGCATCGATAGCCTCGATGCAAGACCTCCGCAGCCGTGAGCCGAGGGTGCCCGTACAGTTCGGCTTATCGCTTTTGACGGGTGACAACCGGCGTCAGTACCGCGAAGGCGATTCGATCACCCTGACACTCAGCGCCGAGAAGGATTGCTATCTCGTGCTTGTAGATCATCAAAGCGATGGCAGCGACGTCCTTTTGTTCCCTAATCGCTTTCATCCCGACAGCTTTGTAAAAGGAGGGAGCCTGGTCCAGATTCCTTCCCCTACTGGCGCTACTTTCAAGCTCCTCGTTCAGGCTCCCTTCGGGGACGATCGGATAGAGGCTATCGCATCGACCAAAGAGAGCGCCCTGCACGCCAAGTTCGCTAAACTAGTGGAAGGACTGCCGACAGGACAGGATGTGGCCGTGAGTACGCGAGGAATTTTCGTCCAGGGCCTCACGAGCGTCATGGCGTCCTCGGAAAGCGAGTCCCTTCAATGGAGCTGCGCCGAATTGGTTTTATCGACCTACTCTGCACAGTGAAGAATTAGCGAAACACAAAAAAACAATTACTTGCCTCGACGTTGTGCCGACAGGACCCGCCCACAGCGGCGGGGTTAATGTCACATAGCAGTAGCGGTATAGCGAAAGCCTAGAGCGACACCCCCACATTCACGCTGAAAACCGGAAGGCCGGCGGGAATGTTGTAAGCCATATCGATCCCGGCGGCGGGAAGGGCTATGTTATGGAGATAGAGCCGGTAACTCAGGCCCGGGCCGTGGAAGAAGGCGATCGACTGCCCCTCGAGCCCCGTGGCGTAGGCGCCGCCCTCGTAGAAGGCGCCAAGGGTCATGACCGCCCACTTCGCCTTCACGAAGGGCAGGTCGAGCGAAGCGTAGAGGGCAGCCGAGTCGGCCGCGTAGGAGCTTCCCTGCGGTAGAGTCCTGTAGCCCACTCCCGAAAGCGCGCTCTGCAGCATGAAGCATTCGCTGCCGTATGAGCCGACGAAGCCGCACTCCGCAAGACCGTCCCCAAAAGTGTCCAGCTTGAGGTCCGCCTGTCCGCTGACTGAGTCATATTGGGGCCCCCCCGAGAGGCCGAAACCGTGGAGGTAGGTGAAGCTGGCGCTCGGCCCCGACTTGTGGTAGGTCGTGAAGCGCTCGTCGTCGTATATCGCATCGACTCCCGGCACAAGGACGAGGTCATCCGTCCGTAGGTCGTACTTCTCGGCATCGCCTTCCGATAGGCCACGATAACGGACCGTGAAGCGAGGCTGGACGTACAGCGTCTTGTCGGATGGATAGGCCAGGGCGAATCCGCCCGATCCCGTCGTGGTTACGAAATCGGCGAAGTCGGAGTCGTTCATGTAGGTCGCCTCCTCGGAGGCGCGCGCGTACGAAGCGTAGGCCTGGAGGGTGACGTCGGCGCCCAGGAAGCGCGGGTCGATATAGGCTATCGTCCCCGACAGCCCAAGGTTGGAGTCCGAGCCCCCGACTACCAGGGTCTTGCGCAGGCCAAAGAGATTAAACTCGACAATGTCGAGGCCGGCCGACCAGCCGCCGCTCCCGTACGAGCCGGAGGGCACGGGGATGAGGGTCCACTTGTCCTTCACCTCTATCGTCACGACTACGCCGCCGGACTTGTCGATTATCGCCGAGAGCGAGACGTCGCTGAATATCCCGGACAGGAGCAGGTTCTGCTTGACCTTCTCGCAGTCGACATCGGCAAGCCTTTCGCCTTCGGATATTTCCGCTAGCTCGAGTATGGCAGAGGCGTGCGTCCGCTCGTTGCCCGCGACAACGATTCGGGAGATGCGCTCTTCGCTGTGCGCGGCGACGAAGGCCGCGTCGAAGGCCTCCGCCTGCGCCGCCTGGGCCGCTAGAATGCCGAACGCGAGGACTGCGCTCCGACGGAGCCGCTTCGCAGCGATCATGTGCATGTTCTTAATTTCGCTTCTGCTCGAAGTGCGAGAACTCCATGCTGAACGAGGCGCGGCCCTGGGTCACCGAGCGCAGGCTCGTGGTAAAGCCGAACATCGCGACCATCGGCGCCTGGGCGTGGATGAGCTCGCTCGCGGGCCTGGACTCGGAGCCGTTGATGATGCCGCCGCGCTGGGAGACGAGGCTCATCGCCTCGCCTAAGAACTCCTTAGGGCAGGCGATGTCCACCTTCATGACGGGCTCGAGCATCACGGGAAGAGCCTCGCGGCAGGCCGAGTCGAAGGCCATGTTGGCGCAGGCCTCGAAGGCGAAGGGGCTGGCGGTCAGCTCGTCGTACTCGATGCCCGTGAGCGTGACGCCCACGTCGACGGCGGGGTAGCCGAACTGGATACCCGAGCCGAAGGCCGAGTTGAAGCCGCGCTCGACCGCCTCGAATATCTCGTCCGGGACGCTCGGCGCCCGCACGGCCTTCGTGTATTTGTTGCCCGTGCCGCGCGGGAGGTTCTCGACATTTATCGTGAGCCCCGCCGCGGACTCCTTGCCCGCCACCTGCTTGCGGTAGCGCTCGGTGTGGGTGGTGCTCTTGGTGATCGACTCGCGGTAGGTGACCTGCGGGTTGCCCTGCTTCGCGGCGATCTTGAACTCGCGGATGATGCGCGTGACGAGGATGTCGAGGTGGAGCTCGCCCATGCCGGAGATGACGATCTGGCCGGTTTCCTCGTTTTCGCGCGTCGTGAAGGTCGGGTCCTCCTTCGAGAGGATCTCGAGGGTCTCTTTAAGCTTGTCGCGGTCGGACATGGTCTTGGGCTCGATCGCGACGGAGATGACTGGCTCGGGAAAGTGCATCTTCTCGAGCGCGAGGGGCCAGCCCTCGGTGCCGATCGTGTCGCCGGTCTGCGCGCTCTTCATGCCCACGATGACCGCGATATCGCCCGCGCTCACTTCGTCCAAGGGCTCGGACTTGTTCGCGTGCATGCGCAAAAGGCGCGTTATCCGCTCCCGCTTTTTTTTGTTCTGGTTGTAGACCGTGCTCGCGTTCTTCAAAGACCCCGAGTACATGCGCACGAAGCACAGGGGCCCGGCCTCGCGGTCGTACTGGACCTTGAACACGAGGCCCAGCGGGTGGCCGTTCGGGTCGCAGGGGACGTCGACCTCCTCCTCTTTCTTGAGGTGGAAGGCCTTGGCCGGCGGGACCTCGTCCGGGGCCGGCAGATAGTCGACGATCGCGTCCAAGAGCGGCTGCACGCCGATGTTGCGCCTTGAGGCGCCGCAGCAGGCCGGCACGAGCTCCCGGGCTATGCAGGCCGCGCGCAGCTCGCGCTTGATGAGCTCTGCGGGCACTTCCTTGCCTTCGAGGAAGAGGTTCGTGATCTCGTCCGACCTCGTCCCTAAAGCGTCGATGAGCTTCTCCCTGCTTGCACGCGCGGCCTCGGCCCGCTCGGCCGCGATGGGACTGCGCGTGATCTCCGACCCGTCGTCCGAGAAGCGCAGCTCCTCCATGTTGACGAGGTCGAGCACGCCCTCGAAGGAGCCTTCGGCGCCGAGGGGCAGCATGATAGCGATCGGATTGGCCGCGAGCTTCTTGCGCATATCCTCGAGCACCGCCTCGAAGTTAGCGCCGAGGCGGTCCATCTTGTTCACATAGGCGAGGCGGGGGACGTGGTAGCGGTCCGCCTGGTGCCAGACCGTCTCGGACTGAGGCTCCACTCCGTCGACCG
>Ga0326727_10021514_pt1 | contig 12620 bp, 11 predicted proteins | sample MB2enrmetagenome_FD_207643 | JGI IMG/M metagenome (GOLD analysis project Ga0326727, IMG submission 207643) | Lab enriched peat soil microbial communities from McLean, Ithaca, NY, United States - MB29MY | ecosystem: Environmental > Terrestrial > Soil > Wetlands > Peat | place: USA: New York...
AGGCGATGTAGAAGACGGCGATGGTATACCAGAGCAGGATGATGCTGACAAACAGCCGCTTGTCGAACGCCGAAGGCGACAGGCTGGAAACCGCCAGTTGCACTCCCAACAGAAACGTGAGCACAATGACGCGGATCTTCACCAACTGCGCCAGCCAACTGCGCTCCTGCAAGGTCGAACCCATCGGGCCGCGCCCCTCCTTCTTATCCTGCCAGCCTATCCTGCCAGTTTGCCGATCATCTTAAACAGCGGCAGGTAGAGCGAAATCACGATGCCTCCCACGGTCACCCCGAGAATCCCGATGATGGCCGGCTCCATCAGGGTTAGCAAGTCTTTAGTAGCCGCATCGACTTCGTCTTCATAGAAATCGGCGATCTTTTGCAGCATCGCATCCATGGAGCCGGTAGCTTCGCCTACCCCGATCATCTGGATAACCATGCTGGGAAACACGTTGCTTTCCTTCAACGGATCGACGATCGTGCGGCCTTCCTCGATCGCCTTCCGCACTTTCATCAGGGCCGCTTCCACCACCGCGTTGCCGGAGGTGCGGGCCGTAATCGCCAGTCCCTCCAGGATGGGCACCCCCGAGGTGATCAGGGTTCCCAAGGTGCGCGTGAACCGCCCCACCGCGATCTTGCGCAGCAACATGCCGAAGACCGGCAGATGGAGCATCATCCGGTCCCACAGCAGCCGGCCCTGGGCGCTCTTGCGAAAGTACTTGATACCAACGATCAGAGCCACCGTCCCGAGGATGCCGAACCACCAGAAGGTGCTGACGATGTCGCTCAATTTCACCACGATCAGGGTGGGCAAGGGCAGTTCGACTCCCAGGCCGTCGAACATCTTGACAAAGATGGGCACCACGAACTTGAGCAGGGCGCCGACAATCAGCACCGCGATCGTCACCACCGCGCACGGGTACATGAGCGCCGACTTGACCGCCGCCCGCAGCTTGACCGCCTTTTCGATGTAGGTGGCCAGGCGCTGCAGAATGGTATCCAGAATTCCACCCGTCTCGCCGGCGTCGATCATATTGACCGTGAGGTCGTCGAAGACTTTGGGATAGCCTTTCATCGCCTTGGCCAAGGTGGCTCCGCCCTCGACGCTGGTGCGCACGCCGGTCAGCGTCTTCTGGAAAACCTGGTTCTCCTGGTTCGCGGCCAGAATTTCCAGGCACTGAACCAGCGGCAGGCCGGCATCGATCATCACCGAGAACTGGCGGAAGAACAGGGCCAGATCTTTAATCGCGACTTTCTGCATCCCCAGCGTGGGTAGCGCGAATTCCTTGCCTTTCTCCTTAATCGCACCGCTGACCGCAATGCGTTCGCGGCGGAGCTGTGCCTGCAGGGTTTGCTTGCTCTCCGCTACTCGCTGGCCGCTGACCTTCTTGCCGGCTACATCTTTGCCGGTAAAGGTGAAGACTGGCATGGACCCTCCCCTCTTGTACGCTCGGACTGTGGAATCGTCCCCCGGGCGCCGCCTGGGCGCCACGGCTTTGCTATCGTCTTACTCCCGCCGCGGAGCGCGAGTTCAGCCCGGCGCCGCGCGCGATCATCTCTTGCAGTTCGTCGGGCATCGACGAACGTTGCACTGCCGCTTCCAGCGTGATTTGTTTTTGCAAGTACAGCGTGGCCAGCGACTGGTTCAAGGTCTGCATGCCGAACCGGTCCTGTCCCGACTGCATCGCGGAATAGACCTGGTGAATCTTGTCCTCGCGAATCAGGTTGCGAATGGCCGCATTGGGTACCAGGACCTCCATCGCCATCACCCGGCCGACTCCGCCGACTTTGGGCAGCAGCGCCTGGCAGAGAATGCCTTCCAGCACCAGCGACAATTGCGCCCTCACCTGCGGTTGCTGGTGCGCCGGGAATACGTCGATGATGCGGTTGATGGTGGAGGCTGCGGTGTTGGTGTGCAGCGTGGCCAAGGTCAGGTGGCCGGTTTCCGCGATACGCAGGGCCGCTTCGATGGTCTCCAGGTCGCGCATTTCCCCAATGAGAACCACATCCGGGTCCTCCCGCAGGGCCGAGCGCAAAGCGTGCGCAAAGGACTTGGTGTCCGAGTGGACTTCCCGCTGGTTGACAATGCAGTTCCGGTGCTGATGCACGAACTCAATGGGATCTTCGATGGTAATGATGTGGTCGTGCCGGTCGCCATTGATTTTGTCGAGCATTGCGGCCAGCGTGGTCGATTTTCCCGAACCGGTCGGGCCGGTTACCAGAATCAGTCCTCTGGGCTTGTCGCACAGCTTGCCCACAATGGGCGGCAGACTGAGCTGGTCGAACGTTTTGATTTCGAAGGGAATCAGGCGAAAGACCGCCGCCGTGGCCCCACGCTGGTTGAAAACATTGGCGCGAAACCGCGCCAGTCCTTTCAATCCGAAAGAGAAATCCAACTCCAGGTTCTCCTCAAACCAGTGCTTCTGCGCGTCGGTCATTACGCTGTAGGCCAGCGCCTTGCTCTCCGAAGGCATCATGGGAGGCATGTCTAGCGGCTGGAGAACGCCATGGACTCGGATCTGGGGGGGGGAGTTGGTGGTGATGTGCAAGTCGCTGCCGTTGAGGTCCAGCATGCGTTTCAGAAGGTCGCTCAGAGTTACCGGCATCCGCTTCCAACTCCCCCCAAGCCCAGTACCTGGTTGCTGCTTGCTCCGCCATCCTGCCCGTACTTGCGCGGGCTTCCGTCCGTGGGACGGAGGCTGAGGTTCCGCTTATTTCAGAAAGTTGCTGTAAATGAGTCAAGTTTTCGGCGGTCCGGGGACCAGACTGCCGCTGAGAGGTTTACAGTTCACAGTTTGCAGCCAAACCGGTCCTGCTGGCTGCAAACTGTAAACTGCAAACTGTAAACCGCACTTGTTCGGGATTTCATCCGCTCACGCTCTCGCGCTCCACTTCCTCCAGCGTGGTGATACCTTGCATGATCTTCGTCAACCCGCTGCGCCGCAGGGTAATCATCCCGTGCTCAATGGCCTTCTTCTTAAGTTCCATCGACGATGCTCCCACCAGCACCAACTCGCGCAGCTCGTCGTCGATTTCCATCACCTCGTATAGACCGGTACGTCCCTTGTACCCGGTATTGCTGCAGAGATCGCAACCCTTTCCTTTCATGATCTTCACCGTACTCGCTTCCTCGGCCGTAAAGCCGGCATCGATCAGCGTGGTTCGGGGCACGCTGGCCGGCTCGGCGCACTTCGTGCAAATCCGGCGCACCAGGCGTTGGGCGCAGATCAGGCGCACCGAGGTGGCCACCAGGAAAGGTTCGATTCCCATGTTCATCAGGCGGCTGATGGTTTCCGGAGCGCCGTTGGTGTGCAGGGTGGAAAGCACCAGGTGTCCGGTTAAGGCCGCCTTGATGGCGATCTCGGCGGTCTCAAAATCGCGAATCTCACCTACCAAGATGATGTTGGGATCTTGCCGCAGGAAGGCCCGCAGGGCGGAGGCAAAGTTCAACCCGATCTGGTCCTTGATCTGGACCTGGTTGATCCCCTGAAGCTGAAACTCCACCGGATCTTCCGCGGTCATGATGTTCACGTCGGGGCTATTGAGCCGCGAGATCGAGGAGTACAGGGTGTTGGTCTTGCCCGAGCCGGTTGGCCCAGTCACCAATACCATCCCGTAGGGATTCAAAATGGCGCGTTCGTACTTGACCAAGGATTCCGGCTCGAATCCCAGCTTGGTCATGTCCAGCCGCAAGTTGTCCTTGTCCAGCAAACGTAGAACGACCTTCTCTCCCCACAGCGTGGGCAGGGTACTGACGCGAAAATCCAGTTCCTTCTTGCGGCCGTCGATGGGGATTTTCAGCATGATGCGGCCGTCCTGCGGCAGCCGTTTCTCGCTGATGTCCAGCTTGGCCATGATCTTGACGCGGGAGGTCACGGCATTCTTGATGCGCGGCGGTGGGTTCATCACCGACTGCAGCACGCCGTCGATGCGATAGCGAACGCGGTACTCCTTTTCGTAGGGCTCCAGATGAATGTCGCTGGCGCCCCGCTTGACGGCATTGGCCAAAAAGGAGTTGACCAGTCTGACAATGGGCGCTTCCTCGGCGGCGCTCTCGAGTTGCGACAGCGCCAGCTCTTCTTCTTCCGCTTCGATCTCGACGTCTTCAGCCAGCTCGCCGAATTGTTGCAAGGCTTCATCGAGATCCGGGTAGCCGGTGGCAGGCGCCTCGGACTGGGCCGGCCTGGCGGTACGGCCATCCGCTGCCCTGGTCCCGTTACCTGCGCCGTTGGTCTTTGGCGCACTCGGACCGGAAGGGGACGATGCCTTCTTGGCCTGAGGCCTGGCGCCGGCCGGAGCGGGCGGAGCGTACTCCCTCTCGATTCGTTCCTGCATCGAGTGCTCCGCTGCGACCACCGGTTCAACCCGGAAGCCAGTCACGGCCTTGATCTCATCCAACGCGTACATGTTGGTAGGATCGGCCATGGCCAATACCAGGGAGGCGCCGACGCGGCTGATAGGCAGCACGACATAGCGCTTCGCCGCCTCATAGGAGACCAGTTTGAGCACCGCCGGATCGATCTCAACTTTGTTGATATCGACGGCGCGTACCCCGTACTGCTTGGAAAGAAAGGAAGTAAAGTCCTCGTCGCTGACAAATCCCAGTTTGGCCAGGATGGAGCCCAGATGCACGCCGGATTCGTGCCTGGCTTGCAGAGCCTTGCTTAACTGTTCCGCCGAGATCAGCCCATCCTTGACGAGCAGATCGCCAAACTGTTGCGGCTGCGACATGCCTCGGTCTCCTATCCGTCCGCAAATCTCCGCGTTCGCCGGAGCACTGCCCGGGGCTGGAGCGCGCGGAAAGCGCGCTCTTAAGCGGTAAGAAATTGCATGCTAGGGTGAGTGACAGAAATTGTCAATTGCGAAGGGAGTCCTGCCCCACACTCTGGTACTGCCTTATGGTTCATGTACTTCCGTGCTGGCCGCGCGAGCGCCAAGCACCGCGAAGCGGTGCCGGAGTCATAGCCGGGGGTACGGGCCGCTTCGGCCCGTACCCCCGGTATCTGGTCCATGTCGAACGCGCCCTGAAAGGGCGCGGAGAATTCTGGGCTGCGCCAATCGCGGCTCCGCTGGGGAGGGCGCTTTGATCGGGACTGGGCATCTGGCGCCAGATAACTCCTCCTTCTGGGTTGGTCTTCTCTGCGACTCTGCGCGAGGAATCGACTCCCGTTGTTATAGCGCGTTGATTTCCGACGAAAAGCGCAGCGAGGAATCTGCTTCCTTCCTGGCGCCGCAATGTCCTTTGCCGTAGCGCGGCTCTCCAGAAGGTGTGAAAAACGGCTTCGCGCTGTCACCCTGAGCGGAGCGGCCGCTTTGGGCCGAGGAGCGAAGGGTCCCTATTGCGCCGTAAGTTCATGGGTACGATAGGGATGCTTCGCTCCGCGCGCCCCAGAGCGGGCGCGCTCCACTCAGCATGACAGACGTGTTGGGTTTCACCGTTTGATTTTTCACACCTTCTGGAGACCCGCGCTACGTCGTCTGGCTGCGAGAAAGCGGATCCCTCTGCTTTGCTTTGCAGAAAGTCGATTGACAACTCTACTTGTTGGCAGAAGCGACTTCTACAGACAGGGCCGTGCGGCAGACCTCAGCCAGGCGGTGCACGCCTTGCCGAATCCGCTCCGGCGAGGCATTGGAAAAGTTCAGGCGCATGAAGCGGTGGCCCGACGCATCGGGAAAGAAGTCTTGTCCGGGAACAAACAGTACCTTTTGTTGCATCGCTTCCCGCATCAGCTCATTGGTGTCGATACCCGCCGGACAGCTTACCCACAAGAACATGCCGCCCTCCGGATGAGTCCAGGAGAATCCGGCGGGCATGTGCTCCTGCAAGCACCTGTCCATCGCCGAATAACGTTCGCGATAGGCCAGCCGAATTCGTTTCACGTGGGCTTCATGGTCGCAGTCTAGAAGATAACGATGCACAATGCGTTGATCCAGACTGGAGGAGTGCAAGTCGGCAGCCTGCTTGGCGATCACCAGCTTCCGGAGAATTTCCCGGTTCGCCACGGCCCAGCCGACCCGCAAACCCGGAGTGATTGTCTTGGAGACGGTACTTAGGTAGATAACGGCGCCCTCGGTGTCCAGCGACTTGATCGGGGGGATAGCCGACCCGGCATAACGCAGTTCGCCATACGGATCGTCTTCCACCACTAGCAGTCCATGGCGGACCGCCAGAGAATAAACGGCGGCACGGCGCTCGGCGCTGAGGGTTATTCCGGTGGGATTCTGGAAATTGGCGACCGTGTACAGCAACTTCGGCTTTTCCCGGGCAATGCAGTCGGCCAGCGCCTCCGGGATCAGTCCGTGCTCATCCATGGGCACAGCCACAACCCGGGCCTCATAGGCTTCAAAGCAGTGGAGAGCGGCCAGGTAGGTTGGGTTCTCGGTTAGGACACAATCTCCGGCATCGAGAAAGACCTTGCCGGCTAAGTCGATCGCCTGCTGCGAACCGGTGGTGATCAGGACGTCCTCGGGTGCAGCCGCCACGTGGCGTCGTCTCATCTCCTCGGCTAAGCTCTCGCGCAGACCCGAAAAGCCCTCCGTCGGGCTGTATTGCAGCGCCTGGGAACCGGTCTCCCGCAGTACGCGCTCGGTGGCGGCGAGAATGCCGGCGACGGGAAAAAGCTCGGGGGCGGGGAGGCCTCCCGCAAACGAAATGACGTCAGGCCGTTCTGTGACCTTGAGGATTTCGCGGATGGTGTTGGGACGCATTTGGCACATGCGGCGCGCAAATTGCACACTCATGGGACAATTGTAGTTCAGCCGGAGTTCCGGGGTCGGATATGCTGGGGCCAGATCCCGTTCGGCGATCGAAAAGAGGTCAGGTGAGCATTAAGACACTACAAACGCGCTGGGTCTATCGCAATCGATGGCTGCGGGTGCGGGAAGACAATATCGAGCGCAGCGATGGCGCCCTGGGAATTTACGGCGTCGTAGAGAAGGACGATTGTGCGGTCATCCTGCCCATCGAGGGCGATTTCGTTTATCTGGTGGAACAGTTTCGCTACACCGTGCAGACGCGTTGTATGGAATTGCCCCAGGGCGGCTGGGAGATGGCCGAGGTGAATCCGGAGGAACTGGCGCGCGGCGAGTTGCGCGAGGAGACCGGGCTGCAGGCCGAGCGCATGCAATACCTCGGATGGGTTTGGATTGCCTACGGCTTCGCCCGCCAGAAACAACATGTCTTTCTCGCTACCGGGCTTACTCCCGGGCCCAGCGATCCCGATCCGGAAGAGCACGACCTGCAATTGCGCCGGGTCCCGATCACCGAGTTTGAGTGCATGTTGCGTGACGGACGTATTCGGGACGGCTGCACCCTGGCGGCCTGGGCGCTCTACCGTTTGAACGCCGCTCCCACTTCGCGCTAGCCTGCCGGCCGGAACTGGGGTATTCTCGCCTAAACTGGCCTAATCCATAGAGATCGAATGGGTTGCTGTGCCCCGCCATGGCGAGCCAGGAGTTCGCCAGGGCGGGGAGGAACAGAGTATGAGGGTAGTATGGAACTGGAGCTTCTGCCTGCCATAAGGGACTTGCTTGCCGCCGATCCTGCCAGCACCTTGGACAATCCTCCCGAGCCGATGTATGACGAACCTTTGGTCGGAGTGGCGGCCGCCCACGACCCTTGGTTTGCCCGTTTCAAACAGGTCATCGGCCCCTTCTACTGGGGACCGCAGGAGGCTCTGGCCCTGGTCGCGCCCGGGGCCACGGCGCGCAGTGTAATCTGCTGGTGTCTTCCCATCGGTTCCACCGCGCGCCAGGCGAACCGCCAGGAGACACAGATTCCCGCACGTCCCTGGGCCTACGTTCGCACCTATGGCGAGGAACTCAATACCCGCTTACGCCGTGGCATGGAGGAACGATTCCGGTCCCTGGGTTTTGCGGCTCTTGCCCCGGCGATTGCCCCGGAGAATCGGTTCGGCGAACATCCCGGAGTCGGGATCAGCAGTTTTTGGTCGGAACGTCATACGGCGTTTGTGGCCGGACTGGGCACCTTCGGTCTCTCGGGCGGCCTGATTACCCGGCGGGGCGTAGCCCACCGCCTGGGCAGTATCGTCACGGATGCGGAGTTTCCACCCTCCCCCCGCCCTTATGGCGACGACCCGTTCGCTTGGTGCCTGCGGACCGCCCGCGGTGAATGTGGCCTCTGCATTGATCGCTGTCCCGTGGGTTCGATCGGCGAAACGGTTGCCGCTCGCGACAAGGGAGCGTGTATGCGCCATTACGCGGGGACGGTCAGCGAGTATGGGGAGAAAGCCTTTGGGTGGAAGGGAATATACGGCTGCGGCTTGTGCCAGACCCGAGTCCCTTGCGAGGATCGCAATCCGGTCGGGGGATCTTAACGAATTCACGCGCCATTAACGGCACGAGGAGACGGCATCGGCGTATACTGGCCCTGTCGGCCCGGCCAGGGAGGCCGGTAGGAGGGTCGTCTTCAGCAGTACTGGTGACCTAACTCGTGCCGTTGACGGACCCCGCGCCGTCAATGTCTTTCCTGTTACCGCGTGGGTCACCCTTGCGGCAGAGAGTCTGTTTGCGGTTCTTTTCCCCTGTAACTGCCGTCTTTGCAACACTCCCCTGATTGCCTTTTCCCGAATTCCCGTCTGTGATGGCTGTTTGCGCCAGGTTCAGGCCCTGGACGTGCCCGTCTGCTGCGTCTGTGGCGATCTCCTTGTGCCCGCGCTTTCCGGGGACAACCGCGTCTGTCCCGGATGCGCTCAGGATGAACCGCCCTACCGGCGAGCCCTGGCGTTTGGCAGCTACCAGGGTGTGCTCCGGGAACTGATTCATTTGTTGAAGTATCACCGGGTGCGAGCCGTCGCCGCCCTGCTCGGGCGCTGGTTGTCCGAGATCGTGGCCGCACAGCTTGCACCGGAAGATCTTCATTCCATGGTGGTAGTTCCGGTGCCGCTTCATCCCGCCAAACAGCGTCAGCGTGGCTTCAATCAAGCCGAGCTGCTGGCCCAGGCGATAGTCAAGCGGTTGCGCTCCGAAGGTGTCCGCGAGGCTCGGATTCTACGGCGTCGCCGGCCAACGATGTCGCAGACAGGACTTACCCGCGAACAACGCGGGCTGAATGTCCGGGGCGCATTTGCGGCCGAATCCGCTCGAAGAGTCGCCGGTCGAAACGTGCTGCTGGTGGACGATGTACTTACGACCGGAGCCACCATTTTCGAATGTTCTCGGGTATTGCTCCGCGCGGGCGCAACGGGCATTTGGGTGGCGACCGTGGCCCGCGTGCTGGCCCCAGGCCAGCGAAGACCGGACGAAATGGTAATCCCAAGCCGAGAAGCCGCTGTGCGGTTTGAGAAAGGGGGAGGAATTGCGCCCGGCCGGTGGGCCGCCGAAGCCTGACTCGACTATGAAACTCAATCCCGGTCTAGCTAACCTGACCGCCTCGAGCATCGCCTCCACCGGCGACGGGTGGACTGCCATGCATGCTCCGGTACTGGTATTGAACGCCTCCTATGAGCCGATCAACGTCTGTGCCGCGCGGCGGGCGATTGTCCTGGTTCTCAAGGGAGTTGCCATGACCGAAGAGGTCAATGGCCATCTGTTGCACTCTACCCGCTTGGCTATGCGGGTACCCTCGGTGATTCGCTTGCTCGAGTATCGCCGGATTCCGCATCAATCCCGCGCCCTGTCCCGCAAGAACATATTGCTGCGTGACCGCAACACCTGCCAATACTGCGGCACCGTGCTCCCCTCCAGCGAATTGACTCTGGATCACGTGATCCCGCGCTCCCGCCATGGTGCCTCCACTTGGGAGAACCTCGTGGCCTGCTGCCACGTATGCAATCGCCAGAAGGGCAACCGCCTGCCGGCGGAGGCGGGAATGCGCTTACTGCGCGAACCGCGTGCCTTCAGTTTGCATACCAGCCGCCACATCATGCGGCTTATGGGCCACTCCGATGAGAAGTGGCGTAAGTACTTGTTCTACTAGCGGAACTTCCATCGCCAAGCTGGGCATTTCTTTGCCACCCAATTATTTGCGGCCAAGTTACCCACGCCATTCATCTATTGATTTGTATGTAGACAGTCGCTTCCTGCCGTTTCGTGCCGGCCTGAGATGGCAGCGAAACGGCAACGTATCTCTCTGTGCTCTCGGCCCTAGTGGTGAACCGGGAACCCAAAATCTGGCGTGCGGAGCTGGGATGTCGGAAAACGTGATGGAACAAATCGTTGCGGAGCTGAAGAGTTCCGTTCCCGCTTTCTATCCGGAACATGGCGACCTGCGCAATGTGCGCGTAACGGGTCACACCCCTAAGGCCGATCACTACATCTACGAGGTAGTGGTCGATTTTTCCACCGGCAGCGAGCGCCTCGCCGCCAAGGTCTACCGCGCGAGCAAGTGCGGTCCCCTGGGGGCGCGGGGTTTGGCGGAGCAAGAGCTGGCCAACCTGCAGGTAGCCTATAACATTTGCCAGAAGAGGCAACTGGCGGGCGTGCCCCGCCCGGTGGGCGAGTTCACCGCGCTCGGTGCCGTCGTGATCGAGAAGTTCACCGGACTTCCCTTACAGTCCATCATCATGAAGGCGGTTCTGCTGCCTGGCTACGCCAATCGCGGCACCCTGGAGGGGGCGGCGCGCAGGGCGGGGGCGTGGCTGCGCGGTTTTCATAGCGCCACGACCCACATGCCGGCGCCGTTCGACCCGGAGAGTCTGCTGCAGGAACTCCAAAAGCTATGCCTTAGCTGTAAGGGAGAGGGGCTGGACGACGCAGCCATCCACACGATTCTGTCCGGTACCCGCGCCATTCTCGCCGAAGGTCGCGAGACCCTGCCGAGTTCGGCCGTTCTGAACGACTTTACTCCGCTGAATGTCATGGTTGGGGAAGAAGGCATCGGAGTTTCCGATTATGCGCGCATGGTGCCGCGGGGAAATTCGTTTGGCGACGTGGCGCAATTCCTCGGCGCGGTAGAAGCGCTGGGAAAATACCCCTTTTGCAATCGCATGATCACCGCGGAGGTCCAGAAGCAGTTTTTGCAAGCGTACGGCGTAAGCGAGGCCGACGAGGCTATCCTGCGCGTGCTGAAAATGCGGGCCTTGCTCGGCATGTTTGCCCAGGGCCGCGGGCTAAAGGAGAGCGCCATCCGCAAGAAAGTCATTTGGGCCACCGTCATGAAGCGCTTCATTCAGCAGGCCGCGCAACGCTCCCTGGCTCCCGCGGCCTAGACTGCCCCCAGTCTGGCGCAGCGTGAGCTGACCGGAGGCGGCGATAGTGCGCGATTTCGTTCCATAACGCGCCGCCGAACGCGATGACGAATCCAGCCAGCGCGGCCGGGAAGGCGACTGACCGGTAAGCGCGGGTGAAGTTCACGGCAGTGCCATGAATTGCCCCGGTCAGGGCCATGGCCAGAATGCCCAACAACAGGAACACGGCGAAGGTCAGGAGCCCGGCCAGAAAACTGACCACGATCACTCGCAGGATGAGCAGCAGGATGCTGGGTTTGCGCATGACGCCTCCTGAGAAGTTGGATGCGGTGCTGCCTCGATTGCCATCTTAAACTGCGCGCCAGTGCAATTCCACCGCCGCTTGCGTTGGGCCATACGTGAGAGGTACAAACGGGGAGTGAGAAATGTACCCGCGGTGACCTGCGCTTTTCTTTTGCTCGCGTTGGCCGGGGCGCAGCGAGTTCCCGCGCAGCCGGGAAAGGGAAGCTCCGTTGCCGCTACTTACCTCGGTTTCGACCGCAACGACTATCCCGGGGACGATCGCCTCGCCGCCCTGCGTGAGAGCTTTTCTTTCACCGCTTATTGGCTAAACCCTCCCCTGGGATCGGCAACCAATACCTGGAGAGGCAAGCGGGGGCGTCTTGCGTCTGCGGGTTTTGGCTTTCTGGTGGTGTTCAACGGCAGGCTCTTTGCGGAACTGCACGGAGGAAACGCGGCAGAGATGGGAAGGCGCGACGCCGTATTGGCGGCAGAGGCAGCGCATCGTGAGGGCTTTCCTCGGGGAACGGTTATTTTCCTTGACCAGGAGGAAGGCGGGCGGCTGTTGCCCGAGCAGCGGGCGTACTTGCATGCCTGGATCGATGGAGTGAATGCGGCCGGCTTCCGTGCCGGCGTTTATTGCTCGGGCATTCCTTTCCGGGAAGGGAACGGTACGATTGTGGTCACGGCCGACGATATTCGGGCCCACGCCGAAGGGCGGGACCTGCAGTATTGGGTGACGGGCGACGCCTGTCCACCGTCTCCCGGTTGTTCGTTCGCCCAACCGCCCCCGCAGCCCAGCGGCAGTGGAGTAGACTCTGCCCGGATATGGCAATTCGCCCAGTCCCCGCGGCGCCCGCAATACACCCAGGCCTGCGCCGCGACCTACCACCGCGACGGCAACTGCTACGTTCCCGCTCCGGCCGCCATCCACGTCGACCTGGACGTCGCCACCTCGCCCGATCCCTCGCACGGCCGGTAAAGTAGGAGGTGGTCAATTAGTCGGCAAAGGAAAAGCGCGCTTGTCATCCCGAGGCGGAGCGAAGCGCAGCCGAGAGATCTGCTTTCTCTTGCACCCTCAATAACATTGCGGGACCAAGAAAAAAGCAGATCTCTGAAAGCGCCGGGAGACCGGCAATACGTAGTGGATGAAAGAGCCATGCAGTGAAGGTGTAGCGAACCACACTGGCCCCGA
>Ga0326727_10021517_pt1 | contig 12619 bp, 10 predicted proteins | sample MB2enrmetagenome_FD_207643 | JGI IMG/M metagenome (GOLD analysis project Ga0326727, IMG submission 207643) | Lab enriched peat soil microbial communities from McLean, Ithaca, NY, United States - MB29MY | ecosystem: Environmental > Terrestrial > Soil > Wetlands > Peat | place: USA: New York...
CCGGGCGCGCTTTTGTTGTAAAATAGTTGCCCGCGATCATCCGCCGGGCCAGTGGCCCGGCGGCACGGGCGAGTCGCCCGTGCTACCCCAGCCGGAACGAGATTTTGCGAATCAATTCCCGTCCAAAACTGTTCTGCAGCCGTTCCAGGATTTCCCGCCGCCGATAGCGCACGATTTCGTCCAGCCAAACGCTGCTGTCCACATTGACAAATAAAGTCCCGCGGCGGATTCCCGCCGGCCGGGCGTGCGCCACGATATTCGGGTCCAGTTGGTGGCTCCAGACTTGCAGGATTTCCGCCTCCGCCTGCCGGCGGTCCATGCGCAATTCCGCCAGCACACCGGGCAGGATGGCGCCGGCCTTCCTTCCGCAGGCTTGCCGCGCGATCTCATCCCCGCTCCAATTCCAGCCGCGCCACTGCGCCAGCGCCCGCTGCCGGGCCGAGGACGCCGGCGGGGGCGAACGCCGCGGAGGAAATGAAAACGGGCCGCTCGGCATGGGATGGGCCGGGGGCTCAAACGGCCGGCCGCGCCGCGGGCTGGCCGCCCGGGGTTTCCGCCGGCGCCGGGGCCGCGGCGGCGCGGCTTTCGTCAAGCACCAGGATCCCGTGGGGGGGCAGGTCGTAATTGCCCGTGATGGTCCGCTCCGTCAGAAAATCGTGCATGGGTTTGTAAAAGGTGATGCGCACCGCCACGGCCTGATGGTTGAGCAGGAAGAAGATTTTCACCCCCGCTTTCTCCCGCATGCTCACCTCCACCGTGTCCGGCACCTTGAGCAAGGGATGCAACGCGCACAAGCCGCGCAGCCAGTCAATCAAATCATAGTAAAATGCCTGGTCGGAAACCGTGCCGATATAGATGGCCTTGCCCAGGCCAAATTCGTTCATCGTGATGGCCGGGCGCCCGGCATAGAAATCATGCGTGTAAGTGGCCAGAATCTGGCAGCCGCCGGGCGCGATGACATCGCACCAGAGCCGGGCGCGGTGGGGATGATTGGCGTGAAACAGCCCTTTGAAGGAAAGATGGTTTTCATGCTCCGCCTCAATCGGATCGAACTCGATCACTTCCAGTCCAAACAAATCCGTCATGTAAAGCGGAAAACCGTCCCCGGCCGCGATGTGGTGCTCATCCACCAACCCGGAGTTGCAGGTCGCCACCAGCGTCCCCCCGTTTTGCACATAAAGTTTGAGCGCGTCGGTTTCCGCCGCGGACAGCAGGCTCAGGGACGGGGCCAGCACCAGCTTGTAGCGCGAGAGATCGTCCCCCGGCCGCGCGAAATCCACCGCGATATTGCGGTCATGCAGCGCGCTGTGGAACAATTGCACATGGTGGCGCAGGCTGAAATGCGCGTTGGGCTGGCGCGGGAGGGAAAGAGCCCAATCGTTTTCATGGCTGTAAAGGATGCATGTGTCCGCCACCACTTTCGTGCCTTGCAAGGCGGGGGCCAGCCGTTTGATTTCCTCCCCAATCTGGCTGATTTCCTGGTAAATCCGGTTCTCCCCGCGCCCGTTGTGTGTCAGGATCGCCCCATAGAACTTCTCCGTCCCGATGCGCGGCTGCCGCCAAAAGAAATAAAGCACTGCATCGGCCCCGCGCGACAACTCCTGGTAAGTGAACAGCCGCACCACCCCGGGGCGCACCAGCGAATTGACCTCCTGCCAGTTCACGTGCCCCGCCCGCTGTTCGATCACCCAGAATCCCTCCTCCCCATCGGGCGTTTTGCTCCCCCGTTTTTTCAGGCTGCGCAGGAAATCTATTTCACAAGCGTTGACGGCCGGTTTGGACTGGATGGTCGCGCTGCTGTTCAGCGAAACGAAGTCCAGCGCCTCCGCCAGATCGAAAAGGTCCACCTGATGGCCGAAGACGCGCACGTTGCTGGTGGCGGGGGCGCGCGGCGTCAGTTCCCGCAGCAACTCCGCCTGCATCCGCACATACGCCACAATCGTATCGCTGCAAAACCGCCGCCAATCCATCAGCAAGGCCGGATTATGCGGGGCCGGCGCGGCCATCGGCATCGGGACATGCGACCAATCGCTTACCACCTGGCCCCAGAACCGCAGCCCCATCAGATCATTCAGCCGCCCGATGTCCTCATACTTGGCCTGCAACCAGGCGTGCCAATCCCGCCGCGTCTCCTGGTTGAAGCAAGGCATGATGGAATGGACCCCGGCATTATTGTGGATTTGCCAGGCAATCAACTGCGGATGATCCCCCAGCGCCTCCGCCATGGCCCGCACAATCTTCTTGGAATAACTCCAATAAAGATCACTGTTCAAGCAGCAGGCCAGCCGCGTGCCATCGCACATGGCAAGACCCCGTTCGTCCAGCGGCAGAATTTCCGGATGCTGCCGCGTCAGCCAGATGGGCGGCGCGGCGGTGGGCGTGCTCAGCACCACCTGGATGCCCACTTCCCCCATCAAATCCATCACCCGCCGCAGCCAGGCGAAATCAAATTGGCCCTCCTTCGGTTCGCAGATGCCCCAGACGAACTCCCCCAGCCGCACCGAGTTAATGCCGGCGGACAGCATCAATTCGATATCCTTCTTCCAGCGGGCTTCCGGTTCCTCGGTCGAACCCGCGTAAGGGTGGACCCAGTGCTCTGGATGGTAGTCGGCTCCGAAATACATGAATTTAATCGGACAGTCAGACCACAGTTTAACCGCCGTGCTTTCGTCCGTATTCAACCCAATTATAGTTCCGTCTCCCCTCCGGCGCAAGCCCGTTTTCCAGATTTATGCAATCCGCCAACCGCGTGCCAGTGAGGGAGGTAGGGCGGGCAGTCCACTGCCCGCCGCATCGCGGAGAAGAGGCTCCTCCCCCTTCATGGGTAGCGCGGACGACCCGCCCGCCGTGCCCGGCGACCCGCCGGACACATCCCCCTTATCGGTAGGGCGAAGCTCCCGCTGAGCCGAGGCTTCCTTTCACAATTCACCATTCAACATTCCTAATTCAGCGGTCGAGCGCCGCGTTCTCGCTTTCAACAAAAGCCCGTGAAACAAACCAAGAGCCTCCGTTCTCGCCCCCGTTCCCCCCGGAAAACGCACTTCAGCCACAGATGAACACCGATGCACACCGATTGCGAACAGCTTGCGACCACGACTCCGCCACTTCAACCCCGTTCCAATCCGCCGCCCCGGCAGGCCGCTCAGTCCCCTTGAGCGCCGTCCGATGAATCACTCCCGCCCTCCCTTCTCTTTGAACAAGTCGTTTTGAACAGGAGATCGCAGAGGCAACAGAGACCGTAGCGGCGCTCGGCAGAGCGCCGCATTCTCGATTTAAACACAAGCCCCGGTCATGGGTAGCGCGGGCGACCCGCCCGCCGTGGCCAGCGACCCGCCGGGCACATCCCCGATAACGGTAGGGCGAAGCTGCCGCTGAGCCGTGAATTGAATTTGCTCAGGACCGCCCCCATTCTTGCTTTAAACAAAAGCCCGCGAAGCAAACCAAGAGCCTCCATTCTCGAACCACGCCTTCCCCCCGGGAAAACGCACTTCAGCCACAGATGAACACCGATGGACACAGATTGCAAACAGCTAACGAGTCCAGCTAACGAGTCCGGCGGTCGACAAAATGTGAAGTTGCGACTCCGTTGGACTGCCCCCACGGCCTTCAGGCCCTTCACGGCTGAACCTCGTAGCGTAGGCGTCCTCGCCTGCGGGTTCTCCGGGCGTCCCGCCCGGATTTCCGAAAACCACCTTCACCGCTATGCCCGCCTCTCCCCACCGAACCCCAGCGCAACAAACCTGGTTTTGGCTGGTTCCTTGGCGATCCTGCCAGGCCGTGCGGAAAAAAACGAAAATATGCGCTTATGCGGGTTTGACCCCTCTGCCTTCATAAAAGATTACCTACCGTGCCTTCTCCACCACCAGCATCGGTATCTCTGCGCGGCCGGGCAGAAACTCCAGCCCAAGCCGATCCAGGAAGGCTTGATTGAGCTGATCTGGATCAAACATCCCCGTCACAAAATCGTAATTTCCCGTCAAGCCAGTTGCGTCAAAAATAGGTTTCGGCAACGATGCCTGGATTGCCTCCGCAAACCGCGCCATGGTGATATTATGCCTGCGAATGCCATCGGCTTCAGAATGCCGGGCCTGCCAATCTTCCTCCGAAGAATCATCCGCCACCGTCAATCCAGGCGCGTTGGTATGGTTCAACTTTAGAAAAAGCACGTCCGCGTCGCGCATCTCCACATGCGCCGCCCAGGCAAACCTGCGCTTAATCTCGGCTTGGAACCTCTCCTCCGGGTGGTCTGGTGTTGTGACAAGGTAGTCCACGTGAATCTGGTTCAGTTCCGGTGGATAAATCATGCGCGCGAAAGAAAGAGGACCGTTGGAAGCAGGGAATGAACCACCATAAGCTTTGAGGACCGCCTCCCTCAAAGAGATGTTCCTTCCAATTTCTCTCGTGCCATTGGTTGTGACCTCGGATCTGCCGAGGAGTGTGCCGGTCGGAAGCGGCTTCTTCGGATTGGCCGGGGCAAAATGAGTGGACTGAATCGCCACCATTGCCGGCGCATTTGTGATGTCGTTGAGACCAGGATCTTGCAGGTAACGGTCCAACGCAGACGATTTCGTTCTTGTCACCACCGTCGTAGTCGTTCCCGCCGCCAGCAGGACACACGCGCCCGCCACGATTGCCGTTTTCGCTTTAGTCCATGCCATAAGTTTCAATGCTCCTTTGATGAGGGTTAGAGTTGAACTGCTTGCCGCCGCCCCTTTCGCCAGCGCCGCCGCCGTCACCGATTTCGCCAGCACTGCCGGCGCAGCTTGCACCGAATTCCCCGAAATTGCCGCCGTCAGCGCCGCCGCCGACAGCAAAACGCCGCGCTTGCTGAAAAACTTCCGCAATTTCTCCACCGCCCGATGCACTCGGCTTTGCGCCGCCGCCTCCGTCGTCTGCAATGCCGCCGCGACCTCCCGCAGGTTCTTCTCCTTGAAATACCGCAGCACCACCGCGTCGCGGTCGCGTTTTCCAAGTCGCGCCATCGCGTCGTCCAGCAGCGGAGTCAATTGATTCCAGATTTGCGGATCGTTCGATTCCTGTAGCGTGCCTTGCATATAAGCCTCCTGTTCGCGAAACCGACGCCGTCGTTCACCGCGCAGGAAACTCAGCGCCGTCAACCGCGTCGTCTCGTAAAGCCAGCCTTCCAGCACCGTATCGTCGTGCAGTCCCGCGGCTTTCCGCGCGAGGATGATAAACACCGCTTGCGCGATTTCCTCCGCCTGCCCCGCGTTGCCGACGCGCCGCAGCGCCGCCGAATAAACCAGCGCGACATGGCGCTGCACCAGCGCGGCAAAGGCTTCCTCTCTGCCCTGCCTCGCATACTCCTGCAACAACTCCATATCCGTCACAACTTGCATCTGTCTATTTATGTCCGACACCCGGCGAATCAGGCATCTATTTTTCAAATATCTTCCTCTTCCAGCCCCGTTCATTAACGACTTTACCGGTAGCGCGACCAGCCCGCTCTGCGGGCCGTCCGGTTGTTGTTCTGAACCATCGGTCGCCTTCGTCGGCGACTCGCCGTCGGAAATTTCAGTCCTCCCCTAGTCCGCCGTTTGGATGAGCCATCCAGCAAATCGTTAATGACAGGGCAAGATGGTCTTGGATGAACTTATTGTTGACATGGCCGCAACCGCCCCCTTGTTTCGTTCAACCGGCAAGGGGATCTGGCCAGCAGAGCGCGGCAATCTCAACGTGCTAAATCAGCCGGATACGAAACAACAACGATTCGCGTCAAAATGACCCACACCAATCCAGACCTTTCACCATCCTCCATTCACCATTCAAAATTCTACATTCTCCATCCGCGCCTCTCCGGGGGCGGGGGCCAAAAAACAATTTAGCCTTTAGCCTTTAGATTACAGAGCAGTCCGCAGGATGGAATACCATGAATTGCCGCGAAAAAGCGCAAGAAGCTCAAAAAGGCCTCTGTTTATGCGTTCTTTGTGTTCCTTCGCGGCAAAGGTCTTCTCAAAAAATCAGGACTTCCAGGAATTGTGGTGCAAAGTGTTTCTTCCGCCCTGGCGTCTTGGCGTCCTGGCGACTTTGCGTTGAAAGGCCATTCTTATCCGTGAAATCCGTGAAATCCGCGGTTCATTTGCTTTGAAAGGGAAATTGAAGGCCGAGGGGCCAGTCCACAGATTGTCCACTTCACGTTTAATCAAGAGCCACCCCCCGGACATTCACAGAATTCACCATTCAAAATTCAAAATTCTCATGCAACCCCAAAACCTGTCTGTGTTGGTTTGGGTTGATCTGTGGCCTTCAATGGTGGAGGATTCGGCGACATGAAATTGCCCAACAACCTTTCGGCGAATGTGCCGGAACGGAAGATTACACACTATCTGCTGAACCCGGCTCATCCGGTCGGCGGAAGCAAAGCGTCGTTCTTTCTGCGCGCCGGTTTCACCGTCGGCGAGTGGCAGCGGCTGGCGGAGGCGTTGGTTCGTCATGCCCGCGACAATGACGTGGTGGATTCGGAGCAAACGCCCCACGGCACCCGTCACGTCGTGGATGGCCCACTGACCGCGCCCGACGGCACGCGCTTGAATGTGCGCAGCGCATGGTATATTAATCCGGGTGGCGGCGCGCTGCGATTTGTGACGGCGCACCCGTTGCCAAAATTATGAACACGATCAACGAACTGGACGCCGTGGCTCTGACCTGCAACCTGCCCAAGCACGGCTTGGTGCGCGGCGACGTGGGCACGGCGGTTTTGGTCCACGACAACGGCGCTGCCTTTGAAGTGGAGTTTGTCGGTTATGACGGCCACACCATCGCGCTGCTGACATTGGAGCGCGCTCAAGTGCGCCCGCTCGACACCCACGACATGCCCCATGCGCGTGAACTGCAAGCAGCCTGACGCCGGTACCGACGTGAGCGCGCCGGGGCGGAAGCTAATTTGGTGTAGCGTCGAGCCTGTGGCTCGGCATCGGCGCACACCCGCCTTCGTCAAGACTACGGCGGACAGGGCGCCGACACTACAACAATTGAATTAAGGCACCACCAGACTCGCCTGCATTTTTTTGATTTGGGGCTTGACAGAAATTAGAACCTATGGTGGAATTATTAGCGTGAGACAAAAAAAGACCCACACCAATCCAGACCTTTCACCATCCTCCATTCACCATTCAAAATTCTACATTCTCCATCCGCGCCTCTCCTGGTGGCGGGAGCCAAAGCACAATTTAGCATTTAGCATTTAGACTTTAGCCTTTATTGGCGCTCCTCTCAGAGAGAGAGAAAATTCTTCAAGATCTGCCGGCCGTTTTCGGTAAGAATGCTCTCGGGATGAAACTGCACTCCCCAAATCGGGAACTGCTTGTGGCGCACGCCCATGATTTCCCCTTCCGCCGTCTCGGCGGTGATTTCCAGACAGTCGGGCAGGGTGTCGCGTTTGATGACCAGCGAATGATACCGTGTGGCGGCAAAAGGATCGGGCATGCCCCGGAACAGGTCGCGTCCGTTGTGTTTGATGGGGGAGGTTTTGCCGTGCATCATGCGGTAGTTGACCACGACCTCCGCGCCAAAGGCATGGCCGATGCATTGATGCCCCAGGCAAACCCCCAACAGCGGCAGCCGCGGGCCGAAGGTGCGGATGATGTCGTTGGACAAGCCGGATTCGCGCGGCGAACAGGGCCCCGGCGAAATGAGGATGCGTTCGGGGTTGAGCTGGTCAATTTGGCCGAGGGAAATCTGGTCGTTGCGGCGGACTTCCAGGCGCGCCTGCATTTCGCCCAGATATTGGACGAGATTGTAGGTGAACGAATCGTAATTGTCTATGACCAGGATCATGCCAAATCAACGCAAAGTAGCGCATCCGGCGCTGTTTTGGAAATGAATTCAAGGACTCTTCCGCGCGGCCTGGGAGGCGGCGGCGCGGCGGCCGGCCAGGATTTTTTGGGTGGGAACGTAGTGGGCAATGAATTGGCGGCGGTATTCGGAAAAAGTGCCGGCGGCCAGATGAGCGCGCATCTCCGCCATGAGGTCGAGGTAAAAGTGGGAGTTGTGGACGCTCAACATGCGCAGGCCGAGGATTTCATTGACGTTGAGCAGATGGCGCAGGTAGGCGCGGGTGAAATGGCGGCAGGCAAAACAGCGGCAGCCGGGGTCAATCGGCCCGAAATCGGCCTTGACTGCGCCGCCTTTGATGCTGAGGGTTCCCTGGCGGGTGAAGGCCGTGCCGTTGCGGGCCACCCGGGTGGGCAGAACGCAGTCAAACATATCAATCCCGCGCGCCACCAACTCCACCAGTTGCGCCGGAGTGCCCAGGCCCATGGCGTAACGCGGGCGGCCGGCGGGCAAAAACGGCTCGGTCAGTTCGATGGCCTTCATCATTTCATGCTCCGGCTCGCCCACGCTCACTCCGCCAATGGCGTAGCCGTCGAAATCCATCTCCACCAGGGCGCGCGCGCAATGTTCGCGCAAGGCGGGGTTGATGCCGCCCTGCACGATGCCGAAAACGGCCTGGCCGGGAAGGCGCGGCTGGGCGCGGCATTCCGCCGCCCAGCGCAGGGTGCGGGCCACGGCTTCCTGCGCGGCCTTGGGAGGGCAGTTGTGGGGCGGACATTCATCGAAGACCATGGCGATGTCCGAGCCGAGCAGCCGCTGAATTTCCATCGCTTCCTTCGGCCCGAGGAAGAGCGGGGCACCATCCAGGTGCGAGCGGAATTGGACGCCGTGGGCGGTGATTTTGCGGATTTTGGCCAGACTGAAAACCTGGAAGCCGCCGCTGTCGGTCAAAATCGGGCCGGGCCAATTCATGAAGCGATGCAGGCCGCCGGCGGCGCGGAGAATATCCAAGCCGGGACGAATGGTGAGATGGTAGGTGTTGCCCAGCAGAATTTGGGCGCCCATCTCGCGCAATTCGCGCGGGTCCAGCGCCTTGACGCTGGCCTGCGTGCCGACGGGCATGAAGACCGGCGTCTGGATCACGCCGCGGCTGGTGGCCAGCCGGCCCAGGCGCGCCCGGCTCAACGGGTCGGTGGCGAGCAAATCGAACATCCGCGCCATTGAGCCGGGAAAAGGCGGAAAATGCGAGGGGAATTGCGCACGGCGGATTGCGGATTGCGGATTGCGGAGCGCGGATGGCGGAGCGCGAATTGCGGAGCGCGAATTGCGGAGCGCGGATTGGGACGCGAAAAGACGGGGGATAGACAGATCCGGCTGGCCGAATTTCCGCTGTTGACGGATGGGGCCGGCGTTTGTAGATTGTATGTCCTTTGGGGTCCAGAGTAGCTCAATGGTAGAGCGCGCGGCTGTTAACCGTGATGTTGTAGGTTCGAGCCCTACCTCTGGAGCCATCCCAATTCGGTTCAAATCCGAACTTTTTCTCCGACTCTGTTTCTCCTTCAAACGCAACGACTTATGAATTGCCAGATCGCCAAAAAGTGGCAGGGAGTTCGAGTCTTGCCCGGAGGTCAATTCAGGCCCGAACTCTTGGTTCAGGCTCGGCAGGGAATCGCTTGAGGCGAAATGAACTACGTGCCCGTACGAATCGAGAGGATTTCCTCGCTCCCGTTCTCCTGCAAATCGAAAGAAACGTCGCCGATGGTGATGCGCCGGTGTTCGGCCCCTGCCTCCCTGGCAACCCTAACCAGCGAGCGAGCCATGTCGGAAAGGGCACGGTTTTGGGCTGGCGTGAACCGCCTTCCAGCGGCTCCAGCGCGGCGGTGCTTGCGATCCGCACCAACTGCCAGCGCGCCGAAAGCCTCAGCCTCAGCCGCTTTTTCCAGATCAATTCGCTGCTTCATAATTCTACTATGCCTTTCCTTTTGATTTCATCAAGCAATTGTTCCGCCGTCGCCGCTTCGAGTGTGTAAACCAGGTTCCCCTCCGCTGATCGACGGGGCTGCTTGGCCATGCCCAAGCCACCATAAAAGCTGGCGGCTCCCGGGAGTGATTCCAACCAAATCCGGCCACCATAGCCGCGTTCGATGCTCTGCGCGATGGCGACGGCGATGATACCAATCCCGACATATTTGAGCCCCTGCGCCGCCGTCCGGTTGGCTGGGTTGGTCGCCAAGTAATCGACAATAATTGCTGCGCCGGTTCTAGCCCTTTTCCCTCTGAGGTCAAGTGCCATAAGACCCTGGAGATTTCCGGTCGCAACGGCGGCAAAACACTCCAACCGACCGCCCGACAACTTGCACTCCCGGAAAATACTCCACCAATCCCAGGCTCGATCCTCGTCGCCGGACCGATAACGCCAACTGGTCCACAAAAGCAGGTGTTCCTCGACGGCGATGTGGATAAGCCCTCGCACTCGTGCTCCTGACTCTTTGTCAACAAAGCCGGTAGCCAAAGGAAATTGCATCTTGCCGGTGAGCATATTGCCCGTGTGAAACGTCGTCAACCAAGAATGCGATTTCTCAGAAAGGCTGCCCCGCCTTCGCCCGCCTGTGTTTCGGCTGATTCTCCGCAAAGGCCTGAATGTCCTTTTCACCGGAACGGAGGAAATCCAGAAAGTCCACGCCGGAATACTTACAAGTCTGGCAAACGCTGAGCAAAATAAGATAATCCTCAGTGCCCTTTTGAGTCGATGAACCTTCCATTACGTCACGCAGCGCTGCAAAAGCTTTAATCGCATGTTCAGCATTGTTGTTATTCCACGGGACGCCGTCATAATCGAGAAACGTGAAAAGCTTTTCGCGGTTCTTTTCGAATCGTTGTTTGCATTTGAGCGCAGCTTCGCTTTTGATATCGGCACCCTCCATCTGGTCGTAAAACCGATCCACCGATTTCAAGTGTTTGTGCAGAAAGTGTTTTTTCAATCCGAAGCGGTCGACGGTCGCGACAGCCTCTTTCAGAAGTCGGGCGAAGCTCATGATGATGAGCTTGAGCTCCTCGTCATACGGATAGCTCAGGATTTCTGCGTTCAGGTCGCGCACAAGATGGAGCAGACATTTCTGCTGTGCACAGGCAAGTGAATCATAGCCGGAGTAAAAATCCGAAACCAAGACACCGTTGAAAGCGGCGAGGGTCGTCTGGGCCGTCTCGCTGTCACGGGAGTCGGAGTACAAGTAGGCGACTTCGTGCAAGTTTGTGAAGACCCAGACACAAGCTGTCTTGCCTCGGATATTTGCTTTGGTTTCGTCGACATGAACGAGAGATCCACGGACGATTCTCTCCACGATCTGTCGTCGAGTTTCAGCGTAAAACTCTGCGGCGCCGACTTTGAAGAGATGAACTTGGGAGGTGGCGCTAAAATGGTATCCAAACAATCTGGCGAGGCTTCGCGCAATCGTGCATTGCGGGATATAGAGCTCTATCGCCTGATAGACTACATATGCAATGAGGTTTCTACCAAACTTGGTGCCTGGCCTCCGGCCAAACTTGGTGCCCGGCCAGAACGCGTTAGGCAGGCCAAAACGAATACGGCAGGCTCTACACCAATGAAAATGAAAGCGATATTCCACCACCCATTTCTTCATACTGGTGCTGCCGAAGAACAGGTCGTGGAGAATCAGAGTTGTGAGATCGAAATGCCGAAATCCCCTGCGCCCACATCTGGGGCAGAGTGGTTGGTCAGGACATGTTATTCGCTTGTTAATCTTGTGCTTTCGGGCCGGACAAACCCGACTTGTCATTTTGCGGATTCGTTTGCTTGAGCGCACGTAAACCCGGTCGCGCTGGTAAGTCCAGCGCGCAGCCTTGTTTATTTGCTCAAATTCCAATATAGGGCTTGAGAACCGTGGCCACATCGTTTTTTGCGGCAGCAACTCGGTGTGGACAACTGCGTGGTCGGGGTCGCCCCGTTGCTCATGTTCCAAACCAACCGGACCGAGTCGCAAAAGAGCCGCTGTCACTGTCTCAAGGGCCAGACAGTCCTCGGCATTATACTTCAGCAACCGGCTCTTCAGGTCTAATGACCCTGTCGTTTCCCATGCATGACGCCAACAGATGGCCGACAATCCGGACGGCTTGGGATCAGACCAGACGAAACCCAAGTAACCGGCAACATCCTTGAGCCCGTTGGAATAGGAAGGAAAATAGACGTGTGCGAAAATGACAGTTACGAGATTCACCGCCGTCTTGATTGCCTTGGCTGCTCCCGATTCATCCTGCGGTTCGCCGTAACGCTCGGACAACCGTCTTAAGAAGGTTGTCTCGAAGCTGCCATAGTGGACCAAAACCGGTTTTTCCACTACAGAGAGGAGGCCTAAAAAGTCAGTCCACGCCCTCCGCTCATCTTCAATGTCATCCGCCCAAAAGCTGTGCTGCACAATAGCATCTCCGGTTTTCACCCGAACTCCGATGAGGTAATAAAAGTCGCGGTCAGGCAACGATTCGACGTCCAGATAAATGGGCGTTCCATCGATCTTCAGTTCTGGCGCGCCGACGATGTGGATTTTCTTTTCTCGGATTGCGAGAGCTTTCAAGGCGTGGTGGTATTTCTCCTGTTTGTCCCTGAGACGTTTAGGCCGTCGGCGTGGCCGGAACGTGTACGAAAGCTGTGTAACGGTGAAAGTACCCTCGGTGTTGAATTTTTTCCTTTCCTTTTCCTTCATGTTGGAGAGCAAGCTGAGGTCGTCCTTTTCGATCGCCTTTTGTTTGCACCGAGCCTGGAACTCGCACTCGGCGCAATTGCGGTTCAGGATGAGGTCGGGTGGGGTCGAGT
>Ga0326727_10021518_pt1 | contig 12618 bp, 15 predicted proteins | sample MB2enrmetagenome_FD_207643 | JGI IMG/M metagenome (GOLD analysis project Ga0326727, IMG submission 207643) | Lab enriched peat soil microbial communities from McLean, Ithaca, NY, United States - MB29MY | ecosystem: Environmental > Terrestrial > Soil > Wetlands > Peat | place: USA: New York...
GCAGAGCCTGCCGCCGCTTCACCAGCCGGCGCCCATCTTGCAAGAAAAGGCTTTTACGTTACAATGCAATTCCAGCGAACGGTAAGGAGTGCCTTAACTGTTTGTCTCACCCCAGGGGACAACCCCAACCACTGAGCTTCCGAGTTTTGTTTGTCTTGATAGTTCTGGCCCCTCTAATAATGAACAAATTGTCTGAGGAAGAACAGGTAACACTTTTTGGTTCTGAGTGATGGTGATCTCAAGGAAACGCTGAAAATGTCGCGACACATATGGAGGAAGGCACTAAAGGGCTATAAGCCTGGTACCAATGGTCATTGACCCTTATCCAAGTTATGGATATCATGCGCGGTTGGCCCTCGTTGCGACCTGAAGATTCATCAGCCCATGTCAACTTGATCGAAATGCAAAACTGCTTGCGATCATGGGCAACAGGAGGCGCATGACTCACACGGAGATCAACACTCGACGAACTTAATCCTTAGGGCGAAGCCAGCACGAATTTATCCAAAGAACAAGAGGCGCATTGTTTTGGAAGAAGGCGGAGGGAGGAGCAGATTGCATCTTAACGTCCCCGGAACCTGGACGGCGTCCTCGGACCTACCTGTATCGATGGGGGCAGAAGTCTACCAAATTGACCCTCTTGCGGACCCGCGTTGGTCTGAGTTCGTGGCCCGCCATCCACGCTCTAGTCTTTATCATTCGCAGCCGTGGCTGGAATCCCTGAAGCGGACTTATGGATACAGGCCGGTGGCGTATACGACGTCGCTACCTGGATTTGAACTAAGAAATGGTTTGGTTTTTTGCCGGATTGAGAGCTGGCTTACTGGCCGCCGCATCGTGTCGTTGCCTTTCTCCGACCATTGTGATCCGCTAGTAGGGAGTGAGGACGATTTTGAAAAGCTGATCAGTATCCTGTTGCCGGTTTTCCAAAAGGAGCACTGGAAATACACCGAACTGAGGCCGCGGAGGATGATTGCGCGAGTGCCCCGGTGGTTGCAGCCCCACAGGCATTACTGTTTTCATTCCCTGGATCTTTCTTCCGGAGTGAATGTATTATATTCGTCACTGCATAAGGATTGCATTCAGAGGAAGATCCGGCGTGCCGATAAGGAAGGACTCGAATACCGCGAGGGGCGGTCGCCAGAGCTGCTGGCGATTTTCTACGGCCTTTTTGTAAAAATGCGGCAGAAACATGGGCTCCCACCGCAACCCTTGGAGTGGTTCCTGAATCTCGCGGAATGTTTGGGCCCGGCCATGCAGGTCAGGGTAGCGTTTCACCAGAGGCGCCCCGCGGCAAGTATTCTCACGGTGGTCCACCGTGACACCATGACCTACAAGTACGGTTGCTCTGACCCTGAGCTTACTAAGCTTGGCGGCACGCCATGGCTTTTTTGGAAACTGATCCAGGAAGCCAGGTCCGCCGGGCATCGCGAGCTGGACTTGGGCCGCTCAGATTGGGACAATTCCGGTTTGATTGCGTTTAAGGACAGGCTTGGTGCTAAACGCATTCCTGTAACGTATTGGCGCTTCCCGAAGCCGCAGGGAGTCGCTGATGCACTATCAGATGGAAGGTTGCAGTGGCTTGCCGGCAAAATCTTTCTCCATACGCCTGCTCCCCTTTTGTCCGCTACTGGAAGGCTACTTTACAGGCATATTGGTTGAGGGACATCTTTATAACGACCTTGATGGCGCATTCTTGTGACGTTACCCTGGAACGCTAAACCATCATCAGGGCGTGAACCTTGCTATCCGTGCTCTGGCGCGTATAAAGGACCAGGCGCCCGAGGCCGAGCTACACATCTATGGCAGAGGGGCCGAGGCTGACAATCTCAGGAAGCTCGCTGGAGAGTTAGGACTTGCGGAAAGGGTCCGGTTTACCGAAACTGTGAATATAACTGAAGTGGCTCCAATAATCGAAAACGCCGATCTCGGAGTCGTTCCGAAGCGCACGGACGGATTCGGAAATGAGGCATTCAGCACTAAGGTGCTCGAGTTTATGGCGCTGGGAGTGCCTGTCGTGGTTTCCGATTCCGCGGTTGACCGATACTACTTTAATGACCAGGTGGTGACATTTTTCAAGGGCAACGATGAGGCGGATCTTGCCGAGCGGCTGCTTGAAATGATCCAGAACACCGCAAAACGAGAGGCGCGGGTTAAACGGGCCGACGATTTCGTTAGGACCTTCGATTGGGATCTCCGAAAGAGTGAATACCTGGGCTTTGCGGATACTCTCGTTCAGTCGGCAAAGGCCGGCGCAAGCATTAAGGGTGATCTTTCCATCTGACGAATTATTTCGAATGATACGTAGTGGGGGATACGAATTTGATACCCTGCGCGCGAGCTGCAGCCATCAGTCGGTTCTGTGACTGTTCATGCCTCGCATGCTCATACAAAGTTGCTCGCCGGGGCGTTTTATTGACGTGCATGCAAATGAAGACCACTGCAGAGTCGGATAACTCGTCGAGAGTTCCCGAAGATGTCAACACTTGGTGCGGGGCCGGGAGCAGCATGAAACTCGTGAACGAGAACGGCTAGTGGCGAATCGTGGGCGCGGGCGGCGAGCACGCTTGAGTTGCTTGGGCCGAGCGTTGCGGGGAGTACATTGTTTACATGAGTGAGCGGGGGTGATGGGGACATACGGAGGCCTGCGTTGTCAACGCTCTTGACACTAACTTTCCGACTCGGTACTTGGCTTCTTGACAGTACGGGAGGTCTTGATGCATATTTGCATGCTAGCGTACACACACTACGAGTTTGACAATCGGATAAGGCAATACGCCGAGACATTAGTCCGGCGTGGCGATAGGGTTGATGTTATTGCCCTGCGGGGAGAATCGGGCCCGAAGGTGGAAATCATCAATAATGTGCGTGTCTTTAAAATTCAGACGCGTGCAAGAAATGAGACTGGAAAATTCAGTTACTTGTTCCGGCTTATCCGGTTTTTTTGGCGATCCATGTTTTTCTTGGCGATAAAGGATATGCAGGATCACTATGACTTGGTTCACGTCCATTCGGTGCCGGACTTTGAGGTTTTGGCAGCTTGGTTCCCGAAGGCTCGAAGAGCAAAATTGATTCTGGATATTCATGACCTCCTTCCCGAATTTTACGCCAGCAAGTTTCACGCTAAGCCAGACTCTCGAGCAGTGCGGTTATTGCTGTTGGTAGAACGTATATCCGCACGATTTGCCGACCATGTTATTGCCGCGAATGACATTTGGCGGGATCGCCTACTGGCCCGCTCAGTCAAAGACGCGAAGTGCACAGCAATCCTCAATTATCCTGACGGATCGATTTTTTGCCGCCATGGACGGACCCGGACAGATGGAAAATTCATAATAGTGTACCCTGGAACGCTAAACCATCATCAGGGCGTGGACCTTGCGATCCGGGCACTGGCGCGCATAAAGGACCAGGTTCCCCAGGCCGAACTACACATATATGCTAGAGGGAAGGAGACTGACAATCTTAGCAAGCTGGCCGGGGAGTTAGGACTTGCGGAAAGGGTCAGGTTCAACCACTGGGTGGGTACAACGGAAGTGGTTCCCATAATCGAGAATGCCGATCTCGGAGTCGTTCCGAAGCGCACGGACGGGTTCGGAAATGAGGCGTTTAGCACCAAAGTGCTTGAGTTTATGGCGCTGGGAGTGCCCGTGGTGGTTTCCGATTCCGCGGTTGACCGATACTACTTCACTGACCGGGTGGTGACATTTTTCAAGGGCAACGATGAGGTGGATCTTGCCGACCGCCTGCTTGAAATGATCCGGAACACGGCAAAACGAGAGGCTCAGGTCAAAAGGGCCGACGACTTTATTAGGACCTTCGATTGGGATCGCCGAAAAAGTGAATACTTGGGATTGGTGGATACTCTCGTTCAGTCGGCAAAGGCCGGCGCAAGCATTAAGGGCGATTTCCCCAGCTTACGCGGGTGAGCGCGGTCAGAAAAGGTGTTTACTCTGGCCTCGAAGCCTGGCTGAAATCTCCCGCCCATCGCGATGAGACGTTTATGTTGGAGAGAATGCGCAGCAATGTTTTGCGTGCGGCGCCCAACTACACGTGGAATGCCGCTGGAGTGGTTTTGCTCAACGCTTATCGCGAGGCGCTGGCCAATACCTCACCGGTCAATGTCCAGAAATCACTCCTCTGTGCGGGTCTCATGCTGGAAGGGGATTTGGCCAGTCGGCGTCATTGATGTCCATGCAATTGATGCGAGGATGAGCGCACCATGTGGCGCAAAGGTGGTGAGGGAAGCCGCGCCGGCAATTGGCCTTATCGCATACTCCACACAGACCGGGCTGTTTGCCTTCCCCTTTCCAAACATTCCGTCCCCTCAAGTGATGCGTCGGAGATTTCATGGCGAATTTTCTGGTAACAGGTGGCGCGGGGTTCATTGGGTCGTCACTGGTGCGCAGGCTTCTGAGTCTTGGTCACTCGGTAAGGGTGGTCATCGTGTCGTTGCCCTTCTGCGACCATTGTGACCCGCTGATCGGGAGTGAGGACGATTTTGAAAGGTTCATCAGTACCTTGTTGCCAGTTTTTCAAAAGGAGGATTGGAAATACACCGAACTGAGGCCGCGGAGCACGCTTGCTCGAGTGCCCCGGGGGTTGCATCCCGACAAACAGTACTGTTTACACTCCCTTGATCTTTCTTCCGGAGCGAAGGAATTATACTCGTCACTGCATAAGGATTGCATTCAGAGAAAGATCAAGCGTGCCGACAAGGAAGGACTTGAATACCGGGAGGGGCTCTCGCCAGACCTACTGGCGATGGCTGCTTGACAAACCATCAGATAAGTCGCAGAGTTTCTGCAAAGCGCGACCCATGTTAGACACCGTTCCTTAGGCGCCATGGTTTTGTAATGCTTATCACGTGGGTGAACCTATTGTGCTGATCGAAAAACCACGAATCCCAGTCTGTGAGGTCCTCCTGTATGGGCTGTGGCCCGGTTTCATAAAGATTTTGCTTTACCGCCTTCGGGGCTACCGCATCGGCAAAGGAGTCTCCATTGGTTTCGGGTCTGTCATTTGCGGGGAACGTGTCCAAGTGGGGGATCACACTTCGATCGGATTCCTGACCATTATTCGCGGGAAAGAAATCCGGTTGGGATCCTACGTGCAGATTGGGTCGACAACCTTCCTGGACACCCCGTACATCGAAATCGGGGAGGGGACCAAAATCAACGAGCAGGTATTTGTGGGTGGGCTCCAGTTCCATGATTCTCGATTTGCGGTCGGTCGCAATTGCCAGATTATGCAGATGACCTTTATCAACCCGGCGCTATCCGTCGTGGTTGGAGATGACTCTGGGATTGGCGGTAACTGCCTGATCTTCGGTCACAACTCCTGGCTGAGTCAGTTTGAGGGCTACAACGTGAGCTTTGAGCCGATCGAAATCGGCAAGAGTGTGTCATTGGCTTGGCGGACGTTCGTGCTGCCAGGGTGCAAGATCGGAGACGGCGCGGTGGTGGGGCCGAACTCACTGGTTCACGGCACAATTCCCCCGCGTTGCCTCGCGATAGGGTTTCCCGCACGAGTTGTAAGCAAGGAACCCAAGTTCCCGGAGCAGGTCACCGACGAACAGAAGGTGGAGATGTTCCGGAACATCGTCAGGGAGATGGTTCGCTTATTTGCTGGATCAGGTCTAAGTTGCAAGCAGGACGGTGACTACTATGAGTTCCGGAAACCAACCCGCGGTTGGCGCAGATCGAAAGCAGGGCCCTGGGGGTTGCTGGTGGCCGAAGGAGACGTCCGTGAAGCACTACATCACTTGTCGCCGGACAGGACCCACGTTTTTCTTAGTCTTCGCGAGATCCCTTCCGACATGCGACGCTTCCTGGACACGCACCGCGTGAAGTGGATCGAGATCGCCAACAAAGAACAGGCCCGATTCTCCAACGATTTGGCTGACGAAGTATTGCTGTTCCTTAAAAGATACGGGGTTCGAACACTACGTTCCTCGGCGCCCTCGTAGTCGTCCGGTTGCGATTGCAGCCCCGTCTTCAGGGACCTCCAACAGTTGCGTTTAAGAACTGATATTCACGAGGGTGGTTTCGCTACGGAAAGATTACGCAAGAGATAATGCGTGACCGGCTGGGGTCAAGACGCCTTCGAGAGAGAAAAGGGTGTTCGATAATGGAAGACGTGTTGGCGAAAGTGCAGGAGGCCTTTAAGTCTGCGTTCAATATTGATCCGCAGACCGTCACTATCGATACCACGCCAAGCGACATTCCCGCGTGGGATTCCATGGGGCATGTGGCGCTGGCGAGCAGCCTTGAGGAGGCCTTTGGATTGAATTTTGATGTCGATGACTTGATGGAAATGGAGAACGTGAAGAAGATTGTCGGGGTCGTGCAATTCAAGCTAGGCAAGGCTCAACGTGAGCAGGTCTGAAGAACTGAATTTCGCGGGCCGTCTGGTCCGGCGGCTGGGAGAGAATTCCCATCTGATTGACGCGGCGACTGCCCAAACGCTTTCCGGTAGAGATATTGCCAACCTGATCGTCGGCTTCGCGGCTGGATTCTTGTCGGGTGGCTTGCAAGCGCGTGACCGCGTGCTGATCAGTTGCGGCCTGAGCCCGGCAAGTACTTTGGCGTATCTGGGGGCGATGTATGGCGGGCTTGTGCCAGTGCCGGTGGAGGACCGCGCGCTGGCGACTTCCGTGGAGTCGCTGTCCGTTAAGGCACACGCGAAGGCCGTCTGGATCGCCAAAGGATGCCGCTGCGATTGGGCAAGACAGACTGGCGTTCCACAACTCCAAGGCGATTTCGATGCTCGCCCCGCTCACTCGTTACCCCCGGCGGCGTGTGAGGAAGATGATCTGGCAGCCTTGATGCCTACCTCAGGGTCCACGGGCGTGCCGCGGCTGGTGGTGGTCAGCCATGGCAACCTGAAGGCCAATACGGAGGCTATCGTCCGAAGCCAGCATTTGGGGACGGACGAGAGGGCCATGCTGATTATGCCGGTGAGCTACTGCTTCGGTGCGAGCATCGTGCATACTCACCTGTATCAGGGAGGGGGAGTGGTGTTTGACTCCCGATTCATGTTCCCTGACAAGGTACTGCACGCCATCAACACTTACGGCTGTACGACGTTTGCGGGTGTGCCGACCGTTTACAATATTCTGCTCCGGCGCTCGAACCTCAGGTCCATCCCGCTACCCGGTCTGCGGCGCTTCCTGCAAGCAGGGGCAGCGCTTTCCCCCGAAAGTGTCCGGGAGATGTGTGAAATAGTGCCGACGGCTGAGTTCTTTGTCATGTATGGCCAGACCGAGGCCACCGCCCGCATTTCCTATCTGCCTCCGGATCGCTTGCGCGAAAAGCTGGGCAGTGCCGGTCTGCCCTTGGATAATTTGGTGGTCCGCATTGTTGATGACGAAGGACGAGAACTTCCCAAGGGGCAGACGGGCGAGATCCAGGTGCGGGGCCCGTCGGTGTGCTCTGGATACCTCGATGACCGCGAAGCGACGGAGCGCAAGTTTGGCAACGGCTGGCTCAAGACGGGCGACTTCGCCTGTCGTGACGACGAAGGGTACCTCTGGATCAAGGGACGCACGGGTGAGTTCATAAAGATGCGTGGCCTACGAGTGAGCTTTGCCGAAGTCGAATCGAAGGTGGCGGCCATCCCCGGCGTTTACGAATGTGCTGCTACAGCAGTGCAGCATCCAGAAGCCGGTGAAGCGCTCGCCCTCTTCATCGTTGCGGATAATGGGGTGAACGGTCTCGTCGAAAGCGTTCGGCATTCGCTTCCGCCCCAGTGGACCTGCGCCTCCGTGAACGTGGTCGCGGAATTGCCGAAAACCGCAAGCGGCAAGATCGCCCGGTTTCAGTTGCAGACAACAGCATGAGCGCACCGCTCGAAATCGAACAGGGCATCGAGAGCGTGCTAACGGAGTCCGTTTACGGGCTGGCTCCCCAGGAACGGCAAGGCGTGTTGCTCGCGCTGCTGAAGAAAGAACTTGCTTACGCTTGCGACCGAAATCCACGCTTTCGAAACTACGTGGAGCGTTGGCCTGTCGATTATCGCGCGGCGGACAGGATTGCCGATCTGCCCTACCTGCCGGTCGGCGTCTTCAAAGCGAGTCCGCCGCTGGCTTTGGTCGACAGCGACGAGGTAACGCGCACCCTCACCTCCAGCGCGACTACCGGTCAGGCGCCCAGCCGGGTCGTTCTCGATGCCGCGACGGCCCGGAGGATGACGAAAGGTATCATCACGATCTTGCGGGACTTCATCGGGCCGGCGCGCCGGCCGTACTTGGTCATTGATGCACCGGAAAACCTGGCGGCCAAGGCTGAGATGGGAGCACGGGGCGCCGCCATTCAGGGATTAAGGTCCTTCGGGACCGACGTCGTGTGCTGCTTGCGCCGTGATCAGGAGGGAGATTCGAGTCTGGAGCTGGAGAAACTCCTGGATTGCGCGGCGAAGTGGAAACAATCTGAGGTCCTGGTTTACGGGTTTACCTCGGTGATCTGGACCCAGCTTGTACAACCTCTACAGTCAAAGGGCATCACTCTCGGCATTCCCAATGTCCGGGTGCTGCACAGCGGTGGGTGGAAGCGGCTGGAGGAACGAGCGGTCACCCGGGATGTGTTCAACCGTGGCGTAGCATCCGTCTTTGGCTGTTCGGAGGACCGCGTCGTTGATTACTACGGCATGGTCGAGAATGTCGGCGTCATCTATCCGGATTGTGAGCGCGGTCACAAGCACGCGCCCGCTTTCGCCGAGGTTATCGTGAGGGATCCATTGACGCTCGCGCCGGTTGAAGCCGGGCAGGAGGGCCTGGTGCAGGTTTGCAGCGTGCTCCCCACGAGTTTCCCCGGATTTCTGTTGCTGACTGAGGATATGGCCCAGATCATCGACTACGACGGGTGCCCTTGCGGAAGGCGGGGCACACATTTCCGCTTTATGCGCAGGGTGCCGAAGGCGGAGGTCCGGGGCTGTGGCAACCTGGAAACCGCGCGCTATCCGCATGGGCGGGGAAGCAACGCGCATGAATAACCTGATTCAGGCGGTAGATTCACCCCAAGAGCTGACCTGCGCGGCGCGGCGGCTTCGGGAGGTCGCCCGGCAAAAAGAGATTGCTCCTGGGATTATCCTCGAGGTTTTTGAGCGGTGGGCCGCGGCACTGGACTCACGCGAATTGCGTGAAGTCCCTGGGGCGGCCTTTCTCCGGCTCTGGCTCCGGCGCGGTACCTTGGAGCCAATGCTCCTCCGCGAACTGGGCCCGGATGGGCTGAATGGCGAGTGGCGGCAGGATGGACATGCCAGGCTGCGGGCATTCCCGTTGGGAGTTGTGGGCCATTGGCCAGCCGGGAATATCGAGATCCAGCCCCTTTTGTCAATGACGTGCGCCTTGCTTGGAGGCAATGGCTGCCTGGTGCGTGTGCCCGGTGACCTGGTCGGCCTGACCCGACAGATCATGGAGAAGCTGCAAGAGGCCGATCGAAGCGGCATTTTGGCGGAGCGGATTTTCATGGCGGCTTTCGATCATTCGCGCATGGATCTGCATGCGGCCATGGCGGAGGCTGTGGACGGCGCGATGATTTGGGGTGGCGCGGAGGCGGTCTTACAGGTGCGTTCATTGCGTTTTCCTCACTGGGCGCGTGTTATGGTCTATGGGCCACGGCTCTCCGTTGCGGCGATGGATGCCGGCGCGTGGTGCGATCGAGCTGAACGCTCCTCCTGGTGCCGGCGCCTGGCACGCGATGTGTGGCAGTTTGAGCAACGCGCCTGCTCATCACCGCAAGCGCTATTTCTCGAGCGCTGTTCCGGGGGTGATGCCGCAGAGTTTGTGGAAGATCTGAGGCAGGCTTTTCAAGAGGAAAATCGCGCGCATCCGCGCCGGGAAATCGACCCGGCATTCACCTCGGCCATTTGTCTGTCCCGAGCGTCCTGGCTTCTTGATGATGTTGCGAACCGCGCCTTGTTTCCCCTGTCGCCGGATTGGACCATCCTGCTCGGGACAGGCGTGGAAATACCCACACCGACGCAGGGTCGAACGCTCAGCGTGCTTCTGGTGGATGACCTTTTGGAAGTGGTCTCGAAGTTCGATGGCACGGTGCAGACTCTGGGGTTGGGGATTAAAGACGCCCAGCGGGAGGAAGCACTAACCCTCTCGGCGGGCCGCCGTGGGGTCGACCGGGTCGTGCCCCTGGGTCGAATGCACGTGTTTAGTTCCCCGTGGGATGGAGCGGATTTGATCCGTCCGATGGTGCGTCTCGTCCGTCACGTGTATTCACAGGATTGAGGTAAACAGAGGTTCAAGATGAGTCACGCGGAACTGTTTTTGGAGGCCCTGGATCGGAAGGCGAGGCTGTTTGCGCCCAGTGTGCGGTCCACGGTCGATGCGAACCGGGAACTGTGCTCCTGGTTGTTGAATCCCCTGGCACGTTGGGTCGAGGCGGCCTATGGGGAGACGGCATTCGACGATGCGGCGCGCGGGTATGCGAAGTATTGTATGGGCGTCGCCAAGGGCCAGCAGGTCTACGAGCAAGCGGGCCACTACACTCCGGAAGGCATGCCGCAAATCATGCTGGGGGTTTATGAGAATGACGGCTATATGGTGCCTTACATGTTGGCGGCAATTCTCATCTACGCATTCTGGCCGTCCATGGTCAATCATATCGCGATGTTCCGGGACGAGTTCTTGCGGCGGTTGCCTGCAAACGCGAAAGTGCTTGAACTGGCAGCAGGACACGGGGTTCTGAGTCTTCTGGCCGCCGAGGAGCGACCCGACATCCAGATTGAAGGGTCGGATATCAGCCCGCCGGCGGTGGCGGTGGCGAATCGTCTGCTTGCTGCCTCCGGACACGCCGGTCGTGTCCGGTTTGCGGTCAAGGATGCGCTGCAAACTGACGACCCAAGCGGCGATGGAAAATATCAGGGGATTATATCCGCCATGCTTGCCGAGCACTTGCCTGATCCCAAGCCGCTCTTCACGTCGATTTCTCAGAGGCTCTCGCCGGAAGGGTTGGTGTTCTTCAGCACGGCCATCGAGTCTCCACAGCGAGACCATGTTTTTGAATACCACCAAGAAAGCCAGCCTCTGCAAATGGCCGAGGCCGCCGGCTTGCGCGTGACCCGACTTGTCTCCGATGCCGGCACTGCGCCTCCCGGCTCGGAATTTCTGCCACGCGCCACCGCCATGATTCTGCGGCGGCGCTGAAGAGGGTGGGCTGTGACGCGCGCGCGGGCCTGTATCGTAAACAGTGAGGCCCTCCAAAGCCTTGCTGTCCCCATCCCCCGCCTTGATTTCTGATGGTCCCCTCCTCGTGCGGCGGGCACGGAAGTGTGCGTGAGACACGCTGGGGCGTGTTCGTTGAGCAGATTTGCAGAAACAGGAGAATTCAGAGATGGCCACCCCTTTGATGGGATTTGAGGAAGTGCGAGCGGTTCTAAAGCAGAGGTTCCCCATGATAATGGTCGATACCGTCATCGCGCTGGAACCGGGGAGGAGCATCCGAACAACCAAGAATGTGACTGGAAACGAGATCCAGTTCTTGGGTCACTTCCCCGAGCACGCCGTGATGCCAGGAACCCTGATTGTGGAGGCAATTGGCCAATCGGCTTCCATTCTTTTTTCCAAGACCACCGGAACCGGAATGCAGCCCGGAGAGTTCCTCGTGCTGGGCTCCATTAATGACATGCGATTCCTGGTCCCGGTGGCTCCAGGAGATAGCATGGAAATCGACGTGCAAGTTCTCAAATTTATTGAAGATTTCGCTCTGGTGGAAGGAGTAGCGACAGTGGATCGCAAGGTGGTGGCGAAGGGGAAATTAGGTTTTGCCCGACGGGGTCTGCAAAGCCCGCACCCGGCATAACAACATTTGCCTAGGAGCTATTTCAAAATCGTCCGTAAGACGATCATGAAGCAGGCGATATGAAACAACACCTGATAGACGGTCAGCGAGCGGTCGGAGCGCACGACCCAATCGGCGAAAGTTACCGAGCCAGGCGAATGTACGTTCCACGGTCCATCGCTGCTTGTAGCGACGCAGCGCCCGGCCATCGTGCGTCGGGGGCAGTGCAGAATTCTGGCAGGCTCGATTTTGCTGATGTACACTCATACGGTACACTACGCCTTTGCAGGGTGCCGTACAGAGTCTTTAGGGCTGCATAGCCACAACCTGATCCAATGGGGGGCGATCCCGCGTGCCCACCGCCATGCGTTCCTTCACATAATTGGTGGTGATGGCCAAGGCTTGTTCCGCTGTTGCGACTGCGCCCAGGCCGACCGTGAGACGCTCATAACTCAATTGCTCCATCATCTGGGAGAAGCCCGGCCTTCGGAGCGGTGGCGATATCGCCAGGACGGTTGACTTGAGATCAGGCTTGGGGTGGGACCGGGTGACTCCGGTGGGACAACCCACAGAAACTCTGGCCTTTCACCGGTAAGCGGAATGGGCCTGGCTGAACCGGAATTTCCGGCTTCAACTCGATCTCTGCGCGAAAACCCTACGCCTGCCGCCCTCACGAGTCAAGTTCAGCCTCACAAGCGCCAGGAACTTCGCACGGCGACCCTCAGGTGTCGGTCGGGTGCCGAAGGATAAGGCAGAGGAGCACGGTTGTGTGCTGGGAGGAACTTCGCACGGCGATCTTTGGCTGAGGTAGAGGGAAGCGAGCCGC
>Ga0326727_10021520_pt1 | contig 12616 bp, 5 predicted proteins | sample MB2enrmetagenome_FD_207643 | JGI IMG/M metagenome (GOLD analysis project Ga0326727, IMG submission 207643) | Lab enriched peat soil microbial communities from McLean, Ithaca, NY, United States - MB29MY | ecosystem: Environmental > Terrestrial > Soil > Wetlands > Peat | place: USA: New York...
AACCAACGATGCCGCCCCTTCGCTTGGACGGCCACAGCAGATTCCATCTTTCAAAAACTCGCCAAACTATGCAATCGTATTTCTGGGACAGCACACTAGCAATGACGTTCTGTGTATAACTGCCGCCCGACAGCGTCTCCATCAGCACACGTCCGTTGTTAGTGTCGGCGATGTATACGTTGCCGTTGCCATCTACTGCTACGCCAGCGGGATTTGACAAGCCACTGCCTACCGTACTCTGGATGTAGCTGCCGCTTGAAAGCGTCTCCTTCAGCACACGGTTGTTGTAGAAGTCGGCGATATAGACGTTGCCAGCGCCATCCACCGCAACACCCCAGGGATTGGTCAGGCCGTTACCCACTATGGTGCTCTGCGTGTAGCTGCCCCCCGACAGCGTCTCCTTCAGCACTTGGCCGTACCCGTAGTCAGTGATGTAAACGTTTCCGACGCCATCCACCGCAACGCCCTCGAGAGAACTCAAGCCGCTGCCCACCGTACTCTGGGTGTAGCTGCCGCCCGAAAGCGTCTCCTTCAACACACGATTGTTGTAAGAGTCGGCGATGTAAACATTGCCTGCGGCGTCCACCGCCACGCCAGCGAGACCGGATAAGCCGTTGCTCGTCGAGTTTGCGATGACGCTCTGGGTATAGCTGCCGCCCGACAGCGTCTCCTTCAGTACACGGTTGTTTTTGGTGTCTGCAATGTAGACGTTGCCGATACCATCCACCGCCTCTCCCCAGGGCCAGTTCAAACCGCTGTCCACAATGACGCTCTGCATGCCGGGATAAAAGACCGTCATCGGCCCGGTGCCTGTGCCCGTGAGGTAGGTTGTCGATTGGACCACCGGCGTTGGCGTGGTGTTATCAAAGAGTACGATCGCGCCCAGCCTGGTTCCCGGCACAGTCGGTGAGAAGGTGTAGTTCACCGTGCAGCTCTGGCCGGCCGAGTAAGAGACACCTACGGCACAGGTGCCGCCGCTGGCGAGGGTGAAGTCGGGACCGGGTGCTCCCTGGGTCAGCACGCTGATTGATCCCAGGGTGAAGCTGCTCGTCAGCAGAAAAGTTGCCGTCTGCGTTGCGCTGGCTGTGCCCACCGGCTCCGTCGGTAGGCTGTAGGAGCTTGCCGCAATGGTGTAGGTGGCCCTAGCGACCGCGCTGTTGCTGTAGCCGGGGGCTACGGCGATGGCCAGGATGGTCTCCGTGGCCGATACCGGGATGCCGACGCCGGTATACGGGGTCGAGCCGGTAGACGGCGTGGTTATGCCGTCGGTGGTGTAGTAGATGGCCGCACCACCGGTTGGGTCGTAGAGATAAACGGTCTGCGCCGACGTATACACGCCGGGGGGGATCGAGAACATTGGCGTGGCAGCTACAGGCGGCGGTTGGTTCACCGTTTGGCTCAACGCCGTTGCGCTGCTTGCGGTGAATACACTTTCCGTGGCGGGCGTATACACGGCTGTGATGCTATGCGTGTCTGCTGCCAATGTGCTGGTGGTATAGGTTGCGGTCCCCCCGCTCAACGTCACTGCCGAGCCTGCAGGACTCCCATCCACGCTGAACTGCACCGTTCCCGTCGGCGTCGTCGGGCCGCTGGCTTGCACAACGGTAGCGGTGATCGTTACAGATTGGCCATACATGGAGGGGTTCAGTGATGAACCTAGTGTGGTCGTCGTCTGAATCGGCATCGCATTGGTCAACACCCAAACATCGAAGTAATCCGTCCCTCCATTTAATCCTCCATACACAATCATGCGATTGGATTGTGAGTTGTATTGCGCTGGCCCAGGGAGACTGAAGGTGCGTGGATTTGGCGCCGTGCCCCCAGGTTGCAACTGGGTCCATTGCGGCGTGCCTCCCTGGCCGCTGGCATACTGCAGATTCCAGACAGTATTCAGAGCCGTCCCGTTAGATTGCCCGCCGAAGAGAAGCATGCTGTCTTGGCTAGCCGCATAGACCACGGCTGGATTCCAGGTGAGAGGCGGCGATCCCGAGGATGTCTCTGTGGACCAAACATTTGTCCACACTGCGCTGCCATTCTGACCATTGGCGTTGCTCAGTGCTCGTGCCTGATCTGCATAGGTCGATCCAGAGGAATTGATCTCAAAAGCAACCAGGATGTTGCTGGCGGGCTTGTACCCGGTGCCCCAAATTTGGTATGAGGCATCGGTTGAGGAGTTGGCGGGGTAAAGCTCCGTCCACGTGGACGACCCCGTACCTAAACCATTGGCGTTGGTCAAAACCCAGGTTTCGTCCGTTTGTGATCCGCAACCGCCATTCATGCCGCCGGAGATGATCAGAACATTGTCCACGGCGTCATAGCTTGCAGCGCTGGCTCGTCGCTGCGGTGCACTCCCCGTAGTGGTCAATGGAATCCAGGTTGATGAGCCTGCGCCGGTGCCGTCTGCGTTAGTCAGCACCCAAGTGTCGCTGGGCGAGCCTCCGCAACTTCCCGGTGTAGTGTATCCACCTTGTACGATCAGACGGTTGTTGGCCTGGTCGTATCCGGCAGATGCAAGCTCCCGGGGGCTGGGTGCGCCATTGGGTGAAAGAGGGGTCAGCTTGGTCCAGGCAGGCGTTCCACCGGTTCCGTCGGCGTTGGAAAGCACCCATACATCGTTTTCAAGATCGTAGCCCAAGGTATCGGTCGCTCCGCCAAACAGAATCAGGCGGTTGGTGGCCTGGTTGTAGACCTCGGCGCCTAATAAGACATGAGGACTGCCGTAGACTGCGTCGGGAGTGGGGTTTAGCTGAATCCAGCTGGCAGCTTGGCCGGCCGCGCTTACCTGGAAAAGCGGGGTCTGGCTGCCGATCAGCAGCAGGCACAGACACACTCCCACACACCAGCGGGTTGCCTGATTGCGTTGTGAAGGACTGGAAAAAACCATCCAGTTGGTGTGAACCGCTGCAAAGTCACAGAACGAGAGATAAGTATGGCGCAGAGATAGGTTCTTCATGACGGGGGCCCCTGGGAGGAATCTGGCAGGATTGTGGCATTCGATACATTGCAGCACGCGGAGTCAGCCGAGAGAATCGTTCACTATGTTGTGAGCGGCGAGGACTGGACTCCATGCTCGACGAGGTGCGAGCCAAGGCGCGACTGTGGTGGGTTGGGAAGCCGAACGAGGCGGGATATCGAAAGCGCATAAACACGCACCTTCAACTCATCAGGTATTGCGCCTGATGTATGCAATAAGCCGAATTGCAGAAAAAATGATGCAGAGAAGCTATACCGATAACCGCACACTGCGCAAGTTAATTATTGCGTAATTGCAGCCTTAATCCGCTTCCCCAATCCGGCCGTAAGCGTCGCCAACTCGGAAGTTGACCGAGTTTTCAAGATCACTGATTGGTAAAGAGCACAAACTCCATACAATCTAAATTTTCTACCGCATTGTGATATTTGATATCAAGAGAACTTTCGTAACCCAGGATGAGATTACCTGTGGCAGTTGGGGCAGGATCGTATGCCGGGCGCTCTCTTCTTATTCGTGATCGGCCCCGGTATTTCTGAACCAACTTGAATGTTAGGTTCGGCCTATTGCAGGGACCGATTGGTTTCACATCCATTGGTGCAAACAAGGCCGCGCGCTCCATCTTTCAAATTGCAAAAACTGCGCGCTCGACGTTCACAGGAAACACAGGCCCGAGGCGATCTAATTCTCAGAAGATCGTGTAACAGCAGGAGACGTAAAGGATTTACGGAAGATTGGAAGTCATCCACTTTACGGCTGCATTCAGCGTGTTGTTGGGCAGGCGGTTGTAGTCCCATGGCTCGCTGATTGCCAGCTTGTCTCCCGCGCCATAGAGAGAGTAAACCTGCTTCGCCTGGGAGACTGCGGATGCAACATCGGCGGGAGTCGCGTCGCGGTCCAGTTGCGGCTGCACCACCAGCACGGGACGCGGCGCGATCATGCCCAGCAGGTCCTGATAGTCATACGGGATTTGCGACTCGTGCCCTACAAAGAAGCCGAGTAATGGAACCAGGTCGCGTTCGTGGCTGTAGCGAGCGATGCCGCCATCGCCACGGGCCGCCGTATCTGGGCGCATCGGCGTAAAGCCTGCGATGGAAACAACTCCCTTCACCCGCGGATCAAGCGCCGCTTCATAGATGGCGACCGTGCCGCCGAGCGAATACCCAAACAGGTAGATTCGCTCCGGATCGACCAATTGATCGTTGGCGAGTGCGTCGACGGCGGAGTGCGCATCCTCCACCAGTCGTCCCATGTGCGACCACTTCGGATAGCGGTCGTAGAACGGGCCAGTCTCCGATAAGCGACTGCCAAAGCCGCTCTGGTCATAGGCCAGCACAGCGTAGCCTGCATGAACCAGCGCCAGAATTGGGTGCAGGTCCGAGTGGTACACCCACATGTAACCCAGCGGGTAACTATATCCATGCAGCCAGACCACAGCGGGCAGCTTCTTTCCCGCAGGCGTGTCCTTGGGGTAATAAAGATCGCCCGCGATACCCCCGAATGTGATGTGCCGCGCCGCTGCCTCGCTCTTCTCCGGCTCCAGCCAACCGTAGGAGTTTCCGCCATTGTTGATGACCCATAGGGGAAGGTTGGGCGCAACCTGGCCGGCACTTGGAGCAGGCCCGCCGACGCCCATTGCAAAGCCAAAACCACCCGGCGCTGCGGTAACGCCTGGTCTGGCTGCCGGTGCAGCCGCAACTGGCCCACCTGGCGCCACCGCGCCCGCCGGTCGCGCAGCAGCACCTCGACCTGGACCAGCGACTGGGCCTGCACCGAAAAACGCACTGGCGGAGTCCGCGCTGGATAGTTTCGCAGGCTCAGTGCCCAACATCGAGAGCACCGACTTGCGCAGTTCCGCCGACTTCTTCTCCCAGTCCGCCGGAGAAGCGATCTCGCCGCTGGACGATTGGAGCAGGTCATCGCTTGTGTGCTTCGGGAATCTGCTCAGGTCGAGCGACTGCCCGGTGTTGGTGCGCCATGTGTCCCAGTTCCAGCGGAAGATGAGGTTGTTGGTCCACACCTCATGTGTGCGGCCAAACTGGATGTCCAGCCAGTCCAGGTCAGCCTCTTCGTCGTTCGCGCCGTGAAAACCGGGAACGCGCAGCGTGCCGATGCGGTCGGGCACACCTAGCAGCGTGTAGACCTTTAGTGCGGAGTAGTACGTCTGCTCAATACCCCATGTGTTCGAGACCTGATCGTTGTTTCCCCACTCCATTAGGAGGGAGCGCGGCGCGATCATCGCGGCCAGCAGGTTGCCATCCACGGGCAGCCGGTCTTCACGTCCGGCGAAGAAGCGCAGTTGCGGAGCGAACCATGTTGGGAAGGAGCGTGTGGTGCTCTCAATTCCCTCGCCAAATCCTCGCTCGCCCGCAGCGCGCCATGGCAACACGCCGCCCACGCCTGTGCTTCCCGCAATCACCGCGGTGATGCGCGGGTCCAGCGCTCCGGCAATCGCCGCCATCTTCCCATCGCGCGAGTAGCCAAAGATCGCGATGTGCTCCATGTCCACCTGCGGAAGCGTCGCCAGGTAGTCCACCACCAGGCCCGCGGCCCATCCGCGCCGCGGCAACAGGGCAAAGTCGTAGTCCGGATAGAGCTGGGCCAGCGCGTCGGCGTCGTCCATTGCGTCGTTGCCTGCGAATCCCGCCGAGATATACCCGCGCCGGATAAGCGAAGCCGCCCAGCCCTGCAGGCTGGAGTTGATTAACACCGGGAACGGCCCATTGCCGTCGGGAATATAGACGCGCACGCGCATCGTGCCTTTATCGCCCGGCCCGAACTCCAGCCGCACATTACGCACCGTATAGCCGTCCGCGTGCTTCTCGTCGAGGACGACGACGTGATCGATCTTCGGCCTCGGCGGTACCGTGCCCCACACATACTTCTGCGATAGCTTCGAAATCTCCTCCTGCCGCGCAGGCCACTGGGCGGCAGTTGTCACGGTGCGCCCATTTAGATACGTCAGCGGATCGGGAAGGCCATTGTCTCTCGGGAGCGAGTTGAAATCCGGTGGCAGGGCGTTTGTCTTCTTCAGCCATGCGTCGAAGGACGGATCGGGCGGCAAAATCTGCAGCAGCTTGTCGCGGTACTGCTCGCGATCTTCCGTTGACATGGACGCCTGCAATTGGGTACCGGCGAGCAGAGCCGGAGCCGTGGCAGCCGAGGGTACAGCGGCTTGCTTCGAAGCATTCATGCAGCCGAGGCTGCCGAAAAGAAATCCCAATAACGCCGCCCTGATTAGAACACAATTTTTAAATGCCATGAGCGTTCCGTCCTTTCCGTCAGCCACTCACTACTCTTCAACGAAGAACAGTGACGAAACCGAAGCTAGCTTCAGCCGCACTGTGGTAATGGGTTGGCCATTAGCATCGCCCGGCGTACTCTCCGCCGGCTCTTGCGTGCCGGTGTGCGGGTTCCAAATCGTCAGCGTCTTGTGGCCGCGAAGAACTACCTTGGTATCGATATCTTTCGGAGACGAGTTAGCGAAGAAGTAGATATCGCGGTCATCTTTCACCTTATGAATGTATGTCAGAGCGCCTTCATACTCCGGCCCGGACCGCAACTCGCCTAAGGGCTCCTGAAACTCGACGTCGCGCAGGGGAAGCGCCATCCTTAAGATCGTGTCCATCAGCCAGGGATGGGTATTGGGCAAATAGAATGCCTGTCCTCCTGCGCTGTTCTTCTTTACGTAATACCAGAAGACGTAATAATTCTGGCGATCGAGTGCCCTCTTCAGGTCCGCCTTCAATGGCTCACCCGCAGCGACGCCGAAGATTTCTGCAATGGCCTGCTGCACTTCCTGGTCTTTGCCGAATTCAGACGAGTGCGTGGGGAGCTGATCGGTGGCTATAATGGAGCCGCCCTGGTCGTAGAACTCCTTGATCTTGATGGCCGCCGCTGCCGAGAGCGTATCGCCGGCGGGCAGGACCAGGACCCTGTACTCCTCGCGATTTTCCTTGTTGTTGAGAATCAATCTTCCATGGTCGACAGTGCAATTCTCGACCAAGACCTCCGGGTGCAAATAGGTATAATCCACGCGCGACGCGCGAAACAGGTCTTCGCCGATATTCTGGTAGTCCGCGCCCGGGGCTACGCCGCCTTCGCGCGCATACGCCGTCTCCGACACCTGTGGGGCCAATTCGCCGGTGGACAAGGGAAACTGCACTCCGCCGGCATTGTGATAGTCCGCATGGAGCGCGGCAATGGGATAGAGCACCGCGACATCCGCCACGTGCCGCCCGCCCTGCAGCATGTAGCTGAGACGCCCTACATAGTCGTTCAACTCCGCGCGCTTCGGCTGCACCGTGCGCGCCGGGACCTGGGAGTTGATTCCCATCGCATACTGGTCCATGGCCACCTGGAACGCGATCTTATCAGTCAGGCCGGCATAGGCTGCGTAAGTCTCGGCGCGAATAAGTCGATGATCATAATTAAAACCGGCTGAAGTAACAATTTTATAGGAGACGTTCGATCGCCCGTACCACCAGATATCGTCAATGGTGGGAATTGTCTGATATTTAAACATTTTTATAAGGTCGCCGGTGAGCGGAGTAGGATTCAGCGGCTCCTCCTGGTCCGTATGCCCTCCGAATTGCAGGTGGTGGTCCGCGCACCAGTCGTTCAGCCGCTTAATGTAGTTCTCCTCGTAGAGCGCGGCGCGGAAGCCAAACAAGGCATTGCGAGCAGCGGCGGTCTGCGGGCCAATGTCGTACCACAGCGCCGGATAATACTTCATGGGGGAATATCCGTATCGTTTCTGGAAGGCGGCATTGAAGTCCGGAGTCCACATGCGATCGGCATGGTGCATTGATGGTTCGTCGTAAAAAGTCTGAGTAATCAGATTGCCGAAATATTTACCCAAATATTGGTTGTACCGGTCATAAGTCAAGGACATGTACGCTGTCATCGCCTTTGGGTCAAGATAGTCCACGACCTGCGCTTTCCCTCCGACCAGATAGAAAGCCATGACCTTCCAGTTACCCTTGGGCACCTGGGTAATAAGATGGCCGGTTTTCCCACGGTCGCTCGCGTCCACCAGTTCGTGGGTGTCCCGGTTCATCAGGACCGAGCCTATATAGATGCCTTCCGGAATCGCCAGATCGATCTTCCTCGGTCCGGTTACATCCTGCTCTGTCATGTTGAGGCTTTTGGCCGCGTACTGGGGAAACTTGGAATAGAGCAGGCCTCCTGCGGTGCCGCTGGGGAAGGAGTAGTCGTCGTACAGCACGACTTCGAGCCCCTGCTTTTTGGCTTCTTGCACTCCGGAGTCATACAGCTTGAAGTAATCGGGGCTGAGAAACTCGACGCCCTTCGTGCTGGGAACGCCACGGAAGAATTTCTTGAGATAGTCGTCTGAAAGACCGAGAGTTGTGCTGCCCCCGGGTTCGAAGAAGAGGCCGCCGTAGTTCAGCTTGGCGGCCTCATCCACTTCCGCGATAAGGCTTTGCTCGGTGTCCCTGGTCATGTTGATGCTTCCCATGGCGTGTCCGCGGTACTGCGCTGGAGGGGTTTTAAATATTTGCGGATTGAAGTCGGCAGCAGATTGAGACTGGCTCTGTGCGGTAACACCCGCACCCAGAGTGAGAAGCACTCCTGTTATAAGAACGGCACGGACAGATCGCATATGCATGGGCATACCCTCGCGGCTATTTAGCTGGAATCTCCTGATTCGCCACCGATTCGCTCGAATTGTACCCTTCCTGAGGGTTTGTTGCCGAGCCACCCGTATGTCGGCTATGCGGAAAGGTCGAGTACCCGTCTGACCGCTGAGTTATAATTATCTAAATCCATGTTTTTCATGCACATCCGTGTTGTACCCCATTTTTTTAACCAACATTGAATGTTAGTCTTCGGGTGCATTGAAGGGCCTGTAAAGTTTTGTTGCAGTAACTTCACATTCGCAGGCCGCCGCTGGGGCGCATCTTCAGAAATCGACATTATTAATGCGCGTCGGTTGGGTGATGGAATCGCTTCTAACAACCATCGAGAGGAAAGCGCTCGCGGATTTCGTAGTGAGACCCGGCGGGGCCGAGGGTGCTTTCGTAGAGAAGGAATTCCTCTGCGACAAACCTGATGAAGCTTGGCTGAGGGCGCATCGTGGTTTTGAGTTTAGGGAGGGCTTTCCGTTGGCCTTTGCCTTTACTGCGAGCAAGAGTGATATGAGGTTGGTAGGGACGAGCCTCACTGTCGAACCCGCAGAGTTTCGTCGCTGCGGTGACACGTTCCTGGAGCAGGAGAAGTTCGGGCGTGGGCCTGATCCTGGCGATGACGATCCCGGCACGATCGAAAAAACCCAGACCGGCAAGCCATATGGGAAGGGACGGCAGTTGAATATGATGCAATCGTGCGACTGCGCGGTCGAGTTGTTCCTGGCCTGCATTACCCAGGAATTGCAGGGTGATGTGCCACGATTCGGGCGGCGACCAGCGTAGTCCATCCCCATCGCATCGAAGCCGCGCCGAGATCGCCGAAAGCTCGTCGATCACCGCTGCCGTCAAGGGGATTCCAACAAAAATGCGCATACAGGAAGTATGGTAAGTGTCTTGTTCGTCCCGCTGGAGAGGATTGAGGGAAGATTATGTTAATGGGGATGTCAATGCGTAAAAAGAGCAGCGTATGGCTCAACTGCAATGTTGGTTGCTGTCGCGAATTTCATTAGAGCATTGTCGGAATTGGTGTAGACCGAAGCTACCGTATTCCAGTGGTTTTTCCTCAAGAATATCCACTTTCTATGATCTTCGAAAAGTTTACGTGTATTCCGAAAATGCTCTAAATGTGTTCTTCCGTCTACTCCACCCCCAGCACCTTCACAATCACCCGCTTGCGGCGCTGTCCGTCGAACTCGGCATAGAAGACGCGCTGCCACGGCCCCAGGTCCAGCCGGCCATTGGTCACCGGCAGGGTCGTCTCGTGATGCAGCAACAGAGACTTCAGGTGCGCATCCGCGTTGTCTTCGCCGGTGCGGTGGTGCTTGTACTCCGGCCGCGCTGGGGCCAACTCCTCCAGCCACTTACCGATGTCCTCGATCAACCCGTCCTCCAGGTCGTTCACATAGACTGCCGCGGTGATGTGCATCGGCGATACGAAGCACAAGCCGTCGCGCACTCCGCTGCGTTCCACAATGCACTCCACTTCGTCTGTAATATGTACCATCTCTCTGCGCTTTTTCGTCTCAAAGACCAGATACTCCGTGTGACTCTTCATCTCATCCTCCGTGCGTTCCTGCCTTTAAGGACTATCATTCTTTCCGTATCGCCAACGCAGAACCACCCGTTAGGAGGAATCATGGACACTTGCTCCCGTCTATTTTTCAGTTGTCTCCAGCGCTCGACCGCCCTGCTCACTCTGCTGGCCGCTCTGCTGGTTGTCCCTGCCTTCGCGCAGCAGTTACAGCCCATCTCGCTGTCTAAGCCGCAGATCGCCGGCGGCGCGCCCCTCATGCAGGCGCTCGCCCAGCGCCACACCACGCGCGTATTTGGCGACAGGGACCTCCCGGTGCAGATGCTCTCCAACCTATTATGGGCCGCCTTCGGCGTCAACCGGCCACGCGATGTTATGCAAGGTCTGGGCCGCACTGCGCCCTCTGCCATGAACTCGCAGGACATCGAACTCGACGTGATCCTGCCCACAGGTGTCTATGTTTATGACGCCGCGCAGAACTTGCTGCGACCATTTCTCGCTGGCGACCTTCGTGCCAGCATGTTAACTGCCCCCCAGGCCCGCGCACCCGTCACCATCCTCTACGTGGCCGATGCCAAGGACACCTTCGCCCAGGTCGATACCGGATTCATCGGCCAGAACGTCTATCTCTTCGCCGCGTCGGAAGGTCTGAACGCCTGGTTCTATACCGTCAAGGCGGAGCGCGTCGCCGCCGCTCTGAAGCTGTCTGCGACCAGGCTCCCTCTCTACGCGCAGTCGGTCGGCTATCCGCCCGCGCAGTTGAAGTAGGCAATTCTAATTAATGGGGCTACGTGATCCGACACGGCGCCGGTATATTTCGCGGCTGGCAGGAGCGCAACTGGGCCGACAAGAGACCCGGAGCATGTGGAATCACTGTACCACGGACGCTTCGGGTCGTTGACGCTTCTTGCTGACGTTTCTATGCCGGCAGTAATCGACATCTCGTCCTTTTGCAACGGGAAGTCGGCATCGCGACTGGAATCTGACGTCCGAATCTTGCATCGATCATCGTGTTATGGAGTCGAATCGCCTTGGTGGGACACCTATTGAGATACCCGGCCCTTGTCATTTCAGAGCATGGACTTCCGGCTTCCCGCGTTGACGGAATGCCAAAGAGACTACTATGCTTCTCCCGTCTGTGGAAACCTAAGACCATCCATGCAAGGTTTGTTCTGATAGGTGCGTCATGACGAAAACAAGAATAATCTTCATATCCACGTTTGTTGCCCTGGCAGTTGTCCTGACATGCGGCGCAGTGGCGCAGCCTGCCGCCAAAGTGGCGCCTGCCGCCCATGCGCAGCCTGCCGCCCATATGCTGCCGAAGGTCGCGATGAACACGGTCAACTCGCCGGTCACCCTCACCGACAACGGCGACAGTTGGACCATAGACAACGGCATCGTCAAGGTCACCGTTCTCAAGAGCAATGGCAATCTGTCGGAGCTCGTCTATCACGGTGTCAGCATCCTGACCCGTGTTCATAACTGGTCATTTACACCCTCTGGCACTATCACCGCAAGGGTGACGATAGACCCGGCGAGCAACGGCGGCGAACGTGCGGAGGTCTCCGTTAAAGGCATTAGTCCTGGCGGCGGCGCTCCTGGCACGGGCTTTCCTGGAGCAGGCTCTGCCGGTACAGGTGCTCGCGGTCCACGCGGTGGTGGAGCTGCAGGCGCAGGCGCTCCTGGCGCAGGTGGTCCTGGTGGCGGTCTTCGCGGTGGTGGAGCTCCTGGTGCTCCTGGCGGCGCTCCCGGCGCATTCGGCGGCGGCGGTGGTGGTCGCGGTTTGGACATCGAGACGCGCTACACCCTGGAGCGCGGCGTCAGCGGTTTCTATACCTACAACGAATACACACACCCGGCCTCGTACGGCTTCGTACACATAGGCGAAGACCGCTTCATCCTGGAGACGATGAACCCAACCTTCGACTGGCTCTCCGTCGACAAGGACCGTAACATGCTCATGAGCAACGCGCTTGGTGGCCCCGGCGGTCGCGGCATCACCATTCACGCCCCGGAGCAGAGCATCTACACCTCTGGCATCTATAAGAACTCCGTCGAGCACAAGTACAGCTACAACGCCCTGATGTACAAGCTCACCGCCTGGGGCTGGTCCAGCACCAAGGACCACATCGGCGTGTATTTCATCAACCCATCCAATGAGTACATCGGCGGCGGCCCGGAGAAACTAGATCTAATCGACCACCTGTCACAAACCCTGCTTGACTACTGGACCTCCGGCCACTATGGGGGCAACAACACTGAGATCCTCGCCGGCGAGACTTGGGGGAAGGTCGTCGGCCCGATCTTCGTCTACTTCAATTCGCTGGCCGATCCCAAGGACCCAACGCAGGCTGACCTCGACAGGCTGAGGGCCAGCTACGGCAGCGGCATGCCGGCTGTGCCTACGGTCTGGCACGACAACGCGCTTGCCCTGTGGAACGACGCAGTTGCCAAATCGAAGTCGGT
>Ga0326727_10021521_pt1 | contig 12615 bp, 11 predicted proteins | sample MB2enrmetagenome_FD_207643 | JGI IMG/M metagenome (GOLD analysis project Ga0326727, IMG submission 207643) | Lab enriched peat soil microbial communities from McLean, Ithaca, NY, United States - MB29MY | ecosystem: Environmental > Terrestrial > Soil > Wetlands > Peat | place: USA: New York...
GCATAGCAAGCTTGGATTGCCTGCCATGCCTCGCTGGCGCTTACATCGGGTGCAACGACCCGCTAACCCGCGGCCACATCACGCCGGGCCGCAAAGGATCCGGTAGCTCCAGCCGAACCCGACGCCATGCTCTGCCCACGGCGAGGCCCACGAAGAGCCGCGGCCAGGGCTTCCCGGCGCCGGGAGCCAACCGGAAGCTCCAGACCGACGTATCACCGATCGTCCCAAGTGTCGGCTGCGCACTTGAGCATCAGGTAGGAGGAAGTTGCACCCGGATCCTGATGGCCAATGCTGCGCTCGCCGAGGTAGCTGGCCCGGCCTTTGGTGGCCAGCATCGGAATCGTGGCGTGCATGCCCTGCTCGGCCGCCGTGGCGGCGGCGCGGAGGGCATCGCCCTGGCTGCTGCCGTTTTCCAGCGCGGCATGGAGCGCGGCGCTGGCCGGAGCCAGTGCGTCCAGCATCGTCTTCTCGCCGGGAGTGGCCTTGCCGCGTTGTTGCACCCCGGCGATCGCCGAGTCAAGCGCGACCGACCAATCGGCAGCCGAGAACTCGGTCTTGTTGCCCAGCGCGGCGCCGGCCTTCATGAAGAACGTGCCGTAGAGCGGCCCACCGGCCCCGCCGACGGTTGACACGAGGGTCATGCCGGCCGTGTTCAAGATCTTGCCGACATCTGACCCGGCTACAGAAGGCAGCTTCGCGAGCACCGCGCCGAACCCGCGATCCATGTTGATGCCGTGGTCGGCATCGCCGATGGCCGAGTCGAGCTGCGTCAGGTACTCACGGTTCTCCCCTATCACGCGCCGAAACTCGGTCAGCCAGGCCACGACATCTTCCCGTGTAATCATAACACCTCTCCGGTTCCACTTTCGAATGCCGGACGGTTGCGGACCAAACCGGGACGCAAGTCCCTACACTCCCCAGCGTAGGCCAGGCGTCTTCACCGGAGCATCCCACAGCCGGATCAGCTCATCGTCGGCCTTGAGCAGCGTGACCGAGCAGCCGGCCATGTCCAAGGAGGTGATGTAGTTGCCCACCAGGTTGCGGGCGATGGTGATGCCGTGCGCGTGGCAGATGTGATACAGCTTGCGGTAGATGATGTACAGCTCGATAAGCGGCGTGCCGCCCATGCCGTTCACCATGGCGATCACGTGATCGCCCTTCTGGAACGGCAGGTCGGCGAGCACGGGCTGTGCCAGCATCTCGGTGATCTCGTCGGCCGTCTTTAGCGGCATGCGGGTGCGCCCCGGTTCGCCGTGGATGCCGATGCCGATCTCCATCTGGTCTTCAGGAAGATCGAAGGTGGGTTTGCCGGCCTGGGGGACCGTGCAGGATGTCAACGCCATGCCCATGCTGCGGCCCCAGCCATTGACCTTGCGGCAGAGCTCAGCGACCTCTTCGAGGGTGCGGCCCGCTTCCGCGGCAGCTCCGCAGATCTTCTCAGCCAGCACGGTGGTGCCCACGCCGCGCCGGCCGGCGGTGTACAGGCTATCCTGCACGGCGACGTCGTCGTCGATCACCACAGCGGTGACCGAAATACCTTGCTCGCGGGCCATGTCGGCGGCCATCTCGAAGTTCATGATATCGCCAGTGTAGTTCTTGACGATATGCAGCACGCCCTTGCCACCATCAACTGCCTTGGTGGCCTCTAACATCTGATCCGGCGTGGGCGACGTGAAGACTGCGCCTGGGCAGGCAGCATCCAGCATGCCGACTCCGACGTAGCCACCATGCATCGGCTCATGCCCACTGCCACCACCCGAGATGACGGCAGCCTTGCCCTTGACCGGCGCATCGACGCGTACCACGAAGTTGGGATCGAAATGGACCTTCACGAGATCGGGGTGGGCGGCGGCAATGCCCTGCAGCTCTTCGACGACGACGTTTTCGGCTTGGTTGATCAGTTTCTTCATGTCCAATACCTCCGGCAAAGTGGAATTAGTGGAAAGAGACTTAGTGTTCCGTACCGGATCCTTCCTTCCGTCGCTTCAGAATGGGCCATCCGGAGCGCTGCATCAGCGCGATCCAGAATCCGATCCAGGCAATGGGGAACAGGATCATGCTCCCGGTCTTGCCCACCATGCGAAACATGCCCTCGCTCAGGACGAGGGGCACACAGAAAGCCAGCGCCCAGCCCCAGATCGGGAACCGATCGGCGCGCCGCTTCGACTTGGTCGGTGCCGGCACATCGGGGGCCGGCTCCTCAGCCGCAGCGGACGAGCCGGCAGGCGTCTTCTTCGGTGGCAGACGGTCGCTACGCTTTCCCATACGATCCCTTCCCGCACGATCCCTTCCCGCAGGGGACGGGACGATCCCGGCCCTAGGCCCGCGCTACCAGGAACCAGGCCAGATAAACGCCCCAAGCCACGAGGACGACGCCCACGAGGGTCAGGACGACGTTGACCGTGTTCTCCTGTTGTCGTGTCAGACCCAGGTCAGCGACGACGCCTCTTACACCCAACATGGCATGGTACGTGACGACAACCAGGAACACCACCTCGAGCACGAGGATCAGAGGATTGCGGATATAGCTCAAGACATCCTGAAAGTTGCGCATGCCTTCAGCTGCAACGAAATGCTGGGCAATGACGTGCAGCCCGAGCAGGAACAGCAGGACAATGCCGGAGATCGCCTGCAACGGCCAGGTGCCACCGCGGCTTCCCCCGCGTTCGACTGCGTTTTGCATCCTTGCCTCCACGAATCAAACGGTGGCCATGAGCCAGACGGCGATGCCCCAGATCACGACGGCTGCCGCTGCCAGACCGTAGAATAGCGACTTTTGCTGGCGTCCGCCGTAGCCGAGCCCGATCAGGCTAACACGCACCCCATTCAACCCGTGGTAGAGGATAGCGGCGAACAAAGCCATATCGAGCAGGAAAAAGAGCGGTGTGTGGGCAAGTCGCAGAAACCCTTCCCAGGCCGGCTCGCCGTGGGTGAGGGTGCTGAGCACACATAGATGCAGGACCAGGTAAAGGACCAGCGCCAGGCCAGAGATCCGGTTCAAGGCAAAAGCGATCAGGCCAGCATCGCGCCCCCGTGGGTCGAACCAGCCCCGCAGGGCTCGCTGCCACCGAGATGTCTGTGTTGTCATCGCTCACTCCCCTCAGCCACCGATTCCGAACAGGCGACGGACCTTCTGCACCAGCACGCGGCGTCGAAGCGCAGTCAGCAGCCCGGCCGGGTCGACGTCGGATGGGCAAACCGACGTACATTCCCAGCCCGTGTGGCAGCGCCAGGCGCCGTGTTCGCAATCGGCCAGCGCATAGAGCTTCTCCGGCAGCGTGTCTCCTTTCAGAAGGGCCCGGTACGTGGCCGCCAGGGCCGCCGGCCCCAAGAAATCCGAGTCCGTGTTGGTGATCGGGCAGGCCGACACGCAGGCACCGCATTCGATGCAGTTCTCGAAGCGGTGATAAGCTCCGACGCCTTCGGGCGCAACGGCCTTCGCATTGTACTCGCTCAACCGCAAGGTCTTGAGGCCGGTCGGCGAGATTTGCTCGGCTAAGGGCGTCATGTCGACGACCAGGTCGGAGATAGGAGGCAGCACGCCCAGGGGCTCCACGGTAACCACTTCCGTGCCCAGCTCCAGCACATTGGTCACGCAAGACAGCACGTCCCGATGGTTGACCTTCATGGCACAGGTGCCACATGAGGCATGATGGCACGAATGACGATACAGCAGCGTCGGGTCTTGCCCCGTGCGGATGTCCTCGAGGGCATCCAACACGGTCATGCGCGGATCGACATCGACCTGGAACGTGTCGAACCGGGGTTCCGCGCCACTGCCTGCCCTGCTGCGATACACTCGGAAAGTCACCGGGCGCTTTGGCCCGGGACGGCCATTGCCCGAAAGGGGCCTTTGGCTCTCTGTCATCCTCAACTCCTACTGCTTAGAGCATGAATCGCTAAACTTGCCGGCAGCGCCACACGGCCCCAAACAGGGCCGTCATTTAGCGACGGACGCGCCAAAACTGGCCGCGTCGCTCCACTTCTTCAATTGCAATAGTACGCCCAATATGGCAGCAACACAACTTCACGCGTCCGGCACGGCGCGTCCAGGCCCAGTTTCTGGCACACGATATTCGCCGTCAGCTCGGCCATGCCGCGCATGGTGGTGCCCTTGCCGCCTGAGATGGTCACAATACCTTCGACGCCATCGCGCACTTTGTGATCGTAGCACTTGAATGTACGGCTCAACTCGCGCCCGCCGCTGGCTGTTTCGTCGCCGATCAGCGGCCGCGCCGCCGACCACGCAGCACGGCAGGCGGCAGTGCGTATGGCCGGGACCAGCTCGGCGCCTTTCTCGTACATCATCTGCACGTGGTCTTCCGGCAGCCCGATGCGGTCGGGATCGTCGGTATACCAGGAAGTCGTGCCGATGACCGAGAGCTCGCGCTGCGGCACGATGATGTCGCCGTCGCCGGATGGGGCCAGCCGGTTGAGAACCATGTTGCACCAGCGGCCCCGCACGGCCAGCATCACGCCCGGGTTCGGTCGAACAGGCACCCGCACACCTGCCAGCTGGCTCATCTTTTCGGCCCAGGCGCCGGTAGCATTCACGACGACGTCGGCCCCGATCTCATAGGCCTTATCGTCAGTGTGCGATTTCACGCGCACCCCGGTGATCGTGTTCCCGTCGCGGAGGAAGTCGACGACTTCGGTGTACGGGCGGATGTCGGCGCCGTTGCGCTTGGCGGTGGCAAAGAAGCGCATCGGCAGGCGCCAGCAATCCAGGGTGCCGTCGGGCACCTGCACGGCCAGCTTGACCTCTGGGTTAATGTGTGGCTCCAGGGCCTTTACCTGGCTTGCAGAGAGCTCACGGGTGGGGATATCACACTCGGCGCAGCCTTTCAGAAAAACATCTTTGTAGGCCACGTCCCGGTCGTTGATCGCCACGAACAGGCCATCATTTTCCTCGAAGGAACCCGGCGCAATGCGCCGAAGGATCCTGTTCTCCTCGATGCATTCGCGCGCCGATTCCTGGTCTTTGACGGCGTAACGCCCTCCGCTATGCAGCAGGCCATGGTGCCTGCCGGCCGTGCCAGAAGTCAGCTCGCCGCGCTCAACCAGCGTCACCCGCAAGCCCCGCAACGCGAAATCGTGCGCCAGCGCCGCGCCGGTAGAGCCACCGCCAATCACCAGGACATGAAATTGTTTCGCCATCAGCTTTCTCCGGAGCGCCCGGCCAGCAGCGATCAGGACCGTCGTAGGGGCGGGGCTACCCCACCCCTACGACCACGCCCCAACTGCGACTGAACCGTCGCCTTGGGTTTTACTGGCTTTCTTACCTCGCACCAACAGGTGACCCGATTTTACACCACATCGGGCCTAGCCTGAAATCCGCACGCCGATGCAGGCAGATTCCAGACGGAATCAGACCTCGAGCCAGTGCATGCTGCGCTGCACAGCCCTGAGCCAGCCGTTGTAGTGCTTCGCCCGCTCGTCGGCGCCCATCTTCGGCTCCCAGGTGTGGTCGATCTGCCAGTTCTGGCGCAGGTCTTCCAGCGTGTTCCAGAAGCCCACCGCCAGGCCGGCCGCATACGAGGCGCCCAGTGCCGTAGTCTCGGCTACCTTCGGCCGCACCACCGGCACGCCCAGGATGTCCGACTGGAACTGCATCAGCAGGTTGTTGTACACCATCCCGCCGTCCACCTTCAGCGCCTTCAGCTGGACGCCCGAGTCCTTCTCCATGGCGTCGAGCACTTCGCGTGTCTGGAACGCCGTCGCTTCCAGGGCGGCGCGGGCGATGTGGTTCTTGTTGATGAAGCGGGTCATGCCCACGATCACGCCGCGGGCATCCGACTGCCAGTAGGGCGCGAACAGCCCCGAGAAGGCCGGCACGAAGTAGATGCCGCCGCTATCGGGCACCGCTGCCGCAAAATCTTCCACGTGCTTCGAGAATTGGTAGAAACCGAGGTTGTCACGCAGCCATTGCACCAGCGCCCCGGTGATGGCGATCGAGCCTTCCAGGCAGTAGACGGCCGGGTCGTTGCCGACCTTGTAGCCCAGCGTGGTCAGCAGGCCGCTCTTGCTGGGCACCGGCGCAGTGCCGGTGTTCAGCAGCATGAAGCAGCCAGTGCCATAGGTGTTCTTCGCCTCGCCTGGCGAGAAACAGGTCTGGCCTACCAGGGCCGCCTGCTGGTCGCCCAGGTCACCGCACACCGGCACTTTGCCCAGCGTATAGCCGTAAATCTTGGGATCGCTGGAGGGCCGGATCTGCGGCAGCATGTTGCGCGGGATGCCCATGATCTTGAGGATCTCTGCATCCCAGTCCAGGGTCTTGAGGTTCATCAGCATCGTGCGGCTGGCGTTGGAGACATCTGTGACGTGCGCCCCGCCGTTGACCCCGCCGGTCAGGTTCCAGATCACCCAGGTGTCCATGTTGCCGAAGATCGCCTCGCCCTTGGCGGCTGCCTCGCGCACGCCCGGCACGTTCTCCAGCACCCATTTGATCTTGGGCCCCGAGAAGTAAGTCGCCAGCGGCAGGCCGACCGTGGGGCGGAAGCGGTCCTGTCCGCCGTCCTTGGCCAGCTCGTTGCAGATTGTGTCGGTGCGGGTGTCCTGCCAGACGATGGCATTGTAGTAAGGCTTGCCGGTCTTGGGGTTCCAGACCACGGTGGTCTCGCGTTGGTTGGTGACGCCAACGGCTGCCAGGTCTTCGGGCTTCACGCCGGTCTTGGCCATGCATTCGCGAATGACATCCTGGGTGCGGTCCCAAACCTCCATCGGATTGTGTTCGACCCATCCCGGCTTGGGATAGATCTGCTCGTGCTCCATCTGGTGGACGCCGACGACGCCGCCGCTGTGGTCAAAGATCATGAAACGGGTGCTGGTAGTGCCTTGATCGACCGCTGCTACGTACTTTGGCATGAGAGACCCCTCCATTCTGAAAGGTGGCGCAACCGTATATGCCTATGCGGTTGCGCCTCGTATGGAAAGAACCTAGACCAGGCCGGACTGGCGCCTGGGGGGATGAATTATGCCTTCGCTGCCTTGGCCTTCGCTTCGAGGCCAGTCGTCACGAACCAATCGTAGGTGAAGACGCCCAGCGCCCCACCAATCAGCGGGCCAATGATGGGGCAGACTATCCAGTAGATGCCGTTGAAGAGGCCGGTGGTGCCCACGATCGTGCCGAAGATGCGAGGCCCGAGGTCACGGGCCGGGTTGATGGCGTAGCCGCTCGGGCCACCCAAGCAGAGGCCAACCGCCAGGACGGTAAAGCCGACCATCAGGCCACCGAGGCTGGCGCCGACGCCGATGTTCTTGGCATCGCCGGTTCCCAGGACGCCCCACAAGAGGACGGCCGTGCCCAAGATTTCTGTGATCAGGGCAGCTCCAATGCTGTAGGGTGCGACGCTTGCAATTGTGCCGCCCGTACCGCTGCCAACGCCGCTAAAGAATACTTGCCCGTAGACGGAACCGGGACCAGTGCACCACACATTGGGCATGCCAGCCGCGCGCAGGCCCTCACCGTAGCAGAGGTAGACGAGCAGTGCGCCGATGAAGGCGCCGACAACCTGGGCAACCCAATAAGGAACGACCTTGGCCCAGGGGAAACCGCGCTTCAGGGCCAGGGCGAAGGTAACTGCGGGGTTGATGTGGGCGCCGGAGACGCCGCCGACCGTGTAGACGGCGACGACCACGGCGAAAGCCCATCCAAAGGTTATGGTGTTCCAGTTGTAGCCTACCGAGGCCACACGAGGGGCTAGGCCCACATTTGCCACAACCCCGTCCCCTAACAGGATAAGGACGGCGGTACCGAATACTTCGGCAATGAGCTCCGACATCATATGACTTGCCTCCTTGCAGCGTGAAAAACATGGCCAGAAAGAGAACACAAACACCGCGAGCTATACTCGCCTCATCCAACCATAATCACCGCCTTTCTTCGCATGTCCGGAACTCAGGCTCCTCAGCCATGCTCGCCCTCGACTCCAGCCAACAAGACTGCTCCCCGCACAGAACGACACCACGGGCATCGCAGCCCGCCCGCGAAACTATGCGATTTGGAGTAGCTTGGTTACACGGCGCTGGAACACCGAGAACTTCCCGAGGGATAACCACGAATTCGCGTACGCGCGACAGGATGCCTCATGCCAGCATCACACCGCGCGAGTCACCTCCTCTGCGCTCATCACGCATGCCGCGAAAGTCGATTGAGAATCAGGGCGAGGAACTTACAGGAATCTAACCAATATCAATCTTGTGCGCGCTAGTATAGCCGCTTATCTTGCGATTGTCAAGGGCTTTGCGAACGCTACACGAAGACTTGTTCGCCGCAGATCGTCCGGCCAACGCGCGAAGATCGCCAACCCCCGTCCGGCCCGCCAGGGCCGCGGGGTCGGCGCGCCGCGCGGCCGGCGCACCGCTTCGCAGGCTTGCGAAGCCGCCCGCCGCACATCTGCACCTGTGCAGCGAGCCGCTGTGCGTCGCCTCATGCGTTCACGAGATGGCCGCCAGCCTGCGCGACCGAGAGGGTGTCCATCGCGATCATCTGCTCCTCGTCGGTCGGCACAACGAGCACCTTGACCCGGGCGCGGCCGGTGCTGATGACCATATCGCGCCCGATGGCGGCATCGTTGAGGGCCGGGTCCACCTCGACGCCGAGGAACTCCAGGCCCTGGCAAGCCATGCTGCGCACCATCGGGGAATTCTCGCCGATGCCGGCAGTGAACACGATGGCGTCCAGCCCTTCGAGAGCGGCAGCATAGCTGCCGATGTAGCTGCGCAGCCGATAAGTGAACATGTCCAGCGCCAGCTGGCAGAACCGATGACCCTGCCCCGCGCGTTCCACGATCACCCGCATGTCGTTGCTCACCCCTGAGACGCCAAGCAGGCCGCTCTTGAAGTAGTAAAGGTGCTCGATTTCCTCGAAGCTGAGCCCCAGTTCCCGGTGCAGGTAGAAGGCCAGGCCCGGATCGATATCTCCGGTGCGCGTCCCCATCATGACGCCCGAAAACGTGGCGAAGCCGATGCTCGTGTCGATCGACTTCCCGCCGTCCACGGCCGCGATCGTGACGCCGTTGCCCAGGTGGCAGATGACCATCTTGAGCGCACCCAGGGGCTGGCCCAGCATGCCGGCGGCCCGGCGGCTCACGTAGCGGCAGGATGTGCCGTGGAAACCATACTTGCGGATCTTGTGTTGCTCGTAATATTCATACGGCAGAGCATACAGGAAGGCCTTGGGCGGCATGGTCTGATGAAAGGAGGTGTCAAATACGGCCACATGCGGGACGTCCGGAAAAAGACGCCGGGCCGCATGTATGCCCAACAGGTTGGCCGGGTTGTGGATCGGCGCCAGCGGCACACACTCTTCCATCTTATGAATCACCTCATCGGTGATCAAGGTCGAGCTGATGAAGACATCTGCGCCATGGACGGCACGATGCCCCACCGCGCCCACTTCAGCGATCTCCTCAAGCACTCCATGTTCGGGATCGAGCAGAGCCTCGACGATCAGCTCCATGGCAGCCCGGTGCGTCGGGATCGGCTGTGCGCGGCGGTAATCGGCCCCGGCCGTCCGTTGGCTGAGATAGGATTCGTCCTCGCCGAGCCGGGCGGCAATGCCTTTGGCCAACACCTGTTTCAGGTCGCCGCTGTAGAGCTGGTACTTAATCGTGGAGCTTCCGCAGTTGATGACAAGGATCTTCATGGAGTACTTCTCTTCACAAGGGATCAGGCCGGACGCATGGGCAGCCGGTCCTTGGCTGCCCTCCGGGTGATGGGCCCGTCGGTGTGCAACAACTGGCGATAGGTGGCTGGCGTCAAAGACGTGCCACGGCGGAAAACCCTATGGAAATAGGCGGCATCTTCGTAGCCCACCGCGAGGGCGATCGCAGCGACGGTCATGTCGGTTGTGGCGAGCAGATTCTTCGCCTCTTCGACCCGCAGCTGCGTCAGGTATTTCACGAAGCTGGTGCCCATCTTGGCTTTCAAGAGGTGAGCCAGGTGCGAGCCGCTCAGATGCACGGCGCGCGCCACGTCCTCCAGTTCCAGGCCCGGGTGCTGCATGTTGTCGCGCATGTATTGGAGGGCCTGGCTTACCAACGGGGCGCTGCGGTCGCCGCGATTCAGCTGCGCCAACAGGGCTGCCAGGCTGGTGAACGCCCAGGCCCGCATCTCGGAAGCCATCGTGAGACGGCGCAAGGCGAGCGCCTGCTGTCGAGACAGGTCCAGGGTCTCGGCGGACGCAGCGCCGGCTTCGATGGCCGCACGCGATGCCAGTGCCAACAACTCGCCGAGCCGGATCTGGATGGTTTCGGCCGGCTGATCCGTATGGGCCAGCAGGTGGTCGGCCAGTTTCGACAGCAATTCCTCGGCATCCTGTGCGTGGCCGAGCCGCACCTCCGCGATCAACCGGCGTTCGAGCTCGACGGGATAGGGGCGGGCGACGTCCTCGGCGTCGGGCAGATCCACGATGTGGATCACGCAGTTGTTGCCGAAGTGCGGTTTGTAAAGCAGCGCGCGCACGGCCTCGGCGTATGAGAGCGGCACACGCCCGAGCGTGGCATAGCGATGGCCGATGCCGATCGTGGCCGTGACCGGAGCGCTGGACTCCATGGCATAACGGATATTGTGGCCCAACGCCCGGATGCCTTCGACGTCGGCGCTCTTGGGATCGCTCGAAACGATCACAGCCCACATGCCCGGGCGGGTCTGCCCGATCAGACGGTTATTGGGGCCGGGCATGGCCCGCCGGACGATGTCGTCGAGCAGGCCACAAAAACGCTCGTAGCGATCCGGCTCCATGCCTTGCACGACGGAGTCAAACCGGTCGACCTCGACGAGCATGACGGCCGGCCAACTGATCGTCTTGCCCAGCCGGCTGAGGACGCGATCGACGCCGGACAAATGCGCATCCGCCGCTGCATTGGCATCTCGAGGGCCCTCCAGCAAGTCTCGAACGAGACGGGCCTCGACAAGCGGCAAGGCCTCCTTGAGAAGGCTGCTCGCCTCCTCGTGCTGGATGCGGTTCTTTTCCTCTTGCTGGATCTGCGATTCCACGCGTTGCAGCACGTCGAGGAGCAATGAAGGCCGCACCGGCTTCAACAGGTAGTCGACGGCACCGAGCCGCAAAGCCTCTTGCGCGAAGGAGAACTCGTCATAGGCCGTGAGCATGACCACCCTGGTGCACGGAGACTCGGCGCGGATGGCGCGGGTTGCCTCCAGGCCGCCCAACCCGGGCATCTTGACGTCCATCAGCACAATGCACGGGCGCGTCTGGCGGGCCAGGCTCACCGCCTCCTCGCCGCTGCTGGCCTCGAAAACGGGGGCGAGCGCGGGCACGCGCTCGGTGATCACACGTTTCACCGCCGACCGCACGATCTCTTCATCATCCGCGATCAAAAGGCCACACATTTTGGCTTCCCTGGCTCACCAACTGGGAGTATTCTGCATCGACGAGCACGGCGGCAACAGGCAGGGTCAGGCTCAACTGAGTGCCATGGCCCAGCTCGCTCACAAGCGAGAAACTGAATGCGTTGCCGTACTCCATCTGCAGCCGCCGGAGCGTATTGCGCAGCCCCAGGGCCGGGCGGCCGGTCGCCGGCGCCGGGCTCAGGTTGCGCATGGCTTCAACCATAGACCTGTCCATGCCTACGCCGTCGTCGCGCACTTCGAGCAGCATGCCTGCCGGCACGGATTTGGCTCGCACCTCGACGGTGACCGGCCGGGCCAGCGGCTCGACCGCGTGCACCACGGCGTTCTCCACCAACGGCTGCAAAGTCATGCACGGTATGCGTATGCTGCCGAGCGCCGGGTCCATTTCGATGCTGACGATCAGGCGTTCGCCGAAACGCAGCTGTTGGATGCTGAGATATTGCCGGATGGCCTCGATCTCCTGGCCCAAGGTGACGGCCGCAGCTACGTTGCGCAGGCCGTAACGCAATAAATCGCTGAGAGAGTAAGCGATCTCTTCGGTCCGGCGCGCCCCTTCCTCGTTGGCCGTATAGGTGATCAGCCCCAGGGCATTGAACAGGAAGTGCGGGTTGATCTGGGCCTCGAGTGTCCGCAACTGCGCAGTCTGCAGCGCAGCTTGCAGCGCCGCCCGCTCCTGAACCTGCTGCAGCAGCTCGGCCTGCGTGAGATTGGCAACGCCGACTTCGACGATATAATTGGCCATCTGGAAGAGCATCTCGCCCGCCGCGCTGATCCGTTCGCGCGGCACCGCGGGGATATCGGCCATGGCACGCCTGAAAGCATCCAACGGCATGCCCAGGCTCGAGTTGCGCTCCCAGATGCCGTCGAGAAATTCTTCGCGCGCATCGGCAGGGATGACCTGGCCGCACAAAATCGAGCCGAGATATTCGCCCTGAATGATGATGGGTGCAGCAATGTCGCGCATGCCGCCATGGCAAGTGTACACGTGGGGCCCGCCTTGTTGGCGGGCCACCAGGCCGCCTTCGGCGTCACAGCGCATGCACCTGGCCAGGCCGGCTTTCGTGGAGCGGATCAAGCGGCAGACACCCTGGAAGTTGCTCTCGCGCGTGATCGGCTTGCCAACCTGGTCGACCGTAACCGCGGCGACCCCCATGGCCGTGGCAAACGTATCCTGAATGCGCTGCAGGACGTTGATCGCTACGGTGTTGCTGAGGCTGAGGGTTCTGAGTGGTCTTGGCATGA
>Ga0326727_10021522_pt1 | contig 12614 bp, 13 predicted proteins | sample MB2enrmetagenome_FD_207643 | JGI IMG/M metagenome (GOLD analysis project Ga0326727, IMG submission 207643) | Lab enriched peat soil microbial communities from McLean, Ithaca, NY, United States - MB29MY | ecosystem: Environmental > Terrestrial > Soil > Wetlands > Peat | place: USA: New York...
TCGAAGCTGCAGAAGATCGCCACCGACGTCGGATTGCTCGCGCGACCTGCGGCTCCTGCGCAGGCAGTCGAGTACTTCGTCTATGAGAGCTGGGCTGCTGGGCCGCACAAAGTCATCGTGCATCGCGCATCCTGCGGACAGTGCAGTTCGGGCAAAGGGCGCCCTTCAGGCCACGACCCGGAACGTTCGCGCTGGCACGGCCCTTACACCAATATGGCTGAAGCTCGCGAGGCCGCACATCAGATGCCCGGAGTGCTGATTCGCAGCGAGTGCAAGTGTGTGGCGTAGAAGAGCAGCTGTTAGCTTCTAGCTCTTAGTTACTAGCTTAGGTCATTCTGTTTCCCGCGGGCGATTCAACTAGTGATTCACTGCGGCTCCAAATACTGATGTCCCAAGAATGTTTAGAACTGAAGTCATCAATTGAGGCGCTGGCGGCGCGAGACGATATCTCTGATTCCGCTGAGGCTCGCAGAATATTTTCTGGTTTCCGCGCGGCCTTAACGCGCGGCGAGATCCGCGCTGCCGAAAGGATCGCTGCTCCCACTGGCGGGTCGCTTTGGGTCACGAACGCCTGGGTGAAGCAGGGCATTCTGCTCGGCTTTCGCCTCGGCGAGCTCAAGGAAATGTCCGACGGCGACGTTCTCTCCTTCGTCGACAAGGACACCTTCCCTGCCCGCCGGCTGACGCTCGCCGATCGCGTGCGCCTCGTTCCCGGAGGTTCGTCGATCCGCGAGGGCGCTTACGTTGCCCCGTCCGTCATCTGCATGCCGCCCATGTTCATCAATGTGGGAGCCTATGTAGACGAGGGATCGATGATCGATTCCCACGCGCTCGTCGGCTCCTGCGCGCAGATTGGCAAGCGCGTCCATGTGAGCGCCGCGTCGCAAATTGGAGGCGTGCTCGAACCCATCAACGCCGCTCCGGTAATCATTGAAGACGACGTGCTCGTCGGCGGAAATTGCGGCGTCTACGAAGGCACGCTCGTGCGCGCTCGCGCTGTGCTGGGAGCGGGAACGATCCTGACGCGCTCAACGCCGCTTTACGATCTGGTGCGCGGAGAAGTCTATCGCACCACGACCGACCAACCGCTCACGGTTCCAGAGAATGCAGTGGTTGTTCCCGGCTCGCGCGCGGTCAAAAAGGGCAAAGGAGCGGAATGGAATCTGTCGCTCTACACCCCGGTCATTGTGAAGTACCGCGACGAAAAGACCGACCGCGGCGTGGAATTGGAAGAGTGGCTAAGGTAGAGCGCTCGTCAGCAGGTTGATTCCTCCCCCGACAATTAGCGCGCTTTACTTTGTGCTATAATGTAAAGCGATGACCGAAGCCACTCTGTCCGCGAAAAACCAGATCGTAATCCCCCGCGAGGCCCGCCAGGCTCTGGGAATTAAACCCGGAGACAAGCTCCTGGTAGTTGTTCAGGGCGGGAAAGTGCTCGTACTCGAAAAACCGAGATCGTTTGCGGACGCCACCCGCGGCATGGCGCGCGGGATGTATCCAAAGGATTATTTGAAGAAGGAACGCCAGAGTTGGCGATAAGCCGTCTCCGCACTTCGTTGCAGCGACATCGCCACGTCGCTCTCGACACCAGCGTCTTCATCTATCACGTCGAGGCCAACCCCCGCTATGTTGGCATAACCCACCATATCTTCTCCTGGTTGGAGAGCCATACGGTCTCGGCAGTCACCAGCACCGTCACCTTGATGGAGTTACTCGTCCAACCCTACCGCGACTCGGACGAGAAGCGGATCAACGGCTTCCTGACATTACTTCCAGCTTTTCCCAATCTCAGTTGGGTAGCGCCGGACATCGAGATCGCCAGCCTTGCCGCGCAGATTCGAGCACGCCATCGTTTGCAAACTCCGGACGCGCTGCAGGCGGCCACCGCCATCCATGGAACCGCCACTCTATTGATCACAAACGACCCGATTTTTGAGCGTCTGGAAAATCTCGAAGTACTGCTTCTGGATCGTTTTATCTGAGAAATGAGTCAGTGAGTCCTGCGATTGGACATTACGGCTGCAACGCGGTCGAAGAGCCGGCTGCAATCCGTTGTTGCTCGGCCGCCAGACGTGCTCGTACTTCCAAATGCCGCCGCCGGAAATGTGCCAACGCGCGTTGGCCCCAGGCGCGCACGAAATAATAGTTGAGTGCACAGCCAATCGCGGAGCTGGCGATCGGAATGAGCCGCCCTGCCCACTTCTCCACCACTTCCCCGCTTGCCCGCGCCGCGATGCGCTGAATCACTTTCGGCACGAAGCGATTGACGACTTCCTTTTCCAGCAGTTCGCGGCTGATGTCAACGCCGGCCGCGCTGGCTGCCGCGATCCACAACTCGGCAATTTCGTCGTCCGTGTTCATCTCAAAGCCGTAAATCAGGCTTAGTTTCTGGATGGTGCGCATGGTGATAGCCGACAGAATGCCGAGGTCGGGAACAATGGTGATGATGCCCCCCAGGCCAAAGCCCGCGCCTTCGGCTGCAGCCAGCTTCATGCCGCTGCGGATCACCGACTCGGCAACGTCGTCCAGCTTCGACAGGTCAACCGAGTACACGCCGTGAAAGGTCGCGATGGGCACGCCGTAGGCGGCGCGCAATTGGAAGAGGAAGCGCTCCGGATCGACGCGCACGGTTTCATAGGCGCGCGTGAGCCCACCTTGAATCGCGCCTTCAATCCGCCGGCGCAGCCACGATTTCCTCTCTTCTGCCATGCAGTGAAGTTTATCAGGCGTGGGCCGCAGCTTTTGATGCGGCGTGCGCCGCTCGCGGCCCGATGCAATGCCCTCCGTAACCTGAGCGCATTGGCAGCGCTGTGCTAGCATCATCTATTCAAATGCCCACAGGAAAGCTCCACATCGTCCCGCTCGGAGGATTAGGCCAGTTCGGGATGAACTGCATGGCCCTGCGCTGGGGAGATGACATCATCGTTATCGATGCCGGCCTCATGTTTCCGGAAGCCGAACTTCTCGGCGTCGACATTGTCGTTCCCGACATTTCTTATCTACTCGAAAATCGCGAGCGCGTCCGCGCCATCATCCTGACGCACGGACACGAAGACCACATTGGAGCGCTGCCCTGGATTCTCAGCGAGCTTAACGTTCCCGTATGGGGCACCGAGTTCACGCTTGCCTATGTCGAGGACAAGCTCGATGAGCATCAACTGCTCGATGATGCCGACCTGCGCGAGATGCGCGCCGGAGAGCGGTTTACCATCGGGCCCTTCACCATCAATCCGCTGCAGGTAACGCACAGCCTGGTCGATTGCGTGGCACTGGCCATCCACACACCTTTGGGTGTGGTGATACACACCGGCGACTTCAAGGTCGATCCCACGCCGACCGACAATCGTATGTTCGATCTGCACAGCTTTGCCGAATATGGCAAGGAAGGCGTTCTCGCGCTCTTGCAGGATTCGACGAATGTCGAGCGCAAAGGCTACACGCCCAGCGAGCGAGCCGTGCACCGGAAGTTCGAGGAAATTTTCGTCCGGACTGAGCGGCGGCTGTTCATCTCCTGCTTTTCGTCCTCGATTCACCGCATCAAGCTTGCGGTCGATATGGCCTGGGAGCACGGACGCAAGATCTGCTTCATCGGGCGGTCGATGAACAACTCGTCGGAAATCGCCGAGGACCTCGGCTATATCGAGATTCCCGAGGGCATGTTGATTCATCCCGGCGAGATGAAGAACTTCCCGCCGGAAAAAGTGTGCGTGATGATCAGCGGCACACAGGGCGAGCCGATGTCGGCGCTATCGCGCGCCGCAGTTGATAATCACAAACACGCCAAGATCGAAAAGGGCGACACGGTTGTGCTTTCATCGCGCATCATTCCCGGCAACGAGAAGGCGATCTACCGCATGGTGGATCACCTTTTCCGGCGTGAAGCCTTCGTCGTCTACGACGACGGTTCCTATCCGCCCGTGCACGTCAGCGGGCACGCCAGCCAGGAAGAGCTCAAGCTGATCATCAATCTGGTGCGGCCGAAGTATTTCATCCCCATCCACGGCGAATACCGGCAGCTCAAACTGCACGCCGAACTTGCCGGCACCATGCGCGGCGCGGTTGGCAACGTCATGCTGATTGAAAGCGGCGACGTACTGGAAATCGACGAACTGGGCGCGCGCAAGGCCGGACGAGTGAACGTGGGCCGCATCTGCATCGATTCCGGCTCGCGCACCGACGTGGTCGAAGATCTGGTCATGAAGGATCGGCGACACCTGAGCGAGGACGGATTCGTCATGCCGATCATCGCCGTCAACAAGCTGACGGGACGTGTCGAGGCCTCACCCGAAATTGTCACTCGCGGCTTTGCGCCAGGAGAGAATGGCGTGATCGCAGGCGCGCGACAGATCGTGATGGAGACTCTCGACTCCTCAAGCGCGGAAGAAAAGGCCGATTACGGCGTGATCAAGGAAAAGATCCGCACGGATTTGAAGCGTTATATCTCCCGCCAAACGCAAAGAAGGCCGCTGATCATGCCGGTGATATTGGAGATCTAGTTTGTCACTAAGCCAGCGGGTTTTTCCACCGCAGCCCCGGAAACCGCGCGAAATCCCGGTCGGCTGTATAGAGAACGCCGCCATATTCCACTGTGAGGGCGGCCAGTTCGGCATCGCTAATCATCGGCCCCGACGCCTGCCCCTCAACAATCATTCTTCGAAATTGCACCCAGTGGTCATCGGCCGGCGTCAAGATCCGGACATTCGTCTGGGCCATCCAATCTTCTACGATCCCGGCCGCTTCCTTGAGGCTATATTGCCGGCCATGCAACTGGGGATTCGTCGTTATCCGCAAAAATGCGGCAATGGACTGCCACGGCAACCCAACCGGTTCGATCCCCGAAAAAACGTCCTCGAGCCACTGGCGAGATTTCTGACAGTGCGGCGATGCGGTGTTGTAAGCGTAGATTAGGAGATTTGCATCGACTACGATCACCGGTGGTCCGGCCCTTCTAAGAACTCGATGTATTGTTCTGTTTTTTCGTAGTGGGGAAGTCCTAAATTTCTGGGTTTAACGACGAAGCGCTTCCCGGTCGCCCGTTTCGGCGCCGCGAGCCCCGCCCGCAACAACCGATTCACGGCCTGTTTGAAAGGCTCTCCAGACTTGCGGACTTCCTTTTTCAGCAAGGCTGCCACATCATCATCGAGAGTAAGAGTGGTTCGCACATCATGATGCTACAAGCAATGACATCATGATGTCAATGATTTCTGCAATTGAGACTTCATGCGCGCGGTTGCAAAAAATCACGGGTCAAGGCAGTCTGAGATTCATCCATGGTCAAGCTCGAAGACATCAAACAAGCTCAGACCCTCCTCCACGGCATAACCGTTCGCACGCCTTTGCTGGAATGGACGGGCGTCGCTGACCGGCACAAGCTTTTCCTCAAGCTTGAGAACCTTCAGCCCATTGGCGCTTTCAAGTTGCGTGGCGCTTACAACAAGATCCATTCGCTCACCGACGCGGAACGACGCCGCGGCGTTATTTCCTATTCCAGCGGAAACCACGCGCAGGGCGTGGCTTATGCCGCTCGCGCCCTCGGCATAAAGGCAATTATCGTAATGCCCGCTAACGCTCCCCGGAACAAGCTGGAAGCGACTGCGTCTTTGGGAGCGGAGATTGTCACGGTGGGTCCCGGCGGCGAGGAACGCCGCGTGCGCGCCGAAGAACTTGCTGCTCAGCATGGCTATGTAATTGTTCCTCCTTACAACGACGAGAAAATCATCGCCGGCCAAGGCACCGTTGGACTCGAAATCCTGGAAGACCTGCCCGACGTCGAAACCGTGCTCGTGCCGGTCGGTGGAGGCGGACTGATCAGTGGCGTGGCAGCAGCAATCAAACTGACGAATCCAAGAGTAAACGTCATCGGCGTCGAGCCGGAACTCGCCGCCGACGCGCGCGCCAGCTTGCACGCCGGCCACATCGTCTCATTCCCGGCCGAGCAGGTGATTCAAACCGTCGCGGACGGATTGCGCGCGCAGAGCATCGGGGCGATCAACTTCGAGCATATTCGCGCTTACGTGGATGAGATTGTGAGCGTCACGGAAAGCGAGATTCTCGAGGCGACTTGCGCTCTCAGCGGCAACCCCAAGACTATCGCCGAACCAAGCGGAGCGGTTACGGTTGCGGCGTTCATCTTCCACTCCTCCGAGTTGCCGAACGCTTCAAATAACGTCGCGGTGATTAGCGGCGGAAATATCGATCCGAAACTGCTGTCCAGGTTCCGCACAGAAACCTCCGTCGGCTGACCGGCGTCTTGCGGCCAGGCCAGATTCATCTCCCCTCATTTACTGCTCATTGCATCCGTGCCCGGTCCCGCGAATCCAATGAGTGTTATCTTTGGACACGTATCGGGAGGCGCATGAAGATCGGCATTACCTGTTATCCAACCTACGGCGGCAGTGGCGTGGTCGCGACCGAGCTTGGCCTGGAGCTGGCCCGGCGCGGCCACGAGATTCATTTCATCTCTTATTCGCAGCCCATCCGCCTCACCGGTCCCGAACCCAACATCCATTACCATGAGGTCGAGGTCACGCGCTATCCGCTGTTTGAATATCCGCCCTACGATCTTGCCCTGGCCACGCGCATGGCGGAAGTCTCGCAGCTCTATGAACTCGATCTGCTGCACGTGCACTATGCCATCCCACACTCGGTCAGTGCGATGCTCGCCAAGCAAATGCTGGCGGCGACGCCGCCGCGGCGCCATCTGCCCTTTGTTACCACGCTTCACGGCACCGACATTACGCTGGTAGGCCTCGACCGCTCCTACCTGCCGATCACCCGTTTTTCCATCGAGCAGAGCGACGGCGTGACCGCCATCTCGCAATACCTGCGCAACCGCACTCTCAAAATCTTTGACATCAAAAACCATATTGAGGTCATCTCCAACTTCGTTAATTGCGATGAATACCTGCGCAAGCCGGAGTGGCTGGAGAAGCGCAGCGAATACGCCGCCGACAACGAGCGCATTCTCGTGCACCTCTCCAACTTTCGCCCGGTAAAGCGCGTCCTCGACGTAATTGAAATTTTCGACCGCGTCCGTAAGAAAATTCCCGCCAAGTTAATGTTGATCGGCGATGGCCCCGATCGCTCCCAGGCCGAGTGGCTGGCCGTACAAAAAGGCATCCACGAGCACGTATGCTTTCTGGGCAAGCAGGATCAGATCCGCGAGAAGCTCGCCATTTCCGACATCATGTTGATGCCGAGCGAACTGGAGACGTTTGGCCTGGCGGCTCTTGAGGCGATGGCTTGCGAGGTGGTGCCGATCGCCACGCGAGCCGGAGGCGTGCCGGAACTCATCGAGCACGGAGTGACGGGATTTCTGGCTGACGTGGGCGACGTCGAAACCATGGCGCGCTACGCGATCGATCTGCTGGGCGATGAATCGGCCCTGCGGGCGATGGGGAAACGGGCGCGAGGCGTGGCCATGGACAAGTTCTGCTCTTCGAGAATCATTCCGCTTTACGAAGATTTTTACCGAAAGGTGCTGGCGAAAGCGGCGTAGTCATCAGTTCTTCGGCGTGCGGCAGGAGGGGCAACCGCAGGCGGACGAGCGTTCCCCCGCCCTCGCGCCCGTCGATGATCAGCTTCGCCGCGTCACCATAGAGCACCTTCAAGCGTTCGGCGACATTTGCCATGCCGATCCCGGCGCCCTCGCCGCTGCCGTCCCTCAAATGTTGGACCTGTTGCGCCGGGCCGATGCCTACGCCGTCGTCTTCTACTTCAATCACCAGCCGGGACTTGATGACCCGGCTGCGCAGCGTGATGCTGCCGCCTTCGACTTTCGGCGAAAGCCCGTGCTTGATGCAGTTCTCCACCAGCGGCTGCAAAATCATGCTCGGCACCATCGCCTCCAGCGAAGCCGGATCCAACTCTTTCACCACTTTCAGCTTGTCGCGCCCGAACCGGACCACTTCGATATCCAGATAGTTGTCGATGAACTCGACCTCGTCGCGCAGGGGCACAAACGATTCGGTATTGTGCAACAGCCGCCGCAGAATCGTCGCCAGTTTCAGGATCATCTCGCGCGCGGTGTCCGGATCAAAGCGCACCAGCGAAGAAATCGAATTCAGCGTATTAAACAGAAAATGGGGATTGATCTGATTTTGCAGCGCCGCCATCCGCGCCTGCAGCAACAGTCTTTCCTGCTCTTCCAGCTTCATCTGGATGCGGACGCTATTGAAAATCTTCATCTCCGTGCCGACGACGGTGATCACGGTAAGGTAGATCGCCGCTTCCACCCACAGGTTATTGCTCTCCAGGCTGAAGATGGAGCCGGGGACAAAGCGCCAGATTTCCGTTTGCAGAAAGCGCAGGCCAAAAATGGTTGCGAAGAAAGCCGCCTGCCAATCGAACACCCGCGGCCGCGGCAGGTTCCGCCGGATCATGCGGTAGAGACTCAGATCGACAAACGGAGAGAACGACCAGATGTCATTCTGCTCGGGCGCAATGTGGCCCAGTTGACCGGCCACGCCTCCCGCGAACGCGTAGAGTGGCAGCGCAGCCCACTCGCCATGCAAAACCGCTGGCAGCGCCATGAGCGCGCCGCCCAGCGAGCCCGAGAGCCTCCCCCCCACTACTCCCAAAATCAGCGCCGTTTCCAGAGAGAGATCGCCCGCCAGAAAACTTTTCGCGCTGAACCGAATCCACACGCCCAGGGTGATTGGAATCGCCATCCACAGCGCCAGGTAGATCTTGTGCGCCGTGTCGCGTCGTTCGCTGAACAGCACTTTCTTGAATTCCTGGGATCGCACCAGCGCGCTCGACAAGGCTGCAGCCACGCCGAGCTTGATGAGCAAGTGAATGAGGATCAGGTGCGGTTCCAGCATCAGAGGGTTTCCGTTTGGCTTTCGATTGTACGCGCCGCCTGCTGCAAAATCTGCTCCAGGTCACAGCCCGCCGGAACGCCTCCCTGCGCGAAATCGTGGCTTCCCCCGCCCCGCCCGCCCACCGCAGCGAGCGCCTCCTTGAGCAATGCACCCATGTTGCAAGCCCCACCGGCAGATTGCGCAAACACCAGTCCCGGAGGGTCCATCGAGCTTGCCACCAGCGCAACCACCGGCACGCCCGCGCGCGCAACCTTCTGCGCGAACAGCTTGGCAAAATTGATGTCGCGATCGGCAAATGTACGCACAACGATCTTTCGACTCGCTCCCGTCGTTTTCGTTGTCTGGCTTTCAGATAAACCCGCGCTCCGACCATCCGGCGTTCCGCTCCCAGAACGCCCGCTCAAAGCGGCCTCCGCCATCACCCCAGCTAACTGTTCCAGGGCCTCGTCCCGTTGCCGGCGCAGCGTCTTCGCCTCGTCAAATCCTTTGCGGATCATCTCCGGAACATCGCTCATCTGGGTCGAGTACAGCCCCGCCGCCCCGCTGAGCAAGGCATAATCACGCCGGGCAGCGTGTACAGCCCGTGCGCCGCATACGAACTCCACCCGCATTCCCTGCCGCGTCTTCTCCGTCTTGCGCAGCAGAATTGACCCAATCTGTCCGGTGGCGCTCACATGCGTTCCCCCGCACGCCGAAAGATCGAAATCGGCAACCTCAATCAATCGCAGTTCATCGCGGCCCTCGGGTGGCAGCTTGCGCAATCCCAGCTTCTCTGCCTCCTCGCGTTTCACGTAACGAATCCGCACCAGTCGATTCTCAAACACAATCTCGTTCGCCCGCTTTTCCGCTCCCATCACCTGTGCGGCCGTGAGCGACTCCGTCGCCAGGTCAATCGAGCAGTAATCCTCTCCCATGTGAAACGAAACCGTCGGGAACCGGTATAGCTCGACGAATGCCGCCGACAAAACATGCTGTCCGGTGTGCTGCTGCATGTGATCGCGCCGGCGCTCGCCGTCGATGTGCCCGCGAATCGCCGCGCCAGCGGCCGGCACCTTCACGGGCGCTTCCAGGTAATGCACGACGCGCCCATCCTCAAGATCGGCGACCTCAGCGACCCGCAGGCGCTCGCCAGTGCCGAGCGCCACCCAACCCGTATCATGCACCTGCCCGCCGCTGGTGGGATAAAATGCTGACTCGCGAAGAATCAAGCCCGGACGCGAGGAATCCCCCGCAACATCCTCGATCACCGACTCAAACTCAAGCAATTCCGGTTGGTCGTAATAGAGGCGCGTCGTCATGAGCGTGGAGAGAGCACTCGAGTTGGGAGCTTTTCCAATGACCGAATGACCCGATCACTCGATCAGCGGATGAAAAAAGCCAGGCACCGGGGATCCACTGCACACGAAAGAGCCCGTTACCGTTGCTTCCTTCCGGACCTGGCGGGGTTGGCGGGAAAACGTCGCGCGGAACCGATGCCTGACATTTCATAGTATCAAGAAAAATGGTGTCGCCGCACAGCTCCGATTCGAGCCGGCAGCTTTCCCCCATACAAAAAGAGCGCTGCGGCGCGCCTTCCGAACTGCTAGAATGAGCGCTTGTTTTTCGGGCACGTCCCAGAAAGAGGCAATCATGAGTATTCTTCGTCTGCTAGACCGCGAATCGATCACCGTTCTTCCCAAAACCACTGTCGCCGACGCCATTCAGTTGATGCTCGACCGCCGTGTGGGCTCCGTCGTGGTGGTTGAGGCCAAGGAAGTTCTGGGTATCTTCACCGAGCGCGACGTGCTCAGGAAGTTGGCGCTGAGCGGCCGCGATCCCAAGACCATTCCAGTATCCGAGATGATGACTGCCCCGGTGAAGACCGCCGATCCCAAAATTACTCCCGACGAAGCCCTGGCGATGATGCTCGAGCATCACTTCCGCCATTTGCCTGTCGTCGATCCCAAGGGCCGATTGCGCGGTGTTCTTTCCATTCGCAACCTTCTCCAGGAGCAGATGGAAAAGTACCGGCACCAACTGCATACCCTCGAGCAACACGTGATCAGCGAAGAGCCGGGGGCAACCAAAGCGCGGGGTTAAACCCACCGCCTTGAACCCTCCGATTCTTCGGCCTGCGCGGAGTTGCCGGGTTTGGAAAACTTGCCGACGATTTACTACTTAGTACCTACCTGCGGTAGGCCGTAGACCCCCTTTCGCTTTGTTCCTGGCCAACTCGATCGCCGTTCAAAATCCAGGCCGCTTTGGCCGATGGCTGACTGCCGTTCCTTATTCGGGAAACAACTAAAAGGACGTGCAACGGATTCCTTTCTGCGGGCGACAATTGCCCCGCGAGCGACGCCCCGGAAAAGCCTAACGTTCGAGCCAGCTTCGTCCCCGGAAGCGGAGCCGCCATCTCACACTATTCAAGGAGCAGAGACATGACTAAGTCCGTTGTTCGTTTTTCGTTAATTGCGATGCTGCTTGTGGCAGTAACTAGTCCGGCATTCGCCCATCGTGGAAATTCTTTCCAATCTGCGCCAGCGATGGCGGCGGGTGTGCCTGCGGGCACGTTAACGGCCGACGCCAACCCCATCCCTTGGCCCCCAGAAACATCGAAACCGTCGCTCAACACCATGAACTTACACACGTTAACAGCCGACGCCAACCCCATCCCTTGGCCTCCAGAAACATCGAAGCCATCGCTCAAGACAATGAACTTACTCACGTTAACGGCCGATGCCAACCCCATCCCTTGGCCTCCGGAAACATCGAAACCATCGGTCAAGACAATGAACTTACTCACGTTAACAGCCGATGCCAACCCTATCCCTTGGCCTCCACAAACACCGAAACTGTCGCTCCAGCCTGCAAATCCGCTCACATCGATCGGCGTATGCGAACCCTCTAGGGTGGCGTGATACGAGCGACTAACTGCGGCGGCTGGATTCGTTATCCTTGCCGCTTTGGGGTGGCTCAGCTATCCTGAGTCACCCTAACTTTAAAATGGCAGGGCTTGGATCGGCCGTTCAATTTACCGGGATTGCGCTTCTCATCCTCATCCTTGCTCTCCTGCTGCTGCGGCGGCGGGAGGCGTGGCATGCCTATCGAGTTTTTGTCATTTACATTGGCTTTGACCTGACCAGAACGGTCGCTTGCGCTGCCACCCTCTCCCATCCCGACGTTTATTCTCACGTTTTCTGGACAACAGCTCCGCTGGAGGTGCTCCTCGCCGTCCTGGCCGTTCATGAAAGCTTTCGGAACGTTTTCCGAGTCTTCTATTTGCTGCCGTGGTTTCGCATCTGCTTCCCCACCGGCATCGTTATTGCTCTTTCCTATTCCGCCCTTCGGAGTTACTTTCACCCTCCCGTTCACGCCTCTGGGGTTCACGCCGCGATCATTTCAGGCATGCTGGCAGCACAATATGTAGTACTTACAATTGCCCTCATCTTCTTTGCGCTGGTGAAGCTCCTGCAGGTGCCGTGGCGCATCCACGAGTTTCGCATCGTTCTCGGCTTTGGCCTTTCCGCTGGCATAACCGCCCTGGCCGCCTCCCTGCGTTCGGATTTTGGAACAAGGTTCGCATTCTTGATCTACATGGTCCCCGCTTTGACATACATTGTGAGCTTGGCGATTTGGCTCTCGGCGGTTGTCCATCCCTTGCCCGCCAGGACCAGACCTGCCAGCGAGTCGTCCCCGGAGCTTAGCCCGGAAGAAGTAGTGAGCAAGTTAACCCGAGAGTTAACAGCAATCCGCTCGCTGCTGAAACGTGGCTGAACCCGGAGTTCTCGCGCCAGCGGATGCAGGTTCTCCCTG
>Ga0326727_10021523_pt1 | contig 12614 bp, 10 predicted proteins | sample MB2enrmetagenome_FD_207643 | JGI IMG/M metagenome (GOLD analysis project Ga0326727, IMG submission 207643) | Lab enriched peat soil microbial communities from McLean, Ithaca, NY, United States - MB29MY | ecosystem: Environmental > Terrestrial > Soil > Wetlands > Peat | place: USA: New York...
ATTGCCAGAGTACTGGGCTGATATGGTCCATTCCGTTATCCGTTCACCTTTTTTGCTGTTCCCTGAAGCGAGCTTTGCCGCAAGCCATGACGCGAAGTCACCCAATCGTTCGCGTGCTTGAAGTCGCGGCGGAACATCAGCAGCATGAAACCGCCCAGAAGCACTACAGTGACGAAACCTCCCAACTGAATCACGCGCGCAATAATCAGATCGTGTTTGTTGGATGCGGGATTGTAGTGGTAGCAGTAAGTCAGAATGTTATCCACCGGCGATCCAATGCGATTCGCCGAAGCCTCGTCGAGTCCCAGCAGCAAATCCTTGGGCGAATACTCGACGCCCATGTAGTACTGCGCCAGCCGGCCCTCCGGCGTGACGATCTGAATCGAACTCGCATGCGCGTATTGCGTCTGGTTCGAGCCCGGCGTGCTGAGCTTGACGTAGCGGAAACCGGTCGCCTGCGTCAGCGCGTCGATATTGGCCTGCGTGCCCGTCATAAAGTGCCACCCATTGGCGGTCTCAGGCCGCCCGTAGCGCTTCAGATAGGTGCGCTTCTTGGCCGCAGCCAGCTCCGTGGTCTCCGTGGGATCGATGCTGACCACGATGATGTTGAAGTCCTTGCCCGGCGTGTAGCGCACCATCTGCAATGCGCTGGTCAGGCCGTTCAATTCTTCCGAGCAAAGCATGGGGCACTGGTAATAAACCAGCGCCAGAATTGCGGGCTTCTTCCCAAAGTAGCTCTCGAGCGCCACTTGCTTGCCGGCGTCGTCCGTAAAGGTGAGATTGAGCGGCAACTGCGTGTTCAAGCGCTGCTCAATGCCCACGCCGTTCAAAATCGATGGCGGGCGATCGCCCGGTTGCCCGGCCTGCTTGTCGCCGTAGCTCGAAACCTGCGCGAAAACCAGCGGCGCGCTGAGCGAGAGAATCGCAATCAGCGTCGCGGAATGTGTGTTTCGGGTTGCGTGCCTCATGCTTCTCTCCTTTCTCCAGCCCTTCCGGCAGTTAACGCTTTGCAGTTCTTAGTTCGCATCGGCAATTCGTTGTCATCCTGAGCGGAGTCCGCCGCAGCGGACGGAGTCGAAGGATCTGCGGCTGTCTTTCGCTAACTTCAAATTCACCACCACGGCTCATTCACCTCTGGTCTTCTAAGTCCCTCAGTCCCTCGTCCCTATCGGCTACTCCCTGCTCCCTGCTCCCTGCTCCTGCTCATACGCAGTCCGAGCAAAGCCATTGGTCAGCGGCACGGCGACTTTTGGCGCGCTGTCGCCGGTCATTGCTTCGTGGGTCTGGGGCGCCTGCGTCTCGACGGCGGGCGCCACCGGCAATCCACGTTGCGCCAGCAACTCCATCGCACGCTCAATCGGAATCCGCACCGTCCCCTTCGACTCGTCAACCCACGTGTAATTCTCAAGCAGCAGATCCTCGCGCGCATGCAGGTCGGCCACGTCCTGATTGCCGTCGTCGGTCTGCACCCGCGGCGTGGGAAAACTCTGCGTAATCTCCGCCATCTTGTTCTGCAGTTCGGGGCTCGAAGGCATATTGCCGAGCTGGCGCACATCCACCGTCTTCGACCACTTGCTGGTGGGCCCGTCCTGCTTGTTCATGCGCGCGTTCAGCACCTTGCCGATGCCGTAGCAAAGCACTCCCGCCACCACGACAAAGATCGCTAGCGCGGTGATAAACACCACAATGCCCGTGACCCCGACGTCGCTCGGCTCATAGCCCAGCGAGGCGTCGACCTTCTCCGGGGCGGTCTTATTCCGATCCGGATCTTCAAATACGTTATGCCCATGCTCGTCATGCATTGACATGTTCGGGCTCCAATATCTCCGCGAGATGCGGATCGTTCACCTGCACCAGCGGCCGTGTCTTCAGGCGCGTGCAGAAATAGGCCAGCCAGAACGAGAACAATGCGGCCGGCACGGCAATGTATTCGAGAATTCCCCAGCTGAAGTGGAGATTGCGCGCCGCATCCTTGAAGTTCGGCTCGATTAGCCAGAACATGTCGAAGGCGCGCGCAAAAACCATCCACTGGCAGACGCGCAGCAGGCGTTTCTTGTTGCGCTTCAGGTCACGCGAGAGCAGCATCGAGAACGGAATCACCCAGTGGAAGATAAAGTCGAGCGTGATAATCACGCCCCAGCTCCCGCGAATCCGGTCGAGATACCAATTGATCTCGCCCGGCAGATTTCCCGACCAGATGATCAGGAACTGCCCGAAGTTCAGATAGATATTCAGCATCACGAAAGCAAAGGCGAGCTTGCCCAGGTCGTGCTGTTCGGTCTGGCGCAGAATGGTCTTGAACGGCTCTGCCTTCGAGAGCGAAATCGTCACGATGATCGAGAACGCCAGCACCAGATATCCTTGGCCGACGAGAAACAGCAATCCGTAAACCGACGAAAACCACGTCACATCCATCGACATCACCCAGTAAATGGCGCACGCCGTCATGGTGATGGAGTAGATCAGGATTCCCGGCCCGCTGATGTTCTCGAATTTTTTGATCCAGTAAGGCGTGTTCTCGGGTACGTCGGCATCGCGCTTGAGAGCGAGCGCGTTCAGTCGCCACGCGTAGTAAGCCCAGATGGCAAAACACAGCAGGCCTACCCAGACAAAAGCCGTGGGGTTCAGCATCGGGCGTTTGAAGTTGAGGCAATGCGCCTCGATCTCGCTGATGAGACCGCTCTTGAGCGCCGTCGCGGTGTCGCTCGCCGTGGTGTACTGCGCCCAAAGGTAAAGCCGCTTCATGAAGATCGCGATCACGATCCAATAAACGAATGTCAGCGGCAGCGTGCGGCTCAGCGCTTCAAGCGGGCGGCGCAACAACAGTCCCCACTTGCCGCCGGAGCAGTACTGCACCATCAGCAGAGCCAATCCGCCAACCGCCAACCCCCAAGTCCACATGGTGCCGAGCGTCCAGGCACGCAGCAGATGATCCCAGCCATGCCCGTCCTGCATCTCGCCCAGGTATCCGAGGACCACCGCGATCGCGGCAAAGATGACTCCAGCCACGAGCGCGCGCCTCTTCCAGCCGTCGACAAAAGCCGGCGCACCGAGCTCCGCAGGAAGAGCCTTAGCGTGAGAAGCCGCGTTGGTATCGTGAGCCATTCTTACCTCAAGTCCATAATTCGTCGTTCCCTGTTCCCTGTTCTTCACTTCGGCGCTGCGGGTAGCGCTGTCTTCGGAATCGAAATCTTCGGGTCCGCCGGATAAGCCGGCGCCATGCCCGGCGTTCCCTGGCCGGCAATCGGTTTCGAAGCCTGGATCGCCGTCGCCGGTGTCGGCCAGGCCTGCGCGTACTCGGGATGCCCCTCGGCGCTTGCAACATCCTTGAGGTTCCTGATCTGGACCCCCGCTGGCACATCCTTCACCGTGGCTGCCTCGCTCAGTTGCAGGGCACGGATGTATGCCGCGACGGCCCAGCGATCCGAAGGCGTCAGTTGCGACGAATAATCCGGCATGGCCCCGTAGCCGTGCGTCATCACATAGAAATAATGAGAAAGCGGCTGCGACAGCCGCACCTGATCGTGGAAATTGGCGGCCGGCTTGAAGCCGCGCTGCACAATCTCTCCCAACCCGTTGCCCACGCGCGAGTGGCAGGGAGTGCAGTAAATGTTGAACCGCTCCTGGCCGCGCTCAAGCACTTCCATGGTCAGCGGAATCTCGCTGGGCAACGCGTCGAGTTCCTGCCGGTAACCATTCGGACCCTCCACCACGCCGGTATAAAAGTAACTGTCTTCGTGCAGTTGGCCGCGCGCCACCGTGTTCAAAACCTGCGGACGCGCACCGCGATGATCGGCGTAGAAGTTCGATCCCCGCTGCGGATCCATCTTCGGCTGATCGTGCATGTCCTGCCGGCATCCGGCGACAAATACTGCCGCGCTCATGCCGGCCACAGCAACTCCATGCCGAATTAGACGGAGTCTTGTATCAGGGCACGACTTTAGTCGTGCCGCAATTCGCCTCCCAAAAATCCCGGGCTTTAGCCCCTGCAGCGATGCCGGCACACGAGAAAGGCTTCTCTCAGAGACGGAACTGTCGTTAGAAAACATGCGCGCAAACGAACTGAGACGGAGTAAACGCATTAGTAATCTACCTCCGTCACGCTGAGCGGCTTGAACGCTTCCAAATAGGCCTTGGTTTGCGCGCGATCGAACTTGGGATCGAGCGCCTCCAGACAAAGGAAAAACTTATCGGTCGTCGCGCCATCGCGGAAGTTGGGCGCGTTGAACAGCGGATGATAAAGCGCCGGCAATCCGTTCAGCGCCAGCATCCCGAAGGCCGCCGAAAGCCCAGCCCACAAAATGGTCCACTCGTAAGCAGGCACGATGAACGCCGGCCACGAATACATCGGCCGGCCCGCGATGTTTAACGGATAAGCCAGCACCGAAATCCAGGTTTCGAGCGTAAACACGGCCACCCCGCCCATCAGTCCGCCGATCAGCGTCAAAAGCGGCACCTTGTTGCGGTGGAATCCGATAGCTTCGGCCGCTTCCTCCACGGGATACGGCGTATAGCAGTCCATGCGCCGCCAGCCGTCCTCGCGTGCCTGTCGCGCGGCTCTCACCAGGTCGCCCGGCGTCTCGAATTCGGCCAGCAGGCCGTAAGTTCCTTCGCGTGCGGGCATCAGTCACCAGCCTCCACAGTGGCCTTGGGCTTGATCTTGGCCTGCGGCAGAATCATGCGGATTTCGTTCATGGGAATCATGGGCAGGAAGCGCACAAACAACAGGAACAGCGTGGTGAACAAGCCGAGCGTGCCCACGAATGTCATGTAATCCCACTTAGTCGCGCGATAAGTTCCCCAGGACGACGGCAAAAAGTCCCGGTAGAGGCTGGTCACGATGATGACGAAGCGCTCAAACCACATGCCCACATTCACAACAATCGAGATGAAGAACATGAACGCAATGTTGGTGCGTAACTTGCGCGACCACAGCGTCGTCAGCGGAATCACCAGGTTGCAGGCGATCAGCGTCCAATACGACCAGCCCATCGGGCCGAAGGCCCTATTCCAGAATGCGAATGCCTCCCAGTGATCGGCCGAGTACCAGGCCATGAAGGCTTCCATAGCGTATCCGTAGCCGACGATGAAGCCAGTCACCAGCATTACCTTGCCCATGTTATCGATGTGCCGCTCCGTCACCAGCGACTCCAGGTGATAGAACTTGCGCAGCGGAATGGCCAGCGTCAGCACCATGGCGAATCCCGAATAAATTGCGCCAGCCACAAAGTACGGCGGGAAAATCGTCGTATGCCATCCTGGCAAAACCGCCACGGCGAAATCGAAACTGATGACCGTGTGCACCGAGAGCACCAGCGGCGTGGCGAGGCCTGCGAGCAAGAGCGATGCCGTCTCGTAGCGCATCCAGTGGCGCACCGAGCCGCGCCAGCCCACGCTCAGGAGCCCGTAAAAATACTGCGCGAACTTGTTTTGTGCGCGATCGCGCATGGTCGCCAGATCGGGCACCATGCCGATGTACCAGAACACAACCGAAATGGTGGCGTAGGTCGACACTGCAAATACGTCCCACAACAGCGGCGAGCGGAATTGCGGCCACACGTTCATGGTCAGGGGCACCGGCAGCATCCAGTAAGCCAGCCAGGGACGGCCCACGTGAATCAGCGGAAACATGCCGGCGCAGACCACTGCAAAGATCGTCATGGCCTCGGCAAAGCGGCTGATGGAGTTGCGCCAGCCTTGCTTGAAGAGCAGCAGAATTGCCGAGATCAGCGTGCCGGCGTGGCCGATGCCGATCCACCACACGAAGTTGATAATCGCAAAGCCCCACGCCACAGGTTGCGTTATGGCCCAAATGCCGGTGCCCTTGAGGAAGAGCCAGGTAACCGCAACCAGGAGCATCGTGGCGCCGCCGCCGGCAAAGGTAAACAGTGCGAACCAGCCCATAGGCGTGTGCGGCGTGAGCACAATGCGCACGATCTTCTCGGTGATCGACCGGAAGGTCTGCCCCGGCGCAATCACGCGATATTCCCCCGTCGCGGGATCCACCCAATGGTCAGCGGGTTTTATGTCCTTGGTCGCCATTGCTATCTGCTTCTCTCAGTCCCTAGTCGCCGATCGCTTAAGTTCGCACTTCGCATCAAGATTGATTTGTCATCCTGAGCGACGAGCGAAGCGAGGAATCGAAGGATCTGCGGTTGCTTTTTACGAACTTCAACATAACCTCCACGCTCCCTCAGTCCCTACGCCCCTGTTCTTTCCACCGGCGTCTCTTCCAATTCCTGGTTCAGATTCAAAACTTCCGCAACATAAGTGGTCCGCGGGCGCGTATTGATATCCGCGATAACTTGATAACTACGTTGCTGCGCCCTCAACTTAGTAACTTGGCTGTTTTTGTCGTTCTTGTTGCCGAAGGTGATGGCGCCAGCCGGGCACGCCTGCTGGCACGCGGTTACAATCTCGCCATCGCGAATATTGCGGTTCTCCTTATCGGCATCGATCTTGGCTGCCGAGATGCGCTGGATGCAGTAACTGCACTTCTCCATCACACCCCGCGAGCGCACGCTCACGTCGGGATTGCGCATCAGTTTCAAACTCTCGGTTTCGTAATCCGAATAAAGCAGGAAGTTAAACCGCCGCACCTTGTAGGGACAGTTATTCGAGCAATAGCGCGTGCCCACGCAGCGGTTGTAGACCATCGTATTCAGGCCCTCCGGCGTGTGCACCGTTGCGCCTACCGGGCAAACCTGCTCGCAGGGCGCGTTCTCGCAGTGCTGGCAGGCCATGGGCTGGAAGTGCGCGCGCGGCGCAGCCAAATCGCCTTCGAAATAAGTATCGATGCGCAGCCACTGCATGTTGCGCCCGATCCTCACCTGCTGCTTGCCCACCACGGCGATATTGTTCTCGGCATAACAGCTCACGATGCACGCATTGCAGCCCGTGCAACTGTTCATGTCGATCGACATGGCCCAGGCATTGGCCTCGTTGTACTCCCAATTGGGAAAGAGCGACGTGTCGTTCGACGGCGTCTCGCGCCCCTCGCCCTCGTGCGCAAAATTCGGGTTGGCCTTGAACTCCTCGAGCGTCGCGTAGCGGATAATTCCGCGCTCGCCAATCGCCTCATCGGCCTCGAGCGAATTGTTGTTCTGGCCCTTGGGCTGCCCGAACGCTTCGCCGCGATGATCCTGGTAGTGGCTCTTGGTAATCGCGATGCCCCACTTGCCCTCGATCTTGCGCACAGCGCCGGTCGCGTAGAACGGCGCCCACGTATTGCGAATCAGATAAGCATTGAATCCCGCGCCACCAGCCACGCGGCCCACTTCGCGTCCGTAACCGAGATAGACAGTAACCGAGTTATCCGGTGCCCCAGGCGCGACAATCACCGGCGCCTTCACGCGTCCGTTGCCCGCGCTGATTTCGATAATGTCGTCTTCTTCAAGCCCCCACTTAGTCAGCGTCGCGCCCGAAACGATAGCCGCGTTGTCCCAGCTAAGGCTCGTCACCGGCTTGGGCAGCTCCTGCAACCAGCCCACGTTGGCAAAGCGCCCGTCGTACACATTCGGATCGGGCCTGAAAATAATCTCGACCGAATCCTTCGGCGTGGGCGTAGGAATTGTCCTTTGCCCGCCCATGCCCATCACTTTCCCAACTCCAGATTGATCGGGAGCGTTGCTGTCCGCAATCCATCCGTCGTGTAACGCCTTCCTCCAGCCGGCTTCGAAATCTCCCTTAATTAGCGGCTTCCAAGTTTCGCGCACCGCATCGTATGGGCTCACCAGCGGCTCGTCGAGCAGCGCCTGAAAGACGTGATGCGCCGAGTGCCCGCCGTAGAGTGGATCGATCATCGGCTGCACAATCGAAACCGTGCCGTCGTACGCCCGCGCATCGGACCACGACTCAAGATAGTGCGCCGCGGGAACATGCCAATGCGCCTCTTGGCCGGTCTCATCGTAGTGCGTGCCGAGATGCGCAACCACGTTGGCCTTGTTGAAGGCATCGGCAAAATTCAGATCGGCGGGCGCGTCATAAATCGGATTGGAGTTAAGAATGACAAGCCAATCCACCTTGCCCGCATTGAGATCGGCCACCAGCGCCTTGAAATCGCCAAGCTGGTCGCTAGGCAGCGGAATCGCCGGCCCGGAGCCAGCAAAAACCGTCTTGCCCAGGTTACCCAACACGCCATTGATTAAAAAAGCCAGTCTCGCCACCCACGGATCCTGGTAAAGGCCGGGGATCACTGCGCTCTTGCCTGCATTGGCCTTCAAATCCTTCGCCAGCGCAGCCAGAAACTTCTGCTGCTCGGAGGTCCACGCGTAGGCCGGCATTTCGGCCACTGTCGAAAGCGGAACTCCAACCGCCTGCGCCAGCGCCGCAGCAAACGCCGGAATCTCGCTCGCCCTCAGCCCGAGTCGATGCTCCGCCTTCATGCCCGTCGTCGTCGGCGTGCTTTCGACCGCGTAGAGCCGGTTCATGCCGTTTTCCGGTTGCTTGCGCCGCGCGGCGTACTCGCGCACTAACTTATGAAAGCCCGGATAACTCGCTCCCGAAAGAAAATCGGCATCGAGCGAAACAATCACATCCGCCTGGCTCAGGTCGTACTGAACATTCAACCCTTTTTCAAGAAACGTCCCCGCGATCCCAGGCTCATACTGCACCAGCTTCGCCTTGGGCCACGCTTTTTGCACTTCGCCCCACTGCCGCGCCAGCGTCGGCGAAGTAATGGTCGAACTCAAAAAGTAAATTCCCGTTCCGTCCTTGGTCGCAACCACCTTGTCGCGGAAGGCCTCGGCAAACTCCGCCCACTCGCGGTTCTCGTCCTTGTACCTGACATGTTTCGACCGGTCGGGATCGTAGAGATCGAGCAGCGTGCCCTGCGAGTACGGATCTGACCCGCCGTGGTTGTAAGCGTGCTCGGGATTGCCGTCGATCTTAATGGGCCGAAACTCGTCCGTCTTCACCAGCAGCGGCACCGCTCCAGTCGCAAACGGATGCGCCGTGGCAAAGTACATCGGCTTGCCGAGAACCAAATCCTCCGGCGCCTTGATGTAGGGATAAATCGGCTCGTCGGGCTGCTTGGTGCAACCGGCCAGCCCAGCCAGCGCCATCGAAGCCCCCATCAGTTTCATAAAGCCGCGCCGGGAAACTGGATCAACCCACTCCTGCGCGGCCGAGGGAAACTCGCGCTCCACCGCCGCTTGAAACTCCGGCGTATTGGCCAACTCGTCGAGCGACCGCCAATATTTTTTGCCCTTCGCGCCCTTCAACTCCGCACGAACCTGATCAAGCGTCATCTTTTCTTTCATCGCGCTGCTCATCGGTGGCACACCTCGCAGCTGGTCAGATCCTTCGGGGTGCGAATCTTGTAGTGCACCTGCAGGAATTTGCCCATCTCCTCCTGGCTGGTGAACTTTTGGTAAGGTTCGAATCCAGGGGTCATGATCGGAGCCCCGCCGTTTTCGCCGCGGGCAATCGCTTCATCAGCGCGCGTAGCGTACACCGTCGATCCGGTGAGTTCCTTGGTCGCGCAATCGACAACCTGCGCCGTCGGAACGCCGAGCTCATCATCCCTCACCGCGTCAACTCTTGCCGCGCACCACACCGGCTTGTCTTCCGACGGCCCCTCCCACGCCATGTTGTAAATCTCGCTCGTGGGTCGCAAATTCTTCGCCGGGTTGCGATGGCAATCCAAACACCACTCCATCTGAAGCGTGTTCTGCGCGTACATCAGCGGCATCTGGTCCACGCGCCCGTGGCAGCTCTCGCAGCCAATGCCCTTGTTCACATGGATCTCATGGCTGAAGTAAACAAAATCCGGAAGGTCATGAACTTTGATCCAGGGAATCGACTGGCCCGTAGCCCAGCTCTCGCGCACCGGCTCCAGCAGTTGCGCATTGGTCCAGATCTGCGCGTGGCAGTTCATGCAAGTGCGCGTCGGCGGAATGCCCGCGTAGCTCGACTTCTCCACCGTCGTGTGGCAGTACTGGCACTGCAGGCCCAGGCCCTGCACATGATGCTTGTGGCTGAAGGGAACCGGCTGCTCCGCCCGCTGCCCCTGCCGCGTCACCCAAGGCGAGCGCTGCAACTGGTCGAGCGTGACTCCCAAAGCAATGACGATCAACCCCGTCAACACCAAACCCATGCGAGCCAGTGCATTGGAGCTGCGGTCGAAGATTTGCGCCATGAACGAATCCCGGTTTGACTTTCGTTTTGCATGCGCCGCGTGTGCCGGCGGTCACATGAGTGGTGTACAAGAAACGCTCTTCGATAAAGCTCTACCACGAGGCAGGGAAGCCCGAAATTTCAATATAGCGCACGCGAGCCGATTGCGACACAGGCCGGCAGCAAAAAAATACGAAAAGACTATGGAACGTACCGCATTGTAAACCGCTGAAAAGAAAACCGCTTGTGACAAACGTGAAAACTGGCAAACCATAACCGTTCTCCTGGCGCTCTTCGTACCAGAAGTTGGGATGTTCACGAAAAAAATATCACACCGAATGCAGGCCACGCCAGAAGCCAACGTGCGTTTTCATTCGACGGGCACTGCGAGCTGCGCGGACGTCGGCAAATGGATTACTTCCCAATCGCCGACGATTCTGGCATTGTCACGAGCCAGTTTTTGCGGGGTCAGGCGATTCCGCGCTTTCCTCGTGCGCTCGTTCGAGCAAAGTGCGGTTTGTGAACACTTCAACGGACGCAAAGCAAAGGCAGATGAGGCAAAGAGCTATGGCGAAAGGCGAGGTGCTTTTCCCCATCGTACTTAGCCAAGATTCAGGCATGTATCGGGTCAAGCACAGGGCGGTTGTTTCGAGGACGATGATGGCAGCTAGAAACGTGCAATGCCGCCGGAGCAACCGAGGCATTGTTTGTTGGACGATCGAACACTCGAAAAAATAGGGCTGCATCCCGCGCTGGGCGCTGAACGTACCCAACGCGACGAAGGCTGTGTAAGGGATAAGTGAACCTAACTGAATGCCGTAAGGGAGATCGGCCATCGCGATGAGGAAAAAGGAGCTGGCAAACATGACGATGACAATTGGGATCCACAATGCCGGGCGATCAAGTGTAGAGCGCTCGTGGTCGTAGCACACACATAGTGCGGAGCCTGCCGTGGGCTGCGTCTCTTGCGGATCGTCTAGTTGCTCGAACATTCATCCACCTGCTTTCGAACAGGTGCGCCCCTCATTCTGAGAGTTTCGTCGCCTATGTCGACCTTTGAAAGAGCTTCGCCTTCCCAGTCGCCCCCCTCGCCCTCACGCCGTCTGCCAATGCTCCGGCGAAAGCGTCACCGTGGCGCATCCGAACGAGTAGTTGTACCAGGCGTGCTCTGTATTCGGCGTGGCGAAGAAGCCTTCGAGGTCGAGCGCGGCGGCCACGCGCGCCACAAACGAGCGTGCGCCGTAGAAGAGCGTGAAGAAGCTGTCCCAATCGACAGTGAAGAGGAACGAATGGTCGGGTGCGAGCAGCGTTCCACGCGCGGGAAACGCCACCGACCCTGAGCGCAACCCGGCCAGCGGCAAACGCGTTACGGGTTCGGAGTGCGGAAACTCCGGAACAAAGATCAGCTCATCCGCACCAGCCTCCGCAAAAACATGAAGCAGGTCCGCCTGCAAAAGCGGCTCGAAGCGGCCTTCGACCGGCATCCAGATCGGCTCGGATTCAAGAAAGCCCTTGAGCTTGTCGCGCCCCGCCGCATCGGCCAAATAGTCGTCGAGCGAACCGATCGACGTCAGCAGCGCCTGATTCACCCGCGCACACGACTGCAGCCCGGCTGCGGCCGCCACTTCCATCCACGCAACCTTCGCGCCGCGCGCAGCAATCTCCCCGTCGCCCGGATATTGACGCGTCGCGCTCCACCCGAGCTCCGCCGGCACACGCACAAACGGATGCAGCGCCACAAAGACGCACTCGAACGCGCCGCCGTAGGCTTCCACGAGCGGTTCCGTATAAGACGGATAAGTAAATTGTTCCGGTTGCACTGAAAGAATTCTAGCGCAGAACTACCGATCGCAGCAGCCGCAACCGCAACCGCACCGACTAGCGCCGCACCCGCAGCAATCGTCCAGAACGCTGGCACTCGCCCCAGGAGGCCAGCCCGCGATCACCAGAAAGACATCGAGGACGAATAGCCCGATCGCAACATCGTTAAACAGCGACGCCTCGGGGATCTTCGGCCAGAACTGATTCGCCGCCCAGAACAAAAAGGCCGCCGCCAGCAGGATCGCCTTGGCCAGTTCCGCCGCGGAGCCCACTGAGCGATGGCGAGCTAGCTGAAAAACCAGATAGGCGCAGGCGATCGCCGCCAAAGAAAAAGCCGCGAGCGAGTCGTGGCTCCCCGCGGGAAACAGGCGTGGAGCGGCGTCCTCCACAAAGAGCAGCACAACGCCGGCAAGCGTTGCAATGCCCAAAATCAGTGGAACCAGCCTGCGATTGCCGTCATTCGAAGTTTGCACACTCCATTATTTTCCGCCGCGCGAAAGGAATCTATAAAGGTCCGCCCGTTGCTCCCACAGTTTGAATCGTCTTTCGTCACGCACCGGCGCACGCCGGCCCGACGCGTCGAATCATTTAGAATTCATAAGGGCGTAACACCCGCATTCAACAACATCTCACTGCGCGGGACTCGCGATTTAGCCCTGGCGTTTGCACACGTTCCC
>Ga0326727_10021524_pt1 | contig 12614 bp, 8 predicted proteins | sample MB2enrmetagenome_FD_207643 | JGI IMG/M metagenome (GOLD analysis project Ga0326727, IMG submission 207643) | Lab enriched peat soil microbial communities from McLean, Ithaca, NY, United States - MB29MY | ecosystem: Environmental > Terrestrial > Soil > Wetlands > Peat | place: USA: New York...
AGGGGGCGTTATGAAGGACATTATTGTCACGGGTACTTCCCGGGGGCTTGGGGAAGCATTGGCGCTCAAGATCATCGAAAGGGGAGATCACCTGATTTCGGTGTCCCGTAGCGAGAACGAAAAGCTGTCCCATCTTGCCCGGAAGGAAGGCTCCCGGCTGACCCATATCGCCGCGGATCTGTCGCGTCCGGATCACCTGGAAACCGCGGCGGAACGCGTTATGACCGCACTCTCCTCGCAGTCCGAGGGAGCATATCTCGTCAACAACGCCGGGATTCTGGGGCCGATACGGTCGGTCGGCCGTTACGAAGCCGAAGACGCGCGGCGTAATGTCGCGGTCAACCTGTCTGCGGCGATCGCGCTGACGGGGGATTTCATCCGCTGGACGGAGGGTTGGGAGATTCCCCGTCGGGTGGTGAATATCTCCTCCGGTGCAGGCCGGAAGCCAAAACGGGGCTGGTCGGTATATTGCGCCGCTAAGGCGGGGTTGGATATGTTCACCCGGGTGGCGGGAGCCGAGCAGGAAGTTATCCCGAACGGCGTCTTGGTGATGTCTTTTGCGCCGGGCGTCTTGAATACGGGGATGCAGGAAGAAATCCGCTCATCGGATATCTCGGACTTTCCCGAGGTGGAACGGTTTATCGGGCTGTACCGCGACGGGAAGCTGCTTTCTCCGGACTTCGTAGCCGAGCGGGTGCTGCGGCTGCTCGAAATCGACGGTCTTGAGAACGGCGGTTGTTACGATATATCCGATTTTCCCCTGGAAAACCCGGGCGAAGCGCTTCGTTAGGCGGGTTAAAGACAAACGGGCGGTCGATGTGATCGTCCTTAAATTTTGATGGAGACGGAACTACTACTAAAACGATCGCATGGCAGTCGGGGAGGTTGCTGGATATTCTCCTTCCAATGTGATATAATAATACGGATTTGTAGGAGATGTTATCCCATGACTGAGTTCTGGGTCCATTTTTTTCTGGTGGCCGAAGGAACCATGCTCGGTTTCTTTTTTTTCATTGCGATTTTTGAGTTGTTCAACTATTTTCTGAAGCTGGAAAAAGCAGATTGGGCGTTTCCCATGTTCACTTTTGCCGTATTACTCGCGGCCTATTCCTTGATGTCCGGAGAGACCCGGTCTCTATTTCTCGGATGGAAACAGGTTATCCTGGAACGGATACGATTTTTCATTCTTTCGTCCTGGCTTCCCGCGTTGGTGCTGATATTCCGTCAAACGAGGAAACACATTCTTCCGTTCCCGTTGCCGGAAATTCTCATAGGAGCGGGGCTTCTTTTCGCCTTCTCCGTGTTTCTGATTCCGAACGGTCTCATTGCTCTGTTCAATAACATCCGGCTCTTTTTCATTATCCTGACCATGGTTTTAATCTTCATCGGGCTTATCCGTTTATGGGTGCTGAATCGAAGGAACGAAGCGGTCCTTTCCATCGCGCTGATCGTGTTCACCCTTTCCCTGATCCTGGATCTTCTCGACAATTTACAGGGGCATACCCTGCTCAAGTTCAAACCGTATGGCGCTGCATTCTTATGCGTTCTGCTTCTATGGGACCGTATTTTTCAGAAATCCGAGTTCAATAGCGGTGGAAACGGGAAAGAAGTGAACAACCTTCCGAAGAGTCTGACTCCGCGGGAAAGGGAGATCGCCCTGTTTCTGCTGCAAGGTCTCAGTTACAAGGAAATCGCGGCGAAACTGTTCATTTCCGAGAAAACCGTCAACATCCACGTTCAGAAAATCTACCGGAAAACGGGAGTCAACAGCCGTTCCATGCTGATCAGCGAGTTCCAGAAACCTTCTGCCGTTTGAAATTTCTATCGCATTGCAATCAATAGAGATATAAAATCATAGAGACCCCTCTCTATATTCCGGATCCTGAAAAATAGTGTTCCCTCTCTATTTTCGATCGCAAATTTTCGCTCTATACTAACCGGTTGATGGAATGTTAACCACTTTCAACTTCGGAAAACGAAGCGAGGTTTGCTATGCGAAAATTGTTTTTTTTCGTGACTTCGATGTTCTCTCATGGAGGGATTGTTTCTTTTTTAATTGCCGTTATCTTGTTTGTGCCGGTCGGAATCCAGGCGAGGATGGTTCGGGTCGGGATTTACCAGACCAATCCGAAAATTTTTATCGATACCAACGGTGTTCCAAAAGGGATTTTCGTGGATGTCCTGGAAGATATCGCCAAAAAAGAAGGGTGGATGCTGTACTATGTACCCGGCACCCTGGCGGAAACGACAAAAAGGCTGGAAAAGGCGGAAATCGATTTGATGCCGTCCGCCAATTTTTCGGAACAGCGAAGTCAGAAGTTTTCATTCAACAGGATTCCCATACTGATCGATTGGCCTATGATCTACACGAGAGAAGACAGAGAGGTAACCAATATCCGGGAGTTGAATAACAAAACGATCGGCATCTTGAGAGGTTCAGTCTATCCTGAAATCCTTTCGAACCTCCTGTCGTCGAACCGCCTTCAATGCAGGCTTGTCGGATACCGCGATAATTATAGTATGTTCAAGTCCATCGATGATGGAAAAATCGATGCCATCTTTTCCAGCAGATTTCTAGTGCACAGCGACGACAATAACCATTTGTCGACTTTTGCCGTAGACTATTCGCCCATACTTTCGTATTTCGCCGTCAAAAAGGGAGTTAACGAAGATCTGATCCATAATATCGACCGGAGATTTTCCGTATTGATCAACGATTCGAGTTCCGAATATTACCAGAGCCTTCGTTATTGGCTGAATTTTCGCTATGAAGCCGTCGTTCCGAAAGCGTTGTACGGTATCGTCATATTTATCGCGGTCGGCGTTCTGGAGATCCTTTTCGCGGTGTTTCTTCTTTTGCACACGATCCGCAACATGAAGCAATGAAAGACGATGAAGTGAAAGAAGACAGGATAAAAACGAACATACATTGTCAATATAAAGATGCGGAGGGAATCAGTGAAACCCGGACGCTGAAGTGGACCTCAAATCCGGAACCGGGGAATGGCTGCGGGTTATCTTGTTATTAATTATACTGTATATTGATAACGGAGGTTCATTATGAAACTCTTTTCCGTGACGGTTTTGGCGGGCATCTTAATCTCTTTCTGTTTGCTTCATGCGGAAACGGATATTTCATCGGCGCTGACACCCTTGCAGCGCTTGACCAATTCCGAAGCATGGCTCGATGTCGGAAAGACCTATCTCGGTTTGAAGAAAATGAAAAATGCGGAAGCCTGTCTTTTGCGGACGGTCGAGTTTTACCCGATGGGTAAAGCCGCGGGAGAGGCGAGAGAAATCCTGAATAGCCGTTTCGGGATGTCGATGGTTTACCTTCCGGATCAGGTGTATCTACGGTATCTCCAGAAGGCGCAGTCGTCTTCCGATCCGGATATTCGGATCAAGTTCTATTCCATGGCTCTGGAAGCAAAGGAAAGTCCGGATATCTGCCTGGATCTGGCACGGCTTTATCTGAAACGGGGAGAACCGGAGCAGACGCGGATTTTTGTCAACCGGGCGATACAGGACGGCTGGGACAAGAATAAACTGGATTTCCGGTTACAAGAATATGTCCGTTAATTCTTGCTTTTCAAAGGAGGAGCATATGAACAGCATTTATAAGATCTTGCCTTTTCTGACGATTTTACTGTTTTTCGCTTCCTGCGGGCCTGACGCCACCAAGGCGGTCGGGGACGCGAAATCCGCCATCGAAAGGGCGCGCCTGGTGGAAGCTCCCGCCTATTCGGCTGACGAATTTCACTCCGCATCGAGTCTTTACGATATGGCCAAACAATTTCTGGATGCCCAGAAGAGCGGCGACGCTGTGAAAAAGGCGCTGGAATCGAAGGACATGGCAGAAAAATCCTTCACGAACGCGGTCATCCGCCGTGCGGACGCGATTTATCAGAAAGATACGGATCTGCTTGCAAAGGCGACCGCGCAATTCGCGGATAAGCTCGCTGCCGCGAAGATCCGGGATGCTCGCAGCGATTACGACCTTTTGAGCAAGGTTTATCAGGCGAAGGATTACGACGGGACTTATACCAACGGAACTAATCTCGCGGCGAAACTCGCGGATATCGTGGACTATACCGCAAAGGAACTAGACCGGGTGAAAGGGGTGATAGCCGCCGTACAGGGTCGCTCCGATGATGCCGTAACCGACCCGGATGTCCGGAAATACGCGGCGGACGATCTCAAACGCGCGAACGATCTGCTCGACGGAGCCAGGGCGTCCCTCGCGCAGGGAGATCTCGATCCGGCCACCAACCAGGCGGCCCAGGCGGATGCCGTTATCACCGGTCTGCTCGCAAGAGTGGATGCCGAGAAGGCCAAAGATGCGGTCGCAGAGGTCAGTGAAAAGTACGAAAACGCCTCGAAGCAGGATATCGTGATAAAATATGCCGCCGATGTTCTCGTCCAGGCGAAGCCCCTGATTGACGATGCGAGGACCGCGCTGGATAAAAGCAATTGGGCCGACGCCCGGAGCAAGGCGCGCGATGCGTCGCAGTTGATCGATGATGCGGTCCGCAAGGCGGAAGAAGCCTACCGGAAGGTCCAGGCTGTCCGTCAGACCAACACGATCGATCTCGACCGTCAGCAGGAACTGGAGGCGCAGAAAAAGCGGGCGGCGGAGTTCATCGAAGAGGCGAAACAGCGTTTGGAGAAGCTTCGGAGCCTCAAGAAAACCGGTTTCCTCGAACCAGTTCACGGTGATTTCGCTTACATCCTTCCCGGAATGTTCCATCTGTCGGATAACGTCGGCCGGGATAACGCGGGCGCTTCTTCTGCTACTTCTATCTCTTCTTCATCGAACGTTTCCACCAATACGTCGCCGACCGAGGCTCTGGTGGAGAAATACATCCGAATGGCCGAAGACGCATACGCGAACGAAGAATATCTCGATGCGATCGACTATGCCCGCGAAGCGATCCGCATAGCGGACGTTCTCCTGTCCGATCAGGCCGGCAGGACTTACACCGTCCAGTTGCGTCCAAATAACCGGGACTGCCTGTGGAAAATCGCGGGATATATGTACGACAAGCAATACTGGCTCTGGCCCATGATCTGGAGGGCAAACAAGTACCTGATCCAGGATCCCGACCTGATCTATCCGGGACAGGAATTCAAGGTGCCGCCGCTGGCCGGGAAATAGCCGAAACGAGCGCTTCGGGTAAAAAATTGAGTTCCCGGAGCCGATGTGATAAACTGTATACTCGTGTTTTGAGCGAATTTAACCCAGGAGGTCTTTCTCAATGCGGAGAATTCCGACGATTATCGCCCTGCTGATCGCGTCTGTTCCTCTGTTTGCGGTGAATCTGCTTCCCGGATCCCAGCTTTTTTATCTGGGATACGGACCCAGTGAAACCGCCCTGGGATATACAGGAATTTCGGAATTGGGAAGCATCTCAGGGAATGCATGGAATCCCGCCAGTTCCGCCGATCTCCGTCGTATTGCCAATACGGTCGATTTCTCGGGCGTCGGCTCCGCCGATTTTCTGGGGAGCCTTGGCTTCTTTATGCCGACGGTCGGCGGGGTTTGCGGCATCAATCTGGAGTACTTCAATACCAACTGGGCGCCGTCAACGATGCAGATCGTCGGCGGGACCGCAAGCTTCGCGAAACAGATTACCGCCGATCTTTACTGGGGAGCCGATTTGACTTACCGGCAGGGATTTTTCGGCAGTGTCCCGGACTGGCAGCTTTCGTTGGATACCGGTGTTATCGTGGGTTCGAAAACATCCGAGACCGGCATCGGTATCCTGGATCCGTTTTGGGGCGTGGTACTCAAAAACCTCGGCAAACCGATCAATCCCACAGGATTTTCTCCCCTTACGCCGGTAACCGTCGGTGCCGGTTTCTCCTTTTACCCGGTCCGCTTCGAGGAAAACCGCCTGAAACTGTCGGCGGACCTTGCCGTACCGGTCTATCCCTTCAACGTCACTCTGGGCATCGGTCTGGAAAATGTCATCTACGACATCTTCAGTATCCGGCTGGGGTATACACTTGCCGGAACCAATTACGGACTTCCCGGAGTCGGTCTTTCCGAGTTTCCGCTGATGGTGGGCGCGGGAATCAACTTCAAAGTCAGGGTCAACCATGCGAACACCAACCATGCCAGTTTCATCGACCTTGCTTTCGGGCGTTCCAAGTTGGAGGATTCCACGGACGTGGATTTATCATGGGCGCTTCAAAATCAGAACTTCAACGGTCAGGACGAATGGGCGAACTCGATCAAACTTTCGGTGGCCTGGGGATACTATGACGACCAGCCCCCCGTGATCAGCGCCGTCGCCGATACCAACTGGTTTTCGCCGAACTTCGACGGCGTCCAGGACAAAGTCCGAATCGCACTGGCGATGAGGGACAACATTATGGTGAACGGCTGGACCTTCGAGATTCTCTCGAATGGAACGCCGGTGCGGAATTGGCGCAGCGTCGACCGTCTCGCCGTCCGGAAACTCACCTTCGAGAAATTCTTCTCCCAGCTTTTGTCCGTCAAGTCGGAAGTCGAAATCCCGAAAGAACTGGTTTGGGACGGCTTCGACGATACCGGCAAGGTGGTTCCCGACGGGGAATATCAATACGTTCTGACCGCCTGGGACGAGAACGGGAATTCCAACCGCACCGTTCCCGCCACGCTAAATGTGGATACGGTGGTTCCGGTCGTCTCGCTGAAACCCGATTACCTCGTTTTCTCGACGAACGCGGTTTCCAACCGAAGCGTAGTGCATATCGCCGTTGCTTCTTCCAACATCCAGCCCAGCGACAGCGTCTCTGCGGTGTTACTCGATTCGAACGGAACCGTGGTTCGGAATTGGGATTTTACTGCCGCATGTCCCGATGAAATCGACTGGAACGGCTTGGACAGTCATTCCAACCTGGCGCCCGAAGGTGCTTACTCCTTCCGGATCAGCGTCCGGAACCCGGCTGGAAATTCCGCGAAGGCTGAACTTCAGAAGATCGCGTTGGTGACGCATAGCCAGACGGCGGCTATTTCCGTTTCCCGTCCCATATTTTCTCCCGTCAGCGACGGAGACCGGAACTCGATTATCCTGAGTCCGATGACCTCGGATCCGACAGGTTTGGTGAAATACCGCGTGGTCATCCAGGATTCCGCGTCCAATATCGTGCGACAATTTACCGGATCGAACGAACTGCCGAAGGAGATCGTCTGGTCGGGTGAAAACCAGGCCGGCAAGAAGCTGCCGGACGGGATTTATCGTTTCCGTCTGGAACTCGCTTTCGATTGCGGCACGATGCCCGTTTCCGATTGGGGGCAGGTGGAGATCGATACGGTTCCGCCCACGGTTGTCATCCATACCAAATACCTTGCGTTCGCTCCCGGCACGGGGGGCGTTCAGGACAGCCTTCCCTTCGACCTGAAATGGAACGGCAGGGATGAAGACGTTTACGAGACGAAAGTCGTGGATTCTCTGGGCTACGCGGTTTATTACGACCGGTTCACCCGGAAGGACGCTCCCTCGAATTTCGTATGGAACGGTCTGGACAAGAATTTCAATACGCTTCCCGAGGGGCGCTATACTTATATTATATCCGGATCCGATGAAGCGGGAAACCACAGCGTTTCCCAAGTGAAAGACATCTTCCTCAAGAACGGCCGCGACAAGGCGACCCTGCTTGCCGATGTCGCCGCGTTCTCGCCCGGTTCAACGAACGCGATTCCGAAAGCGGTACTCACTGCGTCCGTCAGTTCCACCAACGAATTGACCAATTATCTCCTCGAAGTGGCGAATTCCAACGGCAGTGTGGTCAGGAGCTGGCATACCAACGCCTTTCTGACCGTCGCCGAATGGGACGGCAAGGACGATAAAGGCGTTCAGGTACCGGACGGATTCTACCAGTACCAGCTCCATCTCGCTTATACTTACGACCCGAACGTGAAATCCGCCGCGAGGACCGTGAAAGTGGATACCGTGCCTCCGACGGTGAGCGCGAAGGCCGACGACTGGATCTTCTCGCCCAACGGGGACGGCCGAAAGGAGACGTTCGCCATCCATCTGAACGCCGTCGGCGACTCCGACGATGTGTTTGACGCGGCTTTCGCGGACAGTCTCGGGAAGCCGGTGCGCTCCTTCCGCTGGACGGGAAAGGCTCCCTCCGATCTTGTCTGGGACGGGCGCGACGACCTGGGTAATCCCGCTCCGGAAGGAATCTATTTCTTCCATATCGTAGGAGCGGACTCGGCACAAAACCGCGCCGAAGCGACCATACCCGAGGTGAAACTCGTCCGAACCTTCGAAACCCTCGCTTTCGCGGCCATGTCCAACAGCTTTACGCCGTCGCAGGGCGCCCTTTGCTTTACGGGAGCTTTGTCTTCCACGAACGACATTCTCCGTTCCGAAATGTCCATCCGGGATGCTCAGGGCAATCCGGTCCGTCTTTTCCGTCAGGACCGCGGCTTTAACGGTATCTGGAACTGGGACGGCAAATCCGACCAAGGAACCCCGCTGCCCGACGGCAGTTACTCGGCGCAGTTGACCGCCGAATTCGAAAGCGGCAACCTGATTACCACCAACGTCATCGGCATTCTTCTCGGAAACGGCGCGCCGGGCTATCGGCTCTCGCTTGCTCCCGACGTCTTCACTCCCGACGGCGACGGCGAGAACGACACCCTCTTTATCCACCTCGAAGTGTCCAATTTCATCGGCGTCAAGGACTGGAAGCTGACCGTCTACCGGAAAAACGACGACGGAACCAAAGGTCCGGCGTTCAAGCACTGGAACGGAACGGGCAACACCAACCTGACAATTTCCTGGGACGGCCTGGGCGACGATACCAACGATTCCGTGGAGTCCGTACAGGATTATACGCTGGAACTGCAGGCGGTGGATCTGCTCGGCAACCGGGTCACCAACGCGGAAAAGCCACTGTCTGTGGGCGTCTTGGTGGACCGCACGCCCGACGGCATCCGGATCCGGGTATCTTCCATCCAGTTCGAGGTCAATACGCCGAACATGATCGGAAACAGCCAGAAAAACCTCGACAAGGTGATATTCATTATCCGGAAGATCCTTGCTGATCGGGCGAAATACGGTCTTCCCGACAACGCGAAGATCGAAATCAGCGGACATGCGGACGATACCGGAGAAGACCTGACAACACCCGACGGCCGCAATTTCAACGACTGGCTCTCGGAACAGCGGGCGAAGGCCGTTTATTCCTACTTCCTCGATAAGGATATCGATCCGAAACTTCTGGAATATGTAGGTTATGGCAGCAAGAGACCTTATAAAATCATCGATCCGGCAATGTCCATCGAAAAGAAGCGCGATTACCGGCAGCGCAACCGCCGGGTGGAATTCTTCATCCGCAAGTAGAAACCCTTCAGGCATGGGACTATCCCGAAAGGGATGGTCTCATGCCGATTTTTTTTCAGACACGAATGCGTAAAAGTCGCATTCCGGTTGCCGGATATCCCGAAGGTTCGTCACTCCGAGTCGGCGGGGGAAGGTGAGTTGTCCGCCCTTTTTCTCGGGCCGTATCTGTGATGTTGACTCTCAGACCTGGAGGAGAATCGTATGAAGATTCTACGGCAGCTTTCGGCGTTTGCGCTGTTTTCTTTTTTGGTCGAACATGCGGGGAATCTTTTCGCTCAGGAAACATTCCTTTATGCCACCAACGGTATGGTTTCCTATGATACCCTGGGCTACCGGCCCGGCGATACCAACGGTTTTTCCAAGCCTCCGAGCATCGTTGCCGTGACCAACCTGATCACCCTCAACTGGCCTCAACTGGCCGATTTCGAGACCAACGCGTTTTTTGTCGTGACTTTCCGGAACCTGATCACCAACGCGGACAAAACGATCTCCGAGAACGGGATCCAGTCGTATCTGCTGATGAAAAGGGACGGATCTTTCTCCCAGTTCATCGTGGATCAGCCCGTGTTGGAGGACGCATTGACTCCGCGGAACTACTATGTTCTGTTCATCGGGAATTTCGCCCAGAGCGACAACTTCACCATCTATGTCCAGCGGCTGGACTTGCAGCGTAGTCTGAAATATTCGCTGTCTTCGGGCTTCGACTGGAATCAGGCGGTGACCCGGGAAAAACCGGTCAGCAATGTAGCGGGCAAAACGGCTTATACTCTGCTCCGGCTGGAACGGAAGACATTGTATGCGCCATGCATCCTGACGATCAGTAACGACCAGGCGAAATACGATTACAACTTCTATCGCAGGGATTATGTCCTGTTCAAACTGGGCATCGCCGGGTATCTTTTCAACCAGAATTACGGGAGTACCCAGTTGGAAAATTCCTACCTGACGGGATCGGCAGTCTTTTTCCTGGAACTGCACCCTTTCGGCGGCATCCAGTTCAATACATTGGAGTCCTACCCGGTCGCTCCGGATGACCAGGCGAGAATCGACTGGTTCCGGCTGATGCGGCGTCTGGGAGTGGTGGTCGGGACTTCCGTATCGCTCAACAATCCGCCGTTCGATTCCATTTATCTGGGGCTTTCTTATTCGATTACTCCCGACTGGAGCGTGGAAGGCGGAATTGTCTGGTATAAAATCACCAACCAGCAGAGGATCTCTTTCGCTGCCCAGGAATACAACAACCCGGGGCCGTTTATCGGTTTTTCCACGGATCTTCAAAGTACCATCAGCACTCTGGTCAGCCTTTTGAAGCTGAATTGACGGAATCCATTCGCGAAATGAGAATGAAACACGAACCTTACCCAAAGGTATATTCCGGGTAAAGTGTTTCGGATCGAAGCTGGTAAAACGAACTTGAAACTGGAGCAGGGCTATCATGAAAATGCGGATAACCGAACAAACCGTTTTATTCCTGAGTATCGTCAAATGGCTGATATTGGCAACCATCATAGGAATGATTGTCGGACTTTCCACGACCGGTTTCCTGAAACTGCTGAACTGGAGCACCGCAACCGCTAAACTGTTTCCCTATACTTTCTTGTTCATGCCGGTTGCGTTTTTCCTGAGCATTTTGTTGATAAAAAAACTGGCGCCGGATGCGGAGGGACATGGAACGGAAAAGGTGATCGAAGCGGTTCACAAGAAATCCGGGAAAATCGACGCGGCGGTGATTCCGGTTAAACTCCTGGCGACGGTCGTCACTATTGCGGTGGGCGGTTCTGCGGGGAAGGAGGGACCAAGCGCCCAGATAGGTGCCGGGTTGGCCTCGGTTTTTGCCGACATTTTCAAATTCAAGGACGCGGATCGAAAGAAGCTGGTTATCTGCGGAATCAGCGCCGGTTTCGCCGCCGTGTTTGGAACACCTATCGCCGGAGCGATTTTCGGCGTCGAGGTGCTTTTCGTCGGATCGATCCTCTACGATGTACTTTTGCCTTCTTTCATTGCGGGAATTATCAGCTTTCAGATTTCGAAATTTCTGGGGATATCCTATTTTCATTTTCCGTTGAAGTTCATCCCGGAATTCAACAGCATGTTCTTTCTGTTTGTTATCCTGGCGGGGATTTTTTTCGGTCTTTGTTCCTTCTTGCTGATTGAAACGCTGGCAATCGGTAAGAGCATTTCCCATTCCATGAAGAAACTTTGGCCGCCTCTGCTGGGATTGATCGGCGGTGTTTTCATCGTTTTACTGGCTTTCCTGATATCGCGGAAATACCTGGGGCTGGGGTTGGATACCATCGAGAACTGTCTTTCCGGCGGAAAAGTGAACTGGTACGATTTCCTGGCCAAGTCGGTATTTACCAGCATCACGCTCAATTTCGGAGGAAGCGGCGGCATTATTACGCCGATATTTTTTATCGGAGCGACGTCGGGAGCCATTTTTGCGCAGTGGTTTCATCTGAGTATCGCCACTTTTGCGGCAATCGGATTTGTCAGCCTGCTGGCAGGGGCGGCCAATACGCCCATAGCCGCGAGCATTATGGCGGTGGAGCTGTTCGGACCGGCGATCGCCCCTTATGCGGCGGTGGCTTGCGTCATCAGCTTCCTGATGACCGGACATCGTAGTGTTTATCCTTCGCAGATACTGTCCGTCCGGAAATCTCCTCAATTCGATGTGGAATTGGGGAAGGAAATGGATAAAATCGACGCGATCTATATGAATAAGAAAAACCAGTTTCGGAAGGCCCTTCAGTTGTTCTGGGAAATCGAGAATTCCATGGAACAGGACAAGGACCGGAAACCGGAATAGGGAAAATACGCCAGCCGAAGCGGATCATAGCCGCAGCTTGCTTCAGTGAAACAACGAGTTGGATCTCAAAATGGATTGGCAACGTTCGTAAAAGCGAGCTGGGTTTGATTGCTCAAGTTGGTGAAGTTAAATATGGCCTCACTGGTATAGGTGACATTGCTGGAAGAATCAAAAAAATAGACTTTACTGATAACGGTGGGGTAGCTCAGGGTCACGTCCAGAGTCAATATGGTGGAAAGATAACAGACGCTGTTATAGTAAGTTATCGGAAAATATTGGGTGTTGGTGACAACATTGTTGACGATCCAGTCCACCCTCGGGCGTACCGTGGAATTCAATTCATATTCCGTTGTTTCCAGGTTCGTGTTGGTGGAAATGTTGGTATTGATATTTGTATAAATGCCCGTGTTGGTATTAATGTTTGTGTTGATGTTGGTAATGATATCGACGAAATTGCCTGAAATCGA
>Ga0326727_10021525_pt1 | contig 12614 bp, 14 predicted proteins | sample MB2enrmetagenome_FD_207643 | JGI IMG/M metagenome (GOLD analysis project Ga0326727, IMG submission 207643) | Lab enriched peat soil microbial communities from McLean, Ithaca, NY, United States - MB29MY | ecosystem: Environmental > Terrestrial > Soil > Wetlands > Peat | place: USA: New York...
CTATGGCCTTCATCATTCCAGACACGAACTTCTCGGATGAACCGGATTTTGTTGGTTCAGATGTTGACCGTATTTTGACGTGAGGGCAACTGCGTCTTGCGACACATGCGTCGACGGCCAGAGCGCGTCTCAAAAAATCTCTTAAAATCGCTTGCGGTTGGCAGCGTTTAACGCTATGATTCGCAATAGATTTATGACAATTGCAACTAAAAGGCCCCGACGTTCTGGCGCCGCAGATGCGTTTATTGATGCCAGACTGGCCACTGGGATGGTTGCGTTTCCACTCGTGGACTTGGTTAAGGAAACTGGGCTGTCCCCCACGGCAGCAAAAAACCAGCTTTTACGGCTTGGAAACTGGGTGGTAAAGATCACACGGAAGCACCAGTTTTACCTGATTGTCAGCCCAGAGCACCAGACGATGGGGGCTCCACCGGCCAACTGGTGGCTCAATGATTACTTCAAATGGCTGGGGCATCCCTATTATTTGGCCCTCCAATCGGCGGCCGAAGCCTACGGGTCAGAGCCACAAGCGCTGCAGGTGACCCAGGTGATGACTGATGCTTCGAGACGGGAAATCATCGTGGGACGGCTATGTATCCGGTTCTTCCTCAAAAACACAATACAGCAAACGCCAACGCAACAGATGGCGAATGCTTACGCCCCCCTCCTGGTCAGCACACCTGAGGCAACAGCAGTCGATTTGGTCCGATACGCATCGCGCATTGGAGGTATTGAGCGCGCGGCAGAAACGATTGTTCCCTTGGTGCCGTTAATGAAGGCTCCTGAGCTTAAACAGGCCCTGGACGCAGAAAATGAACCTGCGCTAGGGCAGAGGCTAGGCTACATACTTGAATCTGCCGGCCATGCAAAATTGGCCCGCATCGTCGAAGATTGGTTGCCAGCACATCCGCTCTGGACACCGCTCGTCCCGGCACAAGTGGATCGAGAAACCACGCCCACTGTCCCGCGGTGGCACCTCATCAAAAACGCAAAATTGCTCATATGACACGACTCACCCGACGCGACGTACTCGAACACCAAGCCAACGTCCCTTGGCCCAAACTTCGCCAAGTCGAGCAAGACCTGCTGCTCTGCCGGGCGATGGCCGCATTGTTCAACGACAAATTCCTTCATTCCCAAGTCGCCATGCGTGGCGGCACCCTGCTGCACAAGATACACCTTACGCCCCCTTCCCGCTACAGTGAAGATATCGATTTGGTTGCGATCGGAGACCGTCCAGAGGAACACATCAAACGCGCCATCAACCGAGTATTGGCCGATGTTCTGGACCGCCCAACACGATCGCTGTGGGGCGCGGCTGCAATGGCAATTCGCAATCTCAGCAAGCCATCCCGTTTGCTTCGGATGACTTACTCGATCCAGCCTGTCTGTGAATCCGGACCACCACTGATTATAAAAATCGAAACAAACGTCACCGAGAGAAAACCACATCGCGCGATCCAGAAGATCCCGTTTGAATTCCCTTTCCAAGGCAAGACCGTAAAGACCATGCTTAACGGTTACGATATTCATGAGGTGTTGGGCACCAAGTTGCGGGCTTTGTTTCAGCGCGAAGCGGGTCGCGACCTTTTTGATCTGTACTGGGCATTGACCAAGACAACCGCCCCGGTAAATCCCGCCGCTATAATAGAATCGTTCCAATATTACGTCCGGCAAGAAGGCGCTGTTGCTGGCCGGGCGGAGTTCACAGCCCTTTTACAGTCGCGCCTTACAAATCGTGGGTTTTGCACAGACATGGAGCATCTGCTCCGTGTGGGCCTCACCTACGACCCGCAGCAGGCAGGCGAATACATCCAGATCCATTTGCTGAATTTGCTACCAAAATAATTTCATGTTGATGCCACATCTAAACCCGGATTTCCCATACTCGCTTTACAAGACAATATTATTGACCTAAGATGGAGCCGCATAAACAAAGGCTTTCATCTATCCTGTCACGACTTTGTGGACAACCAGGTGCGGCTGCAACTGTTCGTGCTGGCCTACAACCTAGGCAACTTCCTGCGTCAGGCGGTGCTGCCCCAGAAGGTGCGTCACTGGACACTGACGACGTTGCGGGAGAAATTGATCAAGATCAGGGCGAAGGTCGTGCGCCATTCCCGGAAGATAATCTTCCAGATGGCGGAAGTAGCGGTCCCGCGAGAGTTGTTCCGTGACATCCTGAGATCAATTGACCGCCTGAGATTGGTGCCGACGGTGTCAGGATGAACACGGAACGTGTCAAAAATGCAGAGGAACACCGGTGCCGCAGAGGCGGTGTCTTTGCATTCGGACGGAAAGGCGTGTTGGTGGTCCAAAATGGTGCCCGCAGAGCCTCGGAACAAGAAAAACAGAGCATGGAAACTGAAAGACGATGAAAAATACTTGCAACAATGCAGAGGGGAGTCAAAATCCTGAAAAACAGCCCACGCTGATCGCGGGCAAGAAACTAAATGGGAAATCCCAATTGAGGAGGCCGCCAAGTTGATTGATGAACTTTCAGGATAGGCCGCTCTGAACAACCGCTATGAACGCGCCTAAAGTCTTCATCAGCTACAGCCACGACTCAATGGGACACCGCGAGCGGGTGCTGGCGCTGGCGGAGCGCCTCCGGGCCGATGGCATCGAGGCGCGGCTCGACCAATACGTCAAGGGCGCGCCCGAAGAAGGCTGGCCTCGCTGGATGCTCAACCAAATGGATTGGGCCGACTACGTGTTGGTCATCTGCACCGAAACATACTATCGGCGTTTTCGCGGCCACGAAGTGCCCGGCAAGGGAAAGGGCGCGGACTGGGAGGGCCAGCTCATAACGCTGGAGATGTACCACGCCAAAAGCCTGACGACCAAATTCGTGCCCGTCTTGGTTGACCCCGGCGACGAACAATTTATTCCTGAGCCCTTGCGCGCCTACACCCACTACGACTACGACACAAGCACCGGTCCAGGCTACGCCGGACTCCGCGATCTCCTGACCGGCCAAGCTGGCGTCAGACCGGGGGACATGGGGGCGATCAAGCGGAAACCTTCTGAACCCCGTCGCCAGCCAGATTCGTTCCTGCGCCAGCTGTTCCGCTGGTGGCTGGACCGCAAAGCGGAGCGCCGTTACCTGCGGCAAGTGATTGAAGAGCACAAGTATTTCACCTTCCTGGGGCGCGACACGCCCTTCAACCTGGATCGCATCTACATCGCGCTCATGGTGGGCAAGTACGTGCCGCCACAGGAAAGGCCGGATGATCCTTCCACCGCTCCGGGGGCGCAACGTACCGGCACCGTCGAGGTGATTGAGGCTCTGAAGCGCGAGCCGCCACGCCTGCTGGTGTTGGGCGAGCCGGGCTGCGGCAAGACGACGCTACTCAAGTATCTTGCTCTCCGAATAGCCTCGCGCGATCCCGCTTTCGGCGAGTTTGCGCGGAAATGGGTCTCGAACCCGTGGGCCGTGCTCGCGGATCGGCTTCAGCGCCGCTTATCTTCTTCCCACCCGTGGCTGAGCCTCTTCGCCGGCGTCTTTCTGCTCGTCGCCCTTCTGCTCGGCGCTCTGTTGTTGATGCTCGTTGACCCCAGCCGTAGCGCGAATGCAGTCTGGCCCGTGCCGCGTGTCACTGTACTGGTTTGGCTCGGGCGGGTACAGTGGCTCCGGCCTTGGGCCATCGGAGCCGTAGCGCTCGCTTTGGTGGTTTATTTGTACCCCTTCTGGAATCGCTCCCCGTTGGTCGCTTTACGCTGGCTGCGTGACCGGTGGACGCGGTTTCCGCTCCCGGTGTATACCACCCTCAACGATCTCGCCGGCAATGCGGAGGACTTGATGGAACGCCTAGCATGCCCGCTGGAGCCAGCCGGGATCAGCGACCCGCCAGCCTTCCTCCGCAGCAAACTGAAAGTGGGCGAAGCGTTGCTCCTCTTGGACGCCTTGGACGAGGTCGTCGTGGAGCCTGCGCGCGAACGGGTCGCGGCAGAAATCGTTCGGGCCGGCGCAGGGGCGCGGGTCCCGATGCTGATAACCTGCCGGATCGCTGCGTTCGCGGGGCATCCACTGGAATATCGGTTTCCTAGCTTCTGGCAAATGGAGGTGCAGGAGTTCTCTGACCGGCAAGTGGAACTGTTCCTTCAGAATTGGTTCGCCGACCAACCGCCCGAACAACAGGCGGCGCAAGTCGGAGGACTCTTGAACGCCTTGGGGCGCAGTTCCCGGATGCACGCCTTGGCGGCCAATCCGCTTCTCCTCTCCTTGATGGCGCTGGTGTATGAGCGGAATTGGCGCCTGCCGGAGCGCCGGGTGGAACTATACGAGAAGTGCTCAGATGTGCTGTTGGAGGAATGGGACAAAGCCAAGGGAGTGGCGTCGGCAAAGCCATGGGGGCGGCCAGAGAAACGGGCGGTCCTCCAATTTGCGGCAGCCCGGTTCCATTATGCCGGCGTGCGCCAGTTCAGCCGGGAGAGTTTGGAGGAGGCTGTCCAAGCGGCCCGGCCCAACGCCCAGGCGGACGAGCGGGCGGCCTTGCTCCAGGAAGTTCTTGAACGCAGCGGGTTGATCCGGGCCAAGTCCCGCACCAGTTACGACTTTGTGCATCTCACCTTCCAAGAATACTTCACCGCACTGAGTATCCACGAGCGCGGTGGCACGGCGAGCCTCATCATGGCGTCCTTGGGAGATCCGTGGTGGCGAGAAGTCATTCTGCTCTGTGTCGGCCTCCAAGCGGACGCGACGACTCTGCTGGAGGAGTTGAATCGGCTGGATGTGTTTCTGGCGGCGTCCGCCCTAGCTGATGCGCGGCCCGTGGGCACCGAAGCGTTCACGAGCGCAGCCAACCGCATCCTGGCTGGCATCACGCGTTTGGTCGAAACCGATGCCTCAAGGCGGCTGGAGGCTGCGGAGGCTCTGGCCGAACTGCGGCAGGAAGAGGCACGAGCCTGGCTCGTCAAACACGCCAAGGAAGACCAGCGGCCTGAGATCGCACTGGCCTCGACCCTCTCGCTGGGGCGAGTGGCCCATCGTGCGGCACTGGATGAACTCTGGCCGCAAGTCGGCCCGGTGCTTAGGCGTTTACACTGGGGGTTGGGGCGATTGGGGAAAGACTGGAACCAGCGGATTCTAGCCCTGCTGGAGCGGCTCGACTTCCCGCTGGTATTTGTCCCCGCTGGGGAATTTGTGATAGGAAACGATAAGGGCGCCATGAATGAGCGCCCCAAGCACACGGTTGTGCTGCCAAACTATTGGATTGGGAAATACCCAGTGACCAACGCGCAGTTTGCGCGGTTTGTGGAGGAGACAGGATACAAAGTCACGGAGTGGCGCAGCCAGTTCGGTCCCGGCAAAGCGCGGCATCCGGCCGTGTGGGTGAATTGGCATGACGCGCTGGCTTTCTGCAAGTGGGCAGGGATGGGACTGCCAAGCGAGGCTGAGTGGGAGAAGGCAGCGCGAGGAACCGACGGGAGGACCTACCCGTGGGGCAATCAATGGGAGGCAGGACGGTGCAATTGCGTTTGCCTGCGCACCTCGCCGGTTGACGAATACCCGCAAGGCGTCAGCCCTTACGGCTGCTTTGACATGGCGGGGAATGTGCGAGAATGGACCCGAAGTCTCTACAGACCGTATCCCTACGATTTGCACGACGGGCGTGAGGTGCCGGACGGGCAGGATGGAACTATTTTCGCCACTCATACCCATCGTGTTCTGCGGGGCGGTTACTGGGGCAATCGTGGTTCGCACGGTCTGTCTCTTTGGAGCCGCTACAGTTCTCCTCCAGGTTCTCGTGAAGACGGTTTCGGGTTTCGATTGGTGTGTTTGAAGGAGTTGACATGAACCGACACTTTGCCGATCGGCCTAGCGCGTTCCCCGCCTCGCAACATTTCACTGACCCTCAATGAACCGCCCCAAAGACATCATTGACTGCATCGAAGCTCTCGCCGCCGAGAATGGTCACTTCGAGCCGGTGGACGAGGATTATTACCTGTCCTTTCTGGATCTCACCCAACCTGAAATCGAAAAGCTCGCCGTGGCTGTTATGCTCGACCGCGAAAAAGAGGTCCGCCGGCTGTCGGACTAAAATGGACCACCACTTCGCTTATGCCGGTTGTGGACGCATCATATACTTCGCCGGGGACTTCGGTTTGGAGATTGCGGCGAGCACGCGGACTGTCCACTCCTACAATCAACCGCTTTAACCATGCCCCGCCACCTTGCTTGGCGGGCACATCTTGCAAACGCATTTTGTGGGAAATCCATTCTAAAACACTGAAGCTTGGAACCCAAAGCTTACGAAAATACGAGTTGGTATCATGACGCCGTCGCAGAACTTCAAAGTCCATTTGAGGAGGAAGATCGTCAGGACAAATCCGTGGATTTGATGCGTGCATCCGCTCACGGTTTCGACCAGTTATTCCACAAACTCGTTCGGGAGCCTCGTATTCGCGATGAATCCGGGGAACCCGATTTCTGTCTGGTCCCAACAACTCCCGGCATCACCGAGACAACAATGAAGTTCCGGGCGCCTTTTACTTTGGCAACCACCATCCAGGGGTTGCAACGGCTCTGAATGCCTTTTACAAAGCAAATTATCTCCTCTACCGATCGGGCCAACGGTAATCTTAAAAACCCCAAAGTTGGATAGGGCAGCTTTCGAATGACGGTCGGTGGGCGCTCTCCCACAGACATGGTACAGTTGTTCATTTCGCGCTAGCGAGGATAGTCAAAGGTTGATTAATAAGCGGTAGACTGCATCTCTAACTCCTTATAGACGTATAATAAACGCATTGGACATTCCAGTGTGCAAAAGCACGTCGAACAGAAACCAGATCTTCGCAGTTTGAGGATCAAAAAGACATATGAGCCAGTTACCAATCAGTGAGCATCTTTCTGAGGTGTTTCACAAGCTTCCGGAGGGAATAGATCCGAATATCGCAGTTCTTTTAGTCCTTTCGCTCGAAGACGACGCACGAGGGCCTGTGTCGCCGGCTCAGCAAAAGTGGATCGAGGAGATACGGGCTAAGTATTGTTTGGACGATTCAGAAGCTGTGAAGAAGTTCATTGGAAACCGCTTCACCCACATGCTGCCAGATCAGAAGAAGTCATCATTGGGCAAATACTACTCTCCGACAGGAGCCATTCGTCTGGTAAGAGCACTGCTCAAGGGTATTCTCAATCCCAGCGATTTAGTTCTGGACATCTGCGTCGGGTGTGGGGCTTTCGCGTTTGAATTCGCCGGCAACGAGTTTTACGGATTTGATATCGATCCGGTTGCCGTGCAAATCTTGAAGAAAATGGGCTTTAAATTGATGGTCGAGATGGATTCCCTGGCATGTGTCGACCGCGCACGGTTTGACATTCCCGAGGATAAGCGTGTCGTGATCGTCGGGAATCCGCCCTACAATGACAGGACATCAAAAAACCGCCGCAAATCCAAAAGCCAAGTTCACGCACCGATGGATGCGCGGGTCGATAACCAAGATTCGGGCGTCGCATTCATGCGCGCTTATTTCCTCCTAAAACCGCGGGCTGTAGCTGTTCTGCACCCCCTGACTTACCTGCTTAAACCCACACTCTACGGCCGATTGGCCAACTTTGGATATCGCCTTGAAACTTGTGTCATCTTTTCCAGTCGAGCATTTGCGACTCATGGCAGCAATGCGTTCCCCTTCGCGGCTGCGCTTTGGTTGCCCAGAGACCTTGCAGCCTTTGAGGCAGGCCGGGAGCATGATAGCTTATAACGGCTCTGCAAACGCCCCGGTGAATGCAGGCAGTTATGCTGTTACGGCGAGCCCCAGCGATACAAACTATATTGGGTCGGCCACCAGCACGCTCGTTGTCAATAAGGCGAGCGCTTCTCTCGTCCTGAGCAATCTTTCTCAGACGTACGATGGCACGGCGAAGACGGTCGCTGCCGTTACCACGCCAACCAATCTGGCAGTGAACGTGCTCTACGACGAATCGGACGCGGCCCCAACCAATGCTGGTAGCTACAGCGCGGGCGCCAGCATCGTCGCTGCCAATTACGAGGGAACAGTCACCAACGTACTGAACATCGCAAAAGCGACGGCTGCGATACAACTGAGCCAACTGGTGCAGGACTACACCGGGAATCCCTGCCAGGCCACGGTGGCCACGGTGCCCGCTGGATTGAACGTGGACGTCACCTACAACGGCACCAACGAGGCCCCCAGCGCCATCGGAAATTACAACATGGTTGTCAACGTGAACGATACGAATTACGCCGGGACTGCCACTGCCACTTTCACAATAGAGCAGGTTTCCCCGCCATCTAACCTCATAATCATCAGCTGGACAGCATCGGTTAACGAAGTCACGCTGCTGGAAAGTACCGACCTCGTCAATTGGGTGACAAATACCACATCTGCAATAGTTTCCAGCGCCGCCAGTGGCACAAGCGCCATGGCTGTGCCGATTGAACCGGGCAACCACTTTTTCCGCGTCGTTTCCATGGGGGTGGGGATACCCATAAGGATCAATTGATGCCCAACAAATTTCACTGGAAATCTTGCGGCAGTGCATTACAATACAGAAGTTATGAACGCCATCGTTGAGATCAGGGCAGCAGAGGGCGGCGAGGACGCAAAGTCCTTGGTCGTCGAGCAGATTCGTATCTATTCACGTTTGTGCCAGAAGCACGACCTCTGAATGGAACTACTGGACTTGCGTCCAGGAATCGCAGTTCTCAACATTGAGGGTCATCTCGCCCACGAATTATTCAAGGATGAGGCAGGCGGACATCGCTGGCAGAGGGTCCCCCCGAACGAACGTAACGGCAGGATCCATACCAGCACCATCACCGTCGCCGTACTGAGGATTCCCCGGCCCGAGGAAATTCGGCTCAAGGATAACGAGATGGAGATCACCGCTTGCCGCGGCTCTGGGCCTGGCGGCCAGAATCGGAACAAGTGCAACACGGCCATCCAGATAAGGCACCTTCCCACCGGCTTGCTGGTCCGCTCCGAGGCCGAGCGTTCTCAGTTCCAAAACCGTGAGCTGGCTCTCGGTGTCCTCCGCTCCAAGCTCATGGAGATGCAGAAGAACCGACACCATCAAGGCATCAACACGCTCCGGCGCCAACAGGTCGGAACAGGCATGCGCGGCGACAAGAGACGCACCATTGCCTGCCAGCGCGGCATCGCCGTCGATCACGTCACCGGCAGACGGTGGCAGATGGACCAGTACCTGGCGGGAAAATGGTAACAGGAAGCCGCCTCACTGGTGGTGACCATTTGGATCAGACTCCCAGCGCCGGGACGCCAACGGGCGAACCGTCGCCGGTCTGTGGAGAACTCCCCTCCCCTGCCCCACTGTTGTCAGGCGGAACTTCGACCGTCGATGCCTTGCGGTATCGGATCCGCCTTCTTAGAAAATCTCCACGCCTCGGCCGCGTTTTTTGGCCCGATTCCTTCATGGCGCTTGCCAGATCGATCTGCCGTGTTACCTGCCAAAACCCGCGTTGCGAGCACTTCACCCATCCCTGTTCCTTCATGTAGGACAGGCACCAGAAGATGGTTCTGATGCTCAACCCGGATTCATTTTTCAGGTGATGGATGTTCCAAGGCTGATCCGGATTAGAGAGCATCAGAGTGGGGATTCGCGAGGCTTTGCCGTTAAAATAGACCGGATCCTTCCAAGGGGTTCTGAACTGCAGGTTGCGCAGTTCCGGCCGGCCTTCGACATCCACCAACAGCTTGTCCGCGCACAGCAGTACGCGGCCCGTAAGGTCCGCGCAGCAGATCTTGAGATGGGCGCAGAATTTGATGACGTCCTGCGGAAGGCGCGTGGTGACAAGAAGGTACTTTCTTAACCTCGCGGAAACATCGCTCTTGCGAATATCAAGAACCGGACGGAGCTTGAGATTGAATTCCACTCCATCAAACTGGAAGCGGAGGAACCCTTCTGCAGCACCCGGCATCAGCTTGCCGGGAAAGTCCGGCAAGACGGTTTCCTTGAACACACGGGACAACTGTGCGGCAGATTCGATGGGGATGACCCTTGACTTCTCGACCCGAAGCACGCGGGCGATTTCGTCCGTGTTGAGAACACGCCAATCGCCGTGGCCGTAGCTATTGATCCAGCCGAAAGCCCTTAACTCCTTGAGCGCCTTGTAAACGCACCCCGTGCTCAACCCCGATGCCTGCTGCATGCGGATGGTATTCCATTTGCAAGCCGGATTCTGCAGCAGAATATAAAGTATTCTCCCGACACTCTCGTCCAGGGCCGCTCGTGTTTTCTCGGTCAGCGCCTTCTTCGGCTTTTTGATTGGCCACGTCCGGGCCAGCGGGCTGAGGGAACGATCGATCAAGAGCCGTTCGCGGCGGATAAAAACGCGCCCTGCCAAGTCAACGTGGCTGATCTTCCGCCGCCGCAGGTTTTCCAGGACGGCATCCTGGTGGAAAACGGCGCCGATGAAATAGACTCCCGCAACCGCCTTCCCATCCGGCGCCACAAAAGGTATGTCCCTTTCGTACTGGTCCCCGCTAATAAGCCCCAAGTTGACATCCAAGTGCGACGAGATCAGCTGGAAAAAGAATCCTTCGCCATCGAGCTCGTATTGAACCCAGCAGCCCCTCGGGATCTGGGACCATGTGCCATAGAGGAAGCGCGTGGTTAACATCTGCCAGAGATGGGGAGCCATTTCCAGCCGGGTTGGAAAACGTCGGCGGCGTGTCACGGCTTCGGCGTTTGGTTTTGCGGCAACCCCACTGGCCCGGTCAGACTCAAGAGCTGGTCCAGCGCCTTTAGGCATGCCGAGCCCCCAATCCGCCGCTTGCTGGTACGCTTTTCCGCCATCATCAGCAGATACGCCATGTTGCTCAGTTTGGCATCGTATGTCTCCGGAAGGAGGATGTTCAAGACGCAAACCGGCTCATCTTGAAAATCCACAATGGTGGTCATGATGCGAGTGGCTGTGCTCGGCAGCAAGCCGGAGAGCTGGGACGTGTCCACCGGTATGGGTGAGCCCAGAAGCTTCTCGACCTCCTTGATCCACGCCGCCACTCCAGCGCTCATGAGGTCGGTCTTGTGAACTCCGAATCGGTGCCGCATGACCTCGATCCTCTGGTCCGCGCTCCGCGGCAGTACAAAGCCAACCTGGACTTTGTCTACGACCCTCCCATACTCAGGGTCCATCGCTTGGAGTCGGCTCTTGAGCACACGGGCTAGCGCCTTTGGATCCTCCGTTGCCTTTGGCAGATCCGAGTTCGCGGTTGCCTTCAACGCCGGGGCGGGCTTTTCAGGGGGTGCGCTCCCCTGCCCTGCTTCACTCGATGAAGCGATTTCATCCTCCGATGCCCGTGCTGGCGGAGCCGAAGCCGCAGGAGGCTCTACTGATCCTGCCGCCGATACCGGCGCTGGCGTGACCGCGGGAATGACTGTTTCTGCATTCCCAGCGGGAGCTGCCGGTGTCGGCGGCGCTGGCAACGCTGGCGGTGCCGGGGTTGTCTCGTTCTCAACGGGTGGAGAGCCGGCTTTATCCAAGTTGGCTCCCTTCATCACCTCCAAACCGCGCCTTGTCGGCTGCCCGATGGGAGCAATTAACGAGTGTGCAGGAGGTGCCGGGGTCGCTTTTGTTTTCATAGATGTGATTCATCAGGTGCCGTCGCGGCAATTCTCAGTGCTTCAGCCTGCGTAAACCGTTGCACGATCTCATTCGTCAGGATTTCGTAGTCTGCAACGATCGTCCTTCGCCTTCCCTTGGCTTCCCAAAGACTCACACCTTCGTAAGCACTTTCCATGAAGTAAACGCACTCGCGAATGGTGGTCTTAAACGACTCATTTGGATAGGCCTGCTCCAATTGCGCTTTAATGGTCTGATGGGCCGTCAATTGGGGCCTGAAACGGGTAAGCAAGAACCCAAGGGTCCGAATGCGCTCCCCCGTCAGTGCCGACACCGCGTCAAAATAAAGGACCGCCCTCTTGGCTCCCTCCCAAGCCCACCCGCTTGAATCCAGCGGCACAAGCACACCATCGCAGGCCAGCACCGCGCTGCCTGTGACCATTGAGTAACCAGGAGGGCAATCAATCAGAACGTAATCGTAAAAGGGCCGGAGAGGCTCGACAAGCCCATGCCTCAAGTTCAAGTACATATTCGCCGCCTTGGTGGCCACGAACTCTTGCAAACCATCCGCCGGATTTCCCGGTTCCCTGCCCTTGTTTAAACCCTCAATAATACCCGCCTGCAGGATTTCCAAATCGATCACCTGCAAGTTCTGAGTCGGTGCCACGACATCAATTTTCAAGTCCTTCCGGTTGGACTTGAGCAGCATTTTCGCCAGATCGACCTTCCTGCCCAGAAGCACGTCGCTGAGTTGGTTGTCTTTGTCGACCATGTCCTCCTCTATGCCAAGAGCTGATGCGGTATTCCCCTGCCCGTCCATATCCACGACCAGAACCCTCTGATTTTGGCGGGCCAACGCCTCCGCCATGTTGACCGTCGTCACCGATTTCCCGACGCCTCCTTTCTGGTTGGAGACGGCTATGGCCCGGGCCGGTCGGCCGGGCTTTGCCCCTTCGCTCTCGGCGACGGGCTGCCCTTCAACAGACATGGTCTGTAATTCGTTCATGCGCCAGATAATGCACACATCCACTTGCACATATCAAGGACAAAATGATTGGTGTGTAACCA
>Ga0326727_10021526_pt1 | contig 12613 bp, 10 predicted proteins | sample MB2enrmetagenome_FD_207643 | JGI IMG/M metagenome (GOLD analysis project Ga0326727, IMG submission 207643) | Lab enriched peat soil microbial communities from McLean, Ithaca, NY, United States - MB29MY | ecosystem: Environmental > Terrestrial > Soil > Wetlands > Peat | place: USA: New York...
GCACTGGGCGGCTTCGGCACGGTCGGCATCAAGCTCAATGCCGCAGAGGCGGCACTGGTCAGCGCCATTGGTCACGAGGTGGAGCGCTTCGCCGCCGCCTACACACGGATCGAGGACACTGGTTGGTTCTGCGCTAAAGGAAAGCATCTTACGGATGCGGCGGCCTTCGTCTGGGGGTAGGGGATAGTAGCCGAGCTTGAGCCGGCCAGCATTGCGCATAAGGTGGGTTCTCCAATGGGATTTGCGTAGTAGTGTGATTTAAAGCATAAATTTGCCGTTCGGCAAGGTTATGCCTTAAATCGCGTTGATATGGTTGCTGGTGGTGCCTTGGATTTTTTGCTCAAGACGCCGAGCACCTTGCGCGCCTCACAAATTACCGGTCTAATGGTTTCCTACTCGCTGCACGGAAGGAAGAACCCGCTCTGAGCTACCATTTATGGCACGACCGAAGAGGGACCCCGTAAGGGAGGAATGAATCGACAACGAAGCTGTGGTAGACGCTTATGGACCGGAAGAGAGGGCCATGGGTTGGTATTACTACCTGGAAAACAAGATACGCTTTCCTTTCCGGGCCACGTGCATCGCTGGCAAAGTGGTTTCCCCGCTCAGAAAGGGAGAGACGGTCGAAGTCCAACGTCTCGCACCTGAAGAAGCCTGCTCCAGCGATATGCTGGCGCTGATCCGCTGGCATAACCGAAATGTGGCCGTTCCCTTGTCGCAGCTAATCGCCGTTGACGCGGATAAAGCAACCGATGAAGCGATCAGCGATTGGCATTATTGGGCAGGCCAAGGCTACAGATTTTGAATCACACCCCTAAGCCCGAGCTACGCAGGCCGCTCAAGCAAAACGGGTTATTACTTCGAGATGCCGAGTGCTTTGCGCGCCTCGCGAACTGCCAAGGTGATGGCCTCCCACTCCCTATGCAATCGTTTTGGAAGGCGCTCAACAATTCTGTTTACCGACGGGTACACGCCCCGGCATCGAAGTTCAGCAGCAATGTTATGGATTTCGCGATGCAACAGTCCGCGTCGGTGTGCCGTCTCAGCCGAGACCCATCGGCGGTGCTGCTCCGCGATCATGCGCCGCACGGTCGGGAAGTACTTGTTCATGAACCACAACGTAATACCCAGGCGCTGGCAGACATTGCGCACAGATGGCACCGGATTTTCCTCGATAGCCGCCATTGCCTGCCTCTCCAGGTCAGCTCTGCGCTTCGCAACGTGCGTCCTGTGTTGCACGATGAGCTGATTGCAGAGATCGGGTTCATGCGTCCGCAGGACTGTTGAGGTCGAATAACCGAGACGTTGGCTTAATTCGACGAGGGTCGGCGCTGGGTGCTCGCGGAGGGCGTTTTCCAACACCTGCCGCATCCTTGCGGGACGTGCTTGCTTCGTCCGAGCGATCTTCTTGCCGATTGCCGTGCACAGTTGCGGAAACTTCTGTTGAATGTATCCGTCGTTCGAGTATCCGAGCTGTGCAGCAATCTGGTGAACAGAGGTTGGCTCAGGCGATTTGAGAGACTGCTTCAGAATCTCCTTCAGTCGAGCGGTCTCGCAAATCCTGGTCGATCCGGGCTTCTTCCACCAATGGCTCCGTCCGGACTGCCGATACCGGGAAGCGATCTTGTGGCAAAGCGTCCGGTCGGCTTGATAAAGCCTCTCTGTGTTCGTGTAGCCCAGCCTTCGCGCAACCCCTGACAGGCTGAGCGGCACGACTTCGTCAAGAGCCGTTAGAAGGGCTTGTCGAATTTCGCTAGCAGGGCGGTATGGGGACACAGCGCGATTTCCGCGGATAGCAACCGCTTCTTTTGCAGCAGCGATGTTCATCGGCGTTGGCCCCGAGGAAGCGAAGAAGCTTGATGCGGGAACATTCAAGCACCGACCGGTTCGCAGCAGATTTTGGAGCCGAGGAACCGCTGTGCCATCAAGCCAGTGCTGCAGAATGCTGCGCGGGCATCGAATGTACTCTGCGAGGGCGAGGGCATTGCCGCCTGCGACCTGTCCGAGATACACGATCAGGCTTCGGCGAAGGGATTCCCGGGCGCCCACTGGGTCGACCCGGGAAAGCATCTCCAGCAGACCTGCTACCTGTCTGCAAGACCAAGTCTGATCTTCTCCGCCGGGAGAGCCAGGTTTTGGTCGGCTACTATCGGCATCGGGAGCCCCCAGCCAACCACCACAGCGCTCGCAGTATCCCGGTCGGCAGAAAACACCGAGTGGATTTAGAGTTCGCCCGCAGCGCGGGCAAGTGTGACAGAGCGGCCGCTCGTGCGCCGGACAATGAGACGACACTTTGATGGCCCAGAGAAGGGGTTCATAGACAGTCTGCCCGTTCGCCCGCCATTGTTCGAGACAGGACGAGCACCATGCCCGTTGCCGGTGAAACAAATGCCCAGGCATCACGTGGCGGAACGGAAGAAGGGTGAGATACCGCAGGTCTCGGCGACTGGTCGCGGTCTCTAGAGCGTGGACCCATTTTGTGACTCGGTCCGTAACTCCGTTAACCGCATAGCTGCACACTCGAAATCCATGGCGGCCGACATGGCAAGCTTTGGACTCCCTCATGACGATTGCGCCCTGGGGAGTCGGAACCTTTGAGAGCACCCGGCCTACCAAGTCCCCCACACTCACCGAGTGCGCTTCAGCAAGCCGGGCAACATAGCTGCTTAGGCTCTCGACCAAGGCGGTGCCGGCACCAATCGGCTCAAGTGCATAGAGTTGGCTCCTTGGCGGGAGCGGCGGACTTGATAGTGACCACGAATCAAAGAGCGACCGCATTTGCATTCATTCGTCCGATGACATCACGCGTCGGAAGCCGCTGGCCCGGTCGCCGGTGCTTGACCAGAGGAACTGGCTGTGTCGAACTTGCTTTCGCTGTGCTGTGGGTGCTCAAGCCCAGTCTCCCGCGAAACCTCGCTACGGCCCCGCTGCGCTCGTTCAGCTTGAGCTCACCATCCGCAATCTCCGCGTGCAGTTGTTCGCATTGAGCGATGCACAAGGCTTGGGATTCAAGAGCGACTCTCGTTAACCGGTTGTCACCTGTTCGAGCCGCCACAGTAGCTGCCCGCACCAGCCATTCTTTCAAGATGCCGACGCAACCAAGGCTCCGTTCATATAAGAACTCCCAGTCGCTCACAAGATCTGACTGATCCTTGAGCGGAAGCTCCTTCTCGAAGGACTGTACAACGTTAATAAAGGTCTGGCGGTCTTCCGAATCCTCGGCACGGTAACGGGCAAGGTGAACGTCGATGCTTCGTCTGCTGAGTTGCCCATTCAGATTTCGGAATGCAAGCAGATCGTAGGTGCCGAACAAAACGTGTACGGTCTTGGTCTGGTTTGCGATCGACTTGATTACGTCCAATTGATCGAGAAGGCGGCGCCCCGATGAAATCTTGCCAAGGTGCTGGGCTTCATCGATCATGACCGCGACGGGCCTGCGGTAGCGGATCGCCTGTTCCACCGCGTACCGGTACTCAGTGCCGACCGCTCTGCAGGTTGGCATGAAGCGCATGGTGGGTTCTACAGATGCTGTGTCCACTTGTCGATTCAGCTTACGGTCGACCAGCGGTTCGTCAAGTCGGTAGAGGAGACGTTTGTAATGGTCACGCCAGTTGAAACTCCCGGACTCTGGAGCTATCGCTTCAACACTGACGACCGGAATCCGCGTGACGTCTTCGTGGAGTTCGCTCAAGAGCTCTGCAGTAATCAACTGCTCAGTTTTCAAGCGCAAGGTCGTCTTACCGACGCCAGTTGGTCCAAACACAAAAATCAGTGAATTCGGCTCAGCCCCGCGTATCGCATTCAGAAGTGCCTTTTTGGCTTGTACGAGCCGAGGATGTGCCACCGTAAAAGCACGAAAACGGTCGAGGCGCAACTCAGGATGATCCAGTTTTCGAGACAGGCCGGTCGCCATCAGAACTCTCCGTAAACTGCGGTGGCTTCAGCTTGGCCGGATGCTGGTATCGGCGGCGTTAGGTTCGCACACTGTGACTCCTGGGATATCTCTCGGTCGGGGGCGGCGTCCGGAACATCAACGGGGCCGTTCAGGCGGATTGAATTGCTTTCCCTGTCGCGTAATCGCTGAAGGAGGAACTTCTCTTCGGTTTCGGCTGATTCAAGAAAATCCGCCAGTTTTCGCGCCGTCAGAATGAATCGCTCCCGAGAGTGCAACTGGTTTCGGCGCCGTAGCTCCTTCGACGCCAACATTATCTCCTTTTCTGAGCGACTCTGCAGCACCACGTAGTGCTCAGAGTGGCATTCCGTCCAGCGGTTCTTCACGAAGGCGTAAGCGGTGCCGACATCGAAAGGATCATACCGGACCCCAACTTCGTGATTCTCAACAGCGGGATCGCGAAACGCCTCGGCCCAGTAGTACACGTGGTTGATAACGATTCCGCGCCCGGGTGACACCTTCGCAGCGCCCCGTTGAGTTGTTGGAAGGGTAGCCATTAGGAACTCTTGGTCGTATGGAATCGTCCTGTTCGTACGAATGCCCGCGCTCCGCAGGCCCGTGAAATATGCCTCTCGTGGAGTCTGCCCGAGGGCAGGGTGCTCGATGGTGTCGTAGATCTCGAACAAGAAGGATGACAAATAGTCGTAAAGACAACCGAGGGACCAAACCGCCTGTCCTACCGGTTCGTTGCTCTTTGTGACCTGTCGGACGTTGCGCGTGATTTGAGTGTTGCCGCGCAGGTTGTGAATAAACTGAATATTCGTGGTTCCAAAGAGCCGTTCGCAAACGGAGCCAAACCGGGCCTTTGCTGGCGGCCGAGTCTTCTTGGTGCACTCATAGCGGGCCAAGAGCGTTTCGAAATATGTGCTCTCGAACTCGGGGCCGCCGTCAATGACCATAGTCTGCGGTAAGCGGCTATGGCGTCGGACACACTCGCGCAGAATCATCATGCAGGACCTGTAGCTCGGAGCGTCAAATGTCACATAGAGCGCAAGACAGCGCCGTGAAAAGGCATCGGTGAGAATCGTCATCCACGGCCGCCCGAGCGGACGGCCTGTGTGCGAGCAGACAACTTCAACGTCCAGTTCGGTGTGATCGATATGTCCGATCTCAAGGGGGCGGTCTCCATGGCGAGGCGTAGTCGGCTCCAATTCGAAATAGAAGCCTGTGTGGGCGTAAGCAGCCCGCCGGCCTAGCCGCTTTAGCGTTTGCTCGAAGGCTGGACGCCCACGTACAGCATCACAAAACGTAACGTAGCTCGGCGCAATGATGCCACATTCATCGCACTTCCGCTTCAGCGCCGCCCATGACGCAACCTTTGACTTTTGCTTGAGATTTTCGTAATCGTTCTCGACAAACTGGATGAGCAGGTTGCGCGAATGCTCCGGCAGGCGGCTGGTTCGGTTTCCCCGCTGCCTGGTGTTCGGCAGCAAACCCACATACCCGTTGCCATACTGCTCTTTCGCATGCCGATACTGCGCCGCCCAAAGACGCAGCGTCCTCGCTGGGATAAAATGTTGAGCTTTTTCCCCCGCAAGATGACGTTTCACAAGATCGAAGCGCCGGTTCGCGGCGGCCAAGTCCTGCTCACTGGCCCCGGCCAGGAGCCAGAAGGCCTCGCTATGCGTATCCGGCGCTTGGATAGATGGGACACTGATGCGTCCGTATGTCGCCACATGCTCCTTAGACTCATGGCAAGCGAGGTGGTATGCACTAGCAACTTCTGCACTGGCGAAGATGCGAACCCGCTCTGGCTCGACGATCGCGGCTGCGCGGAGGTCCACGTAGACGCCGCCGCTTGCAATCAGGAGGTAAATCTCGCTAGGTTCCGCAACACCGCGCATCTTTTCCAACAGCTCCTGCAGTCGTATTCCAGGTTCTGCTTCGATTGCCGTTCTGATGGCCGGATTGGCAAATTCCACCGCACCCGCAAAGTCGAATCGCAGATAGTCTTCCAAGAACTGGAGGTTCCGCTGGAGAGTCCAATTGACTTGCGCCGATGACCATACTCTGTAGTCCAGACCCAGTGCCGACGCGTGTGCTTCGCCCGGTGGGCAGCGCCAGTTGCCGTTACTATCTCGAACGTAGCGGTGTGGACTCTTGATGGCCAGCTTTTCGAGATCCTCCGAGGTCTTGCACTCCACCCATCCGGCTGAGTCCCGGCGAAGCACGAAGTAGTCTGGAGTATGCATGACCGACAAGCGTCGTCCGTTTGCCGCGTGATAGGCGAGTGGAATAGAGGGCGGCTGGTCGTAAAATTCCAGCACTGCGGGATCGTACTCCATTTCGTAAACAAAGGGCAGTTCAACTCGGTGGCTTTCGAACTGGATGATGATGCCCATTTTGCGGCTGGGATAACGACCGGAGACGTTTTGGCGACCGCCTCCAACACGACGAGTAGGATTATGGGACCGTATGGCGGTGACGGTCGCACGTGTCGTTTCGGTCAACCCGAGCCGTACACACCACCCGAGATAGTCAGCCTCGTTGAGCACGGGTCCTCCGCAGCCTTAACGTCAGAGACGCCGCTGCCTATTTTCGGATCTGCGAACTGCGCTCGTTCTTAAGAGCCAACGTATACCTTCGCCCGGCTTCAGCCATAAGCTTCTGAAGATTCCGGCCGTTTCGGATCGCCCCTTCTAAATCCGCGGCCAACTCGTCAGGCACATAGATCGAAAACCGGTGGTTCCCCTTGCGGCCATACAACGCATAGCTGGCGTGTCCCTGACCCGATTCGCAGAGCTGGCAGCGCTTTCGAATGCAGGGGCTTCTCCGCAGAGACAGAGATCCCATGGCAACGGGCCAGAGGTCCTGTGTCGCCGCCTGGAACCAGCGCCGTACCTCCTCAGGTGTTTCTCTTGTAATCATGTATAGGTGCATACTAGCACACATGCAATCGACTAAATTGACATCTCTCGATCGTTGTTGTTGTCTTCTTTGGTTCAGGAATACTACTGGGCGGCTGTCAACGAGCCTGCGGCAGGATCGTCGTGATCGATCGTGTAGCCGATTGCGCCATAGCCCTTGAGCCGGCGCTCGTACATTCTTGCCAACATGGGGACCCGGTCGTCTACGTAATCGTAAACCTGCACCACCCGCTTGCTGTCATGAAGACGGTGCAGCCGCCCCACGTATTGCTGGAGCGTCCCCTTCCACGAGATGGGCATCGCGAGGAATAGCGTGTCCAAACGCGCATCGTCAAAGCCCTCGCCGATGTAGCTGCCCGTCGCGAGAATCACCCTCGGTTCGTCCTCTGCCACGGATGCGAGAGCTTCGGCGGTGGTGCGCCGCTGTTTCTTCCCCATACCACCCTTTAGGACAAAGACATGCTTGACTGTACTGTCCAGCTTTGCCGCGAAGTACTGAAGGTGCTCGGTCCGGCCAGTTAGGAGAAGCGGAGAACGGCCGGCCTCAACGGCACGGACGATGTCTGCGGCGATCATCTCGTTGCGGGCCGCGTCATCGACAAGCGCGGCATAGACATCTTGAATCGTGATGTCAGTGACTTCTGCTGCTGCTCTAAACTCGGTATGGCGAGGAATCACCTTATGTTCGAACGGGGTTGTCTCCGTCATCGTGCGGGCACTCATGCTGAACCGAGCCGGGCCGCACTGCATGTAGATGATCGGATGGTGACCGTCTTTTCGCGTAGGTGTCGCGGTGAGGCCAACGACGTACTTGGCCTTCACTTGCTTCATAACCTGCTCGAAGGTGAACGCAGAGATATGGTGGCACTCGTCGACAATCACCTGGCCATATTCGGCGACAAAGTCCTTCACCTCCTCCTTCCGGTGCAGGCTCTGAATGACTGCAACATCCACACGTCCAGTCCGGTCCATCTTCCCGCCGCCAACCTGCCCAATCGACTTCGCAGGTAGGTTCAAAAACATGGCCAGCCGCTCGTGCCACTGATCGAGCAACTGCTGCCGGTGAACCAGAACCAACGTATTGACCTTGCGCTTCGCGATCAGCCAGGCGGCAACGGCAGTCTTTCCGAAAGCCGTCGGCGCGCAAAGGATTCCTTCGTCGTGCTGGGTAATCTTGGAGACGGCTTCCCCTTGGAGCGGCCGTAGCTGGCCTTGGAAATCCACGTCAATGGGTATACCCGCAAATCGCTCGTCGCGCACTTCCGGCCGGATCCGGTGAGCTTCAAGCAAAGCGATTACCTCCGGCAGGCAGCCCCGTGGCAGAGCCACATGCTGCGCGAAATCTTGGCCGCAGGCAATGACACGCGGCTTGGCATACGTGGAAAGCCGCATCATCTGCGCCTTGTAGAACTCGGGATTTTGAAATGCCGCCAAGCGGAGCAGCCGGTTCAGCATGGCAGAAGGTAAGTCTCTTTTCTCGACATATACGAGGTTGGCGCGAACGATCTGAACACGCTCCGGCAACGGTCCTTGCATCGGCCGTTCGAGTCGCTTCCTGGACGGCGGCATGGTCCAGGGATCTTGTCTGTCCTCATCGTCCGTAACGCTAATCCGGACACCGATCAGATCGCCTTTGCGTTGCGCTTCGGCCACGATCCCCTCGGCGATCACCATCGGCACACGTTCAAGTGTCGAAAGGAACTCCCACTGGTCCGGATACGGCTGAAAGTTGGCATCGACGAAGACACTGTTACCAGTCTTGCGTGGCGCACCTTGAAGAGGGAGCGCAATCAGGTTTCCAAAGCCGCCTTTTGGCATCGTGTCTTGGTTCGGGAAGAAGCGATCATAGGAATCCAAACCAAGTTGGTGACGCCGTTCCATGGTGCTGGTCAGAACGACACAGCCGAGTTTGCGCGCGGTGATCGCCGGAATTGCGCGATCAAAGAAGATCCAGACGTGGCCACCGTTTCCAGAGCGGGAGCGCTCTAAAGCCGCCGGCACGTTCAACTCCCGGCATGTATCCATGAACGCGCGCGAATCTTCTTGCCAGGTTTTCTTATCGAAATCTACGGCGAGAAACCAGCAAGTTTCGTCAGGCAGCAACGGGTAAACCCCAATGGTTTCGGCCCCCAGCAGATGATTCTCAATCACAGCCTCGGTCAACGGAAAAAACTTTCGGGTTTTCTGATCGACTCTCTTCCGGTCCTCTGGCCTGCTCCTGTTAATCGCCTTCCAGTCCTTCTGTGCCGCCGGTGTATATCCCGACCGGCCATCTGGACTCTCCCATCGTCGCGCGTAGACATCCTCTCTCCCGCGAAAAAGGCTCTGAAACAATGCGATTCTCTTTCTGGCTCGATCTTTCCTATCCTCAGGAGACAATACTTCGACAGCTTTGACGGAAGGCCGGCTCGCGGGTTCGGCCGGTGGAATCTGGATATTGTGTTCCGTTAGAAGCTTTCGCAAGCGGGCATTTTCCTCTCGCAGCCGCCTGCATTCTGCATCGGCAGGCTCGAACGGAACGGGTTGCGCGCCTTCTTTCATCCCTGGAACTCACTTCTTCGGACCGCGCGTAAGAACCGCTTCAACATATGCTCGCACGCCCTCAAAGACAGCATCCATCGCTCTCGGGAGCCTGCACTCTTCGGCCAACGCCTCAAACCTTTTTCTCCAATCTGGCGGTGGTGGTAGCAAGACTGAGGGCAGTACATGCGTACCCCTTCTCTGGAAAGTAACGTGTACCGCTTCTTGTATCCGCTGCGTGGCGAGTTCGCCGGATTCGACAAGAAGCGCCAGATCCACCAGGTCCTTCACTCTACTGTTGGCGCTGCTTCTCGGAAGCGTGTAGGCATGGAGCTTCTCGGCAAACTGCTGTTCGCGCGGAATCATGCGGACCTGGGGGCCCTTGATGCCCGCGAACTCCAGCCACTCTCTACATTGGACTGTCTCCAGTGGCTCCATCACCGCATCACCGATTCCGGCATCCAGATGGAATCGAGAAAACACCCGCGCATCCATTCGAGCCTCCACAGGATACCGGGCACCGCCATACGGCGCTGCCTCCAGATCCATGACGGGCGAACTGATCGTGTATTCGAACCAGTCCCCCAGAGAAATGCTGGCGGCATTCTGCAGCATCTCGCGAACCAGCCGACTCGCGTCCGCCTGATCGGTCGCGGCAACAACTGGCTGCAAGCTAAGATCGATATCGATGGTGGAACGTGCAGTTTTGAACCGAAGCTCCAGGGCATAGCCACCCTTCAGTGCCCAGGGTGCCGGCTCAACCCGAAACAGTCTCGCCAAGAGCCGGTCAAATGAGACTTGCCGCCGAAGACGGTTGACGTCCATCTGCTCCGCTTGAGCAATCCGCTTAAGTCGTTCCTCGAGCGCCCTTCGGAATGCACCAGCGGTCACGTATGCTCTCGGTGCATCCATCAAGCCACCCGCCGTAGAACTTCTGCAAAGATCTTGCGCGCAGGGCCAGTGAGTTGCACATTGCGAATCTGTTGACGCGTAATCACCCCCCGCTGAAGAGCTTGTCGCAGTGCCTGGCGGATGAAGCTTCGCTCTACCGTATCTGTTTCCACCAGATCCAGAATCGTGCGCAGAGGACGAGTAAACTTGAAACCCTGTGCCGCCTCCACATCGCTTGCCGGGAGATCGGCGTAATGCAGCACCAGAATGCCCGGAATTTCGCTGTTGCGGCGAAAGTGCGTGGGCACTGTCATGTGCAGCTTGGAGGGGTTCAGGTCCGAGAGACCATGGAGACTCAGAGCGGTTTGGTGGCTGTAGACCCCCTCTGTCTCCTGGTTCCGGTTCCTGGACCAAAGCGACCAAAGGACGAGATCGGGCCGCTCCGCGGGCGGAAATTGCGCGAGCCGGTAAATGCCGCGGTGTTCTCGGACCCAGTTGCCAACCTGCAGATGATAAGGATGCGTATTCTCCGCAAACCCCGCAGCCTTGGCCTGCTTGGTGGTAAAGAAACCTTGCTGCGCCTCGGCCATCTCGTAAAGCCGCTTGGAGGCCTCTCGATGCGACTGTGCCATAACACAATACTACACCTTTCTTGACGTATTATTCTTCAAATTGCAGATTTTACGGTTCACCGCGCCTAAACCTGCAATTGCGGCAAGTTTATGGTTTCAGCTTCGAACTTCGCGAATGCGACTGTGCTCCAGTTCTTAATGACTTGCAGGACGGTGGGGCGGCAAGATTATGCTTTAAACGCGGCAAGGATATGGTTTAAATCACAAGTAGCCGTAGGGAGCTGCGAATTCCTGTTTCGGGATACAACAACACATCGCGTGGAGCGGGTGGAGCAAGGAAGAGCATGAGGTCCACTGGACGCGGACCTCATGCTGTGTTTATGGTTTCGCGCTTACGCGCGCCAAAATCTTGTCTACCGCTCCCTCGATCGCGGCTAGATAGCTGCGTGGGGCCTGAACCACCTCAACCGAGCTGACTTCGTACTCGCTGAGCTTGGTTTGCTTCATGAGTTCTTCACAGTAGGCAACCGCTTCTGCGCTCACTGTTTCCGGCATGATGATCTGGTCTCCTTGGGAGCAGGAGTTTCGCCGAGACGAGCCCTGGAGGGAACCGTCCACAGGCACCTGCCCGAAAATGGCTTGGAGGAAGGCAGAGACAGATGCTTCGGTTACGGAAGCACTGTCGATCTCAGAACTCCAGTCCATACTCAAGCCATTTCCGGGAAGGTGCCTGTGCTGCCCCTAGAGGCTCGCAGAGAGCAACTTGACGCCTACGGGAGAGGCTGGTACGAAAGCAGCCCACTCCCCGTGAAATTCTTATCGTCCGGCAACAACGTCGCACCGAGCACGAACTGCAACGGTTGAGCGCTGTCCAAGACGATGTCTCGGGCGACCGGACGGCTACTGGCCGTTGGAATCACCTGGGTTAACCGGACGGGGAAAGCTGTTCTCATCCGGAAAACAACTTGTGCCGCCTGCGCTGGCCGGTTGATCCCGAAAGCCCCTGGGATAACGAGCAGCGCCAGCAACATGATGACCAGCGTCGCGCTTGCTCGGGCCAGCGATTTATGCGACATGCCCTCTCCTCCTGTGGAGACTGGGGTACCACCAGGACACGTCGCCGCTCCCCAGTTCGGGAAGGCGTAACGTGCAGCAACTCTCCGAAATGGGTTGATTTCAAGAGAGAGAATCTCTCTTGGGGCGCTGGCAAAGAAGCCGTGCCGGCGCAACAATTCCTCACCTGTAGACGGGTAAGGGCGTCTCACACAACCGCAATCGAGAAGCGATGCTTTCTGAATTGGGCTCATGTAAACGATAGCAATATACCATATATTGCTTATTGCACCAAGAGAGAACCTGTGTGGCCCGAAGGCGTGAAGGGGCAAGGCCCCGGCCTGGCGGGGGCCTCGTCGGAAGGGAGAAGGAGGAGATGTGTGTTGCAGAGTCAGGTGGTAGTGGCGTGGGTTGTTTTGGGAAGCGACATAGATACTAATGCCACGGAAAGTAAGAGCCAAAAATAGCCAAAAATAGAAAACAGGGCAAGCCACGACTTTTGCCAAACCGTTTAGGTGGCAACCAGGGCCGAAGGTTTGCGGGTGGGAACGAGACGAATTCCGGTAATTGCGGTTGTTCGGGAGGGAGCCTGCGGCCGGGGCATTAAAGTTGGAGTCGGCTCGGGCGGATCGGGGTTAATGAGCGAGCTGAGCAGCACGATTGCGGTACTACCGCAGCTGCCGCACTTGTGGGCGGTCGGGTTCGACGACACGAGCTCGCAATCCATGCAAAGTATCGCGGTCTCGACCGGAATGGTG
>Ga0326727_10021528_pt1 | contig 12613 bp, 10 predicted proteins | sample MB2enrmetagenome_FD_207643 | JGI IMG/M metagenome (GOLD analysis project Ga0326727, IMG submission 207643) | Lab enriched peat soil microbial communities from McLean, Ithaca, NY, United States - MB29MY | ecosystem: Environmental > Terrestrial > Soil > Wetlands > Peat | place: USA: New York...
GTGGAAAAGGCTTTGCGACTGTACCGCAGGGGCAAAGCGGAATTCGCCGACTGTATGATCGCCTCTTCCGCGCTGGCCGCAGGCTGCACCAAAACCGTAACATTCGACCGCATCGCGGCGAGAGACGCCGGAATGGAATTGATCCCGTAGCCGCCCTGCCCGGTTCGAACCCTTACCCCGCAAAAACAAAATGCGCATCCCGCGCGTTGCAGGATGCGCATCAGTGACGACCTTAACTCTAGCTCCTAAACGCGCCGGCCTTCACCGCCAGCCCGCCGCGCGCTCGTTAGCGGCCGTAGTGCTCGGCGTTCTTCTGGGTAAAGTGCGCCCACTTCTCCGGCAGGTCATCCTGCGCAAAGATGGCCGACACCGGGCACGCCGGTACGCACGCGCCGCAGTCGATGCACTCGACCGGGTCAATGAACAGCTGATCGGTCTCGCCGAAGCCGGCTTCGTCCTTTTTGGGGTGAATGCAATCCACAGGACATGCATCCACGCAGGCGGTGTCCTTGGTGCCGATACAGGGTTCTGCAATCACGTATGCCATCTTTTTTCTCTCCGGGGATATGGAACATCTCGACGCTGATAGTACCATATTGCCCCCAGCGCCCGCGCCCAGGACCACATAAGATTGTTTTGCAATTTGAGATCGATTCTACGGGCGGCCAACGGCAGCCACTGTTCGCCTTTCACTCGCGCTTCGCCCCGCGTGCCGCTCTCTGCTCGGCGAACTCGCGCGGCGTTGGAATCGGTTCCAGATCCCGCCCGGCAAACATCGCCTCAAACAGCCCCACGAGCTCATCGTGGATCAGCCCGTTCGAAGCCAGTATCTCGCGGCTGTCGAGCTTGAAGGGAGCACCGGAGAAGGTGGTCACCCTGCCGCCCGCCTCAATCACCAGCAGAACGCCGGCCACCGTGTCCCAGGGATTCAGGTTGAACTCCCAGAAGGCATCCATCCGGCCCGCGGCAACCCAGGCCAGGTCCAGCGCCGCCGAGCCCGCCCGCCGCACCCCATGCGAACGTAGCGTGAACTCGTGGTAGAAATGCACATTCGGGCTCGCGTGCCGCTTCCGGCTCGGGAATCCCGTAGCCAGCAGCGACTCGGCCAGCACCGGTGTGCGCGAGACCCTGATCCGCCGTCCGTTCATCCACGCCCCGCCCCCGCGCTCGGCTGTATACAGCTCGTCGCGCATGGGGTCGTAGATCACCGCGGCCACCAGCGTTCCATCCTCGTCTGCCCTGATGCCGGTCGGCCGGTGCTCCAGTCCCATCGAGATGCAGAACTGCGGAAACCCGTGCGCGAAGTTGGTGGTTCCGTCCAGCGGATCCACGTACCAGCGGTACTCGCCTTCGAGCCGCTCCCGCGTTCCCTCTTCGCCGCAGATGCCGTGCTCGGGGAAGGCCTCGCCCAGGCGCGTGCGAATCAGCTTCTCTACCGTGCGGTCGGCCACCGTCACCAGGTCAACGTCGCCCTTGTACTCGGTCTCAACGCCCGCGGCAAAAAACTCCTTGAGCCGCGCTCCGGCTTCGCGCGCAATCCCTGCCGCGCGCGTCACCACCGCCGCCAGTTGCGTATCGGTCTGTTCCACGGCCCCGCTCATGAGCCCGTCTCGCGCGGCAGCGTTCCAGGATCGTTGTAGCGGACTACCCTCTTGCGCCCCACTTCGCTGATCGTCCTGATCTGATGTTTGTAGATGAATAGATTCGGCTGGTTCTCGCGGGTCAGGCGCAGCATGGTGTCGTCAAAATACTCAATCCACCCGCGCACAGTCTCGCCGTCGCGCAGCTTTACAGCCACAATCACCTGCCGTTCGCTCAGTGATCGCAGGTAGAGGTTTTCCTGCCCGGTTTCACCGGGAGGAGGCGTTTTGGAGCGCCGGCGCGATGGAAGTGGGGACATCATGTTTCCATTTTAGCTGCAACCTCGAATCAACCCGGCGCGCATGTGCGGTGTGATTGGGTAAACCTGAAAAAGCTTAGCGCTCTCGCGTTCTGATTGGCGCGAGAGCCCTGGCCTGTAGCCTTCACAAGCCTGCCAGTTCAACGTGCAGTTTCGTCGCTTGCCTTTTGCAGTTCATTACGCACGATGCGCCCATAATCTCTCTATGCAATGAACCGCACAAGCACCGGCTCAGGCTTGCTGCCCCCGCCGCCTATTTCCTACTCCCTATTCCCTATTGCCTCAAAGAGCCTACCCCCTCCCCACCCCCGGGGTACTCAGAAGGTAAATAGGGTTTGTTTGATATCAAGCAGAAGAAATCAAAACCAGTTAGGTCGCACAATGTAACAAAAAGGTTGTTACATTTGTTCCGCAGGAAACCCCGTTTTAAAGGACTTATGGTGCAAATTCCGCTCTTTTTGCGCTGAATTCGCGTTTTCTGCGCGCCTCGGATTCCTTGTCGCAACGAATTGAACCAAAACGGCCTGTATCGGACCAAGAACGCTGTCAGATTCCTCTGCATTCACACCAAAGCGCACCGGAAAATCAACGATGTTTGATACAGTCCTCTGACTTATGAGGCGCGTCGCGTGAGAAATGCAGGCTAGTTGTTTCCGCGCGCCGCATCCGCGTAATAGCCCACTTTGTGGCGCAGGTTGAACACGTCTGCAGCCGCCCGCGGAATCGTCACCGTGATGCGGTGAAAGTTGCGTCCCGGCTCCTGGTTCTTCGGATAGTAGCCGATCAGATATTGGGTGCGCAGATCGTCGCTCACCTGCGCGAATGCCTTGTCGAGCCCGCCCTCGCCCACGTAAAAATGCTTGCCGCCCGTTTGCTCGGCGAGCGTGATCAGCGCATGTTCGCCGCCGATGTCGCGGCCGGCGCTGGCCTCGATGGGCACGTCGATCAGCGAGTAGATCGTCACCTCGTTGCGCAGCGCCGCTTCAAGGGCATCGGCGTATGTCGAGCTCTTGGCCGTATCGTCGCCGTCCGAGATCACCACCAGGATCTTGCGCCCCTCGCGCGAACCCAGCTTCTGCGAGGCTTCAACCACTGCGTCGTAGACCGCCGTAGCCCAGTCGCCGCGCAGTTGCCCAAGTCCGCGATCGATCTCCGCCAGCTTGTTGGTAAACGGCGTTAGTTGCCGCACCACGGTGGCGAACTGGAAGACGCTCATCTCATCCTGCGGCCGCAGGATGGCGTGCGCAAAACGCCGCGCGGCGCCTGCCTCCTCGGTCATGTCCTTGCGCACGCTGCCCGATGTGTCGATGGCCAGCGCCAGGTTCAGCGGCAGCTCCGACTGGCGCTCGAAAACCGCGATCTCCTGTTTTCGCCCATCCTCGAAGATGTTGAAATCCTCGCGCTTCAGTCCGCCCACAATCCCGCCGTTGGCGTCGGTCACGTTGACGAAGACATTCACCAGCTTCACGTCAACGTGCAAGGTCGTTTCCTGGGCGCCGGCGATGGGCGCAAAGAGGATCGCTGTGGCGAGGGCGGCACACTCCCACCCTTTTCGCAAAGACCGCAAAAAGGATGGGGCACCCGGCGACCCGCGCTCTGGATGACAAGTCAATGTTCGGAGGCTACGATTCATGCTTGGCCTCCGCCGGAGAGATTTGAAGCTCTGCCGGAAACGGCTCGCCCGGCGTCCACACCGCGCCATCGGCGAACGTCTCTTTCTTCCAGATGGGCATCGTCTGCTTGAGCGTATCGACAAGCCACCGGCATGCGTCGAAGGCCTGAGCGCGATGCGCCGATGCGGCCACGATCGGCACGCTGGTCTCGCCAATCTCGAGCTGGCCCAGCCAATCTTTCAAAATCCCGAACGAAATCACCTTGACCTGCATCGCTGACAAGAAGAATACCGCCTTCAGCAGTTAGACGGAGAAGAACAGGGATCAGGAGTCAGAGATCAGAGATCAGCGGACGGGGATCAGGCTGACTGGCGGGCATCGAAACGCAAAAGGCCGGCAGGTTCGCCGGCCTTCTGAATCGCCCGATGCGGGGTTTATGCTGCCTGGACGTCCACCACCAGCTCGGGCGAGGACTTTGCCTCTTTCCCCGGCTTCAGGTTGGGCAGCGCCACGGCCAGAACATCTTCAATGTGCTGGGCGTAGTGCACGGTCACGCCCTCCATCATCTCCGGCGTCAGATCTTCCTCCACGTTTTGGCGGTTCTCGGCAGGCAGGATGATGGTTTCCACTCCTGCCCGGCGCGCGGCCAGGAACTTCTCCTTGATTCCGCCCACCGGCAGCACATTGCCGCTCAGCGTGATCTCACCGGTCATCGCGGTCAGTTGGCGAACCGGGGTCTCGGTCAGCAGCGATGCCAGCACCGTCGCCATGGTTACGCCGGCCGAAGGACCATCCTTGGGAATCGCGCCCGCAGGCACGTGAATGTGCAGGTCGATGTCCTTATTGAAGTCCTCGGTCAGTCCCAGCATGGGCGCGTTCGACCGCGCCCACGTCAGCGCGGCCTGCATCGATTCCTGCATCACCTCGCCGATCTGACCGGTCATGATAAAGCTTCCCTTGCCCTTCATCTTGTTGGCCTCGATGAAGAGAATGTCGCCGCCGGCAGGAGTCCACGCCAGACCCACGGCAACGCCGGGCCGCTTCACGCGCTCGGTCAGTTCTGTATCCACGCGCACCTGGATGCCGCCCAGGAACTCCTTTACCACCTCGCGCGTGACGGCCAGCTTTTCGGTCTTGCCTTCCACAACTCGACGCGCCTCTTTGCGGCAGACTGTCCCGATCACCTGCTCCAGTTTGCGCACGCCGGCCTCGCGCGTGTAGTGGCGCACCAGGTGGCGGATTGTTTCCTCAGGAAACTCGATCTGCTCCGGCTTGATCCCGTTCTCCCTGATCTGGCGCGGAATCAGGTACCGCTTGGCGATGTGCACCTTCTCTTCTTCGCTGTAGCCCTGCAGGGGAATGATCTCCATCCTGTCCTGCAGCGGCGGCGGCACCGTGTCCAGCATGTTGGCGGTACAGATGAACAGCACCTTCGACAGATCGAACGGCACGTCGAGATAGTTGTCGCGGAAGGTGTTGTTCTGCTCCGGATCGAGCGTCTCGAGCAGCGCCGACGACGGATCGCCACGGAAGTCGCGTCCCAGCTTGTCAACCTCATCCAGCATGATCACCGGGTCGTTGGTTTCAGCCCGGCGAATGCACTGGATGATCTGGCCCGGCAGCGCGCCGATATACGTGCGCCGGTGGCCGCGAATCTCGGCCTCGTCGTGCATCCCGCCCAGCGAGACGCGCTGGAACTTCCGGCCCAGCGCCCGCGCGATCGAGCGTCCCAGCGAGGTCTTGCCCACGCCCGGAGGTCCGACGAAGCAAAGAATCGGCCCCTTCATGTCAGGCTTCAACTCCAGCACGCTCAGGTAGTCCAGAATCCTGTCCTTCACCTTGCGCAGCTCATAGTGATCCTCGTCCAGAATCTCCCGCGCCTTGGCGATGTCGATCTTCGAGCCCGAGCTCTTCGACCACGGCAGCACCGCCAGCCACTCAATGTAGTTACGGGTGAGCGAGTAGTCGGCCGCCATGGGAGACATGCGCGATAGCCGCGTCAGCTCCTTCAGCGCCTCTTTCTTCACGTCCTCGGGCATTCCCGCAGCTTCAATCTTGGCGCGCAGTTCTTCAATCTCGCGCTGCCCCTCGTCCTGCTCGCCCAACTCTTTCTGGATGGCCTTGAGCTGCTCGCGCAGATAGTAGTCGCGCTGCGACTGCTGCACCTGGTCCTGCACCTCGGTCTGGATCTTGGCGCGCAACTGCTGCACCTCGATCTCCTTGGCCAGCAGCTTGTTCAGCTGGTCGAGCCGGTCGTAGACCTCGGCCGTTCCGAGCAGCTTCTGCTTCTCTTCCGTGGTCAGGAAGGGCAGAGATGAGGCGACGAAATCCACCAGCCGCGCCGGATCCTCCAGGCTCCCAGCAATCGTGCGCAGCTCGTCTGAGAGCGTCGCCGACTCCGACACGATCTGCTGGAACTGCGCCACCACGTTGCGCACCAGCGCCTCAAAACCCGAGCTAGCGGCGGGCTCAACGTCCTCCACCATCTCAACCTCGGCCACTAGGTAAGGCTCGGTCTGCGCGTAGCTCACGATCTTCACGCGGCCCACGCCCTCGGTGAACACAAAGCGGCTCTGGTTGGGCATGCGCACCACCTTGTGCACGGTGGCAATGGTGCCTACGGTGTGCATGTCCTCGGGCTTGGGCAGGTCCTGGCGCGGATCGATCTGGGCCAGAACGACAATAGTCCGTTCCTCGCCCAGCGATTCAATCAACTGGATTGAGCTCTCGCGGCCCACCGTCAATGGAAGCACCGCATGGGGAAAAAGAACCGTCTCCCGTACCGGCAACACGGGGATCTTGCGATTGGTCACAACCACCTTTCCGGCGGGTTCCCGGGATTGGGTTGGATTCGAAGGCTGGCTTGGCATTGAGTGTCCTCTTATCAGCTTTTCTTAATTAGATCACGAAGGTTTGAAAAAGATGCATCTTTGTCGTCCCTCCACGACCTCCCTTCCGCTCCAAACTGCCCTTGCTATGCCTCCGGTACGCCTTTCCGGCACGAACGGTTCCTGATCGGCCCCATCCGGACCACGCCAGGCAGCGTGGACCCCGGTTGGTCGCGCCTGCCTCCTTAAATCAGCGCCCTGCCTAGCATTCGAGGGTTCTATCGGCTGATTGACTGCACAAAATGAGCAGGGGACGGGCCCCAAACCTGTCCCCGGTCATGGGAAAGCGCAAAAGTTGTCCGGCAGGGGTCCAAACGCCCGACGCTACTCTTTTGGCTTTTCCGGCCCCGCCCCGGAGTCCTCTTCGTCCTTTGGCTTTTCGCGGTCCGGTTGCGGCTCGTCCGGGCCATCCGCTCCCGATTCTTCCTCGTTTTTCAGTGCCGACTCGATCTTGTCCCACAGTTTGGGCGGCGGTTCCTCAATAGGGAAAAGCTGCCTGGCGGCCTCGGCAATCGTCTCCAGGTCGGCCAACAGCGCCCGGCAAAGCTCGCAGTCCTTCAGGTGCGGGTGGTTCGCGTCGATCTTTCCCGAACCGATAAGCTCAGGCAGTTGCGACTGGAACTCCTCGCAGCTCATGTTTCCAGGTCGGTCTGTCATGGGCGCGCCTCCTGCCGGGGGGTGGTCCTCAACGCGTCGCGCAACTTAAGACGCGCCTTGTGCAACTGGGATTTACTGTTCCCGATTGAGCAATCCAGCATGGCGGCAATCTCATTATGTTCGAAACCTTCTACGTCGTGAAGGATAAAGATGAGCCGGTATCCGGCCGGAAGGTCGGCCACGGCCCGCTCCAGCGCCAGCCGGTCGATGGTCCCCGAAAGCGTCAGGTCCGGCGCGCCAAAGCTCCGTCCCGGTCCCTCTTCCGGGGCCGGTTCCATCGCTTCGTCGAGTGAAATCAGCGACAGTCCTTTTTTCCTGAGCTGCATCAGCACAACATTGATCGCCAACCGATGCAGCCAGGTTGAAAACGCCGAGTCGCCGCGAAATGTGCCGATTTTGCGGTGCAATTGCAGGAATGCCTCCTGCGTCAGGTCTTCAGCCTCGGCCACGTTGCCAACCATGCGCAGGCAGAGGGAGTAGATGCGCCGTTTATGCAGCGAGTATAGCTGGGCAAAGGCTTGGTGGTCGCCCGCCTGAGCGCGGGCCAGAACATTCGCTTCCGCGGAGTCGGCTGCCGTTAACCGCTGTCCGGAGGACGGTGTGCCCGGCGCGCCGGCGTTTTCGCGCTCGTCCATCTTCGGCTCAGGATTCCGGTTGGGAGAGACTGTGGAATCGGACATGCGCTTCCTTCAGGTTCTACGGTGGAACCCGCTTCCCGTGCGCTTGGCTTCCATCCTCGTTAGTATAAGAGGGGTAGCAGGCGAAGATCTGCGGAGTTCCTGGAGCCGGTCGTTTACTTTCGCGCCCCGCGCGATTGCAAATAGCTGGCTCTAGATTGTGAAGTCGTTTGCCGCCGGCAAGGTTGCCTCAAAAAGCAGGGTCTGGACTCAATTTGCGACTTTGACGCCTCGCCGGCATCGGTCGCTGGCCGTTTGAACGCAACCTGGCGCACAGATTCGGGTCAGCAGATTCGCGGTTTACAGAAAAAAGTGACCGAAAGCAGCACTGCAGCTTATCTTGGCTGCTAACGTCTGTCGCCGGTATTTGCGCCTGCTGATTCAGCCCGTGCGCCGGACGGCGACCAAGGTCTGGGGACAGTTTTTCGATTCCCTTCTGGTTGGGAGAATAAAGTCTTGCGGAGAAAGCCGGAGGGCGAGCGCGGCCACCAACGCCGGCAACAGGATCTGCTTCCTGCGGCCGTCCGTTTTGGGATTCTGCTGAGCTGCATCTTTTCTTTTTTTGCGGCTTCAGCCGTCTCCGCCCAGACTCCCGCACCGTCGACCCCCGCGCCGGCTCCGGCCGCGAATCCCGCCGGCGCACCCATCCAATTTGCCCAGCCATTCATTCCGGGTTTCCCATCTCCTCAGACCCTCGTCACTCCGGCTCCTGACGCGGTCCTTTCGTTTGCCGGCCTCACCGTCACGCACATCTCCTTCACCGGCGTTCCAGAGGCGCGCGTCAAAGCCACCGCCGCCCATCTGGCCCAGTCCGTAAACCAGCCTCTCGATCCTGAAGACGTCAGGCGCAGCCTACGCCAGCTTTATCGCTCCGGCCTCTACGACGAAGTCGAGGTTGAAGCCGTGCGCGTTCCCGGCGGCGTCGAGCTCACCTTCGCCGGCGCGCCGCGAGCCTTCATCGGCACGGTCGGCGTCTATGGAGCTGTCGGCGCCACCATGAATACCCAGCTCGAGCGCGCCAGCCAGCTCGCCGCCGGCACACGGCTCACCCGAGAGAAGCTCTCCCGCGCGCTCGAACAGATGCGCGCCACTCTCGCAACGGGCGGTTTCCACGAACCTAAAATCGAACAGCAGATTACACCGTATCCTCAGGATCAGCTCGTCGACATCGTCTTTCACGTCACCTCGGGCCCGCAGGCCCGCGTCGGCAAAGTCGAGGTCACCGGAGATCCCGGCATCAGCCTGGCCGAGTTCCGGCGCTACGCGCGCTTGAGAGCCGGCGCGCGCGTCGACCGCGACACCGTGAACCGCGCTCTCGGTGGCGTTTTGCGCCACTACCGGCGCGGCAACTGGCTCGAAGCCGACGTCAAGCTCGAGTCCGCCACCTACGACCCGGCAACGCGGCAGATTAACTTTCGCTTTTCGGCCACGCGCGGCCCCGTGGTGAAGGTCATCGTAGAACACACAAGCCTCGGCCCCGAGCGCATCAGGCGCCTGATTCCGGTTTACGAAGAAGGCGCGGTCGACGAAGATCTGCTCAACGAGGGCAACCGCCGCCTGCGCGATTACTTCCAGCGCCTCGGCTATTACGACGCCAGGGTCACGCACGAACAGCAATCCGCCGCAGCACTCGGCTCAACCAACGCACAGCTCAACATTGTCTTTACCGTGCAGCCCGGCCCGCGCCGCCGCGTTGAGCACGTGCTCATCAAGGGTAACCGCTACTTCGACTCGGCAACGCTGATGGACTTGCTCAGCGTTCGTCCGGCCAGCCCCCTTGACCGGCACGGCTCCTTCAGCCAGGCGCTCGTCTCTCAAGATATTGCCGCCATCGAGGGTGTTTACCAGGCCAACGGATTCTCCAGCGTCAAGGTCACCGCCGAGACCAACACTCCTGAAACCGTTCAGGCCGACCATCCTCCGGTCCCGCCCTTCAAAGCCGGCAAATCCGAGCCGCTCACCGTCACCTACAACGTGGATGAAGGCGCGCAGGTGAAGGTGGGCACGGTCGAGATTGCCGGCAACGCGCACATCGAAACCCCAAAGCTCTCGCCACTGCTCAACACCATCGCCGGCCAGTTGTTCTCGCCGCAGAACCTGGCTGGCGACCGCGATGCGCTGCTTAACGCCTACCTCTCGCACGGATTCGAGCAGGTCAAAGTCGAAATCGGCCAGACCATCGAATCCGCCGATGCGCACAAGGTCGACGTCACCTTCCGCATCACTGAAGGCGAGCAGGTCTTCGTCCGCAAGGTGCTCACCACGGGATTCACCTACACCCGGCCTTCGACGGTTGCACAGGCCATCACCATTCGCGCCGGCAATCCGCTCAACCAGTCGGCGCTCCTCGACACGCAGCGCAATCTCTACAACTACGCTCTCTTTAACGAGGTCAACACCGCAATCGAGAACCCCGGCGGGGCCGAACCCGAAAAAACCGTGCTGCTGCAGCTGACTGAAGCGCGCCGCTGGACCCTGACCTACGGTTTCGGATTTGAGGCCCAGACCGGCCAGCCGCAGAACAACTGCGCCGGAGCCATCGCCGGCGGAGTTGCCTGCAATCCCAACGGCAAAACCGGCGTCAGCCCCCGCGTCATCGCCGACATCACGCGCAACGGCGTCTTTGGCCGCGAGCAGTCGGCATCGCTGCGCGGCACCTACGGCCTGCTCGAACAGAGCCTCCAGTTCCTCTACCAGATTCCCCATTTCCAGGGTATCAAGAACTTCGGATTCGGATTCTCGGCCGGTTACGCCAACAGCGAAGACGTCTCCACTTACGTGGCATCCCGCATTGAAGGCGCTTTCCGGGGCACCGAGAACTTCAACCGTTCCGGCTGGTTTCTTTCTAAAGCCAACACCTTCATCTACGAGATCGACTTTCGCCGTGTCAAAGTGTCGGCCAGCACGCTGCAGGTATATCCCGCCGAGATCTCCGATCTGGGCGCCGCCACGCGCGTCGGCGGCCCGGCCTTCACCTGGATTCGCGATACCCGCGATCAGCCCATGGACGCGCACCGCGGCACCTACACCAGCTTTCAGGAGTTCCTCTCCCACCACGAATTCGGCGCCGAGGCTGAGTTCAACCGCATCGACACTACCAGCTCCAGCTATTACAGCTTCGATAAGGGCCAGTTCGTCGTCGCGCGCAATACCCGCTACGGCCAGATGCGCGCATTCGGCTCAGGTTTCCGCGGAACGATTCCTCTGCCCGAGCGGCTCTTCTCCGGCGGTCCCACTTCGCTGCGCGGATTCTCATTCAACGCCGCCGGTCCGCGCGATCCCGAGACCGGCTTCCCCATCGGCGGCGCAGGCGCGCTTGTCAACAGCACTGAACTCCGCCTGCCTCCGCCCAATCTGCCCTGGCTCGGCAACACGCTCAGTTTCGTGCTCTTTCACGACATGGGCAACGTGTTCACCAACGCCGGCGATGCGTGGCATAGCGCCATTCGCATCCACCAGCCCGACCGCGATGCGTGCATCAACGCGGTGGCGAACCCTAGAGACTATCCAACCGGATACACACCCACCGGCGGGCCTAATACCTCCACCGGCCAGCAGGGCCCGTGCAGCTTCAATTACTTCTCGCATGCGCCCGGCATCGGCCTCCGCTATCACACGCCGGTCGGACCCGTCCGCCTCGACTTCAGCTACAACCTGAATCCGCCCATCTACCCTGTCAACATCAACTATTCGATCGCGACGCCCCCGGGCAGCACCATCCCCGGCTACGCTACCGATCCTCATCTCGGCCAGGCGCCGCACTTCAACTTCTTTTTCTCCCTGGGGCAGGCCTTCTGATGCGCGCACTTTTGCCAATCCGAATGAAAATCGCCCCGCTCCCCGCCGGCCTGTGCGAGCTTGCGATTCTCTGCTGCGCGGCCGCGGCAACAGCGCAGGCTCCGGCTGGGCCCGCAGCGCAATCCGCGCCCGTCGTCCTCGATCGCGTAGTCGCGTTCGTTAATCAGCACGTGATTCTGGCCAGCGATCTCGACGAAGAGATCGAGCTTTCGGTGCTGAACGCGGGCAACGTCGGCCAGGGCGAACTCACCCGCCAAGCCGCGCTCGAGCAGATCATCAGCCGCTCGCTCATCGAGCAGCAGATTCGCCAGGAGGACGCGCAGGCCGCGGAGCCGCCGCAATCTGAGGTCGACGCGCGGCTGGCCGAGCTTCGCAAGGAACTGCCGGCATGCGTCCGCTTGAACTGCGCTACCGATGCCGGATGGAAGGAGTTCCTGGCAGTCCACAATCTCACGCCCGACCGGGTCGTCGCGTATCTCCGCTACCGGCTTGAGATTCTGCGCTTCATTGAGATGCGCTTCCGGCAGGGCATCGGCATCTCGAAGGAGGAGATTGCCCAGTATTACAACAAAACGCTGCTTCCGCAGTACAAGCCCGGCGAGCCTATTCCATCACTCGAGCAGGTCGCTCCGCGCATCCAGGAAATTCTCCTCGAACAGCAGGTCAATGTGCTCTTTGACAACTGGCTCGCCAATCTGCGTCAGCAGGGCGACGTCGAGATTCTCGATCCCGCCCTTGAAATGCCCGGCAAAACCGGCTCGGGAGGCGGCCAATGAATACTGAGCCCAACGCGTCCCCCACCCCGCGCGTGACGAGCCGTCTGCGCCGCTTCTTCACCCGCCATGTACCCTTCACCATCGCCGGTGCGCTGGTTCTGCTCATCCTCGCCACAATCGGCGCCTATTTTTATCTCAGCTCCGCTTACTTTGAGAACGTAATGCGCGGCCGCATCGTGAGCAACCTTGAAAAACTCACCGGCGGGCGCGTTGAGATCGAGTCGTTCCACTGGAACCTGCTGCATCTCGAAGCCGACATCGGCGGCCTCGTCATCCACGGCCTTGAATCGCCCGGCGAAGCCCC
>Ga0326727_10021530_pt1 | contig 12612 bp, 11 predicted proteins | sample MB2enrmetagenome_FD_207643 | JGI IMG/M metagenome (GOLD analysis project Ga0326727, IMG submission 207643) | Lab enriched peat soil microbial communities from McLean, Ithaca, NY, United States - MB29MY | ecosystem: Environmental > Terrestrial > Soil > Wetlands > Peat | place: USA: New York...
AATGGCCGAAGTCGTCGATGTCGAAGAGGATCATGCACAGCGAGCTGTTCATGCGCTGCACGCGGTCGGTCTCGCGAAACATCATAGAGAGCATGGTCTCGCGGTTGTAAACGCCGGTCAGGTGGTCCATCTGGGCGTTGAGCGCGGCGGCCTCGCGAAGAATTTCCAGCTCACGCGAGCGGCGATGTTCGCGCAGCACAGCTTGTAGCCGGAGCCGCAGAAAGGCCGGCTCGGCGGTGCGCGGCACCAGGTCGTCAATCACGCCCTCGGCCAGGCGGTCAATCCATTCCTGCATGACAGTGTCCGAAATCAGGACAATCGGGAAATGGCGGCCAGTCGCCTCAGCACGCGCCGAGGCCAGCAATTGCCCCATGCTCATGCCCGGCAGATTGACGTCGATCAGGGCCAGCGTGGGCGCATGAGCAGCGGTCAGAGCGAGCAGAGCTGTTTCGGCAGAGAGGTAGATTTCCACGCGCGACCCGTCGGCAGCGAGCATCAGTTCAAGCTCTGCAAGCAATGCAGGATCGGGCGAAGCAAGAAGGTAGACGGGTGTGGAGTTGGCGAGCATGCTGACAACCTCGATAGTGAATGCATCGGCGATAGTTAGAAATAATTTAGAGAGTAGAGAAAGATACTTGCGTTTCTGCAATGACTTTGGGGCGGGAATGCTGATTACCGAAGGTCACTGGCGGTGAAAATATATGCATTACAGGATGGAATCGAGCCATAGCCTCCAGAAGCGCGCCGCGGCCTTTTCCAGCGCGGCAGCGTGCTTGTGGGCCGATGCGCGCAGGCTGGCCGCGTGAATCCCTGCATGGTGCAGTTCACTGGCGTGGCCCACGTACCAGCTCTCCAGGCCGGCGGCGGAGACCTCGGGATGGAATTGCAATCCCAGTGCGAAGCCGTCGATGGCGAAGGCCTGATGGTTGTAGCGTTCCGTCTGGGCGAGATGCAGCGCGCCGGAGGGAAGATCGAAGGTGTCTCCATGCCAGTGAAAGAGATGGAGGCCGGGCGCGAGCAACGGGGCGAACCATGCGGGCGTCGTTGTATTTGGAGCTGCTTGCAACGGCGACCACCCGATCTCCACTCCATGCTCTCCGGGATAAACGCGCGCGCCGAGGGCCGCGGCCATCAGTTGCGCGCCTAAACAAATTCCAAGAATCGGCTTGCGCGCGGCCAATCGATCGCGGATGCAGGCAATCTCGTCCTTCAGAAACGGATAATCCTGATCGTCGTAGACCCCGATCGGGCCGCCGAGGACGATGAGAAGATCGCAGGAGCCGGCCTGCGGCAACGGAAAGCGCGCCGTGGCAGCCAGGAGGTTTTCAATCTCAAATCCCCGCTCCCGAAGCGGCGCTTCGAGGGAGCCGAGGTCTTCGAAGGCGACGTGACTGAGGACGAGTGCGCGGCGCGTGTGCATCGGCATGGAAACAGTGTATGCGCTCAGAAATCAGGATTCAATCAACGAAGTCAATCTTGGGCGCGATGGGGATGATGCCGCGCTTGTGTCCCAGGTTGAGCAGCTTGCGAATGGCCTCGCGGCCGTCTGCGCCGTAGTCCAGCGTGCGCTGGTTCACGTACATGCTGACGAAGCGGCTGGCCAGGCTGACATCCAGGTCGCGGGCAAACTGCATGGCATATTCCAGCGCCTGCTCGCGGTGATCCAGGGCGTGCTGGATGCTCTCGCGCAGGGCTTTGGAGATGATCTTGTGGGATTCGACGCCCAGCGACCGGCGGATGGCGTTGCCGCCCAGCGGCAGCATCAGGCCGGTGGTCTCGCGCCACCACACGCCCAGGTCAAGAATTTTATTCAATCCGCTGGCTGAGTAGGTGAGCTGGCCCTCGTGGATGATAAGCCCAGCGTCGTATGTTCCGGCCTGAATCGCCGGAATGATCTGGTCGAATGGCACGGTCTCGGTCTGGATGGCTGGATTGAAGATTTTGAGCGCCAGGTATGCGGTGGTCAGCGTGCCGGGAACGGCGATTTTGATGTTGCCCAGCTCCCCGGGCTCCAGCGGCCTGCTGGAGACGACCATGGGGCCGTAGTCCTCGCCTACGCTGCCGCCGCAGCCCATCAGCGTGTAGTTCTTCTGCAGGTAGGGGTAGGCGTGGAAGCTGATGGCGGTCACGTCGAAATAGGCTTCGTCCAGGGCGCGGCGGTTGAGGGTTTCGATGTCGCAAAGGGTGTGAGAGAAGCGGTAGCCGGGGACGCGGACCTTGTTGGTGGCCAGGCCATAGAACATGAAGGCATCATCGGAGTCGGGACTATGGGCGATGGAGATATCGATCATCCCGGCCGGGTTGGCGTTCTGCTTGTTGTTGGGATGACTCATGGGGTATGAACGTCCTTTCAACGTAGCATGGCCCGAGGATTGGCCAGTAGCCCTAAAGCTCAGTTTCTGTGTCGGTTTCATCTGCCGAATCGGGAGCCGCGCCGGCGCCTGCAGAAGGCCTGTGGCGGCTTCGTCTGCGCTGAACCCAGATGTGAATCGCCCCCCCGGCAGCTGCAATCAGCAGCGCCGCGAGCGAGACTAGAAGTACCATCAGTAACCAGCGCATGGGAACAAACCAAGCTCAGAATACCAGATGAGCGCCGGCCGGAAACCGGCCCGCAGCGCGGGATGGTTGGATTGTAGCCGAACGCCCCCGGAGAGTCCGGCAGGCAGCTTCCGCCCGCGGTTGAGTTTTCCCGTAGAAGAGCGCAAATAAAGTCGAACGGTACAGAGACTTCTCACTGGCTTTAGGTTTCAACAGTTCAAAGAAGGTACGATCCAATGAAGACCCGAATTGCTGTTGCTCTCTTGGGCATGTGCCTGGTTAGCCCTCCGCAAGCTCCCGCAAGTACCCAGCATGTTCCTGATCCAACCTATCCGCAGATCGTCCGGCTCAGTTACGTCGAAGGCGATGTGCGGATAGCGCGCGGCAGGCAGAACGAGAAGACTCCCGGCGCGGCCTGGGAGAATGCCGTCGCCGGTCTGCCGCTGGAGACAGGCTTCAGCCTGGCCACCGGCGCGGGGCGCGCGGAGATCGAACTGGAAGACGCCTCGACCCTCTATCTCGGCGAGAACTCGGTACTGACCCTCAACGAGCTTTCCACCACCGGCGGCATCCCGTACACGGAACTCGGGCTCCTCACGGGCACGCTCTCGGTGGACACCCAGGCTCACCTGTTCGGCGCGGGGTTGATAGTGGAAACGCCCACGGATACTTTCGTGGCACGATATCCAGACAAGGGCCGCATCCGGATCAACAGCTATACGGATGCGATGGCGATTACGCCGCAGGAGGACGGAGTTCTCGACCCACCAAGCCATGGGGATGATATTGTAACCCTCATTTTCCAGGTCTCGCCGGTGGCAACGATCAAGGGCCAGACGATGTACTATCGCGACGGCCAACGCCTGCAGGTTCCCGGCGGCGCCGACGCGGGCAGTTTCGCCGCATGGGACGTCTGGGTGGCAAAACGCGTTGCGCAGCGAAGCGCGGCCATGGCCGAGGTCATCAAAGCCTCCGGTCTGAAGCAGGAGATCCCCGGCCTGGCGGAGATGAACGGACAGGGAAGGTTCTTCGCGTGCGCTCCGTATGGAACCTGCTGGGAGCCGAACGCGGCCGCGGCCGACGAGCAGCAGGAAGCAGGCGGCAATTCGGCCGTATCGCGGGAGCAAGCGAGTGGCGGCGCGGCCCAATCCCTTGCGCCTACGGCTGCGGAAGAGCAACCGGCGTGGAAGACACAGCCTGTCAGGCAGGCGGGAGTTTTGGAGGAAGATTACCCTTCCTATTTCCCATGCGCTCCGGCTGCTGTTCTTTATAACATCGCCGCAAACAATGTGGTCGTAAGGGATCCAACCACTGGCGAGCTGAAGGTCATAGGCACCGACGCCGTAGTTGAACCGGCCGCATTTCCGTACAGTTGGGCCGTCTGCCACTCGGGGAGCTGGATTCCCAGAGGGCATCATTATGTCTGGGTGGTGGGTCACAAGCGCCACCATAATGAACCTGTTCGCTGGGTCAGGAACGGACATTCCGTGGGCTACGTCCCGATTCATCCTCGCGACGTGAAGGGCCAGCCGCCGATCAACGGGAAACATGAGCTCTTCGCGGTGCGCGTGAAGAACGGCCTGACGGTCGAGCGGGTCAGAGTCGAGGAGGGTCGTCCGGTCGAGCTTCTGAATGCTCCGCCCAAAGAGTTTCGCAATGCGGAGTTGCCTCCGCTTGCCAGGGCGGATGACCCGCACATGGAGGCTTTCCGCATCAATGATGCATCCTCGGCGAGCCGGGGCGAACTGGTGAAAACTGGCGGGATTCCACTCAGACTTGACCACACGACGCAGAGCTTCATGATGGCCAGCCAGGTGATGAGGGGAGGCAAGAGTGTGACCGTGATGCAGCCGGTCAGCAACCGGTTCGACAATTTGCAGGCGTCGGGAAGTGGCTTCCGCGGTGGAGGGGGCGGTTACAGCGCTGCTGGTACGCGAGGCGGCGGCTACGGCGGAGGTTCGCGCGGTGGAGGCGGCGGTGGAGGCTACGTTGGCGGCGGCCATAGCGGCGGCGGAGGTGGAGGCTACGTTGCCAGCGGCCATAGCAGCGGTGGAGGTGGTGGCGGCGGTGGAGGTGGTCATAGCGGCGGCGGTGGTGGTAGTGGCGGCTCCAGTAGCAGCGGTTCCAGCAGCAGCGGTGGTGGAAGTCACCGATAGAGGCATGGAGATTCGGCAGGTCAAACGTGCCGCAGGCTCTCTTCGAGCCAGTCGAGATAAGGCTGGCTGGCGGCGTCGACCTCAAGAACCAGAAACTCCGGGGTTTGGTAGCTGTGCAACTCGTGCAGCCGGGCTTCGAGAGCGGCGAGCTGTTCGGGACCGGTCTTGATGAGCAGCAGCGTCTCTGTGGCGGACTCGACCTCGCCCTGCCAGCGGTAGATGGACTGAACGCCGGGGATCAGCGTGGCGCAGGCTGCGAGGCGCTCGTCGACGAGCGTGCGGCCCAGCCGCGCGGCTTCGTCGGGGTTGGCGACGGTGGTCAGGACGATACGGACTGGCGGCGTGGGTGAGGGCATTTGCCGGCTCCTTCGTCTGATCTACATAGGCGAGTAGGACTAATCGGCATCAGGAAGTGGCAGTACACGAAATATGGCGATGCTCTCATCGCCAATCATAAACCTCTTTGCTAGTGTCGCCTTGAGTGCTCTCCCAGTGGGAGAGACAAGTCTCCATCCCTTACCGGTTTTCATCTTTTCACCACGAGCTACCTTTACCCCCGCTACCTTAGTCGTTTTCTTAGCCATCAGTGTTCTCCTGATCGTTAAAGAAATCGGTGAAATGATCGTACAATATCCATGGAACTTTGATTCGCCGGGGCCAATTCCCGGTGGCGACCTCATCTCTGGATTAGCTCACTTGGAATGAAGCTGTCGGAGCTGCGGGTGCAAGGCTGCAATAACGGCATTGGGGTTTTTGGCGATGACGGTCAAGAATGCCCTGGCCGAAGATTCCGGGGTGCGTCGCCCTCCCTCCCAGTGCTTGACTGCATCCAAACTGAATCCGAATGTGTCTGAGAAACGCGCTTGAGTCATCTTCAGGCGTTTTCTGATGCCCTTCACATCGACTTCGGCGGGCAGGTTGACCTTGTAACCAGCCGTTTCCCCAGCCAGAAAGGCATCCACTTCGTCCAGTCCGCTCATCATGTCGTTGAACATCGTTGCCATTGCTTATCTCCTATACTTCGCAAAGATTTCATCGGCGCGTTTGGCCAATAGGTTGCGTTCCCGCATGGTCAGGTTCTCTTTCACATTTTTGGCATAGGCCGTAATCAGAAAAACCGGAAAGGATTCTCCGCGAAGGATGTAAATTACTCGCGCCCCGCCGCGCTTTCCCATGCCGCTGCGAGCAACCCGAACCTTGCGGTAGCCACCGGTTCCCTGAATGACCTCGCCGCACTCTGGGTTTGCTGCCACCATGGCGACGATCTGATCGCGTTCCGTCTGACTGAAGAGGGCTTCGGCTGCCTTGAGATACCCCGGCGTCTCGACGACGGATTGCATACCTCTTATGTACTCCATTGGACACCTTTTGTCAACTTAGTCCTCTTGGCTTGCCGGTTAAGCTTGAGTAGAGCAGTATGAAGTTGAGGCCGGTTGAGCCCGGCGCGGGAGAAGAACGATGGCAACAAAAATCAGGTTTGGCACTTCGGGCTGGCGGGCGATTGTGGCCGATGAGTTTACCGTGGCCAATATTCGTCTGGCGGTGGCGGGGATTGCCGCATTCGTGAAGACGCAACCGGAGCCACACCGAGTGCTGGTGGGCCGCGATCCCAGATTCCTCGGCGAGAGCTTTGTGGCCTTGGCGGCGCGGGTGCTGGCTGGTGCGGGCGTAACGCCAATCGTGATTCCCGAGGCCGCGCCGACTCCGGCCATCGCCTATGCCGTCCGCGAGATGAAAACCTCCGGTGCCATTAACTTTACCGCCTCGCACAATCCGCCAGAGTATAACGGCATCAAATATTCGACCCCCGACGGCGCTCCGGCGCTGCCCGAAGTGACAAAAGAGATTGAGGCGGCGGTTGCACGGCTGCAAGTTAGCGGCGCGGAGGTTCCCGCGGCAGATCCACCCGCAAGCGGCTTCGAAACGACCGACGTGAAGCCCGCGTTCCTGAAGCGGCTGGCCGAGCTGGTGGATTTGAAGGCCATCGCGAAATCGGGCATCAAGGTCGTCTACGACCCGCTCTGGGGCGCGGGGCGCGGCTACACCTCCGATATTCTCCGTCAGGCTGGCGTGAGCGTGGAGACGGTCCATGATTATCGTGATGTGTTGTTCGGCGGCCATGCGCCTGCGCCGGACGAGCCTCTGCTGGGCGACGCCAAGGCGAAGATGCGAGAGACGGGCGCCCACCTCGGCATGGCGACCGACGGCGACGCGGACCGCTTCGGAATTCTGGATGAGGATGGAACCTTCATTCAGCCTAACTACATTCTTGCGCTGCTCTTCGAATACCTGGTGGAGACGCGCGGCTGGCTGAACGGCGTGGCCAAGAGCGTGGCGACGACCAACCTCATCAATGCACTGGCCGATTACTACAAGGTTCCGCTCTACGAGACGCCGGTGGGCTTCAAGTACATTGGCGAGCTGATCAACGGCGACAAAATCGCCATCGGCGGCGAGGAGTCGGCGGGGCTGACGATTCGCGGCCACGTGCCGGAAAAAGACGGCGTGCTGGCCGGACTGCTGGTAGCCGAGATGGTGGCCGCGCGCGGAAAAAGCCTGGGCGTGCAATTGAAAGAATTATTTGCCAAGGTTGGTTCCTTCTATCCGGTTCGGGAGAACTTCCGCTTGACCCCGGCGGGTATGGCCGCGTTCACTGAGAAGTTGAAGGCTGATCCGGCGGAGCTGAGCGGGCGCAAGGTTGTCAGCGTGGTGCGGACCGACGGGCTGAAGCTGATTTTGGCCGACGGCTCCTGGGTCTGCTACCGCCTCTCCGGAACAGAACCGGTGGTGCGAGCCTACACCGAAGCGCGCAGCGAGCAGGACGTGGAGACGCTCCGCGCGGCGTCCGAGAAGTTTGTACTTCAGTAAGAAGGGAATGGATTCTATGCTGGGCGAAAGGTCGCAAGCCGAAAAGAACAATGCAGGGGATGGGACCGTTCTCTCCTTGCCAGGGCGTGTGCAGGCTTATGCGCGGAGTGTATGGCCTCCGGCGGCCTCCGTTTTGGCCGTGGGGCTGACGCTATGGTTGGGGTGGCAGGTGGTTTACGAAAAAAACGGTTTGTCGGCATGGCAGCAGAAGCGCGCCGAGGAACGGCAGTTGCTCAAGGAGAACGACGACCTCAAGCAGGAGAATGTCCGCCTGCGCGACCAGATCGAGCGGCTCAAGTCCAACCCGGACGCCATCGGCATTGTGGCGCGCAGCACGAGGCGCTACATCAAGCCCAACGAGGTAATCGTCACCCTGCCCCCCGAGCAAAAAACGCAAGCCCAGCCTGCCGGGACGGGGAAGTAAGCGACAATTCGACTGTGAATTCCTGATTCCTGCCTAAAACTCCATGCGCGCGCACCGGCTTTTCGCCTCATGTTGTTCGCTCAGGATTACAGCCCTCACCGGATCGTCAGAATTCGGTGTGGAAGCGGAAGGCTGAGACGGATATGGGGCCGCGGGCCTGATTGTATCCAGGATTATTGATGTGCTGGAAGTCGTATGTGGCGAAAAAGCCGCGCCAGAGATGCGCGGTGTAGAAGCTCTCAACGATTTTTTCGTGACCGTAAGTGAGCCCGCCGTCGCCCAGTATAAAGCCCAGTCCGCCGAAAGCAAGATACTGCTGATGCGCGGCCACGATCCCGTTGCCCACGAAAGCAACTCCGGCGCGATCATTGTGTCGATGCCATGGGCTGCCCGTCGCAAAGCCGCCCAGCTCCACCGTGCGGTCGTCTTCGGAGTAGGCGAAGGACTCGTTGTGGCCATCGCTCCACCCCAGACGGCCGAAGACGCCCACCTGCGGCGTGATCTCCTGCTCGAAGTTCAAGCCGAAGCCGTATTTGTGGCGTCCCTGCTGCCGCGTGGCGACGATATCCGGCGTAGGGGTTACATGATTCTGAAACTCGGCAATCGCTTTTTCGTAATTCCCCATGTTGGCATGGTTGAGATAGCTCAACAGGCGCACCGTGCCCGCCCGATGCGCGATCCGTTTTCCGCGGGCCTCCAGTTCCATGTTCTCCGCTCGCGCGCGCGCGATGTCGGCGTCCAGAAATTGGCCATTCGCGGTCTTCGGCATCAGCGCTTCTGCAAAGCGCGCCGTCCACCAGTGATCGTCGTATTCCAGCATCGCGCCGTCGGTGTAGCCGCGCGTGTCGGCGGCGTAATCGTACGCGCCGTTGTTGTCCACCGTCCAATTCAGAAACTGCAGGTGGGGGTCGGAGCCATAGGTGTTCACATCGAAGAAATCGACCATGTCAAACTTGCCCACGCGCAATTCGATGCGGCGCGCGGGCAGCGATGTGACCAGATGAAGCTCGTCGCGCTCCGCATCGACGCGCTCTCCGCTCAACGGGATAATCTGCCGCAACATGAACCGCGCCAGGTAGGGCCCCTTTGAAAGCGCTATGCCATTCGCCAACCGAACGGAATCCATGTTGGTATAGCCGGCCAGGCCGTTCGCGTTCCCGATGCCGTTGCCCGTCGCATCCTCCATGTCGGCGAAGACTTCCGTAGTGTGCGTAAGCTGGTAGCCGGTATAAAGCGTCAGAACGTGCGTGGTCGAGCTCTGCGCCCAGTTAGTCAGGCTATTGGTTCCGCTGTATTGCGCAGCAAATGCCGCATGACCTTGAAGAACGACGTTGGCTTGCCCCGAGACCCAATAGCGGCTTGTCTCCGAATGAGGGAATAACGTCAATGAATCGCTGGGTTTGGCAGCCTCGCCAGCCGATTGGCCTGCGCTCGCATCGGGCGCCTGTGCGGCTGCGATGGAAGCGAACAGCGCGAGGACGGTCAGCCAGCAGTATCTGGGTCGGAGGAGCGTCGGGCTGGTGTGGCGGCGTACGGGGAACATGAGTAGGCACTCCAATCGTATCGTGAGTTGATGAAGATAGGGATAAAATGGAGATGCAACCATACCCCCACTCTGTAGATACCATACCGGGGGTAGGTATTGTCAAGCGAGGAGGCGCTCCATGTCCACCCATGATCGCGAAAAGGTCAAGTTGTTGCAAAGATTGAAGAAACTGCGCGGCCAATTGGACGCCGTCGAGCGCGCGCTGACGGCCGATGAGGACTGCGGTGGACAACTGATGCTGCTGGCTGCGGTCCGCGGAGGCGTCAACGGCCTGATGGGCGAGGTGCTGGAGGATCATATCCGCATTCATCTCACCTCCGGGTCCAAAGAGCAGATCGCCCCCGAACTGGCCGAGGACCTGATCGACCTGGTCCACGCCTATTTGAAATAGGACACGTACTTACCGGCCCCGGCTGACAGGAATATAATCTCCCAATCCAGATTTATCTACCGTCTTCGAGATTTGCGCGAAAGGAAGCTGGTTGTGCGTGCCGAGTGAGTTCTCATTGGTCAAGTGGTATATGGATTGCGTCACTGATATCGGCGATGCCGCAATTCTTTATTGCGCTGAATTTAATTGGCGCGGAATGCATCTGAGTTATAGCAACATTCTTACCGTTAGCGAGGGTTCGGTAGAAACTCATTCTTCGATGGACGGTTATCAACTTTCTTCGAGCGACCGACAAATTCTTGTAGAGCTTCCCCGGCTGGGTGTCTCAGGAAGATGGAAAGAAGATGCCGCGCCTTTTCAGCGCACAGTTTTCGAGAACGCATCCGGATCGGTCGAGTGGAACTGCTTGCAACCAAGAGCGCTGGTCCATCTGCGAATCGGCGCGTGCGCGTTCACGGGCCTGGGCTATGCCGAATGCCTGACTCTGACGCTTCCTCCGTGGCAATTGCCGATGAGCCAACTTCGCTGGGGAAGATTCGTTTCGCCGGAGGAATCCCTGGCCTGGGTTGACTGGCAGGGCGAGTATTCGACGAGATTTGCAGTTCACAATGGCCGTGCCTGCGAGACGCTTGCGGTGTCCGATTCGGAAATTGCAATCCACGGCGCTACCCTACGCATGGAGGAGAGTTTTCCTCTACGCGCAGGGCAATTGGGGTCAACGGTGATTCCCGGAGCGCCCGCGCTGGGCAAGCTGCTTCCCCGTTCCATGCGCAACATTGAAGAGCAGAAGTGGAGAAGCCGCGGAAGATTAGTCACTCAGGATCGAAGCAGCAGTGGTTGGGTGATTCACGAGGTGGTTAATTGGGAGCTATGATTCGCTCTCATCTTTTCAAGGTGTTCTACGGAACCCTGTTTGTCTTCATGCTGCCTTTGGCGCTTGTGTTGTGGGCTTATGGCACGCAAGACGCGGTGCGCCTGGCGGCCTTGCATTCGCCGGTTTTGGGATTGATATTGATAGCGTTCGGAGTGTCCGTCGTGCTGACGGGGATGGTCTCGCTTTGGCGCTACGGCGGTGGCTTGCCCATGAACGTATTTCCACCACCGTGTTTTGTCGAGAATGGCATCTATAGCCTCGTCCCGCATCCGATCTATGGCGGATTCGTGACTGCCTGCGCCGGTGTCGCCATATTCTTTGGCTCAGCCAGCGGATTGTGGCTCGTCACTCCCATCGTAGCTTTGGCCAGCGCAGCGCTGGTGCTGGGATACGAACTGCCCGATCTGCGAAATCGATTCGGATCGCGGACATTCTCTTTATGGTTGCCAATGGATCGGCCTACGGGCTCATCCCTGCTGGAGCGATTTCGCATATATCTGGTGGTATTGCTGCCGTGGCTGGCTTTCTATGAGTTGATATGGCATATGGGCAGGACATCAGGCGCCGTGTCTACTTACTTGCCATTCGAGAATCGCTTGCAGGTGATCGAGCAAACGGAGATTTTCTACGCCAGCACCTACCTCGTCGTACTGTTGACTCCTCTGCTTGCCAGTTCGGGGCACGCATTGCGGCGCTTTGCACAGCGCGGCCTGATTTCAATGGCGCTCATCTTTCCGCTTTATCTGTTCTTGCCGATCTTTGTTCCGCCGCGCCCCTATACATCGGTAACTCTCATCGGCAAGTTGTTGTCATGGGAGAGAACGCCCTATTCGGGGATCGCCGCCTTTCCATCGTTTCATATTGTCTGGGCTTTGATCGCAGCTTCCGCGCTGGCTGTGGGAGGGCGATGGATGAAGCTCGTCTGGTGGACGTGGGCCGTGCTGGTCGCTGTCAGTTGCGTCACAACAGGGATGCATTCGATTGTCGATGTACTGGCCGGGATTGTTGCCTATGTGCTGGTAATCCGCGCACGGGAGATTTGGATGACAATCCTGCGCATTGCCGAGTGGATTGCGAACTCGTGGAAGGAATGGCGGATTGGGCCGGTGAGAATTATCAACCATGGCGGATATGCGGCTGCAGCGGTTCTGTTGGGAATCAGTCTCATCGACGCGCTGCTTGGTCCAGGGCGCGAGCTGTTGACGGTCAGCATCTTCCTATGCTCCACAATCGGAGCGGCGCTCTGGGCGCAGTGGGTTGAAGGTTCACCGGCGTTGCTGCGGCCCATGGGTTTCTACGGAGGAATGTTGGGAGCCGTAATCGGATGCGCTTGCGCGCCTTTGATTCACGTCAATCTGTGGATTGTGTTTGGGGCGATTTGCGTCGCCGCGCCGTGGATACAAGGCATCGGCAGACTGCGCTGCCTGGTCCAGGGGTGTTGTCATGGACGCGCAACAGAAACCGTGCTGGGGATTTGCTACACACATCCTCGCACACGTGTCTACCGCCTGGCCCATCTCACGGGAGTGTCCGTACATGCGACGCAAGTCTATTCCATACTGTGGAACGTGGTCGTGGGCGCAGCGCTTCTGCGCCTGCTCGAACTGCATTCTTCCACGACATTGATTTGCGGCATATACCTAGTACTTTCGGGCGCAGGGCGCTTCGTCGAGGAAGCATATCGCGGTGAACCTCAGACCCGGATTGTTAGCGGGCTGCGCTTCTACCAGTGGATCGCTATTCTAGTCGTCGTTGCCGGAGTCGTGGTGACTTGCATGAATGGCCCGGACATGCATTGGAGTTATGCATTTCGCA
>Ga0326727_10021533_pt1 | contig 12610 bp, 7 predicted proteins | sample MB2enrmetagenome_FD_207643 | JGI IMG/M metagenome (GOLD analysis project Ga0326727, IMG submission 207643) | Lab enriched peat soil microbial communities from McLean, Ithaca, NY, United States - MB29MY | ecosystem: Environmental > Terrestrial > Soil > Wetlands > Peat | place: USA: New York...
AGAGGTCATCGCTGACATTCCCCACGGCCGTTCCTTCCAGTCGGTGATTCAGTTCGCTCCTTCGGCTCGTAACGAGCCTCTGGCCGGCGGCAACGGCGGCACCGGTGGTTCGATGCCCGGTTCCAGCGCGAATGGCGGCGGCGTAGGCTTCTCCGTGGGCGGCGCGGCCGACTCGGAGAACCAGTACCTGGTTGAAGGTCAGGACACCTCGAACATCTCCGGTGGCTACTCGAAGGCGAATGTGCCGTTTGAGTTCATTCAAGAAGTTCAGGTGAAGAGCTCGGGCATCGAAGCCGAGCACGGTGGCGCGCTGGGTGGCGTCGTCAACGTCGTGATGAAGAAGGGCAGCAACAACTGGCACGGCGGTATGTTTGGCACCTATGAGAGCAATGGTATGGACGAGACCTCCAGTCTCAGCCTGCCCGCCGGCATTCCGTACTCGTTCTCCAAGTATCTGCGCTACGATCCTTCGCAGGGCGTGCAGGCCGGCAATCCTGGATTTGACGGACCGGTTCAGACCTACAACCTTAAGCAGGATCATTTCCGGATCATGCAGGCTGGCGGCTATGTCGGCGGCGCAATTCTTAAGGACCGCCTCTGGTTCTTCGCCGGCTTTGCGCCGCAGTACAACACCACTGGCCGCACGGTGAACTTTGGCACGAATGACAGCAACGCAGGAATTCAGCGCCTGAATTCGAGTCAGAACACCTATTACGGCACCCTTCGTCTGGATGCTGCGGTGACCCAGAAGATCAGGGTCTTCGGCTCCTGGCTGAGCCAGTCGGCGAGCGAGACCGGCGAAAACCTGCCAAATCCGGATTCGACGAATGGATTGGTCAACACCTCGACCGGCGTGCCGCTGGCGTCGTTTGCCAATGGATTGAGCTGGTCGGCTCCGAACCAGACCGTGAACTTCGGCGGCGACGTCACGATTACCCCGAAGATCGTCTCGACGACCCGCTTAGGCTACTTCTTCGAGAACTACCACGACAACGGCTGGCCGACCGCGGTTCCTGACTACGCCTGGCAGGTGGCCGGAGCGACCAATCTTGGCATCAACAACCCCGCCGGCCCGCTGCCCCAGCAGCTTTCCGGATACTCTACCTCGATCTACAACTCCCAGAACACCGTGTTCAACGCCAACAAACACTACCAGTTCGATCAGGACGTGGCGATGTTCAAGAGCGGTTGGGCGGGTACGCACAATTTCAAGTTCGGCTACCAGTACAACAAGCTGAAGAACAAGATCAGCCAGAACGGCAACGTGCCGTTCGTCCTCATGTTTAACAACCCGACCGCTGGTTATACCGCTGGCACTACGGTCGGCCAAACGAATTGCGCGGCGTTGGAAGCCGCCACTGGCTCCAGCGTCTGCGCCGGCAACGCCGGCTTCTTAATCGTTCAGGACTTCGCGACGGTTGGAAGCGCTACCGACAACAACCACGCTTTCTTCGCACAGGATGCCTGGACGATCGGCAAGGGTCTGACGATCAATGCCGGTATCCGCGTCGAGAAGGAGAGCATGCCGACTCCTGCGGGCCAAGCCGTTCTAGCCGATCACAGAATCAACTTCTCATGGTCGGATAAGATCGAGCCGCGCATCGGCGCCGCCTGGGATGTCTTCCAGAACGGCAAGATGAAGGTGTTCGGCAGCTTTGGCATCACCAACGACATCATGAAGCTGTTGATTGCGGAAACCTCCTGGGGCGGCCAGGTGTACGAGCAGTGCGCGTACGCGATCAATACCACCTTCGATCCTCGGGTGGCCGCTCCGGTGTTCGTGAACGACCGCGCTTGCCCGTCGGGGGCGGCGAGCACGCAGGCCAATTGGTCACCGGCTCCGTCAGCTGCGGACGCCACGTTCCTCGAGAACGTGAACTATCGTCCGTGGGAGCCGGTTGCTCCGAGCGTGAAGCCCTACCGTCAGCACGAGTCGGTTATGGGCGCCGATTTTCAGGTCGCCAAGGGCTGGGCGCTGGAAGCCCGCTGGGATCGTCACCGCCTCGATCACGTGATCGAAGACGCCTCGCTCTCGGATCCGATCAACTTCGAGTTGTACGCCATCGTCAACCCCGGCGAAGGTGTCAACAAGACCCTCAATGGTTATGCGAACTTCCTCGGCGGTCTCGGTCAGACGTTTGGCGTGCCGGGCATGCAGTTCAATACCAACCTGTTCGGTACTTGCACGGGCTGCCCGAACAATCCGAAGGCAGTGCGCGATTATGATGGCATCGAAATCCGCCTGACCAAGACCGCAACCAAGCACATCTCCGGCATGTTCGCCTACACATGGAGCCGGCTGTATGGTAACTATACCGGCCTGACCACCACCGACCAGAACGACGGTGGCACCACGGGCCGCAACTCACCCGACACCACCCGCTCGTTCGACGAGCCTTTCTACTACTTCAAGGCCAACGGCCAGTCCATCAACGGACCGTTGCCGACCGACCGTCCGAATACGTTCAAGGGCTATCTGTACTACACGCAGCCGTGGGGCAAGAAGCAGAGCACCACGTTCGGTCTCTTCCAGGTCCTCTATCAGGGCTCGCCGGTCAGCACCTATGCTGACATCGGCGACTCCCAGAGCTCCATGCCGTTGGAGGCGACCTACCTCTTCGGCCATGGTCACTGGGCCAATGTGAGCACCGACCCGAACACGGGCGCGATCACGATCAACAGCGTGGGCACGAAGCGTACTCCGTGGTACTCGCAGTCTGACCTGAATGTCAAGCACGAGATGAAGGTCAACAGGGACAACGAAAAGCAGGTTGTTGCATTTGAAGCCACCTTTACCAACCTCTTCAACCAGCAATCGGTTGTCTCTTACATCGAGAGCTTGAACGCCATCCCGGCCGGCACCCCGCTGTTCCCGGGCGGTCAGAATATCCACGGTGGCGCCGCAGCGTACCAAGCGTACGAGACGGGCTACAACGCACAGCAGACGATCACCAACAGCGGCGTGATCAAGAGCAACGAGTACGGTGTTCCGAATCAGTGGCAGATTCCGCGGACCATCCGTCTGAAGCTGAGCTACAACTTCTAATCCGACCGCAAGGTCATTGCGCCGGGGAGCCGAAAAGGCTCCCCGGTTTTTTGCGCCCTTGAGCTTCCGGCTCGGGCCAATGGGGCCTTTGATCCTCTGCCCTGACTTCACGGCTGCCAGCACTGACCGTTCACGATTTGACACGATTGCCAGATCTCTGGCCGTTGACGGGCTCCGTTGTGGTAAACCCAGAGTTGCCGAATTGTTCTACTCTCGTATAATCTATTCCAAAAGTGGAAATGTGATAGTAGCTATGTCTGACGCAGGCTGCGTGATCCCGATTGCCACAGATAATCGATTTCCTAACATCCGTTTCAGAGCCAGCGATATCTCAAAATCCATATTTCAGCTTACGTTAATACGTTATTTAGTAATGCCGCAGTGGAAAACTCCCTTAACCCATTTTGTTTCCGTAGGGCCAGCTTGGTACTAAGGTTGCAAATGTCATCGGTCTAGCACTCGAAGTACTGCTTGGCGAGCGTGGTCGCCAATTTCAATCCGTGTCTTTCAGTTCCGGTTGCTGCGAGGCAACCGCAGGAGGGTTCAATATGAGTAAGCGTTCACTAGGTGTTCGCTTCTTCGTTCTGCTGACCGTCGCGGTCCTGCTGTTCCTGGCCGTCGGTCTGCAGGCGCAGGAGACCACCGGCGGACTGCAGGGTACAGTTAAGGACGCGAACGGGGCTGTGCTCCCGAAAGCGTCCATTGAGTTGACCGGCTCATCGCTGGTCGGCGGGGCCAAGAAACTGGCTACAGATGCAACTGGCTACTATCGCTATGCCAATCTTCCCCCGGGCACTTATACGATCACGGTAAAGATGTCTGGCTTCGCGACTCTGAAGCGCGAAGGAATCGATATCGAAGTCGGCCACCTGCCCACGCTCGATCTGACGTTGCAGGTTGGCAGCACGGAAACCGTTGTTGAAGTTTCGGAAGAAGCGCCACTTATTGACGTTGCGGTTACGCACACATCGACGAACGTGACCGAGGAGGTCATTGCTGACATTCCCCACGGCCGTTCGTTCCAGTCGGTGATTCAGTTTGCTCCCTCGGCTCGTAACGAGCCTCTGGCCGGCGGCAGCGGCGGCACGGGCGGTTCCAGCCCGGGCAGCAGCGGCAACGGCGGCAGCGTGGGCTTCTCCGTGGGCGGCGCGGCCGACTCTGAGAACGCTTACCTGGTCGAAGGTCAGGACACCTCGAACATCTCCGGCGGCTACTCCAAGGCCAATGTTCCGTTCGAGTTCATTCAGGAAGTTCAGGTGAAGAGCTCGGGCATCGAAGCCGAGCACGGCGGCGCGCTGGGCGGCGTGGTCAACGTCGTCATGAAGAAGGGCAGCAACAACTGGCATGGCGGCGCCTTCGGCAGCTATGAGAGCTCGGGCCTGGACTCCATCGCGAGCCCGACCCTCGGTGGCGTGCGCCAGCTGCGCTACGATCCGAACTCGAGCGTCCAATATCCTGCGCCTGGATCCGGCATCACTGGGTTCGACGCAGCCACGCAAGTCTACCGCTATAAGCAGGATCACTTCCGGATCATGCAGATCGGCGGCATGATCGGCGGCCCGATCATCAAGGATCGCCTCTGGTTCTTTGCCGGCCTGGCTCCGCAGTTCAACACCATCGGCCGTACCGTGAACTTCGGCACGAACGATAGCAATGCCGGTATCCAGCGGATGAATCAGAATACCGACACCTACTACGGCACTATGCGCCTGGATGCTGCTGTGAGCCAGAAGATCAGGCTCTTCAGCTCGTGGCTGTCGCAGTCAACCAACCAGTCGGGCTCCAATCTTCCGGTTCCTGACTCTAAGAACGGAATGTACAACGTGTCGACTGGCACACCGCTGGCAGATTACGCCAACGGCCTGGGCTGGGCGGCTCCGAACCAGACCCTCAACTTCGGCGGCGACATCACGATTACTCCGCAGGTCGTTTCGACGACCCGCTTTGGCTACTTCTTCGAGAACTATCACGACAACAACTGGCCGACCTCGGCGCCTGATTACGACTGGGCAACGAACGGTCAAGGTCCGTCTTACCTCCAGTATGCCGCTGGCCACCAGACCTCGGCGTTCAACAACACCAACACCGCATACAACTCGAACAAGCACTATCAGTTCGATCAGGACGTAGCGGTCTTCAAGAGCGGCTGGCTTGGCACGCACAACTTCAAGGCTGGGTATCAGTTCAACCGTCTGGAGAACAAGATTCACCAGATGGGCAACGTACCCTACGTCGACGTGGTCGCTGTGCCCGGCGCGGGCTGGACTCCCATGACCGCAGCTGGCGCAGCGAATTGCGCACCGCTGGAACAGGCCAATGGTACCTGCGGCGGTAACAACGGCTTCTTCTACGTTCAGGACTTCGCGACGATTGGCCAAGCGAAGGACAACAACCACGCCTTCTTCGCCCAGGATGCATGGACGATCGGTCATGGTATTACGATCAACGCCGGTCTCCGCATGGAGAAGGAAAACATGCCGACGCCTTCGGGCTTGAACGTCCTGCCCAATCACAGAATCAGCTTCGATTGGTCGAAGAAGGTCGAACCGCGTATCGGCGGCGCCTGGGATGTCTTCCGGAACGGCAAGATGAAGATCTTCGGCAGCTACGGCATCACGAACGACATCATGAAGCTGCAGATCGCCGAAACCGCCTGGGGCAGCCAGACGTTCGAAACCTGCACCTACGCACTGAACTCGAACTTCAACCCCAGCAGCTACAGCCCGGTGTTTGTCAACAACGAGGCCTGCCCGACGGCGACGCCGAACACGCCCGCACACTGGCTTGTCGACCCGACAACGGACGGAAGCAACTCTGCCTCCTTCATCGAGAACTACAACTGGCGTCCGTGGGAGCCGGTTGCTCCCGGCATCAACCCGTATCGTCAGCATGAGTCGGTCATGGGCGTTGACTATGAGATCGCGAAGGGCTGGGCGTTTGAAGCCCGCTGGGATCGTCACCGACTTGACCATGTGATCGAAGACGCCTCGCTTGCAGATCGCGACTTCGGCGAGCTTTACACCATCGTCAATCCGGGCGAGGGCGTAAACAAGACCATCAATGGCTATGCCAACTACCTCACCAGCCTTGGCCAGTCCTACGGCGTCGTAGGCACGGCGTTCAACGGCGGCCCGGACCAGTTCGGTACCTGCGCGAGCTGCCCGAACAACCCGAAGGCTGTGCGCGACTATGACGGCTTGGAGTTCCGCCTGACCAAGAGCCAGACGAAGCACCTCTCCGGCATGTTCGCCTATAGCTGGAGCCGGCTGAATGGTAACTACACCGGCTTGACCACCACCGACCAGAACGACGGCGGTACCACGGGCCGCAACTCACCCGATACCAGCCGCTCGTTCGACGAGCCTTTCTTCTACTTCAAGGCCAACGGTAAGTCCATCAACGGACCGCTGCCGACCGACCGTCCGAATACCTTCAAGGGCTATCTGTACTACACGCAGCCTTGGGGCAAGAAGCAGGTCACTACGCTTGGCCTCTTCCAGGTCATCTATCAGGGCTCGCCGGTCAGCTCGTACATCGACTTGGGCGGAGCCAACGGCGCCAACCCTGTGTTCTCGACCTACGTCTACGGTCACGGCAACTGGGCGAACGTGAGCGCCGACCCGACCACGGGCGCGATGACGATCAACAGCGTTGGCACGAGGCGCACCCCCTGGTACTCGCAGTCTGACCTGAACTTCAAGCACGAAATCAAGGTCAACGCCAACAACGAGCATCAGACGGTGGCCTTCGAAGCTACCTTTACCAACCTGTTCAATGAGCAGAAGATCGTCTCTTACTGGGAGGGCATGAACTCTTTGCCCGCGAACATCCCGGCGTACCCGAACGGCGTCACCGTCGGACAGGGCGCCCTGATGTACCAGACGTTCGAGAACGGCTACAACCTGCAGCAAGCAATTACCAACAGCGGCGTGATCAAGAGCAATCAGTATGGTCAGCCGAATCAGTGGCAGCTTCCTCGGACCATGCGCATGAAGCTGAGCTACAACTTCTAATCTGACCGCAAGGTCACTCTCCGGGGAGCCGAAAGGCTCCCCGTTTTTTGTGTTTGCGCGCATCCTCCTCTGGCCGCCGCGCGGGCGAGCTCATCTTCGAGGACGATGTCTCTGCCAGGATGGGGCGGTCCCGGTTGGGCCGCCCCGCTGTTTTGGTCGTGGCCCCGGTGCGGACTTCAGATAGAATCATGGAATGCCGCCACGCCCAACCAGTAAGGGAAAGACGCCTCCGCCGGAAGAGACCTTCGAAGAAGTTGCTTACCTGAAGATGCTCGGGGAAAAGCAGAAGCCGGTCAGCATCAAGCTGCAGGGAGGCGAGGTTGTCCGCGGCTGGATCGAATACTACGACCGCAACATGCTGCGCCTCACCCGCGAGGGCGCGCCCAACCTATTCATTTTCAAGAGCGAGATCATGTATATCGCCGAAGGCGAAATCAAGGCGGCTCGCGCGCGGCGCGCAAAGTCGGCGGCGGACGGCGAGGAATGAGCGCGCACGCCGCTTCCGGCATTCTCTCCCAGGCAACTGCGATTGCGCGCGAGGCCGGCAAGCTGCTGATGCCGTTTTTCGAGCGCCGCATCGGATTCGAGTACAAGGGCGATGTCGACCTGGTCACCGAGGCCGACCGCGCCAGCGAAAAGCTGATCGCCGAGCGGCTGCGCACGGCCTTTCCGGGACACGATATCCTCGGCGAAGAGGGAACGCGCGACCAGAGCGGAAGCGAGTATCTCTGGTATGTCGATCCGCTGGACGGCACCACGAACTTCGCACACGGATATCCGGTCTTCTGCGTATCGCTGGGGTTGGTGCACGCCGGCTGCTCGATTGCCGGCATTCTCTACGATCCCACGCGCGATGAGATGTTTGCCGCCGAGCGCGGCTGCGGCGCAACCCTCAACGGCAAGCCGATCCACGTCTCTTCGACGAAGACGCTCTCGGAGTCGATTCTCGGCACCGGCTTTCCCAGCGCCAAGCGCCACAAGAATCCGAACATCCACTTTTATCATCAGCTTACGCTGCGCTCGCACGGCGTCCGGCGCGCGGGTTCGGCGGCGCTCGATCTTGCCAACGTCGCCTGCGGACGCTACGACGGCTTCTGGGAGTTCAACCTGAATCCGTGGGATACCTCGGCGGGAGTGCTTCTGGTGGAGGAGGCCGGAGGCGTGGTGACGCGCTTCGATGGCTCGTCCTGGCTGCTCGACAGCCGCCAGACGCTGGCGACGAACGGAATCATCCAGGAGGAGCTGCTGCGGGAGTTCGCCGCGATCTTTGCCGGCCGCGCCGACGAATTGCCGCCGGTGAGCGCCGGCTGAGCGCACGCGCGCTGCTCTTTTGCTACAATCGTGGGTTCACGAGGGAACTTCACTTAGAGACGAGGATCGCGAATCGATATGGCTTATGTGATTGCAGAACCGTGTATCGGAACGAAGGACACCGCCTGCGTGGATGCATGCCCAGTGGATTGCATTCACCCCAAGAAGGATGAGGCCAATCATGGATCGGAGGAGATGCTGTATATCGATCCGGTGGAATGCATCGACTGCGGCGCATGTGTTCCGGTCTGCCCGGTCTCGGCCATCTTCGCCATCGACGACCTTCCCGAGAAGTGGAAGGCTTACGCTGAGCGCAACGCGAAGTACTACGGCCGCTAAGGCTCCGGCATAGCGTTTTCGGTTTATTAAAGGCGCATCTTCACCGATGCGCCTTTTCTCATGCCAACCTGAGTTTCTCGCCTCGCATCTCCCCGCTTTGGCATGGCACAGCTACCGTTCGGATTCCCTCCGCATCTGCAAACCGTCGCTCCGGCGAAGAGGCGCCATTGGCCGCCTTTTGTGCGCGGGGTGGTGGCCGGCGCCGCCGATCTCGATCCCGCCGCGGTGCTGACGGCGACCGTGGCCGGCGCGAGCTTCGGATACAGCGTGGGCTGGGTCGTGCTGCTTGCGATTCCGGTGCTGTGGAGTGTCTTTTCGGTCTCGGCGCGGATCGGCCACGACTCGCGCAAGGGATTGGTGGAGCTGGTGCGCGAGCAATATGGACGGCCGCTGGCGCTGCTGCTGGCGCTCGGCGTCTTCGTCGTCAACTTCGCCATGATCATCGGCGACCTGGTCGCCGTCAGCGATGCGCTCTCGATTGTCACCGGCCAATGGCGAGCGTTTTTCCTGGTGCCGCTGGCCTTTCTGATCTGGTACATGCTGATCGTCGGCAATGCGCGCAAGAGCATGGAGCAGCTCGGCCTGCTCTCGCTCTTTCTTATCGCCTACGTGGTGGATGCCAGCATCAGCGTGCACTCTCCGTTGGGGCTGGCGCGCCAGATTCTGCTGCCACACCTGGAGGCGAGCGCGGCCTACTCGATGGCGGTGATCGCCGTCTTCGGCTCGCTGCTGACGCCGGATGTGATCGTCTGGCAGACGAGCTCCAGGCGCGAGATTGCGATCTCAGCCGATCATGAGCATGAGACCGAATCCCACGCGGGAACCGTCGTGGCTACGCTGATCTCGCTCTCGGCAATCGTGGTCTCCTCCAGCATTCACATCAGCGATCCCTCGCTGATGACCACGCGAACGGCCTCGCAGGCGTTGGCCTTTCTCGGGCAGGCGGGACCGCTGCTCTTTGCCCTGGGAATTCTGGGCTCGGGGATGGTGGCGCTGCCGCTGCTGGCGGCCTCGCTCTCCTTCAGCATCTCAGAGGCGAGCGGCTGGGCCTCGGGATTGAACAAGGAGCCGTGGGAGGCGCGCTACTTCTACATCGTGATCTCAACGATCCTGGTGGTTGCCGTGACGATCTCGCTCTTTGGAGTGAATACGGTGAAGTTGCTCTACTGGTCGCAGGCGGCCGCGGGAATGCTGGTGGTGCCGATCCTCGCGTTTCTTCTGCTGCTGGGGAGCAATCGCCGGGTGGTTCGCACCAGCAATCGCCTGCGGGATAACCTCTGCCTCGGCCTTGCCGCCGCGGCGATGCTGGTGGCCAACGCGCTCTTTGTCTGGATGGAGCTCTTTCCGGCGCGCTAACGGATACGCTTCGGGTGCCCCATCCTTCACCGCCGATCTCTGGCGTTGAGGGTGGGGTAGTTGCGGATGCCGCACCCTGGCTGGTTGCCCGCCTGCCCTGCGCGTGGTAGCTTGATCAATAGTTTCCGCGGAACGGTGTGGCGCTGCTCTGGTTTGATCGCCTCTCCAGGCAGCAAAGCGGTACGGATTTATACCTCTGCACTTCCTAAGGAGAATTGAATTATGCCTCTGGTTTCGATGCGACAGTTGCTGGACGAGGCCGCCAAGGGTGGATACGGCGTTGGCGCCTTCAACGTAAACAACATGGAACAGATTCAGGCCATCATGGAGGCCGCGCGCGAGACCAAGTCGCCGGTGATCATCCAGGCCTCGCGCGGAGCGCGTGCTTATTCGCAGGATAAGTTCCTCTATCACCTGATGCTGGCCGCCGCCGAGCTCTATCCGGAGATTCCGCTGGTGATGCACCTCGACCACGGTAACAGTTTCGAGACCTGCAAGAGCGCGATCGAGCTGGGCTTCACCTCGGTGATGATGGATGGCTCGCTGAAAGAGGACGGCAAGACGCCGGCGACCTTCGAGGAGAATGTCGCGGTGACGAAGGCGGTCGTCGATCTGGCGCACAAGCACGGAGTGACCGTCGAGGGCGAGATCGGCGTGCTGGGCGGCATCGAGGACGGACACGGCGCGGGCGGCACCGGCCTTGAGCACGTCACCGATCCCCAACAGGCGGTTGACTTCGTCGCCAAGACCGGCGTCGATGCGCTGGCCATCGCCATCGGCACCAGCCACGGCGCGTACAAGTTCAGCAAGAAGCCGGATGGCTCGGTGCTGAAGATGGACGTGCTCATCGAGATTCACAAGCGGCTGCCGAACGTGCACCTCGTGATGCACGGCTCGTCCAGCGTGCCGCAGGATTTGCAGGACATCATCAACCAGTACGGCGGCAAGCTGAAGCCGACCTGGGGCGTGCCAGTGGAGGAGATTCAGCTCGGCATCCGCAACGGCGTGCGCAAGATCAACGTGGACACCGACAACCGTCTGGCGATCACCGGCGCGATCCGCAAGGTCTTTGTCGAGCAGCCGGAGAAGTTCGATCCGCGCGACTACATGAAGCCGGCGCGCGAGGCGATGAAGAAGGTCGTCGCCCTGCGCATGGCGCAGTTCGGCCAGGCCGGCCACGCCGGCGACTACAAGCCGATCTCGATCGAAGAGATGAAGAAGTTCTACGCGGGACAGGCCGCGGCGGCGAAGTAGATTGCGTTTGCAAAATGCGAACGGCGGAGGAGCGATCCTCCGCCGTTTTGCGTTGGTGTTGGTTTGAGGTGTCATCCTGAGCGCAGCGAAGGACCCCTATGGTGGCCCAATCTGCGGTGCAATAAGCCGGGCCTTCTGACGAATTCGCTGTCCATGCCTCCGCGGTAGAAAAGCCTCACACCGCGCCGCCGCTACATTCGCTATAGGGGGCCTTCACTTCGTTCAGGATGACAACTCAAGAGGGGAAGCAGTGCTCTTGTGCTACCCCTCGGGGACTCCAACCGGAGGCTCGCCGCGCAGCACCGCTTCGGCCGCGTCCATCTCCTCGAAGGGAACAAAGAGCTTCACACCGCCCAGCAGGTTGGAGATGAACCAATCCAGCCGCACCATGTTCTCGTCGGAGAGGTGGCAGTGGATGCCCGCGGACTCCAGGCTGCTCTTGGCCGTCAGTGCCTCAGTCAGATCGCAGAACTGCCGGATCATCACGTACTCGTAATTCTCGGGCGAAATTACGCGCGGAGTGGGCGGCGGCTGCAAGTTGCGCGATCGCATCTCCGCCGCAATGGCCTCGCGCGCCGGCTCGGTGAGCTCGTGGATGTCGCGGTATACCTTCAGCAGTTCGTCGTCGCTCATGGAAGAGTACAGCTCGGCGAGCCGCTGCCGCTCTTGTACCGGATCGAATTTCGCCATGGCTGGAAATGGTACACGAAATACTCCGCGGGACAGCAACTCAGTGCAAGCTTTCTGGTCGAAAAGCCTTCCGCACCGCACTGCCTATTTGCGCCTTGTAGGGGTCCATTACTACTTCGTTCAGGATGACACTCAAAAGCAAAGTGCTTCGTTCGCATCACCCCCCCCAAAACAACAGGCGCGAGCCGCAGCCCGCGCCTCTCTCACTTCTTTTGTCCTATGCCGCTACGCCGTAGATCGGCCACCAGGGCGAAGCCGCCTTCAGCGCGGCGTTCACGTTCTGGATGTTGCGCACACCCTCGTCTTCCAGCCATTTGCGGAAGGCGCTGAGGCCTTTTTCGGCGTAAATCGGGACGCCGTCGGCCCAGGTGGCGCGGCCGCAGAGGACGCCGTTGTACTTCACTCCACTCTCGCCGACCAGCTCCAGCGTCTCGGCAAACTCGGCGTTGCTGACACCGGCGGAAAGATAGATGAACGGCTTGGCCGTCGCCTCGGCCGATCGGCGGAAGAGCTCCTGTGCTTCGGGTTTGGTGTACGCCTTCTCGCCCTTGTAGCTGCGCGTGCCAGAGACGAACTTCATGTTCACCGGCACCTCGAGCTT
>Ga0326727_10021535_pt1 | contig 12608 bp, 10 predicted proteins | sample MB2enrmetagenome_FD_207643 | JGI IMG/M metagenome (GOLD analysis project Ga0326727, IMG submission 207643) | Lab enriched peat soil microbial communities from McLean, Ithaca, NY, United States - MB29MY | ecosystem: Environmental > Terrestrial > Soil > Wetlands > Peat | place: USA: New York...
TTTGCCGACGACTACATCAAAGTTGTGGGGCGGCGCAGCCAGGGCTTGACCGCGCGCGCCAAGCTGCTGTGGCAGGGGCTGGTGGGCGTTCTGGTGGCTGGGGCGCTGGTGGTGATGGATCAGTTCAGGCTCTTCTCCACGCGGTTGACCGTGCCCTTCATCAAGAGCTGGAGTCCCGACCTGCAATGGCACTGGCTAGGCTCGATCCCGCACCTCAGCCTGCTCGCCTTCCTGCCCTTCGTTGTCTTTGTCACGCTCTTTCTGGCTCTGTCGTCGAACGCGGTGAACCTGACCGACGGGCTCGACGGCCTGGCCATCGGCTGCACCATCATTGCCGCCGGCGCGTTGGCGGTGCTCACCTACGTCAGCGGCCACGTGGTCTTTGCCGACTATCTGGAGCTGCAGCGCATGCCCATGGTCGGCGAATTGACGGTGTTTTGCGGCTCCATGGTAGGCGCCTCCATCGGCTTTCTCTGGTACAACGCGCACCCCGCCGAGATTTTCATGGGCGACGTGGGCTCGCTGGCGCTGGGCGGCGCCATCGGCACCGTGGCCATCGTCATCCGGCAGGAGCTGCTGCTGCCGTTCATCGGCGGCATCTTCATCCTGGAAGCGGTTTCGGTGATCCTGCAGGTGGGCAGTTACAGGCTGCGCAACGGAAAGCGGATCTTCAAGATGGCGCCGCTGCACCACCACTTCGAGCAGATGGGATGGAGCGAGTCGAAGGTCATCGTGCGCTTCTGGATCGGCGCCCTGGTGTTTGCACTGTTTGCACTCACCACTCTGAAATTGCGCTGAACAGGGCCGCGGCGAGCCGCCCGCGGTGCACAATAAAGGAGTCGCGACAGCTTGGTATCCTGTGGTGAAAGTTGCAATCGCCACGAGAGGCATCCCTCAGGGGCTAATGCCCCGCCGATTCCGTTGACTTTACCGGCACGGCTAAAGCCGTGCCCTTTCAAAACTGGCTTGCGCCACAGACCGCTGTGAGACAAAGTTGAAACGATGGAGCTAAAAGGCAAAAAAGTTCTGGTGGTGGGCCTGGGCAAGTCCGGGCTGGCGGCGGCGTTGTTTTTGCGGCGGCAGGGCGCGCAGGTGACGGTCTCCGATGTCCGCTCGGCGGCGGCGCTGGCCAAGGAGATTCCCGCCCTGATTGAAGAGGGCATCGTGGTGGAAGCCGGCGGCCATGGCCTGTTGACCTTCCGCCGCCAGGACCTGATCGTGGTCAGTCCCGGCGTGCCGCTGGAGACGCCCGAGCTGGCGCAGGCGCGCAGCTTTGGCCGCCCGGTGATCGGCGAGCTGGAATTGGCCGCGCGTTTCCTGAAGGGCAAGATTCTGGCCATCACCGGCTCCAACGGCAAGACCACGACCACGGCGCTGGCTGGCGAAATCCTGAAAGAAGCGGGCCTGCCCACGCTGGTGGCCGGCAACATCGGCGTGCCGGTCGTCGGCCTCATCGACGAAAGCACCGCCGATACGTGGTCGGTGCTCGAAGTTTCAAGCTTCCAACTGGAAAGCACGGAACAGTTCCATCCCAGGATCGCGGTGATCCTCAACATCACGCCCGATCATCTCGACCGGCACGGCAGTTTCGAAAACTACGCTCTCGCCAAGGAACGCATCTTTGCCGCGCAGGACGCGAGCGACTTCGCGGTGCTGAACGCGGACAATCCGCGCGCCGCCGAAGCCGCGGCGCGTTCACACGCTCCTGTCTTTTGGATTTCATCCAGTCATGCCGTGGCGCAGGGCGCATGGGTGGAGAACGGCAACCTGGTCTATCGCTCGGCGCCGGATGCCGCGACGGAAACCATTCTGCCGGTTGCGAAGATTCCGCTCAAGGGCGGGCACAATGTGGAGAACGTGTTGGCTGCCGCGTGCGCCGTGCGGCTGGCCGGCGTTCGGCCCCATGCGATCGCTCGCGCCATCGAGAACTTCAAGGCCGTCGAGCATCGCCTGGAATATGTCGCCGCCATCGACGGTGTCGAGTACTACAACGACTCCAAGGCCACGAATGTGGACGCGACCGAGAAGGCCGTAGCGGCGTTCGCCGGCGGCATTCACCTGATTCTCGGCGGCAAAGACAAGGGCGCGCCCTACTCGCCGCTTGCCGCCCTGGTGCGCGAGCGCGTGCGCGCCATCTACACCATCGGCGCGGCCGCGCCCAAAATCGAAGCCGAGTTGCGCGGCGTGGTTACCATCCAATCGTGCGAGACCCTGGCCAACGCGGTGGAGGCCGCGGCGGCCGCGGCCAAGCCCGGCGACGTGGTGGTGCTGGCGCCGGCCTGCTCCAGTTTCGATCAGTTTGAGAATTACGAGCAGCGCGGCCAGGTCTTCAAGCAACTTGTGTCGGATCTCCGCGACCGGAAGACGCGCAACGCGTAGGAGCTTATGGCCAAGCTGGTCGGCGTCGACAAATGGCTGTTCTTCACCACGCTGGTGCTGGTCGTCACCGGCCTGGTCATGGTCTTCTCCGCTTCCGCCGTGGTCGACCAGGAGAAATACCACTCGGCCTACACGTTCGTTTTCACGCAAGCTATCTGGGCCGCGACGGGCGTGCTGGCTCTCTTCGTGCTCATGCACATCGATATCAGCCACTACAACACGCCGCGCTTCATCTATCCGGCGATTTGCGTGACCACGGTGCTGCTGGTGCTGGTCTATCTGATGCCCGGCTCGCACCACACGCATCGCTGGATCCGCTTCGGCAACTTCTTCACCTTCCAGCCCTCCGAGATCGCCAAGCCCGTGCTGGTGTTTTTCCTGGCGTGGTTTTTGCACACGCGGCTGGGCGCCATGAACAAGTGGAAGCAAACCCTTTTGCCCGCGTCGATCATTCCCTTCGTGTTTATCGTGTTGATCGTCGCCCAGCCCGATCTGGGCACGGCGATGGTGCTGGCCGGCGTTACCGCCATGATTCTGGTGCTGGCCGGCATGGAGTGGAAGATTCTGCTGGGCGCGTTTTGCGCGGCTCTGCCACCGCTCGCCGTGCTGCTGCTCGTGCCCTGGCGGTTCGCGCGCCTGCTCGCTTTCCTCAATCCCAACTGCGACGCCCACGACGCGGCCAGTGCCGCCAGCTATCACGTCTGCCAGTCGCTCATCGCCGTGGGCACCGGCGGCTTGACGGGCCGCGGCTACATGGAGGGCATGCAGAAGCTGTTTTATCTGCCCGAGGCCTCCACCGATTTCATCTTCGCCAACATCGCCGAGGAGCTCGGCTTCGTCGGCGCCATGTTCATTGCGCTGCTGTTCGTGGTTTTGGGCGCGCGGGGCTTGCGGACTGCATTCCGCTGCACCGATCCCTTTGCGCGGCTGGTGGCCTTCGGCATCACCACGACGATTCTGCTGCAGGCCTTCTTCAACATCAGCGTGGTGCTCTCGCTGGTGCCGACCAAAGGCATCCCGCTGCCGCTGATCTCGCACGGAGGCACGTCGCTGTTCTGCACGCTGGCGTCGATCGGGATTCTGCTGAATATTTCGCGCAAGGCAGAGTGAGAAGGGAAGGGACAAGGGAATAGTGTGAGTGTGAGTGCGCACCGATCACTGGACACTCGCACTCGCACTCGTCGCTGACCACTAACTGCTAACCACTATGAGCTCCGAACTGAAAATCCTCATTGCCGGCGGCGGAACGGGCGGGCACATCATCCCTGCTCTTGCCGTGGCGCGCGCTCTCGTCGAGCGGCATGGCGCGGAGGTGCTGCTGGTGGGCACGGCGCGCGGGTTGGAGTCGCGGCTTGTTCCCGAGGCCGGATTTGCTCTGCGCCTGATCGACGTGGGGCCGCTCAAGAGCGTGTCCCTTGCAACCAGATTGCGCACGCTCTCGCGTTTGCCCAAGAGCATCTTCGCGTGCAAACGCATTTTGCGCGAGTTCCGGCCCGGAGCGGTGCTTGGCGTGGGCGGCTACGCCTCGGGTCCGGCGATACTGGCGGCGCTTTGGCTCAAAATCCCCACCATGGTTTACGAGCCCAACGCCATGCCTGGCCTTGCCAACCGCCTCGTAGGCAAGCGCGTGGAGCGCGCGGCGATCAACTTTCCCGCGGCCGCGCGCTGGTTCCGCAACGCCGAAGTCACCGGCGTTCCCGTGCGCCCGGAGTTTTTCTCGCTGCCCGCGCCCCCCGCCGCGCCCATTGCCCCGCCGCATCTGTTGGTCTTTGGCGGCTCGCTGGGCGCGCGCATTCTCAACACGCATCTGCCCAAACTCATGCCGGCTCTGCTCTCTGCCGTGCCGGGACTCACGGTCCTGCACCAGTGCGGCGAGCGCCATGCGGGCGATACCCTCGAAGCCTACACGGCGAGCGGCGCCGATCCGGCGCGCTGGCAGGTGCGCCCGTTCCTCACCGACATGGCCGCCGAGTTTGCCCGCGCGCATCTGATCCTGTCGCGGAGCGGCGCCACCACGGTGGCCGAGGAAGCCGCCGCCGGCAAGCCCGCGCTGCTGGTGCCCTTTGCCGCCGCCACCGACGAGCACCAGCGCCGCAATGCCGAAGCCATGGTCCAGGCCGGAGCCGCGGTGATGCTCGAAGAGAAGGACCTTGAGATTCCCGATCGGCTGCTGGCCGCGCTCACCGGCCTGCTCAACGATCCCGCTCGCCTCGCCGCCATGTCGGCCGCCGCGCGCACCCAGGCGCATCCCGGCGCGGCCGAGAGCATCGCAGACCGGCTGGCGGAGATGGCAGGAAGACAGCGGGGTTAGCGGGGTTGGCGGAGTTAGCGGTGCTAGGTCTCCGACCGCATGAACTTGTACCTTTGGATTTCGTGCTATCCCACCCTTTCGCCCAAAGAACGGGCGAAAGGATGGGGCACGGAAAGGTTCTTCTTCAAGCTGTCGGCCAGTTAGCAAGTTAGCGGGAGTGACTGAGGGCCCCACGGGCGAGTGCGGGCCTGGAGGCCCGCACGACAGCCGGTCAGGAGACCGGCGCTACAGACCAAGGGCCGATTTCCGTCGGTCCAGATTACGGCGCATGCAAAAAGCCCGCCTGCCGAAGCAGAGCGGGCTTTTCGATTTCTGGCAATCAAAATTGAATTGCCGATCTTGATTTACCGGTGTCCGCCGCCGCCGTGGCCGCCGCCTCCACCGTGGAAGCCTCCGCCGCCATGGAATCCGCCACCGCCGTGGGATCCACCGCCGCTATAGCCATGTGCTCCGCCGCCGGCATAACCGCGGCCCGCGTAGCCGCGGCCTGCATAGCCACCCCGATAGCCGTATCCGCCGCGATAGCCGTACCCGCCACGATAACCATATCCGCCACGATAACCATATCCGCCGCGATAACCATATCCGCCGTGGCCGTAGCCCCAACCGCGACCCCAGCCCCAGTGGTACCACGGTCCGACGCCGATGAAGACGCCGCCGTAAAACCAGCTCGGTCCGTAATAGCCATAAGGTGCGCAGGCGTAGGGGTAATAAGCGTAATAGCCCCACGCGCAATCCGGGGGACCGTAATTGGCGTAATATCCGGGATCGGCCACAGCGGGGCCGACGCCGACCGCAACCTGGGCATTCGCTGTCGCAACGACGGCGAAGGACAGAACCACAAGCATTGCCAACAGAACCAAGCGGAATCTCCGCATGACATCCTCCTTGTGCTGTTCGATCCAGGCCTCGAATCTGGCCTTGCCCGACCGGGAACCGGAGTCGCCTCCGGCCTCAGCACCCGCCAGCCTCGTCTTCTTTCGTCTTGCGGCCGGCCTTTAGTCCCTTAAACCGCAGTCTCGCTCTTTTGTTGCGGTACGGCAAAAGAATTCTCGAACCGGGACCAAAGAGCAAGAGCTTTCCGCGCTCCCCTTGCCAGAGCTCACTCCAAAGAGAGTTACGCCCACATTATCAGATGCGGGAAATCGCCGAAAGGTATAAAAAAACGGCCTCTCCAGTGGGGAGAGGCCGCGTGGTGCAGGCAGCAGAAGGCGAAGCTACCTGCGAAAGGGAATCGGCCGGGAGACGCGGTGCGGGCCGCGGAATGGGCCGTGGCCTATCACCACGCCGCCGCGAAGGACCGGGCCTACGCGTACGCCGACGAAGTTCCAGTAGCCGGGAACCCAGTAGCCATTGGCCCAGTAGCCGGCCACCCAGACGTATCCTGGGCCGGGGCAAGGAACGGTTGCCGCCGGCGCCCCGATGTAGATGCCAACGCGCGCTGCCTGGGCGGGCGCCGCGCCCATGCCCACGACTCCAGCCGCCAGTGCCGCTCCCAACATCCACTTCTTCATGCTGCCCATAGATCCTCCATTCCAGGCGGCTCCGGTTGCTGGCCGCCCCGGCATCTTGCCCTTGCGGAAGCTTGGTTCTTGCCGCCCCTGGGCTTGCCGGTTCTGTCTTTGCAAACACGATAGGTGCAGAAGGTTGTGCGCAACTTTTCGACGGAGCGGGGTTGATAGCGCAGGGTTTTTGGGAGATATTGAGCGCTCGGGAACCGAATTGCGCGCGACGCGGTATCCTGAAATCCGATAGATGGCGCTCGCTTCCGCCGTTCTGTTCGCACTCATGCTGGCCGCCCCGCAAACCGCCGCGCAACCAAAGGAGATCCCCGTGCACCACGCCCATGGTTCGTTCACCGTCGACGTTCATCCCCTCACACCCGCGCCCGCCGAAGGCATCGGCCGCTTCACCATCAACAAAACGATTCACGGCGATCTGGAGGCGACTGCCATCGGTGAGATGTTTACGGGCGGCGATCCACGGCAGGGCGTGGCGGGTTACGTGGCGATTGAGGTCGTGACGGGAACGCTCGGCGGCAGGCACGGCAGCTTTGCTCTGCAACACTTCGCCACCATGGACGCCGCGGGGCCGAAGATGCAGGTGATCGTGGCGCCTGGCTCGGGAACAGGCGAGCTCAAGGGGATCGAAGGCACGTTTGTCATCCGCATCGATGACGGGAAACACTTTTACGACTTCAATTACACGCTGCCGTGAGCCGATGGGCCAAGGAGCAAGGATCGGGAAGGCGAATGCGGTGGAACGCACCGATCTGCATCCGGCGGCAAACTAATTCATGATTGATGGGATCACAATCTGCCTGACGTTCATGCCCTGCCGGATCGACACGACCGCACCGGCGAAGATGAGGTGATCCAATAGGAATTGCTCCATCGCTTCAAACATCGCCTGCGCATTCTCTCCATAGAAGATGAGAGTGATGCTCTCCGGAGTCATCACGCGGCTGCCGGACTCCCCGAGTTTTGTTGTTGAGAGAATCGCGAATATCTGCTCCAGCACAGCCTCCGCATCGCGCTTCCCATATCTTCCTCCGGGACGCGTGCCGAATGCCAGTTCAATAAGCACCGCTCCGGCCGGCTCCGCAGTCAACGTGCTCAGGTCGACATTGGCACTGGGAAAGGCTTTCATTGCTTCCTTCGCCATTGCCATTCTGGCTTCTGCATCGGCAGCCTCCTGGGTTCTTCGCAAACGCTTAAGAGAGGCGATTTCGTATCCGAGGTTCTCGATCATCAATTCATAGTTCGGGCTCGGTTCTTTCATTCTTTCGGTGTAGCTTCTTCGCAGCCATTCCAGAGCTTCGGCATCGTTCCCAGCGTCCTGGAGGATTTGCCCCTTCGATCCATACGCGGAGGCGATCTTTGGACTGTTCTCGGATTGGAGCATTTCGATCGCCCGATCAATCAGCCGTAATCCCTGCTCGAAATCGCGTGAACGCCGGTGACAATTTGCAATATTGTTCAGGAGCAGCGCCACTCGGACCGGCGGCGTTCCCGGCGATTTTTCGCGGACCTCCAGCGCCTTCTGGTAGTAATCCAGGGCTTCGGAGTTGCGCTCTTGCTCGGAGCAGAGGACGCCGAGGTTGTTCCAGGCTGCCGATGCCGATTCCAAATGAGCTTTTGCCACATGGATATCAGCCGCCTCTTTATAGAGTTCCTCAGCCTCACTGGGGGAACTCTTCCGTAGCGCATTGCCCAATCCAATGAGGACTTCGGCAAGACGGGGCTCCTGAGGATAGTTGCGAAGAATCTTCAGCGCAGCTCGCAACGGGATCGCCGCCTGATCCTTCAAGCCGCAAAATGCGTAGCAGTGGCCTTGACGAGAGAGCATGTCCGCGACTTCGATGGGTTCATTTGCTTCCAGGCGTTGCTGGACCGCCCTTTCGCAGAAGGGAATTGCTCGCCGATATTCACGCAAGTCCATCAGCAGCGCCGACATCAGCCCCGGAAAAAGCTCCTTTTGCGGGAGATCGGCATTCGATACCTTGTCCACCAATACCATCGCCTCTTTGCGCACCTTTGCCGCATCGTCGGGCCGGTCCTCTTTTTGACGAAGTAGGGTCAATGAACAAAGTCCGAGCGCGCGAAATCCCTCCGCTTCGCCGGCCGGCATCCCGTCCGTAAGTCGAAGTGCAATTTCAATCAGCTTGTTGGCTGCGGGAAGGTTCCCGCGGTGTTTTGCCTCGATGGCTTGGAAGAGAAAGGCAAACACCTTCGCTTCAATCGGAATTTCATGGGCGTCTGTCATTTGACAACCACGGAGTTCGGGCATTTTGCGGCTTGGAATAGAACGTAACACACTTGGCGAGTTTCGGATGTCAACAAGAGCTGGCCCCTGACGCCTGCCCCCTGCCTCGTGCTACGCTGCCTCTGCTACCCTGATTCTTACCTTCATGTTTGCAACTTCGCAACACGCGCACTTCATCGGTATCGGCGGCATCGGCATGAGCGGCATTGCCGAGATCATGCTCAATCTGGGCATAAAGGTCTCGGGCTCCGATCTGAAGCGCAGCGCGGTCACCGACCGGTTGGCGCAACTGGGCGCGACCATCTACGAGGGGCACAACGCGGCCAACGTGGCCGGAGCGACGGTAGTCGTCACCAGCTCGGCGGTGAATGCGAAGAATCCCGAGGTGATTGAAGCGCAGGCGCGCAAGATTCCCGTGATCCAGCGCGCGGAGATGCTGGCCGAGTTGATGCGGCTTAAGTATGGAATCGCCATCGCGGGCATGCACGGCAAAACGACAACTACGTCGATGGTGGCCGCGGTGCTGAGTGCGGGCGGGCTCGATCCCACGGTGGTGGTGGGCGGGCGCGTGGACGCGCTCGGCTCCAACGCGCGGTTGGGAACGACGCAATACCTGGTGGCCGAAGCCGACGAGAGCGACCGCTCGTTTTTGAAGCTCTCGCCGATCCTGGCCGTGGTGACGAATCTGGACCGCGAGCACATGGACTGCTACCACGACATGGCCGACGTGGAGCGCGCCTTCGTGGACTTTATCGATCGCGTGCCGTTTTACGGCGCCGTGACGGCCTGCATCGACAACGCGCTGCTCAAAGGAATTCTGCCGCGCGTGCGCAGGCGCGTGTTCACTTACGGCGTGGCGGCGGAGGCGGATTTCCGATTGGAGATTCTCGATGCCGGGCGAGCGCCGGACTCGGAAGGGGGCCCCGAAACGGAACTCGGAACGGAACAGGCAAGTTCGTTCTCGCGCTTCCAGGTGCACACCGCCGCGGGACCGCTTGGGCCTTTCGAGTTGCACGTGCCCGGCCGTCACAACGTGCTCAACGCCACGGCCGCCGTGGCCATCGCGCGGCAACTTGAGGTGTCGCCGGCGAAGATCGCCGAGGGCCTGAAGCACTTTCGCGGTGTCGACCGGCGCTTCCAGCGGCGCGGCCAGGCGCGCGGCGTGACGGTGGTGGACGATTACGGCCACCACCCCACGGAGATTCGGGCCACGCTCGAGGCGGCGCGGGCGTCAATGAGCGTGTTGGGGCCCGCGTTGGGGCGCGGGAAGATTCACGTCGTCTTCCAGCCTCACCGGTACTCGCGTACGGCAGACCTTTTGGACGAGTTCAGTGGTGCGTTTGCGGACGCCGACACGGTTGTCGTGCTGCCGATCTACGCGGCCAGCGAGGAGCCGATCGCGGGCGTGACGGCAGAGCGGCTGGCCGAGCTCATTCAAGGCCCGCGCGTCGCTTTCGCGCCCGATTTTGCTGCCGCCGTCGCCGCAGTCACGGCTTCCACGCAACCCGGCGACCTGATCCTGACCCTCGGCGCGGGTAGCGTGAGCCAACTTGCGCCGCAGATACTCGCCGCGCTGGAGGGCGTTTCATAACAGCAGGCTCTTGACGAAAACATCGCACGTAGATACGATAATGTATATACGCGAGGTTGACCTTGCGCTGGACGTGGGATCTCGATAAGGCAAAGAAGAACCTTGAGAAGCACAAGGTCAGCTTCGATCTCGCGGAGCGAGCTCTTGGCGACCTTTTCGCCTTTCTGTTCGCGATCCGTTCTCCGCTGAGGAAAGATGGCGCTCTATAGGCTCTTCAAGTAGCGATGGAATCGCGGTCCTTTATGTGGTTCACACGTGGCCGGGGGATGAAAATTAAGAAGGACGCATCATCAGCGCGCGCCGTGCGACGCGCAAAGAGAGATCGGCATATGAGGAAGGGTAATCCGAGGCCGCTTTCGCCGAAGCTGCGTATGGAAGCAGAGGTGCTGGCCGCAATGCCGGAGAGTGAGATCGACACGAGCGAGATGCCGGAGATAACCGATTGGAGCGGAGCCGTGCGCGGCCTCTTTCGCCCAGTCAAAATACCGCTTTCCTTGCGCATCGATGCCGACGTAATTGATTGGTTCCGGCGTCAAGGCGAGGGATACCAGAGTCGCATGAATGCGGCATTGCGGGAGCATGTCGGGCGCCACCGCAAGCGGGCGTGATGGCGCGCCGCAGAATTGCCGCATTCGATCTATAATCTCCATTGTTCGACCCCTAGAAAGAAACAGAAACGCGAGTCCAACAAAACGAGCGATTTGACAAATTTGCGGGTTGGCGCCGCGTTCGCGGCGTTAGCAAGTTGGCAGGTTGGCGTCAACCGCTCGTTTCATCCATCGAGGTCGGAAACGCCGGTGGGGGACTGATACCTGAAACCTGTTCTTCCCCGTAACGGTTCAGGTTCCCCCGCGCACGGTGCGGAAGGCTCGCAACCATCCGCGGGCCATAATTGAGACTGGCGATTGTCACGACCCTGCTCAGGCGTGACCAATCAAGGCAATACGACAAACCGGCCTCTGTTGTGGGACGAGGATCCCCCCGATGAGTTGCGCCCCCGGCGCACGCGCGAAGTAGACGGACGTGTGCGTCCCACCACGGCGGGCAGGCGCGGTTCGCCGGGTATGCCGCTCGCGTTCGACGACGCGGAGGGCGACGGCGTGCTACGCCCCGCCACGGAGCGTTTTGGCGGGCCCAGGACGCCGCCCCGAACGCATGGGAGGGGTCCGGCCAGCACGGCGGGCCGCGTGTTTCTCTCTCTCGCCGCGCTCCTGGTACTGGGCGGCTTCACTGCGACTGGCCTTCTGCTGGCGCATTTTCTGGAGCGCGATGCGCGTTTCCGCATCGCCGGCTCCGGCAACATTCACGCGACGGGCCTCACCGAAGTGAGCCGCGCCGATCTGCTGCCGGTCTTCGGCGAAGACATCGGCCGCAACGTGTTTTTCCTGCCCTTGGAGGAGAGACGCCGGGCACTCGAGAGTATTCCCTGGATCGAGCACGCAACCGTGATGCGCGTACTGCCCGACCAGATTCGCGTGGCGATCGTGGAGCGGCAGCCGGTGGCGTTTACCCGGCGCGGCCAACAAATTGGACTCGTTGACGCGAGCGGAGTGCTGCTTGCGATGTCGGCGAGGACCATGGCCGAGCGGCACTACTCGTTCCCCGTGGTCACGGGCATCGATCCCGGCGACTCCGCGGAGTCGCGCAAGGCGCGCATTGCCGTTTACCTGCGCCTGATGGCGGAGCTGGACGCGGACGGCAAGCACAACTCCGAGCAGATTTCGGAGATCGACCTCACCGACCCCGAAGATGCGCGCGTGCTCCTGCCCGAGCAGGGCGTGGACATCCTGGCGCACTTCGGCGAGGACAGTTTCCTGGGGCGCTACCAGCGGTACAAGGCGCACATCGCGGAGTGGCGCCAGCAATATCCGCATCTCCGTTCGGTGGACCTGCGCTACGACAACCAGGTCGTGCTGGAGATGGAATCGGGAGCTGAGATATCGGACGCTTCCGCGGGCGGCGATGCGCCTGCGAATTCGTCAACTTCGGCGCCGGGGCCGGCGGCGGCCGCGCAGCCAGGTAGACACGCGCAAAGCAAAGCAGCGGCAAAGCCCGCGGCAAAGGAGAACAAGCCCGCACCGGCGAGTAAGCACGCGACGCCCAAGCAGGCCACGATGAACACAGGGGCCAACACGGATGGGCGGAGTCCCGCCGCAACATCAGGCCGCGCGGCAATCCCGGTTCGGGCTTCGCGCGGCGTCGAGGGCGAGTGAACGCGATGAGCCAGAAGCCGGACAACCTGATCGTGGTGCTCGACATCGGCAGCGCCGGCACGCGGGTGCTGGTGGGCGATGTGAACGAGCAGGTGCTGCGCTATCGCGGCCACGGGATGGTGGAATCGGCGGGGATGCGCAAAGGCCTGATCGCCGAGCTCGGGCCCGCGGCCAAGGCGGTGCGGCGGGCGAGCGAACAGGCCGAACGCGCGGCGCGCGTCAACATCGCCGGCTGCATGGTGGGTGTAGGCGGGCCGCATATTCGCGGCCTGAATTCGAGCGGCGGCATCCAACTGGGCCGCGGCATGCGCGAGATTACGCGCGAGGATGTGCGCGCCGCCGTGGACCA
>Ga0326727_10021536_pt1 | contig 12608 bp, 12 predicted proteins | sample MB2enrmetagenome_FD_207643 | JGI IMG/M metagenome (GOLD analysis project Ga0326727, IMG submission 207643) | Lab enriched peat soil microbial communities from McLean, Ithaca, NY, United States - MB29MY | ecosystem: Environmental > Terrestrial > Soil > Wetlands > Peat | place: USA: New York...
AGTAGTAGGATTCGCGGCTGCGCAGCGCCGGGCTTGCGGCGCGCAGTTGCCCAAGAATGCGGTAGAGCCGGATGAGAGGCACTCCCGCTCCGTCGTAGAAATACTCCCAATTCATGTCGCGGCGCAGATTGATGCGGGCCGCGCCGCTCTGGGGAAGCTCATAGTTATCCGCAAACTCCTCTCCTTCCCATAGCATGGGCACTCCCTGAGCCGTGTAAAGCGCGATGGCAAAGGGCTGGAGCATATAGAAGTTGTTGCGGTTGCCCCAGGGCAAGGGTCCGTCGCCGGTGGTGCCGGCAAAGCAGATCAGATGACTGTGATCATGGGAGTTGAGATATTGAAAGGGAGCCACGGGCATATCGACAGGATTGCCCGTCGAGTCCACCACGGTCTTTGCAGCAGGATACACGCCGCCGAAGCAGGGATCGAGCGAATGTACGAAGCCGGTCAGCGTGCCGGCATCGAGAGCTCCGCCCATCGCGGATTCGGCGCTATTGAGCGTTGCGTCCTGCCAGGCAGCGTTCGTATATGTCGAGCGCAGCACCGTGGGAGCGATGGAGAGAGCCTCGGCGCACTGCACGATGCGGCTATAAGTACCCGGAGCGCAGTCGAACCGGGGGATGGTGCGAGAATAAAGATAAGTCTCGTATGCCAGCAGCGCATAGCCGGTATCGGTGGGCGACTGATAGAGATCGGTAACTTCGTCGTATCGAAAACCGTCGACGTGATACTCATCCAGCCAGCGCTGATTGGCGATCTGGAAAAACTGCTGCGCAAAAACCTGCGAAAAGTCCACCACCGGCCCGAATGGGCCATTGGCGCCGATCATGGGGCTGTCCATGCCGGGAATGCGCGCGTTGGCTATATCCTGATAGACCTGGGCGTAAGGGAACGAAGGATCGACGTGCTGATAGACCAGGTCCAGAATGACAGCGAAGCCATTCGCGTGGCAGGCATCGACTAACTGCATCAGGCCCAGCGGACCTCCATACTCGGAGTTAGGCGCAAAGTACTGAACGGGACCGTAGTCCCAGTCGAAGTCGAGTTTTGTGCTGGTCACCGGCATCAACTCCAGGCAGTTCACTCCAAGACTTTTCAGATAGGTCAGCCGGTCGGCAACGCCCTGAAAGGTATTGTTGAACTGATCCACGTGGAGTTCATAGACGACCAGGTCATCGAGTTCCGGAGTTTTCCAACTGGCGTCCGTCCAGTCAAACGGTGCAGCGGGAACTCGAGCACACGGCACGGCGGCTAACATTCCGACGTCGGTTTGCCGTGCAAACGGGTCGGTAAACCAGCGCGAGATCAGCGTTCTCTGCCCGCCCGCGGGAGTCCACCATAACTGGAAGCGGTAGAGATAAATGCCGTCCTGGCCGTAATGACTGTTGGGGTCAGGCTGCAGCTCGGCCGTTGCGGTCCATAAATCCAGGTCGCTTCCCTGCTGCCAGGCAAGACTTACATCGACCGGATTGATTCCGGGCGTGAATCTGTCTGCCTGGTGAATAATGCGGACGAGCACCTCGAAGCCGCCCGTGCTCCTAACTCCGGGAAGATACAAGCCGAAGCGAATGGAGATAACTCCATTGGCATCGACAGAGCTGAAAGCGCCGACTTCATTCAAATTGATTTGCATGACTGATGCACCTCATTTTGGGGGCCGCACACGTGGAGAAGAAAGTGCAAAAGAGGCAGGTTTGGATTCGATCAACTGAAAACAGCGCGGCTGGAGTATCGCCGCCAATCGAAAAACTATAGCACATTCGTGGATTCAATTCGTTGAAAGACTCAATATTTTACCGGCGCAAGCTCACTAGGGTCTGCTAACACTACTGGGGTGGAACGCCATCCACCCCAGTAGTGTTAACAGACCCTAGCAGAAATGCTCCCAGCCGCGCGCTTGGAGAGGCTTCGCGCCCTGTGGGGAGATCAGCGTCATCGTGGGCCGGCCTGCGCGGACTCTCATGATGCGGCCTATGCGGGTCACGGGGACGCCGGCGATGGCGCAAGGCAAACGAGTGGCAGGGGAAGCGGTGAAGAGCAGTTCATAATCCTCGCCGCCGTGGAGGGCCTGCTCGAGTGTTGCCGCCGGGTGGATGGGCAGGGCGGACGCATCGATCTCGGCAACCACGCTGGACTCCTCGCAGAGATGAGCCAGATCAGTGGAGAGGCCGTCGCTCAGGTCGAGAGCGGCGGTGGCCTTGCCGCGGCGTTGCAGCCAAAGTCCCTGGGCAATGCGCGGCTGGGGATAGAGGTGCGGGGCGAGCAGCGCCGCCAGCTTTTTGGGGATGCGCGGAGGGTTGGGTCCGGCGGGCGAGGCCAGCTTGGCCAGACGGGCGAGTCCGGCAGCGGCTCCGCCGAGGGCGCCAGTAACGTAGAGCAGGTCGCCCGGCTTTGCGCTGGAACGGAGAAGGGCTCGTCCGCGGGGAACGGCGCCCACCAGGATAATGTCAGCTACAGCCAGGGTGGATTCGGCCAGGTCGCCGCCGGCCAGCGGGGTGTTGTGGGCCTCCGCCAAGGCCAGAAATCCATCGAGAAAGCGCTCGATCCAGGTGGAACGGCGGCCAGCCGCCTTTGTAAGCGAACGCGGTAGACCCAGGGAAAGAAAGGCAGCTACAGGCCGCGCGCCCATAGCGGCCAGGTCGCTCAAACCGCGCGCCAAAACACGGTGCCCGATGACCTCAGGCTGATGCCAGTTAAGGCGAAAGTGCTGGCCGTCGATGGACAAATCCGTCGTCACAGCCAGTTCTTGGCCTGCGCGTGGAATCAGCAGGGCGCAGTCGTCGCCAATTCCCAGGCGAAGGCCGCCTTTCTGGCCGAGACTGGCTGCGCTGGCGGCACGCTGGCGAATCACCGAGAGCAGAGCGAGTTCGCCTTGTCCACGGCTGGCACCGGAATGGGTCTGTTTTATCCGCACCTTATCCTTAAACAAACCGCATAGTTTAGGTATAGCAGAGGCGCGTCGCCGATTGGCCAGACGACCAGACCGATCAATCGTGTTGATGGATACGTGGGATTTGCGTATCAATGGGCAAAATTATAGGAGAGTTCGATTCCAGTTCCGTTTGGGGTTCGCACGGGGGCTAGAGAAAAGTTATCAAAGGAGCTTTCAGACGAGCGGCGCCGAACGACATATCCGCCGATGTAGTATCCGAGCACACCTCCGACGAAGACGTCTGAAGGGAAGTGCTTGCGCGCAACCACGCGCGCAGCGGAAACGCTGGTGGCAAGCGAGTAAACGGTCATTTTGGTCGCCCAACCGGGGTATTCCGATGCAACGACATGCGCGAAAGACCATACCAAGATGGAGTGATCGGAAGGCATGGACTGTCCATCTGGCCATGTTTTCATGCCATTGGGCCAGATGTTGCCTTTACCGTTGCCCTGCGTTGGTGTCTGCCGATTAATCACGTATCCAAGCCCAGTATTGAGAATGATGGAATCGACCATCGCCTCTTCGGCAAGGATTGTGGTCTCTTGAAGATGATGATTGTGCTGGGCGCTGCCGACGACAAACCCCAGTGCCAGTGCCGCTGGAGGGGCGTAAAGACCGGCATAGTCTGAATACTTGCGCGCTATGTGCTCCCGGTTAGGATTCACGCCGACTTCCCCCATGGCAGCTGTATCAGTGGCCAGAGCAAGAGTCGTGCCCACGCCGAAGGCCGTCACCCAAGGCAAGTCGGGGGCGCGTAAACGCGTGGGGGCAGTGACGATTCCCCATTCATCTTGCGCAACGTGCAGGGCACAAGTCGGGATTGCCTTGATGCCGCATTCCTTGTCTCTATTGGCGGTGGACGTGCCGGCAGAGTCCTGACCCAGCGCGGAAAGCGAGAGGCAGAGCGTGAGCGATAGCAAGAGCATAAGGAAGCGCAATTGCATGATAGAAATGTTAAATCATCGGCCTTATGAGGATATTATGACTATCTAACGTTCGTTTCACAGGTTGCGCTCACGTGGGAGCCGTCCCGAGACGATATTGCACCTAGAAAAGCAATGCTTCCCGCGTCAAAGTCGTTGACCAGAGATGGTGCAGTTTGTTAACCTCTAAAGACGATCCAGGAAATGCGCCTGTTTGGCGTATGCGTTGTTTTTCGGGCCGGAAGGCTCTTTTCATTGTTTTCTTGAGTATACGGCGAATTGCGGCCCTGCCAACAGCAGGGATGAAAGGCGAAAATGCTGCGCAAACGCTATTACATTCTATTTGTTGCAAGAGATGAGGACGGGCGGATTCGCAAGATTCCCCTGCCGCTTAGCTATGTTTATGGATTTGTGGCCGCGGCGCTGGTGGGAGCGTTCACTATCGTGGGACTGGCCGGTTCCTACACCCGCATGCTACTCAAAACAGAGAGTTTCAACCAGATCCGCCAGGATCGCGAGACGCTGCGCAAGGACTACAAGCAGATGGCGCAGATCGCGTATGACCGCAACGTGCAGGTGGCATCGCTGGGAGCCCTGGCAAATGAAGTGACCGCGCTCTACGGACTGCGGCAGAACAAGCTGGCTGCGACCAAGCAGGCAGCTGCCTCCACCGCCGCTGCCGCGCCCACACCCATCAGCCTGGGCTTGACAGACGATGTAGACACGCAGCAGGTGAAGCTCACCATCGACCAATTTTATGTGCTGAGGGCGCAGGCCATGAGCGGCCGGATCTCCCGCGCCCTGGAGAGCGGACTCTCACCCAGCTTTACCGGCGACTGGACGGAGCTGGCCGACGCGCCATCGCTCTGGCCCGTGGAGGGGCGGGTTGGATCGAGCTTCGGTCAGCGCATAGATCCATTCAACGGTGAAGGCGCTTTCCACGAGGGCATTGACCTTGAAGCGCCCTTAGGCACGCCGGTGCGCGCCGCGGCTGATGGCGACGTGACCGTAGCCGGTATGAACACTGGATACGGCCGCGAGATCATGCTCGACCATGGCCACGATGTGCTTACTCTTTACGGGCATCTTTCCGCCATGGCGGTTGCCGTCGGCCAGCATGTGATGCGCGGCCAGGTCATCGGTTACGTGGGCCAGTCCGGCCGCGCCACCGGCCCGCACCTGCACTATGAGGTGCGGGTCCATAAGGTTCCGGTCAACCCGCACAAGTATCTGCGCACCACCTACGAGCAGATCGCCTATTACGGCCCTGGCGAAACCGCTCCGCCTTCCATGTAAGATATTCGCCGCAACTCTTTCTTCACCGGCTCCCCATCGCGGGAGCCGATGATGTTTGGGGCTTAAATGGCTGCTCTGGCGCTCGTATTGCGGAAATAGTATGCATTTGTCTACATTGCAGTGTGAACTAACTCACATCATCTCCCGCCCACATAGCTCACATGCCAGATAGACCTCGAACCGTCGTCGGAGACGAACAGCGAGCCATCTTTGGCTTCGGCGACTCCTACGGGGCGGCCCCAGACAGTGTCATCGGGCAGCGTGAAGCCGGTGAGGAAGTCTTCGTACTCGCCGGTGGCGTGGCCGTTCTTCATGGGCAGGCGGATGACCTCGTAGCCTCCGCGCTGGGCGCGATTCCATGAGCCATGCTCGGCGGCGAAGCCGTCGCCCTTGTATTCATGCGGGAACTGACGGCCCTCGTAGAAAAGCATTTCCAGCGAAGCAAAGTGGGGATTCACCAGTATGTCCGGCGTGATGACCTTGGACTGCAGCTCGGGGTGCTTGCCGGGATGACGGGGATCCTGAATGCCGCCGCCCGGACCGCCATATAAAAACCAGGGCCAGCCGTAGAAGCCGTCCTCCTCGACGTGGGTAATGTAGTCGGGCGGGTAGTTGTTGCCCAGACCGTCGCGTTCGTTGGTGGAGCACCAGAGCTCGCCGGTGGTGGGGTTGATGGCCTCGCCCACGCAGTTGCGCAGACCCGAGGCGTAGACCTTGATGAACTTGCCTTCCGGGGTGAACTCCAGCACGTCGGCGCGGTGGAACTCCTCGGGATGGGTGTCGGAGTCGTCCACATTGGAATGAGAACCAACCGAGGCCAGGAGCTTCGTGCCGTCTTTGGAAAATACCAGGTCGCGCGTCCAGTGGCCGCCTCCGCGCAAGCGTCCGCCGCCAGGCAGATCGGCCAGATGCTCTGCGGGACCAGTCGCCGCCAGGTCGCCGTTTTTATAGGGAAAGCGGACGATGCCGTCGGTGTTGCCGATGTAAACCCAGGCAGGGTTAGGACCGGCGGGGTAAAAGGCGATGCCGAAGGGCTGGTGCAGGCCGTCAGCGAAGACCGAGACCTGCGCAGCATTTCCGTCCGCACTCACGCCGCGGAAGACCTTGATCTTGCCTGTTTCGCTCTCGGCCAGGAAGAGGTCGCCATTGGGAGCGGTGCGAATCAGCCGTGGGTTATCCAATCCTGTCGCATACAGCTCCACCTTGAAGCCTTGGGGCGCGATGGGCAGCATACCGGCGGGCCGGGGAACGATCTTCGGCCCATTGTCCACGGACTCTTGCGGCGCCGGGGCGGGCAGGTCGGCCACAGTGAGATGGCGGCGGGTGCCCGGTGACTCGTGCGCCGCGTCGGTGAAAGCAGCCTGTCCAGTAAGAACGGAGTGTTGATGCTGCGCGCTTGCCGGCCTGCTGCCAATCAGGAAAACCAGAAAGGCAAGTGTGCAAAGAAGGGCAGCGGCCCTCGATGACTGAACGGGACGAATCATAAAACCTCCGCGGGAATGTGGTCTTATCTTGAGAATCACGGATGGGGGCGGATGGAAGCGCAGGCCGCCCGGATTTGTTGTTGCTATTTGGATGTACCGGGGCCGGAAGAAGAATCAGCAGGAGTATTCGAACTCCCGGCCGGGCCGCTGAACAGGGCTGGCGAGAGCGTGGCCGTGATCACCACCCGGTCGCGCTTCTGCGTAATCTCCGCGGTCCTCAGCAGCTCTTTCAGGCTGTTGTTGGCGGCGTTGTCGGCCAGGGGTGCGGTAATGCCGCGAGACAGGATCAACAGCATGTTGAGCTTATCGGCCTGGCTGGCCGCTTTGCCGATGCTGGGAGCGATCTCCACCACTTTGACATTCAATACGCCCCCCAGCGACAAGGCCGGAGTCATGCTGGCGATGATGATGGAGTCGGATTCCAGCGGCAGCGAAAAACCGAAAATATTGATCGCTCCGCTCTCCGAGAAAGGCAACCCGATCTGGCCCACGCCCCAGGCCAGCGAGGGCAGCGGAAGCATGGGCACCTCGTGATAGTGCTGCCGCAACAGCGAGGAGCCGGCAAAGGGCCACGCGGCGGTCGCATGGCGATCGAGCATGGAGTGAATCTGCTCCGGCGCCGGCGTGTTGGAGACGGCCACCATGTCGTAGCCGATCTGCGCCACGCGCACGGTGCGGCCCTCGGAAGGGATGTTGTAAATAGTGTGGCCGGCGTAGGAGTCGCGGCTCGAGGCGTGCGCGTCCAGCCAGGCGTTGAGCTTGTTGCCGGTAATCTTGCCCACCAGCACCATCGAGTACGCCACCGGCCCGTTGGGTCCTTTGGGGTCTGCCATGCGGTGCAGGGCGATGGCCGCCTCGTCCAGGTCGCGCTCCGGATCGATGCCAATGGCGTCAATGAACTGCTGGTACTCCGGCGCGCGCGTGGGCGGCTTCAGGTCTTTGTGCAAGAAGACGCGCATCGGCTTGAGGTTGATGTAAATGATGCCGTCGGACTCGGGCAGCAGCCGCGCGGCCTCCGGCGGAGCTTTGGAGCGCAGGAAAATCGCCACGGCCAGAATAACCAGGACCGCGGCCACTATCCAGAGCGTTCTGCGCGTGCGTCGGTTCATGAAAGGCCGTCAGAAATACCCTATCACCCCGGGCGGAGTGATGCGACGATGCGGCTCCTTCAGGGTATATCCGCGGCAATGCCCAGAGTCTCGGCTATCTCCGCGAGCCGTTTGTCGTAGGTCCACAACCGGGTTGGCGGATGGATGAGGCACGAGGCGATCAGATGCGCATCGATCAGGCCAATTCCCCGGCTGTACAGGGAGCGCGCCTCAATCATCCGGCGGACTTCGTCGAGCCGCGCAACCGGCACTGCCGGCAGATCGTCCAAAGCTTTAAGTTGTACTGTCCGTTGTTTCAGCGAACCCAGGGCTAGTTCCGCAACGATGAACGGATGCATCACGATCCGCTCATTTTCGAGGAGTTCTCGCAGCTTGTCGTTTGCTGCGCGAAAATGATCTACCCAGACGGTTGTGTCAGCCAGAATCATCCTTATTCCATCCGCCGCCTCGGAATGTCTTCAAACTCCGGCATCGTGCCTCCCAATGCCACCAGCCTGCGCGCGGCTTCCTTCTGAACCAGAGACTTGAGAGCTTCACGGATGAGAGTCGTTTTTTCAGTAACGCCCGTGTATTCCTGGGCAGTGCGCACGAGGTCATCGTCAAGCGTGATTGTTGTTCTCATAAAACCCCCACGCATCAATTCTAGCACTATTTGATGCTGTATGTGTATGCAATCGACGTACAATTGCACCGGGGCTCCTCAAGTTGCCTGCTCAATTCGTCGGTGGCGGCGGCGGCGGAACTGGCACTGGTGGTTGTGAAATCGACTTCTCCAGTTCAGCATTGAGATGGATCGTGCCGCCGGTCACATTGAGGATCCTGGACCAGTCATTGAAGCCTTTTTTCTTGATGACTACCTTATGGCTTCCTGGATCAACTGCAACCGATGACGGAGTATTGCCAACAAAAGCGCTGTCGATTTCGATGTCAGCCCCGGCTGGGGTGGAGTTGATGTCCAGTGAGGCTTGAGCGGCGACCGGCGGAGCGTTTTGCTGTTCGGGAGCCGGAGCGTTTTGCTGTTCGGGCGTGGAATTTGGAAGGGGCTCATTCTTCAGCCTGGACAACGACGCCTCGACCCGCTTCTTTAGATCGCCCGCATCGTTGTTCACAAGTCCGCTGTATGCGGTCTGGATCTGCAATTCGCAGCTGGCTCCATTGTCTGTGCTGTTGAGAACGGCGGAGTTGACGCGCTTTGCCGTGAGATTGCCGCCCATGTTGTACGAAGCCGTCATTTCGGCATTGTCAATTGCGATAATGCCGTACTTCCCTGAGTTTCTCAGGGTATCTTTGAGCGCGCGCCACAGCTCATTGCAAGGAACATTGAAGATATCTCTGTGGGTCGAAGCGAATGCTGGCGCCGCAAGGGTTAGCAATAGAATTACAAGTACGAATCGTTTCATGAATAACCCTCCTTAATGGGCATGTGAAATCCTGGTACAACCTGTCGCCAGGCGCGAGTTCTTTTCTTACATTTCAAAACCGCCAAAACTATAAAAGAATGGCATAAGAATCATCTATCTGGACCCCGGCGTTATGCAAGAAACTTTTTCAGCGTCATAAAGTAGCAGGGCTGTCTGCCGATCCGCAAGCGCACAGGTTTGTATTGGGCTGTACACGTTGCATTACTATACGCGTCGCGTTATCATAAGGCATGATCGCCGGATTCCGGGATGCGGATACCGAAAGGCTTTGGACGACTGGCAGATGCAAGCGTTTGCCAACCCAACTCAACCGGCAGGGATTGAAGAAGCTGTACATCCTGAACGCCGCGCTGAAGCTGGAAAACCTGATGGCGCCTCCCGGCAACCGGCTGGAGAGGCTGCGCGGAGATCGGGAAGGCCGGCACAGCATCCGCATCAACGACCGATACCGCATCTGTTTTATCTGGCGCGACGGAAATGCGCACGAAGTGGAAGTGGTGGACTATCACTGATTTGTGTGCCGAGGAGAGTTCACAATGCCTGCAAATGCCGCTTTGATTCATCCCGGAGAGATTCTGCTGACGGAGTTTATGGAGCCTCTGGGGCTGACTGGCTATCGTCTGGCCAAGGATTTGGCCGTGCCCGCGCCTCGCGTGGGAGATATTGTACGCGGAAAGAGAGCCATCTCCGCCGACACAGCTCTGCGATTGGGGATTTATTTTGGGCTTCCGGCGCAGTTCTGGCTGAATCTGCAAAATGAGTACGACCTGCGGAAAGCTGCGGCGAGTCCGGCGCTTAAGCGGGTTGTGCCCAGAGCTGCGTGAGTTCCTGTTGGATGAGAGGGTTTGTGGTTCCCCAGATCCCAAAATTGGGATCCGGGGAACCCAATGTTCTTGACGTTACTCGCTCACGCTCAGGCAATAGATCTTCCAGTTGTTGCCCTCGGAAGCGTCGCGCGGCTTGGGCGGAAGTATTCCATACTCGCCCTTTCCGAGGTGGGCGCTCAGCTGGAACTGGTATACGCGCGGCGCAATCTTTTCTGAGGAGAATGCCACTGCGTTCTTGTCCAACTCATCGTTTTCCGTGGTGGCCGTGCCAGAGGCGATGGAAAAGACGCGTTCGCCCGATTTAACCTGAAGCCGCAGCAGCCGGTAATCCGCAATGGTGCGGCCCTCCGGCACGTAGACAGCGAGCATGATGGGCAGGGTTGCGGCCGTCCGTGCCTTGGCGACTGCGAGATGGCCGATTGTGGACCTGCTCCCGGTATCCTTGGGGTGAAGGGGGTTAATCTCAAACCCACCTAACTTTGCGCTCACAATCTCCGGCGGGATGAGCTTCCATGCGCCGCTCTGGTCCTGGTAGTAGACGCCAACGATGTCGATACCGGGCGGAAGGGCGGTCGCGTCAGCCACCGGCGGAGCCGGCGGGGCGGGTGCCACGGGCGGAGCTGGCGGCGCGGGTGCAACGGGCAGCGTTGGCGGCGTGGGGGCTACGGGCGGAGCTGGGGCTACAGGAGGCGGAGGCGGAGTTGGCGGAGGAGCGGGGGTCGTGGGCGGCGCTGGCGGTGGCGCGGGAGTTGCCGACGGAGGCGGCGGTGCCGCCGAAGCCTTGAGCACAATCGCCGAGACTACCTTGTCGCTGGCGCCTCCGGTTTTGAGAGCGATCAGCCCATCCGTGGAGACGTCAAAGTTACCCGGCTGCGCGTTGATGGTGGTGATAATCAGATCGTCCGACATGCCTGCCTTCACCAGCTTGATGATGGCGTCATTGTTGAGCGCCTGCTGGGCAAAGGCCAAAGGGCAGATGGCCAGCAATACAACCATGAGAATGTTTTTACGCACGAAACCTCTCCTTATGGTTCAAAACCGCGAAATTGCCAAACAATGGCAATAGAATCATCAATCTAAACCCTGCTTTTCGCAAGAAGTTTCTGGCAGCAGGAAAATTTGCTGTTAGCCGCAGGGCCGCATTACTCGGCGATGCTGACGGTATAGATCTTGCCTCTGGTTTCCTTGTTGGAACTGGCTGTCGCGATCGGAGCGAGCAATCCGTACTCACCTCTTCCAATGCTGGGATTCAACGTGATCTGGTAGAGGCGGGGAGCGAGCTTCTCAGGCTGAAACTCGACTTCATCCCGAACCGCTCCGGCGGTAGTGTGCAGCGCTCCCCCGGACGCGGAGAGGAACAGGCGCGCTCCGCCGTTGGGGCGAAGGTGCAGCAACTGATACTCGGTGATGGCCACGCCTTCCGGCAGATAGACGGCAAAGCTGACCGGGAGGGTCGCGTTCAGCTTGGATCGGGGACCGTCGATGCGGCCATTGAGGTTGCCTTTGACGATGCCCGCCGAGGCGATGTTTTTAAATCTACCAGAGCTTTCAAAGATCACCATTTCAGGCAGCATAGGCGCCCATGCGCCGCTCGAATCCTTGATATAGACGCCGACATCTTCAATGCCGGCAGGCAGGCCGTTGGCTTGAACTCCGGATGGGTTGGAGGCGTCAGGAGCAGACGGATTGGAAGCTGCAGGAGCGGCTCCGGAGGCCTTGAGCAGGATGGCCCCAATGATCTTGTCGCTGGCATTCGCTTTCTTCAGGGCGATCAGGCCGTTAGTGGAGGTGTCGTAGTTTCCCGGTGAAAGATTGATGGTGTTGACAATCAGATCGTCCGACAAGCCGGCCTTGATCAGCTTGACGATGGCATTGTTATCAAGCGTCTGCTGTGCAAAAAGCAGGGGGCAAAATGCCAGAAATACAACCGCCAAAAAACATTTGCGCATGGGTTCTCTCCTTACAATTCAAAACCGCCAGGTCAGTCAGTGGATAACACTAGAATCATCGGCTTTCACGCTGCTTTTCGCAAGAAGTTTCTCTTCGGCGCCATGCGGGGCGCGAACGCCGGCTTACCGGCCTACAACCAGAACAACAAAGCTGCCTGGAATAATAGCTGGGCGAGGGCGTGGATTCTCTGCTGTGGGCTCGGGACGCGGGCCAAACTCGGCGGTAACCAGGTAGATGCGGTCTGCGGCCGAATCATACGCCATGGTCCGCGCGCCGCGCTGGGTTGCCAGCGTCTCGATGGTGGGATAGCCGGGAGCACCGGCATCGATCACCGAAAGAACTCCCTCACCGCAAGAGGCAAAGGCCAGCTTGTGCGCGGCGTCCCAGCCGGCTGCGTCGGGGCCGTTGCCAATCTCAGCAGTGGCAAGAACTGCGCCGGTTTTGGAGTCGATCACTCCCATCTTCTTGCCGTCGCATACCGGGAAGAGTCGGCTGCCGCCAACATCGAAGGCCAGGCCGCTGGGGCCATCGCAGCCGGTGGTCGGCCACTCGGCGGTGAGCTTGTTGGTCTTGGCGTCCAGCCGAACGATCTCGCTCTTGTCCTCGATGTTGTCAAAGACCGTTCCCTGGCCATCGACGGCGGCGAACTCCGGCTTGCCGGGCAGC
>Ga0326727_10021537_pt1 | contig 12608 bp, 11 predicted proteins | sample MB2enrmetagenome_FD_207643 | JGI IMG/M metagenome (GOLD analysis project Ga0326727, IMG submission 207643) | Lab enriched peat soil microbial communities from McLean, Ithaca, NY, United States - MB29MY | ecosystem: Environmental > Terrestrial > Soil > Wetlands > Peat | place: USA: New York...
GGTATACCGGGCCGAAATCCTCATCATTCCCCCTTGGGGCTGAATGTCGGTAATCTGGAGATCGGGCAGGCCCAAAATCATCGCGGATTCGGTCAAAACGTTATCTCCCAAGATTGTTTTACCAATCTCGGGATTAGGGCCTGCCCCCGTTTTTGATCAAGAGCCCCCGCCCGGGCCTAACTCCATCGGGGCGTCCCGGCGGCGTCTGCACGCACGGGAGCGGGAAGCGCCTGGGGAGAGAGAATGCTCGCATCCACCCAGCCGGCTTCCAGGAAGCGGCGCGGGGAAGCCGTGAGCACCACTTTATAGCTCGTCTCATCCAGGGGAGCCTCCGGAGTGTTCACGTTTTGCGGCGCAATCAGAGCCAGGTATTTCAAAATCGCGTAAATGTCGCCGTCTTCGGGCTGGCGGAACTGGAATCCATTCGAGCGGAAATGAATGGCGGCGCCCTGATTGGAGAGCCGCCAGGCCAGGAATGCGCAGCAATCCACGGCGTGTTCGAACCAGGCATCCAGTTCCATAGGCACGGCGCGGTCCAGGAACATCTCGACGATCTGCTCCTGTTCACGGGCGAATTCGCGGACCTGCAAATTGCCGGTGTGAGCGGTGGCTTTCCAATCCACGTGGCGCGCGCTCTCGAAAGCCTCGTAGGGGCGTATGCGGTAGAAATCCTTTCCCAGGCCGCGGTAGTGGGTTTCGATCTCGCCGGCGATGCCGACGGCCAGGTCGTCGAAGCCGGGCTGGGGATCGATCGAAGGATAGACCACCATCTCGCGCCGCAGTGTGACGCGGGCGGATTTCTCCAGAAACCCGAACGGAAAGGCGGTCGAGAAGGCGAAGCTGTTCTCGCGATAGGCGCCGCGCTTGGGGAAGCGCACCTCCACGTTCTCCTCGAGCGTGGCGCCGCCGGCGATCAGCGGGAAGTAGACGCCGGATTTGAGCACCGGGCTGCCGGGCTTCCGGATGGCTTCCACGCGAATGGAAAACGATGGCATGAGCCACTTCTGGTTGCGAACGAAAAGCTTTCCGGGAACCGCGCGGCCGGCCGCGACGTGTTCGGGAACCAGAAAATCGAGCTGCAATCCGGCCAGACAGAGGCGGCTCACGAGGCCCGAGATCAGCAGTGTCGCGAGCATCGCAGCCACGATCAGGAACAACAGGTTATTGGCGGAGACGATGGCCCCCACCCCCACCAGTACGATGGTGGTGGAAAACAGCACGCCGCCGCCGGTGATCCGGTAGCGGATGCGGCGGCCGAGGGTATGCCGGAGTTGTCGCCACAAGTTGCGCACGGCCGCTTTGATTGTAGCCCGCCGGCCGGCGCGGCCGCGGGGCGCGAATCCACGCCTGAATTACGGACATCATAAAAGCACAGAGAACGAAATGGAAAACGGGTCCAAGCACGTGCGGATTGTGGTCATCAACGGCAGCGTGCGGCCGGGCAATTACACGCACATGGCCTCGGCTTATGTGATCGACGAATTGCGCAAGCATCCCGAGGTTCAGGTCGAAGAGGTAAATCCGGCCGAGTTTAACCTGCCGTTCCCGGGAACCGATCCGAATTCGCCAGCCACCCGCAAACTGCAGAAGATCGTGAGCGAGGCGACCGGCGTGATTCTGGTGACACCCGAGTATCACGGCAGTTTCAGCAGCGTGATGAAGCTGGTGATCGAGAATCTCGGCTTTCCTTCGGTGCTGGCCGGTAAACCGGTGGCGCTGCTGGGCGTGGCGGCCGGGTCTATCGGCGCGATCAAGTCGCTCGAGCACCTGCGCGGCGTGGTCTCGCACGTGGGCGGCATCGCGCTGCCCCTGCCGATCTCGATCGCCCACGTGCAGAAGGTTTTCGATTCGCAGGGACACATTCTGGAGCCGGCCGTCGAGCAGGCGGTGCGGCAAGTCGCGACCAATCTGCTGGGGTACATCGAGAAGAATCTCTGCCCGGCGGTGACGCTCGAACGGCTGCTGCGCGGGGGGCAAATCGAACATCCGGACGTTCTCACGGTCTGAGCGGGACGCCGGGGCCGCGTTTGTGCCTCATAATGGAACCCATGGGGAGCTGTCCAAGTGGAGGAGAAAACCGTTAAGCAGGACGCCGATTACCGGCGCGAGCTTTCGCCCGAAGAGTACGCCGTCACGCGCCAGAAGGCCACCGAGCCGGCTTTCACGGGCCGCTATTGGAACCATCACGAACCCGGTGTATACCGCTGCGTGTGCTGCGGCGCGGAGCTGTTCCGGTCGGATGAGAAGTTCGATTCCGGATGCGGCTGGCCGAGTTTCACCGCTCCGGCCGCGGGTGAGAACGTCCGCGAAGAGCGCGACACCAGCCACGGCATGGTGCGCACCGAAACGCTGTGCAGCCAGTGCGACGCGCACCTGGGCCATGTCTTCGAGGATGGCCCGCGCCCCACGGGGCTGCGCTATTGCATCAATTCGGCCGCGCTGAAGTTCGAGCCCAAGAAAACGTAAACCGGGGGCACTATGCGGATGCGAGCGGCCGTTCTGGCGGCCATGCTGGGTTGGGTTCCTTATCTGCATGCGGCTGTGCCAGGGCCCGCCGACTGGACTCCCGCGCGCTGGCCGTGGGCCGACGTCAAATCGCTCGAGCTGCTCGAGGGCAGCCCCGTCAACTGCCTGCTGATGACCGCCTACGCGGCCGATTTCACGCGCGCGGCCAAGGATCGCGGCGTGGCCGTGCTGGCCTTGATTGCGCCCGGCGGCGATGCCGTGGCGTCGGCGCGACAGGCTGCCGCAGCGGGAGTCTCCGGCGTGGTGCTGGAAGGCGAATTCGCCGAGGGGAGCGCGGAGGCCGTCCGGCATGCCCTGAACGGCGTTCCGGTAATCGAGCTGACGGCGCGCCATCGCATGGTGCTCGGATCGGACGCTCCAGTCATGGGAACTTACCAGGCGGTCTGGCCGGGTATCTCGCCCGACGCGGATACCCATTCGGCCGGCCCAACAGGCTCAATCTGGATCAATACCAACACCGGCTTCATCCGCGCGGTGCGGGCGTGGGGCGATAACGCGCTCTGGATCGCCAACCAGCCGCCTCCCAAAACCGCGATCACCGGCGCGCAGTACTTGCAGGCCATCGCCGATGCGGCCATCTCCGGCGCGCGCTGGGTGGTGGCCTTCGACGCCGATTTCGCCGCCCGCCTGGCGCGCCGCGAAGATCCCGCGCTCGGCGACTGGAAGCGCATGGGCGAGCTGATCGGCTATTTCGAGCGCCATCCCGAGTGGCGCGCCATGCGGGAATACGGCAAGCTGGCGCTGGTGCAGGACCCCGCCAAGGGTGGCCTGGTTTCAGGCGGCATCCTGGATATGATCGCGGTCAAGCACACCCCTGTGCGGCCGATCCCGCGACAGCGCCTCACGCCCGAAGCGCTGGAGGGCGCCACCATGGCGGTCAACGTGGATGGCGATTCGCTCACCCCCGAGCAGAAGGAAGTGCTGCGCGCCTTCACCCGCTCCGGCGGCACGCTGCTGACCGGGCCGCCGGGCTGGCAGGACCAGAGTCCCGAGGGCGGCCGCATCACGCTCGAGAAGGCCGAGCTCGATCGCCTCAACGACATCTGGCGCGAGGTCAACCTGATGGTCGGCCGCCACAACCTGGGAGTGCGGCTGTTCAACGTTTCCTCGATGCTCTCGAACGCGCTGGTCTCCGCCGACGGCAAGACCGGAATCGTTCACCTGGTGAATTACTCGGATTACCCGGTGGAGAACGTGACACTCTACTTTCTGGGAGAGTACCGCCACGCCACGCTGATTACGCCCGATGGTGTCGAAAAACCGCTGGAGATTTATTCGAACGACGAAGGGAAGGGCGTGGACATCGCCAAAGTGGGGGTCTGCGCCACTATCAGACTGGAGCAATAACATGACTCGGAGAGAATGGTTGTCCCTGTTAACGGCCGGGCCGCTCGCCAGCGCCGCGCCCGCGAGGAAAGACGCGGCGGTATCGATCGCGCGCTGCCAATCTTATGACGACGACGTAGCCGCCAGGCTGGGAACGATGTTCGATCAACTGGGCGGCATCGGGGGCCTGGTGCGCGGCAAGACCGTCACGGTGAAGATCAACATGACGGGAGCGCCCTCCCAACGCTTGCAGGGGCTTCCGCCCGCCGTTACGCACTACACGCACCCCAAGCTGGTGGGCTCGGTGGCGTACCTGATGGGGCGCGCTGGAGCCCGCCGCATCCGCTTCGTCGAGAGCTCCTGGGCCACCGCCGGACCGCTCGAAGACGTGATGCTCGATGCGGGCTGGAACGTGCGCTCGCTCCAGAGCGCGGCCGCCGGAGTGGAGTTCGAGAATACCAACGCGCTGGGCAAAGGCAAGCGCTATGCCCGCTTCAGGGTTCCGGGAACCCCATATATGTATCCGGCCTACGATCTGAACCAGGCCTACGCGGAGAGCGACGTCTTCGTGAGCCTGGCCAAGCTCAAGAACCATGCGACCTGCGGGTTGACGCTCTCGATCAAGAACTGCTACGGCACGCTGCCGGCCTCGATCTATGGCGATGACGCGGGCATCGACGAGCCCAACGAAAGCCCTACCGCGGGGCGCGTGCGCGTGGGCCACGAAGGCGTCCGGCAGCCCTCCAAATCGGCGCCGCAGGAGCTGCTCTTCGGCCTCAACCACGATCCCGGATACCGCGTGCCGCATATCGTCGCGGACCTGGCCGTGGCGCATCCCATTCACCTGGCCATCATCGACGGCGTGGAATCCGTGGCGGGCGGCGAGGGTCCGTGGATCAAAGGCCTGCGGATCGTCAAGCCGGGCGTGCTGATTGCCGGCCTGAACCCGGTGGCCACCGACGCGGTCTCGGCCGCCGTGATGGGCTACAACCCGCGCGCCAGCCGCGGCACCGCTCCATTTCAGACCTGCGACAACACTATGCTGCTGGCGGAAGCTCACGGGGCGGGCACCGCGGACCTGAAGCGCATCGACGTGCGGGGGGTCTCCATCGAGCAGGCGTTATACCGTTACGATACGTAGTAGATGGCAACCCGCAAACGGGCCCGGCGGTCCTACCGCGTCTTCCGGCTGGAATCCTGGGAGACGTTTCTGAAGCTGGTCACACAGCCTCCGTATTCCAATTGGGCGTTTCGCGGCGAGCGCGACGAGCGCTGGCCGCTGTACAGCTCGCTCTCGCGCTACCTGCGGAACTTTGGCGTGGCGCGCCAGGCCTGGCCCGAACAGGAGGCGCGCATCCTGCGCATCTTCAAACGCAAAGCCCACCAGTTCCTGGATAAGCCGCCGGATCTCGACGACGATTTTCAGTGGGCCGCCCTGATGCAGCATCACGGCGCGCCCACGCGCCTGCTGGATTTCACCTGGTCGCCTTACGTCGCGGCCTTCTTCGCGCTCGAGAGGACATTGGCCGATGGGGTGGTGTGGGCCATGAACCCCGCGCGCATCGACAGCGGCCGCGCCCCCAAACCCGTGCGCATGGACCCGCGCGTGAAGGGCAACTTCACGCTGTACTTCCTGCCGGGCACGCACCGCTTCATCTGGATGGGCGAGCCGCACACCATGAACCGGCGGCTAATTGCGCAATCCGGCACCTTCGCCGTTCCCGGTTTGCTGGACCTGCCCATTGAGGAGATTCTGCGCGACGCCGACCCGGAGAACATCCTGGCCAAGATCGTACTGCCCAACCCGGTGCGCGAAGTGGGCATGCGAGAGCTATACCGCATGAATATCACCTATGCCACGCTATTCCCGGACCTGGACGGGCTGGCCAGATCGATGCGGTATGAGCTGGAGTTCCACTGGGCGTATAATCCGCGGACCATGGAGCGGTATCACACGTAAGTCACCGGGTGCGTTTGCGACGCTGGAAGACGCGATTCTCCGGGCGCCGTGTGCTTGTCGCAAGACTTACCCATGGTTTTCGGTAACGCCACTTTCATGCCCTCAGCCAGCCACGCGGAGAGGTTCACACTCTGAGGGGTGAATAGGGGTGAAACAACCGGTATGAATCCGCAAGGGGGGGCCGCCTGCTTAACTTTAGTCGGCATAGGCTGCCCGCCAGCTCAATGATAGACTTGACCCGGAGGCACCCTTTGGGCGTCCTGGACGTGGGTAAGCAGTTAATCGCTGTTATCCAGTGGGTGGAACTCGACGACGACCTTCTGGCCTACCGCTACCCCATGCGGGACATGGAAATCCGGAATGGCGGACGGCTAACGGTCCGCGATTCGCAGGTGGCCCCGTTTGTCAATGAGGGCCGCATCGCCGGCGTCTTCCCTCCCTGGGAGCAGGGGAAAGGATGATGCATATGCCAGACAGTGGGCTTTGGGAATCGCAAACCGTTCTTCGCCTATCAATTGTGCCAACATTGATCGGGTTATCCCTGCTTCCACCGGCGTGCTTTGCTACGGACGTAGCGGTTACCATGTTCGGACCGAAGCAGTATCTGGCATCGACGAGGCGGTTTGGGCGCCTGCGAACAGAGGACACGGTTTCGTATTCCGATAGTTTTTACGGAGTTCGTGGAGTTCGTGGAGAAGGCACTTTTAGCGGAGTTCAGGGAAAAGGCACCATTACCATCCAGAACGGGGACGGAGGCGGAAATGACCTCGTCACGGATGCTGTGGTCCTTTTCAATGGAATCTCCATCTTTGACTCGAGCGAGATGAAGCAACTTGGCTCCAGGTTGGAAGTCCCGATCTCGATGAACGACAACAACTGGATCTCGGTGTGGTTGATCGGCGCACCGGGGAGCTATCTCACCATTCAGGCAGCGGCAGAAATCACGCCCGATGCCACCACTACCCAAGTGGTTGGGATTGGCGGAGGAACGGTGAACGTCCAGAACCATCTGGGAGACACGTTCACGCTCACCATCCCTCCGTTGGCACTAGATCAAGACACGTCGATCTCTGTCTCAGCTCTTCCCAATGCCTTACCAGGTCCGATTGCGGACAGTGCCTGGCCGGGAGCAGTGCTGGAACCAGAAGGCCTGCTCTTCAGCGTACCAGTTACAATGTCAGTCACTCTCAACAATACTCCTCAAAATCCCAATCCCGCCATGTTGTTCTGGCGCGAAGATTCAAGTCACGTGTTGCCGATAGGCGGGCAGACCACAACCCAAAACAGTGTAACAGGCCACAACTTTCACTTTTCCACCGAGACGGCTGCGTTTCCGACGCCGGGCGAGCTTTCGTTGAACATTACGGATCTTGTGAACGGCACCACGGGCATGCCGACCTCTCCCGCCGATCAAATCACCGCTTTGCTCAGTATTGCTACTTTTGCCCAATCCGCTGAGTCCTTGAACCCTGCGTACCAGGCCGTCTACCAGTCGGCGTGGAACTCAGCAGTCTCTGTGGCGACGGAGGCGGCAAATGCCGAGATCGACGCCGCCCTCCCAGCCGACCCATGCTCGCAGGCAGTAACTGCCCAAAATGCAAATTTCGCTGCCACATTGCAGGGGCTGGGTCTCGAGACCTTAGCAAGCGAGATCTTGGAGAGAAATTGTTCTCTCCAGCTTTCCCCACCATCCCTTTCCCTGCAGGTGGGGCAAACGTCTGACCAGCCCATCACGGCCACGCTGTACGATCCAAAAGGAAATGCGGTGTCGTGTTCGCCTACAGGTTGGAACAGCTCGAACCAAAGCGTGGTTCAAGTTCCTCCCAGCGGCACAAACTGTCTTCCAATGGGCCTCGCACCAGGAAAGTCTGAGGTTTTGGCGAATTGTGGCGGAATATCGGGTTCGAATACGACGACGGTTACAGTCTGTTCTCTGAGTGGAACCTGGGAGGGCCAGTACTCAGGTGACACGCTGGGTTGCATACAATTTGCAGCGAACGGTGACTGCGTTAGCATCGGCACCAAAACCTTTTCGGGTACGGTCGCTGTGCCCTTCACTCAGACGGGCACGACTGTCACTGCCGTGATCGATGGCATAACACTTACCGGTACAGACGTGAACGGAACCGTGAGCTTGGGACCAATCATGGTGCCCTGCGACGACGCTACATCAACTTGCCCGGCGGGGATAATCGGTGCTTTAGCTCCTGATTGTTCTTCATTCTCGGGTTACTTTTACGACAATAGGGCAAGGACAGCTACGGGTACATTCACGTTTTATCCTCCTGCGGCTCAATAAACTTGCGGGGCGTTGGCCTGGATTTGTCTCGTCAGCGCCCTGCTCCGTTGGTGGAAAGACCTGGGCGCTCGATTGCCGCAGATCCCGTACATCAGCGGCGGTTCCGGCCGAAAGACGCCGTTACCGGAAAAGTTGGGAGTAACGGCCCTTGGGCCTCGGCATCACTTCCGGGCCGCTGTAGTGGTCGCAGGCGATCAGCAGCAGCGATGCGGCTTCGTTGGATACTCAGCTCGCGGACTGGACAAAATATGCGGTTCCGACGCCGGAGACGATCGTGGTTAGGGTGGGCACAACTTGCTATACTGCTCACCAGATTTCGAACCTAGGGAAAGGAGCGCTCCCATGCGAAACAACGTTTTCAGCGGCGTCGCAGCGTTTTGCCCCAGGGGAGCTTGCAGGCCACTCGCAAGCCTTCTGCTCGCGTTCAGTACGATGGCGGTTCTCTTCACCGGAACCATCGCCGTCGCACAGGATTCCAAAACTTCCGCCGAATTGCCCGCGCCATCCAGCGGCAAGGCTATCGTCTGTATCTACCGCTTGTACAGATTTACCGGCTCGTCCTCACACGACGAGCTTTATATCAATGGCACCCATCTCGCCAAACTCCTCAACAGCGAATACGCGTTCATGGAAGTGCCGCCCGGGACTGTTGTGATCTCCGGATTGCCCAAGGAGTATTACGGAAGCGTCATCATGTCCGCCGGGGCGGCCCTCAATCAAGCCCGGCAGAAAGAAAACGAGCGGGCCCGGTTTGAGGCGGAGGCGGGCAAAACCTATTACTTCAAATGGACCGCCGGACCCATGGCAACCGGGATCAAGGTCACGCCTGAGGATCCCGGGAAGGGAGCCAAGGAGATACGCAAACTCCATCCCTCCAAGCCCGTTGACGACAAGGAAGAAGCGAAACCGGAAACGAAAGACACCGACAAATAAAGGACGAGCGGCGGTCGGCGGCGCCGCCCTACCCCTCGAAGGCCTTCCGCACCTGCTCCATGGCCCACGCCAGATCCTCCTCGGAGATGATCAGCGGAGGCGCCAGGCGGATCACATATTCGTGCGTCTCTTTGCAGAGCACGCCGAGATCCTTGAGCCGCTCGCAGTAAGAGCGCGCGGGCACCAGCAGCTCGATACCGATCAGCAGGCCCTTGCCGCGCACCGCTTTGATGTGCGGATGGCGTAGCTTGCGTAATTCGTAGAGGAACCACGATCCCAATTCCGCCGAGCGTTCGGCCAGATGCTCCTCTTCGATCACCTTCAGCGCGGCGCGCGCAACGGCGCAGGCCAGCGGGTTCCCGCCATACGTGCTGCCGTGGCTGCCGGGGCGGTACACGCCCAGAATCTCGCGCGACGAAACTACCGCCGATACCGGATACACGCCGCCCGAGAGCGCCTTGCCTAGCACGTAGACATCCGGGTGCACGTCTTCGTGCTCGCAGGCCAGCAGCGCCCCCGTGCGCCCCAGGCCGGTCTGAATTTCGTCGGCCACCAGCAGCACGCGCTCGCGCGCGCAGATCTCGGCCACGTCGCGCAAGTATCCTTCGGGTGGGATCAGAATACCGGCCTCGCACTGAATCGGCTCTACCAGGAAGGCGCAGGTGCGCGGCGTGATGGCCTCGTCGAGCGCCTCGGCGTCGCCGAACGGAACCGTCACGAACCCCGGCGTAAAGGGGCCGAAGCCGTCGCGGTAGAGCGGCTCGGAGGAAAATCCCGTGATGGTAGTGGTGCGCCCGTGGAAATTGTTCTCGCAGACGATGATTTCCGCCTCGTCCCGCGGGATCTGCTTGCGCGTGTATCCCCAGCGCCGCACGGCTTTGATGGCGGTCTCGACGGCCTCCGCCCCGGTGTTCATGGGCAGCACCATCTCCATGCCGCACATGCGCGCCAGCTCCTCGACGAAACGCGGCAACTGGTCGTTGCGGAAGGCGCGCGAGGTGAGCGTCACCCGCTCGGCCTGTTCCCGGAGTGCCTGGAGGATGCGCGGATGGCAGTGGCCCTGGTTCAGCGCCGAATAGGAGCTGAGGCAGTCCATGTAGCGCCGGCCATCCACGTCGTAGACCCACACGCCCGAGGCGCGCTCCACCACCACGTCCAGCGGACGGTAATTGTGAGCGCCCCAGCGGTCTTCAACGTCGATGAGTTCCTGGGTAAGATTGCGGGTATCGGGCTCCACCATGAACCGCGCCCCTAATGCCCGACGCGCGGTCCCGGCGCGTTCTCCGAAATCTTCGCCGGCCCCACTCCAAGATGCGCCGAGATTTTGGCGGCCTCTTCCACCGCGCGGGCCAGCACCGAACGGATGCGTCCATCCTCCAGCATGAGCAGCCCGCCTATGGTGCAGCCGGCCGGCGTGGTGACGTCGTCGCGCAGAGAGGCCGGGTGGCGCCCGGTCGTGAGCACCATGCGCGCCGCGCCCAGGGCCGTCTGGGCCACCAGGGTGAGGGCCAGCTGGCGCGGCAGCCCCACGCGCACGCCGGCATCGGCCAGCGCCTCCATAATCAGGAACTGGTATCCTGGACCGCTGCCGCTCAGCGCGGTAACGGCGTTGAAGTGGATTTCGTCTACCGGGACGCACTTCCCCACCGCCTCGAAGATGTGCTGCGCCCTTTGCAGGTCGGCGGCCGAGGCGTACCGGCCACGGCAGACCACAGTCATGCCTTCACCAACAATAGCGGGCGTGTTGGGCATGGCGCGGATCACCGGGTTTTCCGTGCCCAGCAGCGATTCCAGGCGGTCGGTAGCCACGCCGGCCAGGATCGAGATCAGCAGCGTTTCGCGCCGCAGCCCGGCGTTGCGCAGGGTCGCCATCACCACGGGCGCGTCGTTGGGCTTTACGCAAATCAGGATCAGGTCGCTGGTGGGGACCTGCGCGGCGTAATCCGTGCTCACAGGCACGCCGAGTTGCTGGCCGGCGCTCTCACAGGCAGCGCCGTTCTTGTCCCCGGCCCACATGCGCTCGCGCGGGATCAGGCCGCTCGAGAGCAGTCCGCGGATCATGGTTCTGCCCATCACTCCGGCTCCCACTACCCCCAGTGTGGCTCCGTCGGCGATTACCGGAATCGCGGCGGACACAAAGTGCGTTTCTTCCTTCGACATCGATTGACCTCACCTCAGGCGAGTCCTGGCGGGTGTGCACCGCGCGACCATGCAAGTGCCTGATCCCTGAAAGTATCACATTGCGCAGCCGCTTCGTCCGGCTGGTCCGTGCCCTACGGCTTCTCGCGGGTCTTGTCGTCCGGCAGGGGCGGCGGCGCGGCGGTGATGTCGGAATCGTACTTGACTTCGGACTCAGCCGAGTACTTCCGGTACATGTGGAATTCCAGGATGTTGCGCGTGAGGTACTCGCCCGTGTCGCTGAGCAGCTCGCCTTTGAGCGGCAACAGGAAGCTGTGGCCGGAGATGTCCGTGAAGTCGTAATCCAGAACCTCGCTGGCCGCGCGGATGGGGAAATCCGGTGGAATGGTATCGGCGACCACGGTGAGCCGCAGGATGGCATGAGCGTCCTTGTCCACCTCGATCAGGCCGTGATAGCCGGTGACGATGTCCAGGTGCTCGTCTTTCACCACGATGTGGTACTGCGAGCGACTCTGGAGAATCGAGTAGGTGAAAGCCATGACGCGCTGGCCGCGCAAGGTGCCCCAATGGTCCCACTCGAAGCGGGCCTGCGAGGAGGGCTCGAAAACTTCCTTCAGCATGCTGCCGAAATCGCCGTATGAAGTGGAGCCGCCCAGATTGGAATACTCCTGCGTGGCGGGCGTGCTGTTCACCAGGATGAGTTTGTAATTCTCCTTCTGATCGAAATAGCTCAGCCGGATGGTGAGCTCGTCCTGCTTCTGCCAGGAAGGCTCGCTGCCCGCGCGGCCTCCGTAACGCGAGCCGGGCTTGGCCGCCGCATACCGGCGGGTCACCTGGGTGCAGATGAAATCGGGCAGATTTTTGCTGTAGCCGAGCGCATACGCGCGCATGTCGTCGATGATGGCGGCCTGCTCCTCGGAAGAGGGCGGTGGAATCGGCTTAGGCGGCAGCTTGGGCGCGATGGGCGCCGCCGTAGCCAGACCCTGCGACACATCGCGGAGATGGTTGAGCGCCAGGATCGTCTTGGGGCCGGCTCCTTTGCCCTGCAAATCTTCGATGACGCGCTCATCGAGGCGTTCGGTGAGCTTGACGGTGGCGAGGAACTTGGCCACCTCGCGGTCCGTCGTCTTGCCTTCCGAGATAAATTTCTGGGAGGATTCGATGAAAGACACGAGCTGCTGCACGGTGAGGCTCTGCTGGCCCAGCGCGATTAAACAAGCCGCGAAGAAAGCAGCCAGGGTGCGGAGACGCATATAGATCCATTTTCGCACGCGCGCTTCGATTGCAGCGCCGGGCAACCAACTCAACGCGGAGACGCGGAGACGCGGAGTTGCGCGGAGAAGAATAAGGGAATCGAGCCTGCCGAACCGACCAGCCCAGGGCCGCCCCCGAACACGATCCTCCGCTGCCTTTGCGATCTCAGAT